>VFSW01007019.1_pt1 | contig 16434 bp, 16 predicted proteins | sample 5358111 | NCBI WGS metagenome assembly VFSW01 (sample SAMN11554181, study PRJNA540505) | mine drainage metagenome | isolation source: sediment from site ElyBrook_90M | place: USA: Ely Copper Mine, Vershire, VT | collected 2017 | reverse complement strand
CTCCCGTGCTGACGCCCGTGCCGCTCCAGGTCGGGGCGTCCACGGGGACGGCGACGTCTGGGGGTCCGCGGCACGTTCGTGTGCACCCGCCCGTCGAGCCCTTGCCGCAGCCGTCGCCCCACCCTGAAGAATCCGCTCACGGTGGGGGCATCCCGACCGTGACCTGGGTGTCTGGGATCTTGACCCTGGGGTTGGCGGGGCTGGCCATCGGGTCGGAGGTGTACGCCGCGCAGCAGGACTCGGACTTCAACACGGCGGCGGGACAGTACGCGGCCATCTCCGCGCAGTTGCAGCAAGCAGCCCGGCATCAGATTTATCTTACGCCGGCACAGGTTGCCCAGGACAACAGCAACCTTCTGCTCCTCCACCAGCAGGGCAACGCGCTCAACGGGACCTACGAGACCTACCACACGCTCGGATGGATCGCGGGAGGGCTGGCCATCGCTGGGGGAGTGTTCACCGTGGCGTCGTACTTTCTGTTTCGCACGCCGGAGGATCAACCCACGGGGAGTGCCACGGGTCTCCAGGGGATCAACGTGATGCCCACGCCCGACGGACACGGGTTTCTCCTGGGCGGAGCGTTTTAGCCCTGGAGTAAAAACTCGTACGAGGGTTTCAGACGGTTGTGTCGGGTGGGGTCACGGAGGCGGGCCGACGCAGACGCCATGGCTGCATACTTCGGTCGCGGCGCACTGTCCGTTGCTGTCGCAGCCCGTGCGCATGGGGGAGGGTGCCCACTGGGCGATGTGATTGCCCGAGGTGAGACCTTGAAAGGGCAGCCAGAAAGCCGGGGAGGTCGGGTCGGCACCGGCGCGTCCGGGCCGAAACGCCGTCATCCAGAGTTGCGCGGTGCGGTTGGCGGGGTCTGCGGGTTGTTGGAGCCGGAGGCCGTAGTTACGGTTGCTTGTGAACGTGATCCACATGAGGGGCTCGGTGAGTTCACCGCCGTAGGTTTCGACAAAGGGCGCCCATTTGGGCCAGGAGTTGTTTTGCCCGGTGGGGCCGTTGCCGGTAGCGAGGTCGATGGGGGCCCCTGAGCCGTCGGAGCGCACGGCCCAGAGGTGGGCGTCGGGGGCGTTGTACGAAGTACCGGCGGAGCGGTTGAAGACCACCCACGCGCCGTCGGGAGCGTACGAGGGGTAATAGTTGTTTTCGCCGGAGGAGTGCACGAGGGTGTGCGGGGCCATGAGCGTGGTGCCGTTCCAGGCCATGACGTCGAGGTCGGCGGGGGCGCTGTGGCCGGGTGAGCCAAAGCCAAAAGGGATGGGAACCGCGGGGAGGGCGTACACAACCGAAGTCCCGTTCGGGTGCCAGTCGGGCATGGAACCCATGAAGGGCGTTGTCCCTGGTGGGGCTGTTCCCGTGGTGCCATCGAGGAGGGTCAGGCGTTGGCCGTCCGAGGCGATGTAATGACGGTTGTCGGGTGAAAACGTCCCAAAGTTAGAAGGGAAGGACGCGCCGATCATGGCCCGCGTGGTGACGTCGTAGATCTGTACAGGCGCGGGCGCTGGGATCCCGAAGCCGATGGAGATCCGTGTGCCGTCCCGGGAGAGAACATGACAGCCGGCGCAGTTGAGTACGTTGCCCAGGGCATAGATCTCGTTGGTGGCGGCTGGGTTGCCAAAGTCGTACCGAAGGATGTCCCCGGCGGAGACCCAGTAGTACACCGCGCCGCGGAGATCGGTCTGGGTGACCCCGAGGGTTTGTGTGGGCGAGACGCCGACCGAGCCGCCAGCCCTCGAAGTTCCGCGGATGGAGAGATGGACTTGAGAGCCGGTGCGTCCTGCGGAAGAGACCATGGCAAACGTCGGGGTGTCGAGACTGAGGATGCAGCCACCGCCGACGGAGACGCAGGGGGTGTAGAAGTGCAGGGCCGCGACGTCGCCGGTGAATGTCACGTCGAAAAGGTCGTTGCCTGCGCCGGGGTAGAAATGCACTTCGAGGCCGGGGAGGTTCGGCGGGACGATGGTGGCGTCTGCGGGGTAGACAATGGAAGGTGCCCGGGTGGGATCGACGGTACCGCCGAAGCGCATCGCGGAGTCGGCAGGAGCCCCTGGGAGGACAACGCCGTGATTGCCGACGATGGGGGCGACGTCGATGCCCATGAAGACGTCGGGAATGGCAGCGTCGAGAGGGGTGTCTGCGACGGCGTCGGCGGCATGGGCGTCGACGGGGGAGCCGATGTCCGTGACGGAGGTAAAACGCGGGGTCTGCGACGAGCAGGCAAGCACCGTGAGAGACACAACAAGCACAGCAGCAGCGCGAATGGACACCTTCGCATCCACCCAAAGCGATGGCACGAACCCACCGTGGTTGTCCACCTGTCTCGGGGGGCGGAGGTCTTGTCCTGGGCTTCGAGGGGTGTACTTTTGCCGTGATGGGCGAGGTAGACCCCCAGTGCGACGCAACGGGATGACGGTCACGGGTACTGACGAATGAGGGTGTTTGAAATCCTGGTCGGTGCCTGCTGCATGGCGGGCTGCGGCGCGAGTGCGATCGAGGGCGTGTCGGCTGATGCGTCAACCGTGGAGGCCGCTGGCATTCTGCCCGACGCACAGCCGTCCCTGGACGTCGTCTCCGCGCCGGACGTACCGCAGTCCCTGGACGCAGTCCCCGCACTGGATGTACCGCCGTGGGACGGTCCGCCCTATGTCGTGCAACTCGCGGTGGACAACATCCTCCATCAATGCGCGGTGATGAGCGATGGGACCGTGCGCTGCCGTGACGCCGACGCGCCCGCGGCGGGGGCCGTTGAAGTGCCTGGCTTGACCGGCGTTGTCCAGATTGTCAGCGGTAGTGAGTTGGGCGAGTTTTGCGCGCGCCACACGGATGGCACGGTGCACTGCTGGCCCGGCGCAAGCCCTCCACAGCCGACGCTCGTCCCGGGGCTGACGGGCGCGGTGCAACTGGCCGAGTCGGAGTTTGCCGTCTGCGCGGTACGAAGCGATGGCACGGTCTGGTGCTGGGGCGTGACGGACGTACTCGTGCCGGTTGCCACGACGACGCCAGTGATGACCTCCCTGCGTGACGTCGCGGAGATGTGGCCACTGTCCCAGGGTTGGCTGGTGCGACAGCGCACCGGCGGTTACATGACGGTCGGCGGAGGGTACGCCCCGATGATTCCCCTGGATGCAACGCCGGGCGAACAGGCGGCAGCGGGCATGCACTTCTGCTGGCGTCTGGCGGATACGAGCATCCGGTGCGAAGGCATCAACGAAGACGGCGAACTTGGCAATGGTACCTTTGGCGCTGTCGCGGCCGTCGTGTCCACCCCCGTCGATCCCGGCCTGCGCGGCGTTGCCGCTGTCGCACAAGGCGACTGGAACACCTGCGCGCTGATGCAAGACGGCACTGTACAGTGCTGGGGCCAGGACGAATCCCACGGCGTCGGGGCCAACGGCCTCGGCGATACAACTTGTAGTTTCTCTCTATGCCGCACGACGCCAACGCCGGTGCTGGGCCTGGACCACGTCACCCGGATCTTTCCCGGCGTGTGGGGCGCATGCGGGCTGCGCACTGACCGATCGGTATGGTGCTGGGGCACGCTGGCGCAGGTGTTCGGCGGGGCTGCCGGTCCGGTTGCCTGGTAGGCCGTCACACGCTTCACACCCGCGTCACTCCGTGGCTTGCGTCGCTCTCGCTACACCGGCATCGCGGGGGGGATTTCTGCATCGGAGTTCGAGGACGGGGATGCCGCCGTCGGAGAGGGGCACAGGCACGGGGGTCATGGCGTGAGTGCACACGGGTCGGCCTTCGAGCTCGGGTTGATCGAGTTGAAAGCGGTAGCGTCCGGGCGTGGGACGCAACTCCCGCGCACAGACCCCACGGACGTTGTCGTTGACTTCTTCACGGAGGATCCCGTCCCAGCGGGCAGCTTCGAAAGACTCTCCCGGGGCGAGGGTCATGGCACCGGCTTGTCCCAGACCCCGGTAGCCCACGCCCCTGTCGGCATCGCACAACGGCATCTGGCCTCCGATGGGAAAAGCCATCACGCGGGTTCCCGGTGCGAAAGCCGCGGCGCGGTCGGAGGTGTCCGGGGTGACGTTGATACGGTAGGCGTGGATCATGTACCAGCCCGGGACCGAGGGCGAAATTCCAGGAGAACCTTGCACTCCTTACGTCGAACGGTCGTGCGTACGACGTGGCATGTGCGTCGCTACCGCGTGAAGGCTCGGCCTTGTTGCAGGGACGCGCCGTCTGTGGGCGGTGTGGTCGACACCTCCGCGTCCGATACGCCGAGCGTCGCGGCGGGCTGGAATCCTGGTACGTATGCGACCGTGCGACCAACGACCACGCCGACCCGAGCTGCCAGTCAATTGCAGGCCCACCCATCGACGCCGCGATCGGACAGTTGGTCGCTGCAGCCGTAACGCCCGCGGCCGTCGAGTTGGCGATGGAAGTCCGTCGCGAGATCGAGACACGGTACGACGAGGCTGATCAACTCCGGCGTCGCGCTGTCGAACGAGCACAGATCGATGCAGATCTCGCGAAGCGCAGATTTATGAATGTCGATCCGAGCAATCGACTCGTCGCAGACACGCTCGAAGCGGACTGGAACACGAAGCTACGCGGGCAGGCCACGGCACGAAAGGCGTGGGAACGCGAGCAACGCGGGGATCAGCGAGTCCTCGACGACGCGACACGAGATCGGCTCGTCGCAATGGCAACTGACTTCAAACGGCTATGGGAGGACTCCTCCACGTCAAACCCTGAGCGCAAGCGCATGCTCGCCCACGTCATTGAAGATACGACGCTGATCAAGTCTACAACGGACAGCATCACCACCATCCACGTCCGCTTCAAGGGAGGCAAGACCGAGACACTCACGACGCGGAACCCGAAGACTTCGGCGCAACAGGTCAAGACTCCGCCGGAGACCGTAAGGCTCGTTGACCAACTTCTCGACGACCACCCCATCACCGAGATCGCAGATCTCCTCAACGCACGCGGACTCCAACCGGGCGGATCAGAACGTCCCGGCCGAAGCGAAGCGCGCTTCGATGGCATGCGAGTCGCCTACCTCGCACGCAGCTACGGGCTCCGCTCGCGATACGACAGACTCCGAACTCGCGGGATGCTGACGAAGATCGAGATGTCCGAACGCCTCGGCATCCACCCGCAGACCCTCGTCAGTTGGGCTATGAGCGGGATCGTCACGCGACAGGCCTTCGACGCCAACGAATACCTGTACGAGGAACCCGGCCCGAGTCCGCCGACAAAGCACCACAGCCGTTGGGATCGGCTCGCCGACCGCGCCGCTGCTCGAACTGCCCCAAAGCCGTAGTCCCAAGATGCTTTGATTCAACCAGAAGAGGTGTAGTGTGAAGACCGTTACTTGTGGAAAATGCACATCCCTGATCCGTCGAAGAAAAGAGCCTTTGCGCTGACCCCGCGCTTGCCGACGAAGACGAACAGCGCACCGCTGCGCGCCTCGTACCCGATGCGCTCCCGCACCAGGCCCGCCAGGCGCTCAAAGCCGTAGCGCATGTCCACCGGCTCCAGTGCAACGAACACTTGCACACCTGTCGGGATCATTGGACGCCACCAAGCGTGCGCACGACGTCGGCGAGCCGTGTGGCATCGAATCCCGGAGTGACCCGAACGCGGGCAGCGCCGATCCCGATGACGATCTCGGAGACTTCGGTCACCTCGGGCGTCCTGGGCACCACGCGTACGAACGCAGAAGCCTCCATCCATCCGACCCACGTTTCGCAGGGCACTATGTGTCCCCCAGGATTTCCTGGGCAGGCCGGTAGAGATCGAGGGGTAGGTCGAGCCAACTCAGGATCTGGGCGTGGAGCGGTGTCCATCCGACGAGCCAGGCAAGGGCGCCGGCCGGAGTCTTGGCCCGCACGACGTAGATACCGGCGAACAGGTTCATCATGGTCTGTGTTGTCGGGCGCTGGGTCTTGACGCGGTTCGGCCCGGGCACGATCTGCTCGGTGGTCGCCATGGCGCGGCGGATCTCCCGTTGCAGGAGGCGGTAGAGAAGTAGCGTGACGGTGAACAGAAAGCTCAGGGCGGCGATTCGAGCCGGAGTCTGCAACAGGATGGGACTGACCTGACCAGGGCCCTTGATCCAGCGGAAGCCGGCCTCGACGACCTCCTGGCCGTGGTACTCCTCAAACGTTGTCGTCGCTGGGTGATCGGGACCGATGGTGTGCGAGATGACCAGCACGAAGAGCCCGTGGTTGCGCGCCTGCGCGGCCTGCGCAGCAGCATCGTCAGCGACCGTACCCACGACGCGGTAGACGGTGAGGAAGGTCGGTCCTTCGTCGGATCGTGGTCGGCCCCGGTGAGTCCGCTTCTGACGGACACTCGCTTCCTCGATCGTTGTGGAGAGGGTCAGCCCCTCGACGGCGTGGTCGGCGATGAAGGACTTCGCCGCGGCTTCGGCGTCCGCCCGACACGCGTAGTTTGCCGTGGACAGACATGCGCATTGCTTCGCGAGTTGCTGACGCTCTTTGCCTATGCGCGCAGCCTGCGCGTCGGCGTGCGTCCGCGCCAACTCGGTGGAGTGAACCACGAGGGCACGGAACCGTGCTTCACACGCGGCGCCTTCCCCCTCCGCGTCGGGCCACAACATGGGCAGGATGATCGGCACCACGCATCCACGCCAGACGCGCGCAGGCTTCGTACCCGTTTGCGTGTTCGCCAACTCGCACCATGCATCGGGCTGTGCCAGCGCTGCTTTGATCACGTCCTCGTGCGCGGCGAAGGTGTGTGGGAGCAACGTTGTGAAGTGGAAGCCCAGGTAGCGCAGCAGGCCGAGCGACTCGGCGTTGCAGCCTTTGCTGTCACTCAAGAAGGTCGTCGTCGATGGGTCGTTCACCTGTGTGGCAAGCAGTTCCAGATGTGCGCGATGCGCCAGCGAGTCGGCGGTGTTGCCGTCGAGCAGCGTGCTGAGCACAGGCAGTCCGTCCTGCTGCACGGTCATCCCGAAGATCCATTGCAACAGGTCGGGTCGATGGTCCTTGCTGTCGCCATGGACCGCACGCGGACCTGGAGCGTCGTCCGGCACCGCGTGGGCTCCGAAGGTGCTCAGCGAGGTCGTGTCGAAGTGTAGGCGATCGAACTTCACGCAGAACACCTGCGCCAACCTCACGACGATCTGGCTGTAGAGCGTCTCAAGGCCCGCTCCAAAGAGCGCATCGAGGCTGCGGGCCAGGCGATCATCCGTGAACTGCGTGGGTTGGATGTCGTGCCCCCACAGCGTCCCGATGTCGAGCCCACGGAGCCACGTCTCCATCTGCGAGAGCGCTACCCGGCCCTCCAGGATGTTCAGGATCATCCCCTCCGCACACACGCCGACCGACGGCGGCGGCACGGGTGGCGGTAGTCCGAGCGCCAGCGAAAGCGCGCTCTGAGGACCTGGCACAGGCGGTGGGATCGCAGCGTCGATGATCTCCGCGACCCCCATCTTGCGAAGGAATGCGAGCGCGACCGGGAGAAAGTCCAGGCGACGAACCGTCATGTCGTCCGTCGCCAGCCCCGGGATGGCGGGCGGGGTGCCGAGGGTAGTGGTCATGCGGTCCCGTGACACACCTCCGCCCAGCCTGGAAAAAAGCTCCTGGAGAAATCACGATCGCCCCGTGGGTCCCTGCGAAACGTGGGATCCGAGCTTGCTGGACCACCCGCGCAGTGTAGATGCCGCATAGTCACGCCTCCACGTGAACTGCTCTGCAGTCTTGCCGCTCGCACGCCATGCCCGAACACGCTCACGCCAGACAGCCTCGGTCGTCGATTCCGTACATACCTTCATGTCCACCAACATTCGCCAGCACACCACGCGACGGAAGAACGCGGTTTGGAACAGCGCTTACTATGTAACCGACGAGCAACGCAGCCAGGCGGGATGCATCGGCGTTCAGATCGGGGCATTGATCTCCGTGGGACTGCCTCAGTCTTCGACCGGGGTCGACGTCTGGTCGGTCATCCCGAGATCGCGGGCCAACGCGCGAAGGCAGGCCAACGGTCGCCCGCGGTGCACCCGGACATAGTGCACGTCGGCCTTGCGACAGGCACGTCCGATCTGCGCGTCCACCGTGTGCGAGAGAAAGCCCGTCGCCCCGAGCACAAAGTCATACGCCCCCGCGGCGATGGACCCTTCGAGCGCCTGGCGCCGACGAGACTCACCTTGCAGCCATTCGAGCGCGCCAAACTCAAAGAGCGTGTGCAATCGATCGCGAAGCTCGGGGTCGGCGCGGTTGCTTACAAACAATGCTCGACGGCCACGCGTGCGTTCGACCACGGGCGCGAGAAGCGATGGCGGGAGCATCGCGGAGGCGTCCACGGGATCGTCCGGCGCGGCAGGGGGCAGCGCAGGCGGGGGAATGCTCGGCGCAACCACAGTGCCCGCGTGGGCTTCGACGTCCTTTTGCAGCTTGGCGAAGCGTCGACGCATGCGACGGTCAACGCCCGGGAGCACCGAAGCGTCGAGCCCTTTGAGCGCATCGCGAAACGGGAGCATCGCGGCGACGATGTCGGCGTGATGCGTGTCCGCCAGGGGCAACGCGCGCCCTAGCCACGCCGCTATGACACTGAGTTCTACTGGCTCAGGGCTCCCCCCGGTGGGCGCCCTGGCAAATACGTCGTGGATGGCGCGTCGGCGGGCGATGGTCTCGGGGTCGCGACCCAGGGCGTGCGCCCAGCTGCGTTCGGGGCCGTACTCCGGATCCAGCGCGCGGTGGGCCTCGGTGTATACGTGTGTCTTTTCGCGAATCCAGAAACGGTAGCGCCCTGCCAGGGTACCCCAACGAAAGGCGTTTTCGACGGCGTCGCGGATCCACCGGAGCTTGCGTACGGCGTCCAACATCTCAGGCGGATCGGGCATCGCCTGGAGAGATGGCTTGGCGCCCAGGGGACCCCCGAGACGCTCGGCTTGGGTGGCGAGTTCGTCGAGCATGGTGTCCGGGTCGCGCGGCGGGGGAGACAGCTTGCGCGCGTCGGCCCAACCGTGTTCGTCGCGCCCACGGCTTTCGTCGTCCTCTTCGATGACATGGAGTTGGTTCACCGCCACGGCGGCGGCTGCGGCCCAGCTATGGTGGACATGATCGACGGGGAGCGGGAGGTCGGGGAGAATGGCTTCGGGACGGGTGGATACTTGCAGCGCCCGTACAGAGCCCGGCCACCAGAGCTGACAGTACCCCGTGAGGGTCTTGGCAACGCCCGCGACGGCTTTGTTCAACCCCGACTCCGCGGGGAATCTCTCTTGCGCGGCCCGCGCTCGCGCGATCCAGCCAAGCATCACCAGCCGCTGCCGACGGGGGATCGTCAACGCTAGTTCGTCCCGGTCACCCGCAATCTGCGCGACCAGTCCGTGGATCTCCGCGAGCGCCTCTTGGACGGTCTGCGGCCCCGTCGGAGTCCCGTTGTCGTCTGCGTCCAACGGTTCTTCAACCGTGGCGTTTTCCGTGGTCGCGGGCAGAGGCTCCGCGTTGGGCGCCACGGGCTCTGTAAGTTCCCCAGGCTCTAGGGGCTCTAGGGGCGCGGTGGGGGCCGGGAGAAGATCGTCGGGCGCCGGGAGGGGTTCTACCGCAAGGGCACCGAGAGAAACAGCAAGGGCCTCGCGCGCCGCCCGCGAAGGAAACACCCGGTCGATGGCATCTCTGAGCGCCCCAGGCGTGTCAGCACCGCGCCCGGCCCACAACTCACGGGCGTCTCCGATGAGGCATATGCACGGGTCGGCGGCGGGATAGGTGACGGTGTAACCCCCACGTTGCAACCACAAAACAGCCTTCGCCAGATCCACGTCCATGCCCTGTTCATGGTGGGATGGACGTGGGAATGTCAATCGCCACGCAGTGCAGCACGAAAGGCACGGTCGTCCTTGCGTCTCGTCGCACGCACCGCCCGCTACGGAGCCACGAACAGACTCGCCCGACGTCGTTTCGTCAGGTCACCGTGGCAACGCGCCCCTCACGGACGGTCCACCGTGCCAGCGCGTGGCCCAGTCGGTAGGGCAGGGCCTCCCAGGTGGACAAATCCATCCCGCAGAGATCCGCACGGGCGCCCACGGCGATCACTCCGATGTCCGTTCGCCGGAGGGCCTCGGCAGCGACGCGGGTGATGCCGTGCCACGCCTCGACGGTTGTGAGTCCCATTTGACGCACGGCAAAAGCCGCCATGAGTGGGAGATTTTCAGTATAGCTCGTGCCCGGGTTGCAGTCGGTCGCGAGCGCGATCGAGAGCCCCAGTGCCTTCAAGCGACGCGCGTCGGGCATCACCTGCCCAAGCGCAAACGCCGCGCCCGGCAAGAGAACACCCACCACACCGCGCCTTGCCATCGCCCGCACGCCCGTGTCCGATACGTGTTCGAGATGGTCGGCGCTGGCCGCGTTGAGTTCTGCAGCAAGCTCGGCGCCGCCGACGTCGGCAAACTGCCCGACGTGCAGCCGTACGCCCATTCCCCCGCGCTGGGCCATCGTCAGCACCGGCCGGGACTCTTCGACAGTAAATCCAGGACCGTCGATGTAGGCGTCGATCCACCCCGCGAGTCCCTGCCGCAGCACCGCCGGGAGCATCTCTTCCGTCACTTTTGCAAGGTACTTCGCCCGGCCATCCCGCGCCTCCCGCAGTTCGGGCGGCACGGCGTGCAGCGGCAGAAAGGTTGGCACCACCCGCGGGGCAAAGCCCGCTGCCACGGCGATGCAGCGCAACTCGGTGGGTGTGTCGAGTCCGTAGCCACTCTTGACCTCCACCGTGGTGACCCCGTGCGCGCGCATGCGCTCCAAGCGCGCTAAGAGATCTTCCGCGAGCGCAGCGTGAGACGCCTCTCGCACATCGCGCACGGTGGCGGCGATCCCCCCTCCGCGGCCGGCGATGGCCGCGTAGCTCTCACCGCGGATCCGTAGTGCATACTCTGCCGCCCGGTCGCCCATGAACACCGCGTGGGTATGGGCGTCGATGAGTCCCGGCGCGACCACGCAGTCGTCGGCGTCGAGGACCGTGGCGTCGGCCGTGAGCGTCACCGTGCGCTCGACGGCGGTGGTTGTTCCCACGGCAACGATGGTGTCGCCGTCGATCGCGATGGCACCGTCGGCGATCAGGCCAAGGTACGTCGGATCCCAGGTGCCATGCGTCGCTTCGTGGCTTTGATCCCCCGCGGGGAGCCGACGATCCATGCAGAGGACCTCCCGCGCGTGGCGAATGAGTAGTGTACAGCGCACGGAATCACGGAACTCTGTGAGGCACGCGTACATCGTGGTCGGCGGCAAAGTGCACGGCCGTGTCGTAGCCCGCATCCGCGTGACGGATGACCCCCATGCCAGGGTCCGTGGTGAGCACCCTTTCGAGCCTGCGCGCAGCGTCGTCGGTGCCGTCGGCGACCACCACCATCCCGGCATGAATCGAATTCCCGATGCCCACGCCCCCGCCGTGGTGCACGCTCACCCACGACGCGCCCGCAGCGACGTTGACCAGCGCATTGAGAATCGGCCAGTCGGCGATGGCGTCAGACCCGTCGGCCATGGCTTCGGTTTCTCTGTACGGCGAGGCCACGGAGCCGCAGTCGAGATGATCTCGGCCAATCACAATGGGAGCTTTGACCCGCCCAGACCGTACGAGGTCGTTGAAGGCGAGGCCCACGCGGGCGCGGTCGCCGTAGCCAAGCCAGCAGATGCGTGCAGGGAGGCCTTGGTACGCCACGCGCTCGGCGGCAAGACGGATCCATCGGTGCAGCCCGGGATCATCGGGCACGCACGCAAGGACGGCCGCGTCGGTCGCGGCGATGTCCGCAGGGTCACCCGAGAGCGCCACCCAACGAAAGGGCCCACGCCCCGTACAAAACTGTGGACGGATGTACTCCGGGACAAAGCCCGGAATCTGAAAAGCTTCGGTGGCCCCGCCCAGGACGGCCTCGGCGCGGAGGTTGTTGCCGTAGTCACAGACGACGGCGCCACGGGACTTCATCGCCAGCATGGCGTGCACCTCGGCGGCCATGCCTTCGCGGGCGCGGCGGACGTAGGTCTCGGCGTCGCCCACCCGCAGTGTAGCCGCGTCCGCAAGCGTGAGCCCCGGGGGAACGTACCCCTGCAACGGATCGTGCGCCGACGTCTGTTCGGTCACAAAGTCGGGGATGGCGCCGCGGGCGACCAGTGCCGGGTAAACCTCGGCGGCGTTGCCCTTGAGCGCGACCGAGAGCGCTTCTCCACGGCGGGTCGCGTCGCGGATGAGAGACAGCGCCTCGTCGAGGGACTCCGTCGCCTGGTCGACGTAGCGGGTATCCAGCCTGCGCTTGACCCTTTCTGGGTCGACTTCGACCGCGAGGCAGCAGGCACCGTTCATCGTCGCGGCGAGAGGCTGGGCGCCGCCCATGCCACCGAGGCCCGCGGTGAGAATCCATCGCCCCGACCAGGTGTTGTCAAAGTGCCGTCGGCCCGCTTCGGCAAAAGTCTCGTACGTCCCCTGGAGGATCCCTTGCGTCCCGATGTAGATCCAGCTCCCCGCGGTCATCTGGCCAAACATCGTCAGCCCCTGCGCTTCAAGCCTGCGAAAGTGCTCCCACGTCGCCCACCGGGGCACGAGCAACGAGTTGGCGATCAGCACCCGCGGCGCGTCGGGGTGCGTGCGAAATCTCCCCACGGCCTTGCCCGACTGCACCAGCAACGTCTCGTCGCCGCCCAGCGCCCGTAGTTCTCGAACGATGACGTCAAAGCACGCCCAGTTTCGCGCGGCGCGGCCCGTGCCGCCGTACACCACCAGGTCCTGCGGGCGCTCGGCGACCTCGGGGTCCAGGTTGTTCATCAGCATCCGCAGGGCTGCTTCTTGCGTCCATCCCTGTGCCGAAAGCGTCGTGCCCCGCGGGGCGCGGACCGTCGCGTGTGCGTCCATCGTATCCAGGAACCTTAGGGTGGGTCCTGGCCATCGTGTCAAGATGCCACCGTGCATCTCCCCGTCCGCGCGCACCTCCCGTGGGCCTTCTCGCTGACGATCTTGTTCGGCTGCTCCCCTGAACCCCCGGTCGACCCCATGGACGCCTCACGGCCCACGGACATCTCCCACCCCGACCGCTCGGTGCCCACCGACGTCTCTTTCCCCACGGACCTCCCTTTCTCCACGGGCTGCCGCACCGACCACGACTGCACCGGCGGTGATTTCTGCCTCGGATCGCTCCATTGCAGCCCCCTAGGACAGTGCGAATACATCCTCGTACACAATCCTTGCGACGACGGACAACGGTGCACGGACGACCGTTGCGACAGCGACGCAGGGCGTTGCAGCTACCTTTCCAACGCCAGCCGCTGCCCTGCGGGAGACGTCTGTATGCCTTTTGTGGGCTGCGTACCCCCCGACGGAGGGTAGTCCCGTGCTTCGCGCGTTGACCCCGGCGCGGTTGCGGGTATCTTCCGCCGCGAGGAGCGAAACGTGGTGTTCCCGGGCTTCACCGAGGCGGACTTTGATGCGTACAAGCCCGAGCGCGCGGGCTCGCACGCCTACAACCGCCCGAGGCTAGAGGTAAAACAAAAAGCCCTAGCGCTCGCCCGTACCCTCGCCGAGCGGGCTTTTCACACCGGAACCGCCCTTGAGGTTTCAGCCAGCGACGAGCATCCCTCCCTTCGCAACCACAAGTCCGTGACCTCCCAGTGGGTGTTTCTCTTACGCGACGCCGACGCCCAACGGCACCTGGAGAGCGTGATCGACGCAGGACGCACGGTCAAAGCCTCGCTGAGCGACCCCGCGCCGTACTTTCGCCATGCTTTTCTCGCGGTGTACCTCGACGCCGTACGGGTCGAAGTCACCTATAAAATTCACGGCGATGCCACGGTGGACGCCCGCAACCTTCGCGCCGTCACCGACGATCCCGATCGCGCCGCAGCCCTCCTCCGTGCGCTTCATACCCTCCCCGGTGGATTCTCCCTGGGATGGGCCGACGGGCGCACGGACACGCATACCCTCGACCTTACGTCGCTCCGTGCGTCCGTCCAGGCTCTCTTAGCCCCGCCGAGCACGGTCTCGTCGGGTCTCTCGCGCAACGCCGGGTGGTGGCACGTCACCCGGGTGATCGAGCGCGACACGGCGGTTGCCCGCGGAGGTTCCCTTGCCGACGACATCACCGCAGGCTTTGAAGCACTCTTGCCGGTGTACGTCCTGACGGCATGGTCTGCCACCAACGACCGGGTCTTTCTCGACGACGAGCTCCGAGCCGCGCGCGAACGCCTTGCTGCCAAGGTCTCAGAAGACGCCGTCCGCGAGGCGGCATGGCGCGCGCGTCACGACGCCGACATCCAGCGCCGACGAGACCAGTCCGAAATCGAAACCCGCGAGCGGGTGGCCTCGCTCGAACCCGCGCGCCCGAGCGCCGTCCAAGCAGCCGTGCAAACTGTTGTACGCGCGGCCGAAGCGCCCCCCAAGGCGATGCCCCAGACGGTTGCCCCGGTGCCCACTGCGCACAAGCCCTCGCCCGTGGTGTCAAAGCCTCCCGTGGCACCGAGAGTGACGGCACCCGTGCTGGTGGACAGCGACGCGCCGTTGGTGGCCGGCGCGCAGGTGCGGGTGCGCACAGGGCCTTTTGCAGGTCGCGTGGGCACCATCACCGAACTGGATGGCCGCGGAAACGTCAAGGTGGCCTTTGGGCCCATGACCGCCCGGCTGAGCACGCAAGAACTGGTCACGCTGACCGCCGTGTGAACGCAGCCGATGGTTGCATCGGGAGGGTCGTCGGTACTACGTAGGCCAGCATCATGGCTGATCCGAGCTTTTGCACCCATGTCATCGAGGGAGACCTCACCGCCCATGGGCTGCGCGTGGCGGTGGTGGCCAGCAGGTTCAACAGTTTTGTGGTGGAACGGCTGGTGGAGGGCGCGTTGGACTGCCTCCGTCGGCACGGCGCCGCGGAGGCCACGGTGGTCCGCGCGCCCGGCGCGTGGGAGCTCCCCTTGGTGACACAGAGTCTTGTGCGGAGCGGGCGTTACGACGCCGTGGTGGCCGTCGGGGCGGTCATCCGCGGGTCGACGCCGCACTTTGACTACGTCGCAGGCGAGGTCACCAAGGGGCTCGCGCAGGTGTCCCTGGCATCGGGCGTTCCGGTGACGTTTGGGGTGCTGACGACGGATACGATCGAGCAGGCGATCGAGCGGGCTGGCACCAAGGCGGGAAACAAAGGCTGGGACGCGGCCCTCAGCGCGATCGAGATGGCGAGTCTCCAGAAGGCCCTGACCAGCCATGGCCCGTAGCGCACGCCCCACGCGCGAGCACGACACCGGCGCGCGTCGGCTGGCCCGCGAAGTTGCCCTTCAGGTTCTTTTTGCCATGGACAACCCCCCGGGGGACGCACAAGACGCAGACGTGGCCCTTCGGGACTACTGGTCCAATCTCGATGGCCCCGTGGCGGGTGCGCTGGACGAACACCAACCCGTGCGTGCCTCGGGGCGGGACTACGGCGACCAGATCGTGCGTGGCGTGACCACCCGACGGGAGTTTATTGACACGGCGATTCGCACGGCCAACCCCGCCTGGCGTCTTGAGCGCATGGCCCGCGTCGACCGAAACATCCTTCGCCTGGCAGCATGGGAAATCCTGGACGGGCGAGAGGTTCCCCCGGCGGTGGTGATCGACGAAGCCATCGAGCTTGCCCGGCGCTTCGGCTCCGAAGACTCCCCGGCATTTGTCAACGGAACCCTCGACAAGCTCGCCCGGCAGGGCGGGAGGCTCTGAGACTCTCCGCGCACGGGCATGGACATCCGTTTCGCCCCGCTGGATCTCTCCCGCATCGACGGGCTGCGCTTCGAGGCCCTGGTGTTGCCGTTTTTCACCGACGAGCGACCCCTGCGCGGAGCCCCCGGGCTCTGTGACTGGCGCCTGTGCGGCCGGCTCTCCCGTTGGCTGCTCCGCGGGCGCTTTGTTGGTTCGCTCGGCGAGGTTACTTTGTTGCCGGGCCGCCCGAGGCTCCCTTTCGACAAGCTGTTGCTCTTTGGCGCTGGGCCCTCCGAGAGCTTTGACCCGTCGCGCTTTGACACCGTGATCGGTCACATTCTTCACTGCCTCGGCGATCTCGGACTGCGATCGTTTGTCCTTGCCCTCCCAGGGCGTGGAACAGGGCTCGTGGCGCCCGGCGAAGCCATCCGGTGGTTTCTCGCGGCGACGGGCGAGCGGGATGACCTCGACGACGTGGTGATCCTCGACGACCCCGATGCCCAGCGGGTGATGATTCCCGTCGTTGAAGCCGAACGCCGTAGAGTCCGTGCACGGAGGGAAGTGCAGCCGGAGGGGTAGCGCTTGCGACATCCCGCAACGCACGCGTGCGTCCCCCGAGCGCCAGGAGCCCCCAGGAAACTCCCTGAGGGCCCCTGCACGTTCGTGACGCTCCCTATCCGTGTCCGTTGTTGTTCCCCGTCGGCGTCGTGGGATCCGTTGCGGGGATGATGGTGACGTCCGGGTGAGCGTCCGCGTGGGCCTGCGCCGCCCGCTCCTGGGATCGCGTCTTGCGCACGACCT
>VFSW01007018.1_pt1 | contig 16434 bp, 17 predicted proteins | sample 5358111 | NCBI WGS metagenome assembly VFSW01 (sample SAMN11554181, study PRJNA540505) | mine drainage metagenome | isolation source: sediment from site ElyBrook_90M | place: USA: Ely Copper Mine, Vershire, VT | collected 2017 | reverse complement strand
GCCACCGACGGCGGGATCCCGATCAAGCGCGCAGGCACGCTGATTGGCGGCCTCGGAGTGGCGGGCGGCACGGGCCCGGAGGATCAGCAGCTCTGTGAATCGGTACTGCGCGAACTGGGATACGAACTCGATTTTGAGCAATTCAACCGAATCCGCAAATAACGACGATCAATGGCGGTCCGGCGCGTCGCCCGGAAACTTCAGAATCCAAATATGGTGGGGCGGAGACTTCTCCCAGACCCGCGTCTTGAATGACTTGTCCATGCGATCCATGTCAAAGGCGAATTCGATGCGACCGCCGCAGGGCGCATGGAAGAAGCGGAATACGTTCGAGCCGATCGTGTGGCGGCCCAGCCGGCGCGCCTCCTTCCAGCCCTGCTCGGTCATGAAATTTCCGCCCTCGATCACTTCGTCGTGGTCCCAGACTTCCATGGAAACGTGGTTCGTCGATGCGCGGTTGGTGCGATGACACAGCAGCAGGTTGTGGTGTTCCAGGTTGCCTTCACATTGCATGAACGTGCCCATGGGCAGGATGCGATCCATGGCCTTGAAACCAAGCCGGTTCAAATAAAAGTCGGTGGCCTCGTCGTGTCCGGCGTCCGGCACGTCCATCGCGATATGCATGAGCCGCACCGGACGGGCCCGACCGTAGGCGGTGATGGCATCATTGAGGCGATCGATCCGCGTCGGGGTATTGCGGCGAAGCTCTCTTTCCTCCACCGGCATGACCTCGGCCACCTTGAACGCGATGCCGTAGCCCGTGAGGTCCTGACTGTGAAGAACCCCATTGCTGTCGGTCGTAACGGGACGATCCTTGCAGAGCGCTTCATGAATGACCGCAAGTCCGCGTTCATCGTCCACGCCCCAGACCATCTCGCGAATGCCGATGGATTCCCCGACGGCAGTAGGAAGCGCTGGATCATCGACCCTGCGCAATTCCACGAACTGATTCACCGGCGTTCGGAACAGGGACACGTCCGACTCAAGACGGACCGGTTCGAGTCCGGCGTCCGTGAAAAATCGCGTGTTGATCGCGAGATCGTCTACACCGTACCGTACGCCTTCAATACGCAAAATGGTCATTGCGCTCACCTCCGCTGCGGCGGCGCGAAATCCGCCGCAATGCTCCATGAATGCCTGCGAGTGTAGGCCATCTGATTCACCGTGGGCAGCACAATATGCGCATGCCTGAGTTGCCGAAAACTGATCAATTCAGTAGCGGACAGCAGTATGGAATTCAGCGCGATTTGTTCTAATCTACCGTCGAATTTACAGTCGGCCATCCGGGTGAGCGTGAGTGCGTTTTGACTTTTGCGTCGTCGGCGGAGGGATAGTTGGTCTCGCGACCGCCCGTGAACTGTTGCGACGGCGGCCGGGCGCGAGTTTGATATTGCTCGAGAAGGAAGGCGAAGTGGCCGTCCACCAGACCGGGCACAACAGCGGGGTCATACACGCCGGCGTCTATTATGCGCCGGGCTCATTGAAAGCGCGCCTCTGTCGGGCCGGAAACCTGCAAACCAAGCGATTCTGCGCCGAACACGACATTCCAGTCGAAACCTGCGGCAAGCTCATTGTCGCGACCACACCGATCGAAGCGCAACGCCTCGCCGAACTGGGTAAACGCTGCGAGGCGAACGGGATCGAGGCGCGGGAGGTGGTCGGCGCGGAACTCGCCGCGCTTGAGCCACGTGTCGCCGGACTCGCAGCCCTGTCGGTTCCGACCACGGGAATCGTTGATTACCGCCGGGTGTCGCGCGCCATCGCTGAGGAAGTGCGCCGATCCGGCGGCGAAGTACGGTTGCGCTCGTGCGTACACGGCATCACGGAGCGATCCGGCGAGGTCGAAATCGCTTTGCAACAGGGTGAACGGATTCACGCCGGTCAACTCGTGGTTTGCGCCGGGCTGCAGGCGGACCGCCTGGCGCGGGCCTCTGGGCTCGATGTTCCCCTGCGGATCGTTCCGTTTCGAGGCGAATATTTTCAATTGCCAGTCGGAAAATCCGGGATTGTGCGCCACTTGATCTATCCGGTACCCGACCCGGAACTCCCGTTTCTCGGCGTGCACCTGACCCGGATGATCGACGGTCGCGTGACGGTGGGTCCGAATGCTGTGCTCGGATTTGCACGCGAGGGATATCCGCACTTTGCGTTTAATTTGCGGGATACGCTCGAGACGCTGCGCTTCGCCGGCTTCTGGCGCGTGCTGGGCCGGCATTGGCGCTCGGCTCTCGGCGAATTACGCGGCTCGCTGAGCCGGAGTCGCTACTTGCAGCAATGCCGCAAATATTGCCCAGAGCTTACGCTCGAGGATCTGCAGCCCTATCCGGCCGGCATTCGTGCCCAGGCGGTGATGAACGATGGCACGTTGGTGCACGATTTTATGTTCGCGGACACGCCGCGCATGGTGCATGTGCTCAATGCCCCGTCACCCGCCGCGACCGCCGCGCTGCCGATCGCCGGCGTCATCGCGGCGCGCGTGCTTCATGAAGCCAACTCGGAGGATCTACCGTGACGGTGATGCGACTGGTGTGAAATTTTGCGGCGGCGATAGCGATGGTGACTCTTTGGACGCGGCGTGAGTCGTGCCGATACGGTGAAAATCGTAACTCTGACCTGCGGCAGCGACGTGACCATCGACGGATTTCGGGAGAACGCGGTGCGCAATTCGCACTACGACGAACCAGTCTGGCATTTGGATTTGCTCGTCAGTGAGGTAATCGATTGGCGCGGCGTTCTGCGCGCGGTCAACGGCCCCGACTCGCCAGTGCCAAAGCGGTTTCCCTGGTCTCCACGACCGGGGCGCGCCGACTGGCATTCACACATCTTGCCATTGAGGGGCCGACTGTCCAGATCGCGCCGGCCCTGATCGCGCAGGCTCACTCGACTTTCGCAGGCAAGGTCGACGTGGCGCACGACCTGGAGAGGTTTTGAGCAACTCAGTGTTGCAGGAATCGCCGACCAAAGATCAAATGTTGTGCGCTAGTATCGTCGCGAATGGATCACATTGTGGTGAGTCAGCATCGATGAGCAGTGACCGAACGAATCCGACGGGCGCCCTACCCGGGACATACGACCCGGTCGCGCGAATTGCCCACTGGTTGACATTCCTCTTGGTCGCCGCGGAATTCGCCGTGGGCTGGACCATGCCCGACATAGGCTGGGGAACGGAACCTACCGGCCTCATCGGCGTGCACTTGGTGCTCGGCGGCTCATTGTTGCTTGTCATTCTGTTCCGCTTGTTCTGGCGCCTCACTCACCGTGCACCGCCGCCGCTGATGTCGCTGCCGGCATGGCAACGATGGAGCGCCGGAGCCACCCACGTAACGTTGTATGCGCTGCTGCTGATCGTCCCACTGACCGGACTCGCCTCCGCCTCTGCGCGCGAATGGCCGGTACGCGCATTTGGATTGATCACACTGCCGGCAATCGTCGCCCCGCATGCGAAGATTGGCTTCAAACTGGGCGACCTGCATTCGGACATCCTCTCCTGGGTGCTCGTGGGTGCGATTGGCCTGCACGTACTGGCCGCGCTCTACCATCGCTTCGTCAAGCGGGATGGGGTGCTGAACCGCATGCTTCCTTCCGTCGGCCCGTGAGCTGCCGACACCGAATCAATCAGATCATTCTCGATCAAACCAATGGAGCGATGACCATGCGAAGTGCAATTGAAGCCGACGGAATTCGTAGGCGCCTCGGCGTTCTGGCGGTAGCCGCGACGATATTGCTGATGGCGCACGATCCGGTGAGCGCGGCCGGATGGCCGAAGAGTTCGAGCCCTGCGCCAACGACGACCGCCGCCGCCTGGGCGCTGATCGACCAGAACCTCGCCAGGCTCGAGGCCCTCATCAAAGCCGGGAAGCTCGACGATCTTGGGAGTTCCGCCTACGGCATCGCCAACGCATTCAAGTTACTGCCCGGCCTGCCCTCGTCGCTGCCGGCGGACCCGCTCGCCGAGGTTCGACGTGACGTCAATATCGTCGGCGGCGAAGTCAGCAAACTCGACAAGGCCGGCGAGCACAACGATGCGGGCATCGTCAAGTCGGAATTGGCGGCGCTAAAGGCGACGCTCGCGAGCGTCCGGGGTTACTACCCGCACTGAACGTACCGCCAATCGGTCATTTGTCGAGCATGGGGTGATCCTTGAACCACTCCGCAATGAAGTCGACGAAGACACGGACTTTGCGGACCAACTGGCGGCTGGGCGCGTAAGCCGCGTACAACGGTCGCTGTGGGACCGCGTAATCCGGCAGGACACGCAGCAGCGTTCCGGCCTGAATGTCTTGGTAGACCGAACGCACCGGCAGCAGCGCGATTCCCATGCTCCGGATCGAAGCTTTCTGCAGCACAAGGTACGTGTTCGACGAGAAGACCACGCGATGCGATTTGAATATGACCTTCTTCCCCGCCCGCGTGAAATGCCAGACGGGGTCATTTACATGAATCAACGTATCGTGATTGGCGAGATCGAGTGGCGTCGACGGCAACCCATGGGACTCCAGATACGCGGGTGCCGCACAAAGCACGAATTGCAAGGGCGCGATCTTTTTGATCATGATCGATGAATCGCGCAAATTCTTGGTATGAAAGGCGATATCATAGCCTTCATCGATGAAATTATAGGTGCGCTCGGACAGACCGCCGAGCTCGAGTCTCACATGTATTTTCGGATGCTCGGCGGCGAATGCCGCCACGGCATCGCCGAGATCCAGGCTGCCGATCCATTTTGGGGACACGACGGACAATTCACCCTCCGCGTTCTCACGCATGGCGACCATCGCCGCGTCTTCCTGGGCGATCTCCGTCAGGATGCGCTGCGCAAATTCCAGATATTTCCTGCCAGGCTCGGTGAGGTTGATCGAGCGGGTGGTGCGATTCACCAGCCGGACACCGACCTGCTTCTCCAGATCGGCGATGTGCCTCGACACCAGCGCGCGTGAGATGCCCAGGTCGCGTGCGGCGCCGGCGAAGCTTTCGCGTCTGACGACCGCCACAAAGCTCTTCATGACTGTGAATCGGTCCAAGCGTCTCCCGTTCGATGCGCCGGTGATTAATTTTTCGCGCGGGCCAATTTAGTGCAATCGGCAACGGTAACGCAAGGCCGCGTTACTTGGTGAGCATTACATTCACGATCGCCGTGCGCCCCGAGGCCACGGCATCGAGCGCGGAGGTCAAGGATGAGCGCAACTCGGCCGCGCTATTGACCGTGATCCCGAGCATGCCGAACGGACCGGCGAAGGCCGCCAGATCCGGCTGCGCGGACAGGTCCGTTCCGGGAAAGTCCTTCCGCGCCACCGCGACCCCATCCGGATAGGCGCGGATATGATTGAACTTCATCGACAAATACTGTCGATTGTTGAAGACGACGATCAGAATCGGCAATTGCAGATTCTTGGCGGCGGCGAGCGAGGGCAGAACCGGATTGTAGAGGAACGAGCCGTCGCCGACGGTTAGTACGACCGGGCGCTGCCGCGCGGCGAGCTTGACGCCGAGCGCCACGGCGATGCCCTGACCCAGGCCGCCCTGCACGTAGTGGTAGGCCTCCGGGCGATTGAGGCGCAGGTGCTGCTGCAGGACGCGGCTGTGAGTGATCGTCTCGTCGACGAATACGGTGTCCGGCGCGCACAGTTCGCGCAGCTCCGCGACCAGCCGCACCGGATCGATCGGACCGGTCGACGCCGCCGCCAGCCGTTCCGTCTCGTCTTGAGCCGCGATCAGCTTCTCATGGGTCGTCGCGTGCCGCGCCCGCCGTTCGGCTATGACGTCGGCGGGCAATGTCCGCCGCCTCAGCGCGGCCACTGCCATGACGAGCGTATCGGCAACGGCGCCTTCCAAATACTGATCAGCGTGCAGCACCTGATAAACGATGTGCGGTCGCTGCGGCACTTCATCCATCACGATGGTGGTGACGCCGGCCGGCCCGGCGCTGGGCGGGTACCAGGGGGCCCGGCAATTGATGAGCAGCACCAGATCGGCCGTCTTGTTGAACGGTTCGACGTTCGAGCCCAGGTGCATGGGATGCGAGCGCGGAAAATTGGAGTTGACGGCACCCTGTGACTCGATCACCGGTATGGCGAGCAGGTCGCACAGTTCGACCAGGGCACGGTACGCGGCGCTGCTGCGGCCCGAGGTCTCGGTGAGCACCACCGGATTGACTGCACGGCATAGATGCTCGACGAGCCGCTCGACTTCCTCTGCCGGACTGTGTTTGCCGCCCGCCGGGGCGAGCGAGCGCTTCTCCGTCGGACCGGTCCAGGGTTCGAGCAGCACTTCGACCGGTACGTTCAGGTAGCAAGGCCCCGCGGGCATGCGCTGTGCTAGTTCCGTGGTGCGCAGAACCATCTCGAACAGCGTTTCGATCGTGGGCGCCTGGTTGGACCATTTGAACACCCCGGACACCAGTTGATGCGGGCCGCCAACGACCGAGAGATTGCGGTACCACTGCGAGCCCGGATCCTGGCCGGGTCGTTCGCCGTAGGTAATGGACTCCGACGAAAATACGACCATGGGCGCATTGGCGAGCAGCGCCCCTTGAATCGCGCAAGACCCCTGCAACAACCCCGCCCCCGCGTGCAGCAGCACCGGCTGCGCGCGCTGGGTGACGAGCGCGTAGCCGGTCGCCATCCCCACCGCGACGGTCTCGTGCCAAAGGTCGAGATATTCCGGACCGCCCTCGCCGTCCATGCGTCGGCGGGCGACCGCCTCCCAAACCGGAGCCCACTCGGATCCCGAGCAGCAGAAAATATAGTTCGCGCCGCAAGCGTCGAACGCGTGCAGTAATGCCTCCCCGCCGTCGACGGAACGCTTCATGACGACATCAGGCTTTCGCTGCCTTAATCGGCCAGTCGAGGCATTCGCAGATGCCTTTGCCCATGATCCATTCCAATTCCTCGGCGGTGAAGTTCATGTGCTGGGTGAAGTGCTCGATCGTGTCCTTGTAGGTGAGCCCGTGGCCCATCAGACGGGTCAGATCCGTGCCCCAAAAGCAGCGGCGCGCGCCCATCTTGTCCACCATCTCGCGTACGTACTTGGTGATGTTGCTATACGGAAACGGTTGTGTCGAATACCCCGGAACGGCGGAGACCTTGACATAGATGTTGGGGTGTTCGCACAGATCCGCGGTCTCCTGCACCCAATAGCCGATGGCATCGTCGACGCAGCGCGCCATGATGCCCATGTGATCGATGATCAAACGCAGCTTGGGATGCTTCTTGGCGATGGCGCCCAACTCCGCTTTCCAGATCGGCGCGTGCACCATGGTCTTGACGTCGAGCTCTTCGGCGAACGGCCAGTACCAATCGGCCGTGCCGTCGATCATCCAATTGCGGTCCTGCGGCCGATGAAACGTCAGGCGCACACCCTTGATGTGCGGAACCTGCTTCCAGTCGCGCATCATCGCCTTCGCTTCGTTCGGCTTCTTCAGCGGCACGCGCGCCATGACGCCGAATCGATCCGGATTGGCATCGCAGGCCTCGAGCGCATAATCGACCCGGTCACCTTCCCATGACGGCGGCAGGATGAGCGCGCGATTGACGCCCGCCTCATTCATCAGCCTGATGCACTCCTCGTAGCTGAACGGCTCGAGACGGTGGCCGTTGAGCGCCATCCTATCGCGCGCACCCTTGGTCCACGGACGATCAGGGGTCTCCTCTTTCCAAATGTGAACCTGCGAGTCGACGATATACATGCCTTTGTTCCTCGAGCGGCACTTGACGAGAACGGGATCTAAACACAGAACTTGTGCCGCGCAGGTCTAGCGGGAACGCAACGTATAGATGCACAAGAGTTGACAGTGAGGGCGCTCCGCCGACGCTATAGTGATCGCGCGGGCCTTCAGCTTGAGCGCGCAAACTAGTGCGGGGCGCTGCGTGCCACGGCGCAATCGATCGAGCCGGTGACGGCGCTCGGATCACTAAGCCCCTCTCCGAAGATATATCTTTCACGGCAATTCGACCAGTGTTCGCTTGACACGATCTATCTTGTGATATATCTTTACGGACGTTACAAACACATAGGGCATTTCAAATGGATGGACGACATTTTTACGGACATTGTGGCCTCATCGCCTCGGGCCGCCCGCCCGGAGTTCCCGGCGGTGGCGGTGGGGGGCGCCATGGTGGTCGCCATGGTGGCGGCGCGCGCAGAGGTGGATTAAGGATGGGACGCATGCTTTCGGCGGCGGACCTGCAGCTCATCCTGCTGGCCCTTCTGGAGGAGCGCCCGCGTCACGGCTATGACTTCCTCAAAGCGATCGAGGAATTGACCGGTGGCGCATATACACCGAGTCCCGGGATGATATATCCGGCACTGAGCTATCTCGATGAGATCGGGCAGGTCACCGCACAGCCGGACGGCGCAAAAAAACAATACCGCCTGACCGAAGCCGGACTGTCGGTGCTGAACGAGAGTCGCGAGCGGGTTGCAGCCTTGTTCGAGGATCTCAAGCGGATCGGCGAACGGCTCGGGATAGCGCGTGAGGTCTACGACCAGCCAATGCGAGTGCAGCCAGAGTCTGCGCCACCGGTGCCGGCGGAGTTGGAGTCAGTGCGCCGCGATCTGAAAGCCGCTCTTTTCGACACACTGGACGCGACTGGGGCCGAACAGCAGCGAATCGTCGAGATTCTCAAACGGACGATCGCAGAAATCCGCAAGAGGTAGGTAACCATGGCAAGCACTCGCCCTCACTCGCTCCATCACGTCAATTTTCCGACTACGAACCCCGACCGGACCAAGGAGTGGTATTGCAAGGTCTTCGGCATGCATCATGTGGACGTCAGCCATCTCAGCAACACCAAAGTGCTGCTGCTGTCATGCGATAATTTTGAGCTGCATTTCACGCCAATCGAGACCATGCAGCGCATGGCGCCGTTCCACTACGCGATGGAAGTCGAGGACTGGGACGGGATTCTCGCCCATCTGGACTCCATCGGCGTGCGCCACACCAAGACGGTCGAACGACCCCAGAACAAGTCCAAGTTCTGCTACATCCACGACCCGGACGGCACCATGATCGAATTGACCTACCACGGGCAGCGCGAGCATTTGAAGAAATCAACGTCTGAGTAATCAGGAGTTCCATTGGAAATGCGAATGTCTTCAAAGGCGCGCCGGCGAGGACATGCAGCAATTCCGGGGACTCACGCTTTAACATCACGCACGGAGGAGCGGCATGCGCTTTGCACGTTTCGATCTTGACGGTCGCCCCGGCCATGGAATCGTCGAAGGTGACCGCATCATTCCGATCAGCGGTTCGCCGTTCGAACCCTGGCGTCCCGCGGGCGCCGCCGTCGCCCTGGATCAAGTGAAATTGTTGATACCCGTGGTCCCGTCCAACTTTTATGCCGTCGGCATGAACTATGCCGCGCACATTCGTGAGCGGGCGCGCGGACTCGGTGTCGCCCCGGAGCTTCCGACCCGCGCCGAGCCCGGATATCGCTCTCCCAGCGCGCTGGTGGCCCACGACGACGACATCGTACTTCCGCCCGATACGGCGAGCGTGCAATTCGAAGGCGAATTGGTGGTGGTGATCGGCCGTTGCGCCAAGAACGTGCGTGAGGAGGACGCCTTGAACTATGTGCTCGGCTATACGATAGGTAATGACGTCAGTGAACGTAAGTGGCAGAAGATCGACCGCACATTCTGGCGATGCAAAAACAGCGATACGTTCAAGCCGATGGGACCCTGGATCGAGACCGATGTAAATCTCGAGTCCCTGCGTACCATGGTGCGTGTCAACGGAATACAGCATATCGAGTTCTCGACCAATGACATGCTCTTCGGAGTCGCCCGCTTCATAGCGACCATCTCAGAGTATTGCACTCTGCACCCTGGCGACGTCATTTGGATGGGAACCGAGGGCGCCTCCGCCGACCTGTACGCGGGAGATGTCGTGGAGGTCGAGATCAGTTCAATCGGCACGCTGCGCAATACCGTAATTTCCGTACCACGGGCAACTTGATTGCGACGAGCACCACAACGCGGGGTCCCACCAGTGAACACGATTGCCTCTACAAGAAGAGCCGAACGAATCCGTCACGAAACCAGGCAACGCCTATTGGAGGTTCTGCGCACGGAGCGCATCAGTCCGGGGTTCGTGAGCGTCACTCTCGGTGGCGCAGATCTCGACGGGTTCACGAGCCTGTCGTTCGATGACCATATCAAGATCTTTCTCGAGGATGAGCCGCCCACCGGGATCGCCCCGCCCCCGGGACCCGGTGGTCGTCGCATAATGCGTGACTACACGCCGCGCCGGTTCGACGCCGAACGACGAGAGCTCACCGTGGAGTTCGCGCTGCATGGGGACGGAGCCGCGACCGCATGGGCTGCGCAGGCGAGTCCGGGGCAGCAGCTTAGAATCGGCGGCCCGCGGGGATCGTTCGTCATTCCGAACGACTACGATTTTCAGCTATTGATTGGCGATGAAACCGCGTTGCCGGCGATCTCGAGAAGACTGGAGGAACTCCCCGCCACTGCGAACGTATTGACATTCGTCCAAGCCACGGACCCCGCGGACCAACGAGCCTTCCCGACCCAAGCGCGTGTCGGCGTCACCTGGACCGGCAAGAATCCGGATTCGCTGATCAAGGCGATCGAGAATCTAACTCTGCCCGCCGGTGAGGGCTTCGCGTGGGCCGCGGGCGAGGCCCGGGTCGTCGCAGCGATCCGCGCCATTCTCGTCTCCACCCACGGTCTGGACAAGGACCACATTCGTGCGGCGGCGTACTGGAAACGTGGCGCCTGCGCCCACCACGAGACCTTCGCGGACTAGATGCACTGCGACGTCACGGTGCACCTCAGCGGATGAGCATGGCGAGATCCTCCTCGGACAAACCGTTCGCCTCGAAATGGGTGCGCGCGGCGGCAAGCTTCGTGAAGACATCCTCGAACCCGACGATCTTTCCACTCTCGTCCAGATAGCTGTACCCACCCGTCACGTGGAATAGCGTGATCATCTCGGTCGCCTGCTCGGGCAGCACGAGGGTGTGGGTCTCTCCGGGCGGCTCAAAGATGTAATCGCCGGGGCGCGCGATCCAGGGATGTTCCTGATACCGCCAGGTACCTCGGAGCGTGAACGCATGCACCGGTCCCGCGTGACGATGACGCGACAGGATTCCCGAACGTTGAACCCGCAGAAGGTTCACGTAATATCCCTGGGTGACGTTCAACAGGATCGGGCTGAAAGAGACGCCTGGCGCCTGATGTATCCAGCATCGCGGCGCGTCGAGATCGATGGCGCTGGGCTGAAAGCTTTGCCCGAATGGACACCGCGCCACCAGGTCGTTCGAATGATCGATAGCCATGTCATTTGCCCACGACAACGGAGTTCCATCTTTAACACGGCTGTGACCACCATGGTTGTCGAAAAATGCGCATCAATGAGTTGCGCCGTGCGTGGCTATCGGCGCTGCGCCGCGCGGGTACACTCGAGTCGATCCGCGACATTGTCATCGGTCGGCCCAGGAGAATATGAAAATGGTGGACCCTCGTACGGCACCCTACGGACTGCTCATTCTGCGAATGGCGCTCGGCGCCCTATTGATCGTTCACTTCCTGGTCAAGCTGCTGGTATTCACGCCTGCCGGAACCGCGCACATGTTCGCGGGTCTCGGGCTGCCGCCGCAACTCGCCTACGTCGTCATGACCGTCGAATTGCTGACGGGCTCCGCCCTGTTATTGGGCGTGTGGCCGCGGCTCGCGGCACTCGCCGCGCTGCCGGTCTTGTTGGGTGCGATCGCGTTTTTCCACGTGCACAACGGCTTTGCTTACAACGCACCCCACGGTGGCGGCTGGGAATATCCTGGATTTTGGGCCGTGTGCCTGCTGGTCCAGGCGCTCTGTGGCGACGGAGCGTTCGTGCTCCTGAAGAGCCCCTTGCCGCGAATGCCGCGCTGAGCTCCGGTGGGCGATGGATCGCTTTACCATCATGAGGAGCTTTGTCGCGGTGGCGCGATGTGAAAGTTACGCGGTCGCCGCCCGTAACCTCACGATCTCCAGAGCCCTGATTTCCCGGCACGTCCTCGACCTCGAAAGGCAGGTCGGCATCCGCCTCCTCAACCGCACGACGCGCTCGGTAACCTTGACCGAACCGGGGGCGAGGTATCTCGCCTTCTGCACGCGCATCTTGTCGGAGATCGCAGGTCGGGATGCCCAGATGAGCGGTGTATCGGAGAACGCCGAAGGAGATCTGTCGGTCGTCTCCCCCAAATGGATCGGCAGCCTCGATCTTGGAAATGCGGTATCAAGCTTCGCCGTCGATAATCCGCGCATCCACGTACGATTGGAACTCGGCGGGCTGTCGGAACGGACCTACAGTTTCATCGACGAAGGCTACGACATCGCCTTTCACACGAAGAATTTGAAGGACTCATCGATCAGGGTGCGAAAGATTGCACCCCTCCATTTCGCCCTGTGCGCGGCGCCGTCTTACCTGTCCCGGTGCGGAGTACCGGCGACGCCGCTAGAAATCGCGCGGCATGAATGCTTGGTGCACGTCAGCGATCCCGTATGGCACTTCAACCAAGGATCGCTGAGGCACCACATCGAGCCGCAGCGGGTCGCCTTCTCGTCGAACACCTATCTCATCTTACAGAAGGCGGCCATTCGCGGCATGGGGGTAGCGGTCTTGCCGGTACGTTCTGTCTATCCGGAAATCAAGAGCGGACGTCTGCAGGTGATACTCGCTGACTTCCCGCTGCCGGTACGGCCCCTCTATGCAGCCTATGCGCCGGGACGACAGGTCGGGCGCATGGCGAACACTTTCGTCGATTTCATCGCGGAGTGGTTCCGACGGTATCCGACGCTGGCAGGGAACGGACGCGAGTCCCCGATCAGGTCTTCTTCACAGGACCCCGATCCCCTTCCGGAGCGTTCCCTGAAGTTGCGTTAGCGGCACGCACCATGCCGGCCGCCTCACGGCGCCAGTCCGGATTCTCCCAGTAGAACTCCAGGCGGTTACCGTCCGGATCGAAGAAGTAGACGCTCTTGTGCCGCCCCCCGGCGTGTCCTTCCAAGTTGTCCATTTTTGCGCCGCGCTCCACCAGCCGCTGATGCAGCGTGTCGAGCACGTCGGGCCCGCCTTCGTATTCCATCGCCAGATGGTTGAAGCCGTGCCATTGACGATCGTGTTCCGGCGTGCCGCCGACCTCGAACAAGCCGATATCATGGTGGCGCTCACCGAACGAGACAAAGGCCATCTTACGATCGTCGAATCTCGTGATGAGCTTCATTCCCACCACTTCGGTATAGAACTTCACCGCTGCATCAAGATTGTGAACGTTGAATACGACGTGATTGATCCACTTTTTTGGTTCATTCATGCTGAGCGCCTCAATGGGACGATTGAACTTGACCGCCGACCGGTCCATCGGACGCGGTTCCGCTGCCGTATCTGCTGACCACCAGCCAAATGCAAATCAGGATCGCGAAACCGGCAATGATTATGTTTGCGCTCTCCTGCGTCCATTGACCGTTGGCCTGGGCGGCAAAGGCCATCGGCGGGCCGAATAGGACTCCCCAGAGGGTAATTTGTGTGACGAGTCCGCTGGTTGCACCGAGACTCTGGCGGTTCGGCGCGACCCGGGGCAGTAACGCCCAGAGCCCGACGATGAGTCCGGCCCCGAAGAAAAACAAGCAGCTGACGAGAACCGCCGAATAGAAACGCGCGAACGTGACGCCGATCGCGAGACCACCGGAAACGGTGCACATCACGCCGACGGTCGCGATCGCGAGAGGAGGGGCCCGCCGATTGAGCAGCGGCCCGACGATGAGGCAACCGGCGGCATTCAGGACCATGCCGAGTGTACCAACCGCCGACGCCGCGCCGATGCCGACCCCATATCGGCCGGATAGAAGGTGGGGCAGCGTCGAGACAATTCCCGTCTGGACGAACGCGGCGCTCGCGAAGGCGAGACCCAGAAGGTACGGTCCGGGCCTGCGAATCACGGCCGCCAAACCAGCCGAGCGGGAACCGACCCGGTCCGTCCCGACACCCGGCAATTGGACAAGCGCGAGCGCGAAACACGCGCCGAGCGCGATCGCGTGCCCGTAGAACGCCCAACGCCACTGACCGGTGCCGGCGAGCCGGTAGGCCAGGAGCAGCGGAATCGCGAAACTCATTGGAATGAACGAGGACCACAAGGTGAGCGCAATGTTGCGCCGGGCTCCGTGCGTGATCCGCGTCATCATCGTGATCGCCGCCACTGCGATGCATAGATAGCCGACGCCCTCGACGACTCGCATCGCCAGCAGCGATTGGATCGATCCGGCGAGCCCGACGCCGACGTCGCCGCCGATGACGATCGCGCAGCCAGCGACCAACACGCGCTTGTCGCCGATGCGGTCGACGATCCAACCCGTGAGCAAGGCCCCGATCGCGACCAATGCCGAAGGAATCGATATGATCCAGCCGACCTCTCGCCCGGCACGGTATATGCGAGCGATGTCGCCCACGACGGGAATGGCCTGGCTGATCGTCGTCGCGCCAAGCACGCCGATCGCATAAATCAGGATGATCGATGCCCACGAGCCCTGCTCGCCGGCCTTGTCGGGTCCCGTCATACGTCCCCCTCTCTGTTCATTTGCCTACCTTAGCGGAAAATGCGATCTCTAGAGCGGCGCCAAAGTGTAACGGTGGGTTTCCGATTTGTGACCAATGAACACAGAGATAACCCAATTGCCGCCGGGTATCATCATTATCCGCGGACTCTCTGGGATGGGCATGACATTGAGAGATTTGTTCTTATTCGCTACCGTGGCGCTCCTCTTTGCGCAGTTCACACGGGCACACACGACCGCACCGGGTGACATAGCCGTCCGGCATTACACCGTCATCGCACGCATCCCGGGCCCGGACGGCGGCTGGGACGACGCGTCGGTCGACACTCGGAAACATATCCTGTTGCTGGCGCGCGCCAGCGGAGTGCTTTCGCTCGATTTGCGCTCCCGGCACATCACCTCTATTTTTGTTCAGGGGCGGGCCGTACATTCAGCCATCACCATCCCGGGCACACAGCTCGGCGTCAGCACCAACGGCATCTCGAACACCGTCAGCCTGTTCGACTCGCGGTCAGGACATGTCCTGCGGCAGATTCCCGTCGGCCAATCGCCGGATGCCTTGGTGCTCGACCGGCGCACGGCGCTGGTCGCGGTGATGAACCATGATAGCGGAACCGTATCGTTGATCGATCCACGGCAACGCTCGCTCGTTGGGACAATCGTCGTCGGCGGCACGTTGGAAGTTGCCGTGTCGTCCGGCACCGGCTTGATTTACGTGAATGTCGCCGACAAGCGCGAAATTGCAGTCATCGACGTCGCCGCGCGGACCGTGCGCGCCAGATTTGCGCTGCGCGGATGCGACGATCCATCCGGACTGGCACTCGACCACAAGACGATATCGCTCATCACCGTTTGCGCCAACGGTGTGACGAAATTCCTGCGCGCAACCGACGGCCGGGAGTTCCTCACGGTTCGCACCGGTCACGGGTCGGACGGAGTGATTCTCGATGAACGGCGCCGGCGGCTGTTCGTGCCGTCCGGGCGGGACGGCAAGCTCACCGTCTTCAGCATGAAAGGCATCCAGCCGCGGATCATTCAAGTCTTGAACATTCCACCGGGCACCCGCCTGGGAGCGGTCGATCCAGACACCGGCAACGTATACCTACCCAGCGCACACCTGGGCCCACCCAAACCACCGAGCCCTTGGCCCAGCATTGTCCCCGGCAGTTTCCATTTCTTGGTCGTGGGCAGGTGAACGGCGGAACGGACACCCGAGGATGGGCCGACGCACTGATTTCCAAAATAACGGCGTGAGCCGTCGCATATGCACAGTCTTGTGCTGTCTGGCGCATCGGGTAAGCTGCTTCGACGAATCGTGACTTGCTTATTCTCGCATTACATCTGTTCGTCACTCTGGCCAAGCTTGCGCGCCCCGGCGGTGTCCGCTCCGTCATCACCGAGTCACTGTTGCTGTAACCCCAGTTTCGGCAATCAACGCATCGCCGTGCAGATTGACAATGACATCGTGCGTAGGGCACTCGCGAAGCACTACGGCCCCAGATCATCCAGGTGCCTCGCGTCCCTGCTGGCTTACCGTCTCGCCCAGGTCACGGATAACCTCTGGAGCGTCGACTTGTTCCGGTGTGAGCGGTATGCCGCATGCTCAATCAGCGCGTTGCCGTATGCAAAATCCGGCTAAAACGTCGCACAAAAGCCGGCACACTGAAAAACACGGATTTCAATGGATGCGTAAGAACCTATGCCGCGATGTTCGACAACTCGGATTAGCGGTTGATGGGCGGTATTGCGGCATCGGCGAGAATCACGGCGTCGCGTCCAAGCTTGGCACTAAAAATGCCACGCTCGACTCAAACGCAAGCTATTGATTTTGGTGGTGAGAGAGGGACTCGAACACTTCTGTGAAGCACTTGATATTGATGAATT
>VFSW01007017.1_pt1 | contig 16434 bp, 15 predicted proteins | sample 5358111 | NCBI WGS metagenome assembly VFSW01 (sample SAMN11554181, study PRJNA540505) | mine drainage metagenome | isolation source: sediment from site ElyBrook_90M | place: USA: Ely Copper Mine, Vershire, VT | collected 2017 | reverse complement strand
CCCCGGCCGCGCCCGCGGCGCCCGGCGCGGGGGCCGTCTCGACGCGCGCCGCCCCACCCGTCGCGGCGGCCCCGCCGCCGCCGGAGCCGCCCAAGCCCGCGGTGATCGGCGCGCCGGAGTATGAGAAGTTCGTGGCCGAGGGCCCCTACGCGAAGGAAGGAAAAGCCCTGCTCGACTTGATCGGAAAGCGCGCCCCCGACTACTGCCTGCCGCTCCTGCGCCGGACCGTCGTCGGCGCCGTGCCGCAGATCGTGATCGACGGCGCGCGCACCGGCCGGGAGCTGCGCGCCGGGTTCGAGCGCACGGCCGATCCGCTGGCGCCGGCGATCGTGGCGCTGAGCCCGGGCCCGGTGTTCGTCGAGCTCAAAAAAGGCCTGTTCGGCGCGAAGCAGACCGTGCTCCTGCCGGAATCCCCGCAGGCCTGGGCGGCGCTCGGCGTTTCGCGCCCGCCGCTCGCCGCGCTGCGCGCGGACGCGGCCGCGTCGTCGACCGTGAACGGCGACTGGGGCGCGACGCGCGTCTACGCCGACGGAAGCCGGCGCGGCTCGTTCTCGACCGTGGAGCAGGCCGGCGAGCTGCTCGAGCAGCTCCTTCTGATCGGGCTTTCGCGCGAGGGCCTGGACGCCTCGGCCTACGCCGCGCGGCGCTGGGCGCGGACGGCGCGGCTGATGTTCTCCCAGCGTCTCAAGGAAGAGATGCAGCAGGACGGCTTCCTCGATCCCGACCGCCGCGCGGAGCTGCGCGACTGGCTGGACCACCCCGACGAGGACGACGACATGACCGTCGCGGTCTGGAGCGGCTCGCGCGTCGGCCTCCTGGACCCGCGCCGCGGTCCGCCCGAGGCCGCGCGCGAATTCGAGGCGCGCACCCGGAACTCCTGCGTGCGCGGGACGCTCGAGGACGCGCTCGCCGAGGCCGCGCGCCGCCGCGCCGCCGCCGTCGGCTCGCTCGAGACCCTGGTCGACGCGGGCGTCGTCGACGCCGCGGCCGCGAAAGCCGCGGCGCAGGCCGCGACGGACGCCGAGAGCGCCGCGCGCGGCCGCCTGCTCGCCGCGCCCCCCGCCTGCCCGGCCGCGGACGCGGCGCGCGACGAGCGGCTGCGCAAGGCCGCGCTCGTGCTGGACGAATCCGCGCATGCCGAGCGCGTGATGCGCGAGCACAAGGCGGGGATCGAAAACCATGCTCTCTAGGCTCGCGCTCCTCGTCCTGCTGTCCGCCGCGCCCGCGCGGGCCGAGGACTGGCTGCTCGCCGCCCAGCGCGCCGCGGCCGGGGCCGCCATCCCCGGAGAGGGCTCGCCGGAGGCGCCGAAAAAGGACTGGGTGCCGTACGAGCCCGCTTCGCGCCTGTTCCGCGCCGATCTGCCGCCCGAAGGCTGGCGGGCTTTCGACGAGGAGGACGCGCTCGGCTCGGTCGTGCGCATCCTCGGCCCCGACGACGCCTCGGGCGCGCTGCGCGCCGCGCTGACGGTGCGGCTCGTGGACCGAGATTCGCCGGCGTACGTCCCGGCCAAGGTCGCCGTCGACGCCATGCGCCGCCAAGGTCCGAACCGCGAATGCACCGCGCCGCAGAACCTGCGCGTGAGCGCGGGCCTGGCGCGCATCTTCGAGATCACCGAGAGGCGGCGCGCGCCGATCGACGCGGGCCCGAGCGCGCCGATCGAGCTGCACCAGTACGTGGCCGTGATCCCGCGCGGCGAGTCCTACTTCGTGGTGCGGCTGATCACCGCGCGCGAGGACTACCTGGACTTCCGGGACGACTTCGTCCGCTTCCTCAAGTCGCTCAAGCCCATCGGCGCGCGCTAGCCGCGCGCGAAGGGCGCTCCGCGGCGGCTCGGCTAAGGCAGGCGCTTGAGAATCTCGCCGCGCAGCTCGAGGATCACGCGCACGTAGTTGTCGGAGTGGTTGTACGAGAAGAGGGAGCGGCCGATGCTCGACTCCGGCGTGAACGGCGCGCCCGCCTCGTAACCGGCGAGCGCCAGGTAGTTCGCGCAGCTGCCCAAGGCGTCGGGCCACTCGTCGAGACGCTTCCGGCCGTCGCCGTCGAAGTCCACGGCCTTGGCGTTGTAGGTCGACGGCTCGAACTGCACGAAGCCGAAGGCGCCGGCGTAGGAGCCGAGCACGGCATGAGCGTCCAGGCCCTGAGCGTAGGTCATCTTAAGGAACTCGGCCTCCTCGCCGACGGCCCAGGCGGAGCGCGACGGGACTTCCTGAATGATGGTGTTCAAGGCGTCGAAGACGGGATATTTCCCGACGACCGTCCCGTAGCGCGTCTCGACGGAGACGAGCGCGGTCAGCAGCGCGCCGTCCACGCGATAGCGGGCCTCGACGGCGTCCAGCAGGCCGCGATGGTCGCCGACGAACCGGACGCCGGCGGCGATGTTGGCCTCGGTGATGAAGTACTTGCGGTACTCCTTGTAAGGCACGGGCGCGACGGGGCCGGCCGGGGTCTCGAACTTCCCCGGGATGTCGGGGAAAAGCCGGGCGCGAGGGTCGTCGAAGACCCGGTCCGCGTAGGCGTCGGGCACGCCGGAGCCCGCGAGGCGGGCCTTGACCAGCGCGCGGGCCTGGGCGGGAGCGGGGGCGACTTTCGCCGCCGCCATCGCGGGCCCGAGCTCGGCGCGCATGGCCGAGATCTCGCCGCGAACGTCCTCCTCGAGAGAGCCGGCGCGCGCGGCCGACGGCGCCGCGGCGAGGGCGGCCAACGCGAGGAGCAGCGCCTTTCGTCGCCTCATGCCGCTCTTATACGCGCTCGGCGAGCCAGCGCGACGCCAGGCGCGACAATTTCTCGCGGCGGTCCAGGAAGTCGTGGGCCGCGCCGCGCTCGATGACGAGCCGGGCCGGACCGACGGCCCGGGAGGCGAGGCGGCGCGAGACCGCGGACGGAATCGTGTCGTCGGCGTCGCCGTGCACGAAGAGGATCGGCGCCGCGATGCGCGGGACGGCCTTCGCGGGATCGAAGCGGGCGACCGCGCGCTTGAAGTCCTCGAGCAGGACTTCGGGCGGGGGCGCGTTCAGCGGCCGCGACAGGCGCGCGAGGAACCGGCGCGTGCCGGGGCCGACGATCTCGGGCCCGCCGGCCGGGGCGATCGCGGCCACGGCCTTGAGCGACGGCTCGAGCGCGGCCAGGTTCAGGGCGGCCCAGCCGCCCATGCTGAAGCCGTACACGGCGATCCTTCGGGGATTCACGAACGGCAGCCGCCGCGCCGCGCGCAGGGCGGCGCGCGCCTGCGGGACGAGCGTCGTGAAGCGGTACTCCCCCGCGCTGCCCCAGGCGCCCGCGAAGCTCGGCGCGACCGAGGCGATCCCGCGTTTGAGCAGGGCGCGCTGGACGTCCACGCTCTTCTCGGAGCCGGGAAAGCCGTGGAGGAACAGCACCGTCGGCCAGCGCCGGCTCTCGGGACCGGCGGGGCGATGATAGCCGGCGAGCGTCTTGACGCCGTCGAGACGGAATATTTCGGTTCCGGCGTGGGCTCTCATCCGGCGATTATACCGCTCCGGCGCCGAATTCGATAGGATGAGTTCGTGGCGACGACCGATTTCGGCCGCTGGGCCGAAAAAAACTACCGGCCGATCCTGTGGGCGCTGATCCTCGCGGCCGCCGCGACCCGCGCCGCCCTGGTCTTCGGCTCGCCCCGGCCCTTCGGCTACGTCTGGGATCTCTACCACGAAGGCGTGATGTGGATCAACGACCACGGGCGCCTCCCCTGCCTCAACGACTGCTGGGAGTGCTATCCGCCGCCGCTCTACTTCATCCTCGGCGCGCCGTTCTACGCGCTCGGCAAGCTCGCGGCGGGCGGCGCGGCGGCCGGAGGCCTGCGCCTGCTCACGCTGGCGTCGATGCTCTGCGCCGGCGCGGTCGTCTATTGCTGCGACCGCACGCTCCGGCTCCTGCGCGCGCCGAAAAGCTCGCGGCTTCTCGCCGTGGCGCTGGCGCTCGTGTTCCCGTGCCTCTTCATCAGCTCGTACGCCTCCGAAAGCGACGCGCTGCTGGTCGCGCTGATGTCGGCCTTCTTCTACCGGCTCTGCGTCTACCACCTGCATCCCGCGAAATCGTCCTGGCGCGGGCCTCTCGTCCTCGGGCTGCTTGCGGGGCTTTCCGCGCTGACGAAATACTCCGGCCTGCTGGCCCTGCCCGCCGCCGCGGCCGTCATGGGCCTGCGCTTCCTGCGCGGGCGGAGGGGCCGGGCGGCGCGGGACTTCGCCGTCACGGCCGCGGTCGCCGCCGCCGTCTGCGGCTGGCACTACGCCGGCAACTGGCGCGCGCAGCACAAGCTCTTTCTCCGGCCGCCGTGGCTTCCGGACTTCAGCGCCTCGCGGCCCTTCAAGGCCAATCTGGCCCGCTACGATTTCGCCTCGTTCAAGATCAAGGACGTCGTCGATCTCTACCGCCCGGAGACGACCGGGGAGCTCAACGACTCGAAGGTCTATTACAGCGTGTTCTCGACGCTCCATGCGCTCTCCTGGACGGACATGACCTTCTTCTCGGTGCCGGCCCGGCAGCCCTGGAAGCTTCCCGCGGGCTACGGCGAGGGGAGCGTCATCCCGATGGTCATCCACACTCCGGCCAAGGCGGTCCGGGTCGCGGCCTACCCCGCGAAGCGCGTTCCGCTTTGGCTGATCGACCTCGTGCTCCGCTTCGGGCTCGTTCCCGCCGCGCTGGCGCTCGTCGGCCTGCTGGCGACGCTCCGGCGCCGCGCGCTCGAGCCGTTCCTCCTCTTCTGCGGCCTGACCTTCGGAGTCTACGCGTGGTGGATCATCGGCCAGGATTCCTGGGCGATCAAGACCAAGTACATCCTGTTTCTCCTCCCCGCCTACGCCGCCTACGCCGTCCTGGGGCTGAACGCCCTGTTCCGCGCGAACCGGCGGCTGGGCTACGCGGCCGCGGCCGCGCTCGTCGCCGCGCTCATCGTCGGCGAGGCCTACCTGTGGGCGTTCGCGCTGTGCTGAAGCCGGACCGCGAAGCGATATAATCTCCCGGTGCTGGAACACGCGTCGGACCGCAGGCCCCGCGTCGTCCTGGGAATCGCCGGCGGCAGCGGCTCGGGGAAATCCTGGCTCGCCAAGGCCGTCGCCGACGCCTTCGCCGGCCGCTCGGCGATCGTGTGCCACGACTGGTACTACAAGAACTACGCGCACCTCAACGACGAGACCGCGCGGCGCAAGCTCAACTTCGACCACCCCGACTCGCTCGAGAGCCATTTCATGCGCCGCCAGCTGGACAGCCTGACCGCCGGCGAGGCCGTGGACGCGCCCATCTACGACTACGCGACGCACGCGCGCCTGAAGGAGACCCGCCGCGTCGAGCCCGCGCCCCTGCTCATCCTCGACGGCATCCTGATCCTGCACGAGAAGGAGCTGCGCGACCGGATGACCCTCTCGGTGTACATCGAGGCGCCCGACGACGTGCGCCTCCTGCGCCGCGTGCGCCGCGACTGCACGGAGCGGCGCGTGGAACTCGAGGAGACCCTGCGCCTCTACGAGGACTTCGTGCGGCCCATGCACCACCGCTACGTCGTCCCGTCCTCGCACCACGCGACGTGGATCTGGTCCCAGCTCGAGGACAAGAAGTTCCCCGACCTGCTGATCGCGGACCTGAAGCGCCGCCTCGACGGCAAAGTTCCCGCGTAGCCGCGGCCGAGAGAGTTCCCATCCGCATTTGAAAGTCCTTGCCCAATTCGATCAGCATGAATTTGATCCGCGCAAGGACGGCTTCGCCACCTTCGAACTCTGCGCTCCGAATTCGCGCCACGCTCCAAAGATGAGCTGCACCGAGCGCATTGTGCTGTCCCGGATCAAGGAAATCTTGGTCGGGATCGAGGGCTCCGACCCAAAGGGCGACCGCAAGGGGATCAAAGCCCTTCAGGATGCGGCATCAAGACCGCCGAGATCTATGCCCACCTCGCCCCCAACGACCTCCGCTCGGCGATCGAGCGTCTGAAATACTGACCTAGTGACAAGCGGATAGGACGCCCCTCGGGCACGCGAGACCCTGATCCGAGATGGCGCACGATCAACGCACGCGAAGATACATCAGCGAACAGGCCGGAAGGCGCCCACACAGTACCTGAGGCCCGGATCGTTGCAACGATACGCAGAACGGGCATATTCTGCGTCGTTATGCCAGGAGCCGCCGCGAAGGACACGAAACGAACCAGCAGGGATTTCCCACGCACTGCCGTCAGTCGGCGCTCCATTGTATGAGTCGTGGTACCAGTCCTGAGTCCACTCCCATGCGTTGCCCGCCATGTCGCACAACCCCTGTTCGGAATTACCTTTCGGCTTCGAGCATACCGGCCAAGGCGCGTTACGGCCGCAGCCCAGCCCGCCCACCGCACTGTCATCGATGACAGCCCTTTCGCATGTCGCGGCCTCATTACCCCACGGATACTTGTAATCCTTCCCCGAGCTGCGCGCCGCATACTCCCACTCAGCCTCACTTGGAAGCCTTCCTCCCACCCACTTCGAAAAAGTCATGGCACCATCCCAGCCGGCACAAAGGGCCGGAAGATCATCGTCCTCGAAACCTGCGGACATGCACGTATCTGCCTGAGGGACGCACGCGCCTGCCTCTACGCAGGCCTTGTACTGCTTATTCGTCACGAGCGTCTTGGCCATCTGAAAAGACTTCACTTCGACCTTATGCATCGGATTGGACCGCAGCCAATCCGAAGCTCCCATGGTGAAGCTCCCGCCCGCGATATTCACCCATTGGATATCCGGCTTCGCTACGGGCGCCCGCACCTGCCGCGCCGAAACCGCGGCGTGCCGCTGGACCACGGTGACGGGCGGCGCCATGGCAGTCGGGTTCCCGTTTATCGCAGCTTTTATGAGCCCGTAATCTTGGAGGCTCGGATATGCGTCGGTGCAACCCCAAGCCGCCATGGCCCAATTCCGAAACGGATATTGTTTGCTGATCGCCGCAGCGCGTTCGTGGGCGGAATCCTTCTGCTTCGGCGTCATCTGCAACGCCAACTTATGTCGTTTCCTGTCGACTTCAATGTTCTCATCATGAAGCGGCGATTGCACTTCGCGCCATGCCGCCGCCTGCACCAGGTCTTTTTGAACTACGGCATCGCCATTTTCGTAGTGTTCAGCCAGCCAGTCGATCGCGGCGTAATCTCCCTGCGCGGCGGCTTTCTTCATCCAAAGCCACGTGTCCTTCTGGTCTTTCAGCGTCTCAGCATAGGAGAACTCAGCTCCTGCTTTGCTCTGCATGGCCGCTTTCCGCAACCATTGGGCGGCCTTCGATGTGTTCTTATGGACTTCCGCGCCGCCAATGAGATAAAGGCTGCCGAGCAAAAACTGTGCACCTGGATGTCCGCGTTCGGCGGCACGCTGTAACCACGGGATGGCGTTAACCAATAGATCGGCGTCGGTATAGATATCTCCTATCAAGCATTGCGCGTCGATATTCCCCTCCTCGGCGTACTGCTTGATTTGAGAAATGATCTCCTTGGTTTCTCCGACGTCGTTTGACTTGGCGAGAGCGGCTTGAGCACGCTGGACGTCTAAATCGGACGATTGTGCGCGCGAAAGACCACGCTCCAATGCGTTGTCGCCATTCTCGATGCTCCGTATGAAATCCAGATTATCCTCTTCCGAAATTGAGACCTTACTTTCAACGAAGGCTGGATTTTGACGATACCAAGGAACACCGGCGAATATTTCTTTCCAGGGAGATGTCTTAAAGATGAAGCCATGACGCGCGAAGATCTCATTGCGAGCAAGTGCCAGTCGCGTCAACGACAATTGATCGAGCGCATTCAAAATCCTCCAGCTGACGGCAAAATGAAGGATGCGGTCGCTCGCCGCATAGCGGTCGGTCGGCGCGCTGAATTCGATCTCAGCATGAGGACCATAATCCTTGGTCGCCAGATATTCTTGGATCGTCTTAATGGCTCCGGACTGGTCCGCCCTTTCTGAGGCTCCCGCTTTCATTGCCATAGAGCACACCATCGCCGCGATCGCGATATAAACATTCCAAGTGCGCATTCCGCCTAAAAGCTGCCTCACCCGACCAGGGTATCCCGTGTTCTCGCCACATGCAAGAGCCCCAACAAAATGTGTCCGCCCATGAGGTCCTTGACGCTATCTGTTATTGCTTCAAGGCTTCGCGGGACCAACCCTTGACGCAAGTGGTTATTACCGTTATAATAACACTGTAGTAACGGAGGACGCTATGGTCAAGTTTCTCACCAAGGTCGGGAACAGCGAAGCGATCGTGATCGACAAGGCGATCCTCTCGATTCTCAAGATCAACTCGGACACACCTCTGGAGATCACGACCGATGGGAAGAACCTCGTCGTCTCCCCGGTCTCCGATCCCAAGAAGGCGGAAGAGGTCCGGAAGGCCTTTCATTCCGTCAAGAAGCGCTTCTCCCGCGCCCTGAAGAACCTGGCGGCCTGAGTGTCTCCGAAGTTCCTGACGCTCACCGAGATCCTTGAATTCCATGAGGACTTGATCCGCGATTTCGGCGGGAGTCCCGGGATCAGGGACCTCGGCCTGGCCGAAGCGGCCCTCGCCATGCCCCAGACCGGGGCCGGCGAGGAGTTCTTTCATGCGTTCCCGTTCGAGATGGCGGCGGCCTATCTCTATCACATCGCCCAAAACCATCCGTTCATCGATGGGAATAAGCGGACGGCATTCTCCGCCGCACTGACGTTCCTTGAGCTCAATGGGTACGCCGTCCTGGGCGGAGAAGACGAGCTGGAAGCTGCGACGAAGAAGGTCGCCTCCGGGAAACTAGACAAGAGCGGCGCCGCGGCGATTCTCGAAAAGATCTACAACGAACACAAAGCCGCGTAGCGCAAGCGCGCTACGAGACCGCTCGGCTGCCCCTCTAGGATTAGAACTTACTTCCCCGTGAGCTCGTCGGCCAGCGCGTCCATGCCGTAGATCGTCCGCATCGCTTCCAGGATTCCCGACGAGTGCACCGCCACCGCGCGGCCGCGCGTCTCGTCGTAGGCGTAGCGCCCGGCCAGCGACTGGATGTTCCCGTCGAAGATCAGCCCCACGTACTCGCCCTTCGCGTTGACCACCGGCGAGCCGGAGTTGCCGCCGATGATGTCGTTGGTCGTCACGAAGTTGAGCCGCGCCGCCAGATCGAGCCCGCCCCGCGCCGCCTTGACCTTGGGCGCCAGGTCGAACGGCGGCTTCTCCGAGTGGCCGAACGCGCGGTCGTAGAGGCCGTAGAACGTCGTGAACGGCGCCACCGAGGTCGTGCCCAGCTCGTAGCCCGAGACCTTGCCGTAGGAGAGGCGGAGCGTGAACGTCGCGTCGGGATAGGTGGACTTGCCGTACGCCGCGAAGCGCGCCTTGGCGATCCGGTTGCCCTCGGCCGTCAGCGCGCTCTCGATCTCGTCCTCGTACCACCGGCGCTGCTCGCGGTAGATGGGATCGAGGCGGCGCTGCCAGACGATCAGCGCGTCCGCGGACGCCGCGACCGCCTTCTCCCCCCCGTCGACGAGCCGCCGGCGCTCCGCGGGATCGAACAGCTTGGTGCCCTTGATGAGCTCGCGCGCGGCGTCCGCCGGCGTGCGCCCGCCCAGCGCGGCCTTCACGTACGCGTCGTCGGGCCCCAGCTTGCCGAGCGCGTCCGACAGCGTCCGCTCGAGCAGGAACTCCTCCATGTCCGGGTACAGCGGCGCCGGCGAGAACAGCCGGAAGCGCAGGGACTCCAGGTTCGACTCGCGGTACTCCTCCCAGCGCTTGTCGTTGGGCTTGGCCGTTTCGGCCGCGTAGCGCACGATCGACGCCGCCAGCCCCGCGACCTTCGTCGCGTCGAAGCGGCGGTAGCTCATCTGGAGGCGGCGCGCGGCGAACGTCTTCTGCGTCGCCGCGATCTTGTCCCACGAGCCCTTCGCCGCGCGCGCCGCGGGATCCCGCGAGCCCGCGACGGCTTTCCGCAGCGCGTCCTCGTCCTCTTTCTTGGAGCGCATCAGCGCCGCGTCTCGCAGGCCCTCGAGCTCGCCCGTCACCGCCTTGATCGCGTTCTCGACGCTGAAGACGCGGTCCTTGGAGCGGCGCTCCTGCTCGGCGCCCAGCGCGGCGTAGTCGTAGTAGTCCCGGCGCTTCTTCTCGGCGATCTCCAGGTACAGCGGCAGCCCCAGATCGCGCTCGTACTCGAGCTGCGCGACCGTCTTCAGCCGGTCCGTGTGACCCGGATGGCCCGTCACGAACACCAGCTCCCCGTCGGCCGCGCCGTCCTTCGACCACTTGAGGAAATGCTCGGGATGCACCGGCTCGCCGTTCTCGTAGACGCGGAAGAACGCGAAGTCCAGCGCGTAGCGCGGGTACGTGAAGTTGTCCGGGTCGCCGCCGTAGAACGCGGCCTGGAGCTCGGGCGCCATCACCAGGCGCATGTCCGTGTACTTCTTGTAGCGGTACAGCCAGTACTCGCCGCCCTGGTACAGCTCGACGACGTCGGAGCGCAGCCCCGTCTTCTCCGTCGATTCCTTCGTGATGCGCGAGATCTCCGCCTTGCGCTGGTCGTTCTGGTCCTTCTCCGGCGACTCGGGATCCTCCGCCTTCATCACCCGCGGCGTCACGTTCTCCAGGGAGACCAGCACGTTGATCTCCAGGTCCGGGCACTTGATCTCCTCGGCCGCGCTCCGCGCGAGGAAGCCCTCCTTGACGTAGTCCTTCCCGGGCGCGGACATCTTCTGCAGCTGGCCCAGCGCCACGTGATGGTTGGTCAGCACGAGCCCGTCCTTGGAGACGAAAGCCCCCGAGCCCCCGTCGTTGAAGCGCACCGACGCGAGCTGGAGATGCTCGACCCAGCCCGGCGCGGGAACGAAGCCGTAGCGGTCCTTGAGCAGCTTGACCGGCAGATTGTCGAACGTCCACATTCCCTCGTCGGCGCGCAGGTGCGGCGCGGCCATGGTCAGGGCGGCCGCCATCACGGCGGCGCGGGAGGAGCTGTTCTTGCGGGACGGGGTCTTGGCGGGCATGAGAATGGCCTCCTGGAAAGGGAGGCCATTCTATCAAACCGGGGAGAGCCCTACCGCGCGCTGGCCAGCATGACGCCGGAGCTTCCGCCGGACAGCGAGGCGAGCATCTCGGGCGTGCCGTTGAAGACGTCGAGATCCACCTCGCCCGGGATGCCGGCGAGACGGCCGTGCCAGCCGTACTGCCACAGCGCCCAGGACGCGTTGTCCGGCATCTGGGGAGCCGCGTCGGAGACGTCGGCGATCCACAGCTTGTAGGAGTCGTTCTCGCCGGAGAAGTACCTGTCGTAGATCGCGTAGTTCACGTACAGGATCGGGGTCGAGCCGTAGGCCGCCGAGACCTTGGCCACGAACGCCGCCAGGTCCGCGCGGAACGCGTCCTTGGCCGGCATGGTCGAGCAGTCGCCCGACTGCTCGAGGTCGATCGTCGCCGGGAGGATGCCCGCGTCGGCCGGCACCGTCCGGATGAAATTGTCGGCCTGGTCCGACCCGTTCCGGCAGAAGTTGTAGAAGTGGTACGCGCCGCGCGCCAGCCCGGCGCCCGCCGCGCCCTTCCAGTTGGCCGCGAACTCGCCGTCCACCCCGTCGCCGCCCTCCGTGGCCTTGATGTAGACGAAGGAAAGGCCGTCCGCCTGGACCTGATCCCAGGCGATCGCGCCCTGGTAGTGGGAGATGTCGACGCCGCGCACCGAGTACGCCGACACGTCCGGCGCCGCCGAGGTCAACGCCTCGAGCGAGAAGCGGCCCGACTCCCCCATGAAATTCGGGCGCTGGACGAGCTGCTTCTGCCGCTGGGTCTGGGCGCGCATTCCGGCCAGGGCCGAGCCGAGCTCGTCGAGCGCGGGAGATTCGAGCGCCGACGCCGCCGTCGCGAGGCCGGAGAGGGCGAGAACCAAGGCCGCCAGGGATCGCTTCATGACCATAGAATAGCCGGAAGGCCCGGCCGGTCGCGGGTCTGGAGGCCTATTGACATCTAGGTCTTAAGGCCCACGCTCAGCCTCCGACGCGCCTGACTTTGTAGCCGTCGGCGAGCAGGAGCTTCTCGAGGCGGTCGCGGTGCTCGCCCTGGAACTCAAAGACCCCGTCCTTGAGCGCCCCGCCGCATCCGAGGGATTTCTTGAGGCGCGCGAGCATCCGGTCCTTGAGCGTCGGGTGCATCACCAGGCGGTCCAGCCTCGTGACGCCGGAGCCCTTCGCCCCGCGGTGGAACGACAGGCGCACGGGCTCGGGCTGGCGCGGCGTCCCCGGCTTGCCCCAGTCCGGATCGCTCGAGAACACGATCTTGTCGCTCATTCGGCGAAGAACTCCTGGAGCAGCGCGTTCACGCGCTCGGGCGCGTCCTCCTGCGGCGCGTGGCCGCAGCGGTCGAGATAGACGAAGCGCGCGCGCGGCAGGTCCTTCGCGAGGCGCTCCGCGCCGCGATAATCGACCATCGCGTCCGCGTCGCCGTTCAGGATCAGCGTCCGGTGCGGCAGCGTCCGGTAGGACGCGATGCGCTCGCGGAAGTCGGGCGGAATCGCGCGGCGGATGAACTCGGCCACGGCGCGGCGCCCGGCCGCGGTCTTGAGCGGCGCGCCGTACTCCGCGACCATTTCCTCGGTGACCTTGCTCTGGTCGACGAAGGTGGTTTTGGCGATGTAGCGCAGCGTCGTCTCGCCCAGCGCCCACTCGTAGACCCGGCCGATCACCGGCCAGCTGAGCGGCCACAGCATCTTGGGACGATTCTCCGGGTACGCCGGAGTGCCGAGCAGCGCCATGCGCTCCACGCGGTGGCCCGCGTCCATCGCCGTCCAGAGCGCGATCACGCCGCCCATGGAATTGCCCGCGAAGCGCGCCTTCTCGAGGCCGAGCCGGTCCATGAGCGCCAGCACCCAGCGGTGCAGGCCCGCGACCGAGTAGTCGAAGTCGCGGGGCTTGTCCGAGCGGCCGAAGCCCGGCAGGTCGGGCGCGAAGACCTCGTAGCGGCGCGCGAGCTCCGAGACCGCGAAGCGCCACGAGTACGACGAGGCGCCGAGCCCGTGGAGCAGGATCACGGGCTCGCCCTTGCCGGCGCGGACGAGATGGGTCTTGATCCCGGCGACCTCGAGCGTCTCCGCCCGCGCGCCCGGGACGAGCGTGTGCGTCATGGCTGATATCGTAGCTTGCCGGGAGTCGCGGCGCCAGGGCCGGCTTTGCCGCCTGAAACAAGGGCGCCCCCCGCGCGGCCGCGCGGAAGGCGCCTTACTTCGTCATCGCGACGGCGAACCGCGCCAGCACGGTCGCGCGCCGGATGTCCGGCTTGGGCCGAAGGTCCGTCGGAACCAGCGCCCGGCACGCGGCCAGGGCCACGTCCAGCGCCGAGACGGCCTTCTGACGCCGATGCTTCCTCGCCATCCTCGCCATGCTTCCCACCTCCTCCTTTCTCCCGAAAAAACGAAGGGCCCCGGGCCCGAGGCCCGGAGCCCCGCCGCACGCGCGCGAAAGCGCGCCTAGGCGGGAGCCTCCAGGCCGGGACGCGGGCCCGAGAGCCCGCTTCCCGCCGGCAAGACGTCGAATCGGTTTCGTCTCATGTTCATTCGTTCAAAGAAAAACCCGCGGGGCGTTCCGCGCCCGGCGGAGACTTCTTGAAGTATAGCCGGACCCCTCGTTTTGTCAAGGCCGGCGCGTCGACGAGGGCGGGGTCAGTTGATGCGGGAGGCTCGGCGGGAGAGCAGGGACAGCGAGACGTCGTAGCGGGGCTGCAGGTCCATGTGGCCGAACGCGTGCTCTTCGTAGGCGTGCTGGACCTTCAGGCGCTTGAGCGCGTCGGAGAGGCGGCGCGCGCCGAGGTGCAGGTAGAACTCGTCGCGCGCGCCCGCGTCGAACGCCAGCGTCTTGAGGCGCGCCAGCGAGCCGGCGTGGCGGACGCAGGCATGGACGGGATCGAGAGCCTCCCAGCGCTTCCAGACGGCGGGAATCAGCGCGCCGGTGCGCAGGTCGACGGGGACGTCGAAGCCGACCGGGCTTTTCGGGTTGGGCGAGTAGCAGGACGACATCCCGATCGCGTTGATCGTCTCGTGGCTGAATCCTTTCTTGTCGCGCGAGGCGCGGAACTCGGAGACGAAGCGCGGCAGCGAGCCCTTGTATTTCTCGAGGGCGACGCACAGCTTCAGGAAGTCCGGCATGTAGCACGACTCGAACCCCGCGTCGCCGCTGTGGCTGTAGACGTGGCCGAAGATCTCGGGGTGGCGCATGCCGAGCATCAGCGCGCCGTAGCCGCCCGACGAGGCGCCGAAAAGCGCGCGCCCCTCCGGGGAGCGCAGGACCGCGAACTTGTACTCGACGAAGCCGACGAGCTCGCGGACGATGAAGTCCTCGTAGCGGCCCGTCGCCGTCGAGTTCAAGTACTGCGAGCCCCCGTAGGCCGTGAAGCCGTCGCCGATCACGAGGATGGCCTCGTGCGCCTTGCCCGACGCGATCAGGCGGTCGAAGCGCTCGACGAGCGTTTCCTTCCACGGGTTGTAGTTGACGGCCCCGCGTCCCGTGCCCGTGAAGCCGGGCAGGTAATAGAGGACCGGATAGCGGCGGCCGCGCTTCGTCCCGTACGACGGCGGCAGGTAGACCGGGATCTCGCGGCGGCGCGGGTCGCCGAGCGGGTTGTCCTTCAGAACGATGCTCGAGATCGTCTCGATCTGCAGTTTGCCGATCATGCTCCGCTCCGCTTCGCATTCTTTTTTTTCATCGACGGCCTCTCGAGCGCGCGGCGAAGAGCCCCGCCCGAGCGCGCGAGAGACTCGCGCGCGGCGTCGGCCGAGAGCTTCCTGCGCGCCATCAGCACGGCGGTCTTCACGCTCCCCCCCGAGGCGCGGAACAGCGCGCGCGCGCGGGAGGGCTCGACGCGGCCGAGGTCGGCGACGATCCGCTCGCCCCGCAGCCGGAGCTTGCGGGAGGTGGGCTTCAGGTCCACCATCCAGTGGTCGTAGACCTTTCCGATCCTGATCATCGCGCCGGTGGTCAGAGCGTTGAGGACGAGCTTGGCGGCCGTGCCGGCCTTGAGACGCGTCGAGCCCGTCACGACCTCGGGACCCACCATCGGCGCGATCACGATGTCGGCCCGCACGCCCTGCGGCCGCCCGTTCGAGGTGACGAGCACCGCGACCGCGCCGCGCTTCATGGCCTCGGCCAAAGCCGCGCGCACGAAGGGCGTCACGCCGCTGGCGGCCACGCCCACGACCACGTCGCCGCGGCGGACCCTCGCGACGGCTTTGAGCCCGAGCTGAGGCTCGTCCTCGGCGCCTTCCTTGGCGCGGAACACCGAGCGCCGGCCGCCCGCGATGACGGCGCGGATCTGCCGAGGCGCGGTGTTGAAGGTCGGCGGACACTCGGCGGCCTCGAGCACGGCCAGGCGCCCGCTCGTGCCCGCGCCGAGGAACAGCGCCGAGCCGCCGCGCGACAGCGCCGCGGCCAGCGCGTCGACGCCGAGCGCGATCTCGCGCGCGACCTTGGCCACCGCGAGCGGCACGCGCGCGTCCTCGGCCGCGATCAGCCGCACGATCTCGCGGGTCGAGCGCCGGTCGATGTTCCGCGTGCGCGGGTTCGACTGCTCGGTCGGCAGGCGCGCGTAGACGCCGGGAGAGAGGAGCGCCACGCTACGGCGCGTCGCCGGCGTCCGGAGCCGGGGCCGCCGCGGTGTCGACCGCCACGCCCGGCGCGGCCTCGGTCGAGACGGCGACCGCCGCGGGATGAGGATCGGCCAGCCAGGCCAGTATGCGTCCGGTCAGGTCCTTGTTCCGGCGCAGCATGCGCGTGCCGCGCTCCTCGGGGACGACGATCAAAGTCGTGTTGCTCTCGCCCACCGAGTTCTTGGCGAAGGCGTAGAGCAGCGGCGTCTCCTTGGCCGAGCGCTTGTCGGCCTCGGAGTGGACCATCAGGATCGGCGTCGCGCGGCCCTTGAAGGCGCGCACCGCGTTGACGAGCGGGATCTCCTGCCACGCCAGCCCCGGCGAGAGCATGATCACGAACGGGACCTTCGGGTGCACCGCGGCGTACTTGACCGCGACGCTGCCGCCCACCTCGGCGCCCATCACGCCGACGGACTCCTCGATGACGCCCTGCCCGACGAGGTCGCCGACGAGGGCCTCGACGTCGCGCGTCATGTCCTCGTAGTCGTTGGCGTTCTTCGTCGCGCGCAGCTTCTTGTACGTGATGAGCTCGCCGGAAGGCGTGGTCCGGCTCGCGCCGTGCCCGCGCGCGTCCAGCGCGGCGTAGCCGTAGCCGGCCTTCGCCAGAGCGCGCGCGAACGCGCGCCACTCCTCCTTGCGCTGCCCCGTTCCGGCCAGCAGCACCAAGGTCGGCTTGCCCTCCTCGGCCTTCCACCAGACCGCGTGCAGGGCCCAGCCGTCGGCGGACTTGAACTCCCGCTCCGCTCCGGGCAGCGGCGGCGCGGACGCGGGGACGGGCGCCGGAGCCGGAGCGGGGGGGGGGGGGGGGGGGGGGGCGGGGGGGGGGCGCGCGGGGGGGGGGGGGGGG
>VFSW01007016.1_pt1 | contig 16439 bp, 13 predicted proteins | sample 5358111 | NCBI WGS metagenome assembly VFSW01 (sample SAMN11554181, study PRJNA540505) | mine drainage metagenome | isolation source: sediment from site ElyBrook_90M | place: USA: Ely Copper Mine, Vershire, VT | collected 2017 | reverse complement strand
CTTCCCGTCAGCTCCTAGAGAAAATCAAATCAAGGCTTTGGAGTGGCTTGAAAAACAAGACGCAAAATACCTGATTCTTGAATCACCCGTTGGTTCTGGTAAGTCAAATATTGGCTTGGCATATAGCCACTACCTTACATTCAATGGAGACGCTGAGGACGATGAAGGGTTAATTCGTCCTAAAGGTGGCAGTTCATATATCCTAACGCCACAACGTATCCTTCAACAGCAATACGAAGATTCCTTCTTGGACATTGAAGGGATTAGTATTGCTTCGTTCTACGGCAAAGGAAATTACACATGTGATGCTCATAATACGACATGTGACATCGGAGCCATGGTTGGTTCCAAGTGCAATGATTGCCCATTTGTCGCAGCTAAGATGAGAGCAAAGAACGCACGTAACACAGTTTTGAATTACAAGTTGGGTTTGCTGCTGTTCGAATTTAACAGCTCGTTCAAGAGACGTGAGTTAGTCGTATTCGACGAAGCTCATACTATCGAGAACCACTTGATTGAATTTGACGCACTGAAGGTAACGGAATGGCGTTGCAAGCAATACAAGATTCCGTTCAAGCTCCAGAAGAACATTCCCAACGCTCTTGATTGGATTCGTGAGGTTTATCTTACCCACTTGAGTCCTATTGTTCGTGCAATGGAAATGGAATGTGAGGACATTAAGGACCAAGCTTCGGGTGGTACGAAAATGTTACCATCGCAGTTGAAGAAGCTTCGTGAATACGATGCTCTTACTGAGCACGTAGACGAAGTTGGCGTTATGGCAGCGCGTGATCCACACTACATCGAAGAGAACTTTGTCCTTGTCCATGATCCTATCTCATTCCAGTTCAAGCGTTTGTACGGCTCATATACGTTCAACCGATTGGTTAAGCCGATGGCAAATAAGTTCTTGTTCATGTCCTCAACGATTCTGAACAAGGATGGATTCTGTTCCGATCTTGGCATTAGCCCTGACGAGACCGCGTTCTTATCGTTGGATTCCGATTTTCCAAAAGAGAATCGTCCTGTTTATTACATTCCAGCAACCAAGATGAATGCAAAATGGAAACTACCTGAGAATAGTTCTGGCCGTTCAGAGATGTTGAAATCCGTTAAGCAGGCGCTCAAAATTCACTAAGAAGATACAGGTATTATTCACACAGGTAATTTTGAGATTGCAAAATGGTTGGTTGAAAACTTGGATGGCCGTGTTGAGCATCACATCTACCATCATAATCCTGAGAGCGGTGATAATCGTAATGACGTTATCGAGGCATTCACAAACGATGTTAAACCACGTATCCTAATTTCACCATCTTCAACAGAAGGGTTGGATTTGAAGGAAGACTTGGGCAGGTTTGCTGTTTTTGTCAAGGTGCCGTTCGGTAATCTAGGCGACCAATGGATCAAGCGTCGTATGGAACTTTCAACCGAATGGTATCAACGTCAGGCCCTGATCAATATCATCCAGGGCGGTGGTCGTGTCGTTCGCAGTAAAGATGACTGGGGTAAGGTGTACATTCTCGATGCAAGTTTTGGTTATCTATTCAAGATGACTTGTCATCAAATTCCAAAGTGGTGGCGCGAAGCCTATCAAACACTTTAAATCTTGATATAAGCAGCAACGTTCAATTCCAAGTTCGGCACTGGAAGAGAAGGTACCGAAGGTAATTGAGGAATTGAGAAGCTTGGAAGACTAAACGATGGAATTTGAAATGCTGGAAACGGCAAATGAGGAAACGTAAACGTCGGAATCGTAATATTTGGAACCGAGAAAGAAGGCAAAGAAAGATCAGGAACAGAAATCCCTAATGAAATTGATGGTGGCGAGAGTGTCGATTCCGAAACGGAAGGCAAATTAACACCAGCTCCAGATATATTTCCTGAGATGTGCGGAACCGAAATTGATGGTAGTGATACACTTGGAAGTGGTGTCGACGGTACAGCTACAGATAAAGACAAGTTTGGAATCGATACAGAAGGTAGCGCTGGAAGTGTTGGTAGAAAAAACTTTGGTGCCACAAGTGGTGGAAGGGAAACACTAGGAATGGCAATCGAAATACAAATTGTCGGAATTGTTACGCCAAGATGTAAGACATTTAGAATGAAGTTCAGTATTAATTGTAAAGGCGATACAATGAAATTTGTGTAGAGATTTTTCAACTGCTCTAACAAATTAAACTCTGGCATATTCAATGTAGGATAAAGAGGATCAGGCATTGCAATTTCAAATGCAAGACCGATACCACTGCTGAGAGCTGCCCCCACAAGAGCAATAATAGCAGAAATTTCTACAGGGATTACTAAAATTCCATCTACTTTTAATAGCAGCTGAGAAAGGATCGGTGTTACAAAACCTTCAAACATCTCAGCAAAATCAGGAATTGTTGGAAGAGTTAATGCACCAACACTCAGAATATGTGCAACTTGATTAACCAGTTCGAACAGTGTATTGATCAACGCAGCAAAGTAACTACGAACAAGTAACTGAAATGTTTGTAGGGCCGACAACACAGGAATAACATAATTGTTGTACAGCCCATTCGCAAAAGAACTAATACCTAGAATTGTACCAACTGCAATTCCTTCTAGTTGTGCAATGAATGCACTTGCATCACCTTCCAATAATTCTATCAAGTTGATATTCAAAAAAGGTATCTTTGGCAGAATAGCGTCTAGTCCCAACCCCAAAAAAGATGCAACAGGTTTAAACAAAGCTAGAACCAAGTTTAATATTTGACTGCATTGTAACTCCGCGGCAAATTCTACTGCTTCAATGTTCGGAGAGTGAAACCCCGTGAACATTGGTGAAGGTAGTGTGGGCAATGCCGGAAATGTTGGCACTGGAAATGGACCAGTCAACAAACCCTGCACAGATTGATACAAACTGCTGAATGTTGGTAGAGGTGGTGTTGCGCAAATCGTTAGTGTTGTCATAATTAATACACTGGATGAGGATTTTTCTTCTCGGTCTCAAAGCGCTTGTCAAGGAAACGACTAATGCGATCACGTTCACCAGGAGTACGACGCATCATCTCTTCATAAGAGATTGCACCTCTCATATAATAAACAAGACTTATTATCCCATCGACCAAGCTTTGTACATCACCTTGTAGTGCCTGGAACATCTTTCGAATATTCACAGGTTTTCCATACTTGATCGTTACGTAAAAAAAGACAGCGGGTTAAGAGGTGCTTGAACCTTTTCCTCCTTCCCGCAATCCTTACACTTAATTTTTACGTTAAAATCAGGACCCCACTCTGTCGTCTTTTCAATGGATTCTGTAATTTGCTTCATGATCAAAGGTGGTACCTTCGATAACCATTCAAGAATATGTTCTCGGTTGACGATTCCATCCACTGATGCAATTAGTTTTGATACAGAGCTGTATAAGCGCTTTGCAAGTTCTTCTGGTTGCAGTTCTTGATCATTAGCTTGCATAAGCTCAACAAAATTTCCGAAATTCAAGGGTGTTAGTTTAACATTTTGCCCATTTGTCAATGCAATATTAAAATCACATGTTACACGACTTGGGTCAATACGCTTGGACTTCTTAATAAATGGATCAACTTGAACAACATACGTGTGCTGTTTTGCACCTTCGCATGTATGCGTGAATTGTAGTTCGAGATCCGAACCATAAGAAACCTTTCTCAAACAAACGAGCAAGAAATCAACATCTTTTGCAAGCAGACGTTTTGCATCCTTAATTTCCGGAATGCAACGTCCAAATACTTGTTCGACTGCCTTACCACTGAATAGCAAATCGGGCGTCTTCAGTGCAATCTCATCAAGAGCAGTCATTGGATGAACATGAATTTCACCATCCGTAACGCTCGGATCGAGGATCCCACTATCTTTTGAATAGAAGAGACCACCGGATGGAAGTCTAAAAGTTTCACCTGGCATGCGAATGCGTTCAAGAAGGGGATTAATCGTTGTTTGTGTTTCCATTGGTATATCCTGTATTGATGTTAGTATTTATCGGCAGGATCTTCGTCGATAAATCCGCAGATCCCTTCATATAAATAATGATTACAGTTCTTAACGTTAAGGGTAAAGCTATATGGCCGAAATGGACACACCACTATTAATTCAAACGATGCAAGCGATGATTCAATCCCTTGATCGAACAACGATTGCACTTGGTGGTGGTCGTGGTGATGACAATTTTGCTGATGCGCGCCGCAAAAGAACAAACATCCAAAATTTCAAAGAGCAGGCTAAAGATCCCATTAAAGAAAATGCCGACCAACAGCGTATTCAAAAGGCCTTGCAAGAGAACACAAAAGCTCTGAAAGATACTTGGAAAGGTACGAATGACTATAACAAAGACTTCAAGTTAACATCTGCTGCATTCCAAAAATCAGTAGAAAAAATGTCAACGGCAGCCTTTGATGATCTCCCAAGACGTATCAATGACCTCACGTCTAAGTATGAATTCAATTTCAAAACTAAAGCAGATATCGATAAGGCAATTGCTCTATATGATGAAGCTAGTTTAAAGCGGATGCGCGAGCTGGTTGATATCATCGAAGATGAGACATCAACAATTGAAGATAGTATCAAGGCTACTGAAGAGCTTGAGCGAAAAGGTTGGGATCTGAAGGAAGTTTTTAGTAAGACAGCTGATGAGTTTCAGAAAAAAGGTGAAGCATTAGGTCAGGCGCTAAAGAAGGATACTGAAGCTACTAATGCTCATGCCGAAGAAACAAAAAAGGTAACAGGCTTCCTAAAGTTTTTAGGAGCAACAGCATTAGTTGTAGCTGATCAGAAGCTACAAGAGTACCAAGCATCTGCCCATCTAGGTGTTGGTCTTGACGGTCTTGGAATTTCTGCAGTGATGCTTGGTATGTCTCAGGAAAACCTCGCAAAGATGCAAAATGAAAACTTAAGAGGAATTCGAGCTTCCGGAGAAAGTATCGACCACTTCAATCAAAGGTTGAAAGACAGTTCCCGAGATTTATTGATGTATGCAGGATCTCTTGAAGGTGGTGCCCACGTTGCATCTCAAGCTATTAAAGTGTCAAGAATGCTAACATCAAATGTTGCACAGCAAGACAAATATGTTAAAGAGTCGGTTGGAATCTTCAAATTGATGAATGCAACGACTGGTGAAACATGGGAACAGTTCAATGCATTGAGTGATAGTTTGTTAAACAATCAATCAGTTCAAACAAATATGTATCGTTTAACAGAAAGCCAACGCGCTCAAGCTGATATTGAACTAAAACAAACGGCAGCATACTTGAATACGATGGGACTATTGGATGACGAAACGAAAAGCGTAGTTGCAACGTTTGCTGAGCTTGGAGCTCAAGGCCCAAAGGAACGTCGTAAAGCAGCTGCACAAGTGGCTGCGGTTGGTGGCGCTCTTGGTATTAGCAATGCCGGTGAAATTGCTCAAATGATTGCAAGAGGTGAAACCGGAACAGCAAGATTTGCAGAACTTGTTGGAGGTGCACAACAGCAACTTCAAGCTCAATATGCGGCGAACAAAAACGAGGCTGGTGAATATTCACAATATGCATTAACAAACCTAAGCCCACAAGTTGCAGCATTGTTTGGTCAAGGTGGTGGTGCTGGGCTTCTTGGTACTCGTCAAGGTAATGCCTTAAACGCAGCAGATATTGGGAAGGCAGTAGCAGAAGCACAACAAAAACAACAAAGCAAATTAGAAGCCGCTGCACTAGAAGGAAACGACATATCAAAAGCTATTCTCGGAAAGGGAATAATCCAAATAGCAAAAGAAGCCCTTGAGCTTGTTATTGGTCTCAAATGGATTAAGAACTTCCTCGGAAAGGGAGGAGCAACTGCCGCAACGGAAGCTGGAGAGGCGGGAGTCGCGGGAGGGCTTGCAAGAGGATTAGCAAGTACAGGCCTGAAGGGCACGTTAAAAACATTCGGTGGAAAATTACCGATTGTTGGTGCTTTGATTTCTGGTGGTATCACATATGCTGAAACAGGGGATGTCAAACAAGCCGCGGGAAACACAGCAGGAACATATGGTGGAGCGGCAGTTGGTGGATTAACTGGAGCCGCAATTGGTTCCGTAATTCCAATTGTTGGAACAGCCATCGGTGGTTTAATTGGAGCAGGTATAGGTGGTTATTTTGGTGGTGACGCGGGCCAAAATCTTGTTAAGCATTTTGAAAAAGCTGAACCGACAAAAGCTGAAGAGAAAATGGATGAAAACGATAAGGAGCAATTAAAGGTTTTGAAGGATATGGATGAAAAGCTTCAAAAGCTTACCAACGACAAATCTGTCGAAAAACAAACTGACGAAATGAAAAAACAGCACCAAAAAGAAATGCAAATGACCCAAGAACAAATAGACGCATACAACAAAGCTCATCTAGTTCGAATTAACAGAACCTCAACACAATTAGGTAGTGGGATTTAACCCTGTATTTGTGACGGATAAATAAAAGACACAACACGGATCTCACAAATGGCACAAAACAATAAGTGGACAGGTTATTTTAAAGTTGTAAGTCCTGCACAGCAGACTACAAAGATGACAGACAGCCAGGAAATGGCTGATGTCGGTGCTTATAATAACTACACTTGGTACCAACGACTAATTCAAGGATCAGCTTCGCGTATGACGCGTTACCGTGAGTACGACCTCATGGATAACGATGTCGAAGTTGCACGTGCCCTCGATACTATCGCCGAAGAAATGACAGGCGATGGTAATCCAAACTCTCATAATCCTCTTGATGTTGAAATTCTAACAAACGAAGAAGACCCAGTTGCATCCCAAACGATCGTAACCGTGCGAGCTGCATTGCGTCGTTGGTCACGTATTCACGATTACGAAAATATGCTTTTCCACATCGCACGTTTGATGGTTAAGTATGGGGATATCTTCTTCCGTAAGAAGAAGTTTGAAATCCACGAGAAGTGGAAGTTTATTCATCCAAAGAACGTTATTGCAGCTCTAGTAGATGCGAATGACGCAACAAAAGTAGTTGCGTGGCAGGTTAAAACAGATATTACAAAACCACGTTCAGGTGGTTATTCGATGCCTCTTGGTGCAAAGCAGGATTCACAGTTTCAAACTGAAATTGTTCCAGCAGATGAGATCGTGCGTTTTACGTTAAACAACGACATGAGTGAAACAGCCCCATTCGGAGAATCAATTCTTCGTGCCGTTTACCGTTCACACAAACAGAAAGAACTTCTTGAAGATTCTGTATTGATTTACCGCATTCAGCGCGCTCCTGAGCGCCGTGCTTTCTATATCGATGTAGGCAAGATGCCTCCTCAACGCGTAAAACAATATCTTGAGCAAATCAAAAACGAAATCCGCCAGAAAAAAGTTCCATCAATGATGGGTGGACAAGAGAATGTAGATTCAGTTTACAATCCACAGTCAATGTCAGAAGACTTCTTCTTTGCATCGCGTCCTGATGGCCGTGGTTCGAAGGTTGAAACCTTACCAGGTGGCCAAGGTCTTGGTGAACTTGCTGATTTGGAATACTTCCAACGTAAGGTTTGGAGAGGTCTACGTGTTCCTGCTTCATACATGATTGAACAGCAGGAAGGTGGCCAGATTTGGAATGACGGTAAAGTCGGCGTAGCATACATTCAAGAGTTGCGTTTCTGCATATTTGTTATGCGATTGCAATCGTCTCTTGAAAAGGTTTTGGACGCTGAATTCAAATCATACCTACGTTCAGCCAACATTCAAATCGATGAACAAATTTACCAGATTCGTTTGCCAGAACCTTCAAATTTTGGCAAATACAAACAGCTCGAAGTCGACGGACAATTGTTGTCAGCATACGGCACTGCCGATGGTGTTACATACTTGTCGAAACGCTTCATCTTGAAGCGTTACTTGCAGCTTGATGATGATGAAATCATTCTCAATGAGCGCATGTTACGTGAAGAGAGGGGCATGAATCCAAACGACGATAACGTCGCAGTTCTATACGCTCCTCCGCCAGAACCTGGCATGATGGGTGGTGGATTGGGCGGCGCTCCTATGGGCATGACATCAGGCAATACAGCCGGCGGTCTTCCAGGAGCTCCAGGTGAAGGATTGCCAGGTACTGAAGGGGGTGCTGGGGGTCCTGGAGCAGCGCCTGGTGCAGCACCAGCTGCACCACCAGCATAACTTTATCACCTAAATATACAATGAGATATAAATATAGGAGAGAGCTATGCCCAACACTGAAAAACTGAAGGACATGCTTGACAAATTAGTAAACGGCAAACCAGAGATGGCTCAGGTCGACTTCCACAATTACCTCCGAGGAAAACTTCACGGTGTACTTGGCGGAAAGCTTGAAAAAGACACCTCGGGGCCAAACACTGATGCTAATACGAAGGAGTAAAGGATATGGCAAGGGGTGATCGTAATTACGACAAGGTAACACATGGTGCTTCTAAGAAAGGTACCAAGGAAAAGCAAAAGGCGGTATGGGATATGATTGGAGCAAAAAAGAAACTTCATGAGATGGTAGAAGCTCTTATCGGCGGTGATTCAAAGGCCGCTGCAACAGCACTTCATGACTATCTACAACAAAAGACACGTGCAATTCTCGGTGAAATGGACATGGAAGGTGAAATGGACCTAGACATGGACGACGAGATGGGTGGCGAAGGCGAGCATGATCACGAAGATGGCGAAGACGCAGAATGCGAGCATTGCCACGGTGAAGGTTGCGAGCATTGTGAAAACGATGACGAAGAAGGTGATGATGAGCACATGGACCTAGACCTCGATGATGAGGGCGGTGATGATCATGAGCATATGGACTTCGATAGTCTCGGTGAATCAAACGACACTAAGGCAACAAAGCAGTCAAAGGACATGCACAAGAATCGCGCCAAGGACCTTGATTACAAGGTAAAGGGCGATGTCAAGTTTGCAACGAAGGGTAAGGCAAAATTAACAAAGCCTCACAACAATGCAGCTCCTGGTCTAGATCGTAAGGTAAAGGGCGCATTAAAGTTATAGAAAAATTGTTATGAGAAGATATAAAAAGGAGTTGATTATGTCGCAACCAATGTTGCTTATTGAAGAACTTACACCTGAAGAGTGCAGCCTCATCACTGAGGCTTCTCAGGATGGTAAGGACATGTGGTTGTCCGGCATTTTCATGCAGGCTTCTATTAAGAACCGTAACGGACGTTTGTATCCTATCAATGAACTTGCTACAGCAGTTAAGTCAGCTGAGCAGCGCATTAAAGAACAGAACGGCTTGCTCGGTGAACTCGATCATCCACAAACACTTACAATCAACCTCGATCGCGTGTCTCACGTTATCACAGGTTTGAAGTTGGAAGGTAACAACGTTGTTGGTAAGGCAAAGCTCATTAACACCCCTATGGGCAATATTGCAAAAGAACTTATCAAGAGTGGTTGGCTTCCAGCTGTTTCATCTCGTGGAGCCGGATCAGTTAACGAGAGCGGTGGCGTTTCTGGCTTCCAGTTCGTAACGGTAGATATTGTAGCTCAACCTTCAGCACCTGGCGCATTGCCATCAACAGTGTATGAATCACTTGGTATGGCAAAGAACGGAAAGCAGATTATGGATCTTGCAGAATCCGTTCGTCATGATCCTTATGCACAGAAATTCTTTTCGAAAGAAATCAAGAAATTCTTGTACGAGATGATCAACAAAAAGTAAAAAGTTCAAATTTCAGGGGGTTAGTAACCCCCTGTTTTTTGTAGTGAAAAAATCCTGTTACCCAAAGTTCCCCTTTGTATATCAGCGGTTTACTAAATATCTACGCACAAATTCACATGCCGTTATTTCGGCGAGTTAAAACATATACCGGATTGGGAGACTAACGATGGATGAGATTCTCAAGAAGCTATTTGAAACAAACGTTCTTTCTGCAGAAGTAAAGGCAGAACTCGAACAAGCTTTCAAGAAGCAAGTTGACGACGCTGTTACAGCAGCAAAGGCAAATGCAGAAGCAGATGTCCGCGCACAGTTGACAGAACAATGGGTAACAGAACGCGACGCTCTTGTCGAAGCAATTGATTCAAAAGTTGGGGATTTCCTCGATTCCGAATTGTCAGAGCTACGTGAAGATATTGAACGTTTCCGCGACCTCGAAGCAGAGCATGCAGAGAAGTTGGTGGAAGCAAAGAGCCAGATGGCAGGCGAGTTGAAGAATGATCTTAAGGAATTGGTCGAGAAGATCGATAGCTTCCTAGAGATTCGTATCGCAGCCGAAATGGAAGAACTTCGCGAAGACCTTGATGAAGTTAAGAAGAATGATTTTGGTCGCCGCGTATTCGAAGCATTCAGTGAAGAATTCACACGCTTCGTAGATGCAGACGACACAGAAGCTTCAGTTGCAGAACTTTCAAAGCGTCTTGAAGAGACCGTATCGGCTCTTGAAGAGAGCGAGAAGAAGGTCGCAACGATGGAGCGTAATGAGAAGATTAAGCAGGTCTTGTCGCCACTCAAGAATCGCAGCCGTGACATCATGGAAGCAATTCTAAAGAATGTAGACACAGATCAGCTAGACAGCGCATACAAGACCTTTATCGGTCGTGTACTACGCGAAAGCGATGGAGCAACAGGTTCAGAGAAGGAAGGTTCAGTACTTGCTGAAGGTGCTTCGAAGAAGTCAGAAAAGACAAAAAAGCAGATCGATGAGTCTGTAGTCCGTACTGGCGATACAGAAGTAGTAACAGAAGGCGACACGAAGCCTGAGACAAAGACAGTAAATCCAGCATTGGAAGCTGAGTTGGCTCGTATTCGTAAAGTCGCAGGTATTCGATAAACCGTACGTAAGTACACAAAAACAACCTTTTTAGGAGTTTAACATGGCAGAGATTTTTGAAAATTGGGCAGAAACAAAAGCAGCCCTACTTGAAGGCCTAAGCACGCAGAAGCCAGCAATTGTTGCACCGCATTTGGAGAGACAGAAGAACCAACTATTGTCTGAAACTGCAGCAGCTGGCGCAACTTCAGCAAACGACAACGCAGGATTCCGTAAGATCCTAATCCCAATGATTCGTCGTATTATCCCAGGCACGATTGCAACAGAACTCGTCGGCGTTCAGCCAATGAGCGGTCCAGTCGGTCTTGTTTACACATTGCGTTACCGTTATGGTGAAGCAGTTGGCGGTGTAGCACCAGCTTCACGCAACCCATTCAACCTACCAGGTGCAATTAACCCAGGCGATGAAGTATTTGGTAACATCTCACCAATTCGCTCATGGTACTCTGGCGGTGCAGGCGCAACTGCAGGTGTTGCAGATCCACAGTTGGCAGGTGCTTCAGGCATTGTCGACGCTGGTGACACAACAACGACAATCACAGGTCAGGCTCCAGGCGGCGGCACAGGCGACGCATGGCCATCACCAATCAATGCTTCAAGCATCACAAACACAACATCATATGGTCTAGACCACGGTTTCGGTCCATATGCTGATACGTACAGCATTCAGCCATCAGGCTCGTACGCTGGTTCATTGTACGGCGGTTCAGGTTCGGATCTAGAAGGTTCGGGTGGTCGTCGCATGACATTGGACATCGTATCACAGGCTGTTGAAGCTGGCTCACGCAAGCTACAGGCTGGTTGGACGATTGAAGCTATGCAGGACTTGAATGCACAACACGGTTTGGATCTTGAGTCAGAAATGACACAGGCTCTATCAGCAGAAATTGTTCAAGAAATTGACCAAGAAATCATCGCTGACTTGATTGCTCTAGCAGGTACGGTTGACGTATTTGACGGCGCAGGCGCAGGTCAATACGGTGGTTCGGGTGCTGGTAACTACCGCCCAACATTCATCGGTGATCGTCTAGCAAACCTAGGTGTAATCATCAACCGCGTAGCAAATGAAATTGCTCGTAAGACACGTCGTGGTGCAGGTAACTACATCGTCGTATCACCATTGGTTGTCTCTGTTCTACAGAGCGCTGCAAAGAGCGTCTTCGCTCCAGCAATCGAAGGTTCCTTCAAGGGTCCAAACAACACAATGATGGTTGGTACGTTGAACGGCACAATCAAGGTATACAGCTACCTATGGAACCAAGCTGGCGTCGTCTATCCAGGCGGCCAGACAGGTGACATCTCGAACCCAGGTGGTTCATATCAGGCATCTGATACGATCCTAATTGGTTACAAGGGTGGCAACGGTGAGACAGATACTGGTTACTTCTACTGCCCATACATCCCATTGATGTCAAGCGGTGTTGTAGTCAACCCAGTAACGTTCCAGCCAGTTGTCAGCTTGATGACACGCTACGGAAAGGCAGCTTTCACACGCGTCGAGACATCTCTTGGTAACTCGTCAGATTATTATGGAAAAATCACGACCACAAATCTTGATCTACGTTAATAATCAGTAGAACCTTAGAAGAGAAAATAAGAAGCCCGGTGAAAACCGGGCTTTCTTTTTATGCTAAATAAAAGATGGCAGAGACATTAAAACATCGCCGTGGACGTTCTCAAACTATAGCGCGTCTTCAGGAAAGATTTGACATTTTGTCTGAATTTGACGGTTCCTACGTTCGCGACAACATTCCAACTTCTGTAATAGTAAGAAATAGAACTTGTGGTCACATTTTTACAAGTACAGCAAAGAACCTTCTTTCGCGGCACGTGAATTGTCCAGCATGTAACAAGACTGTAAAACGTCTCAAGATGCAGCAGTTTAACATTGATCGACATAACAAATTTCAAGAAACTCCTAACGACTGGAAGGCATACAAACACAAAGTTTATATGCTCACAAGATCATCATATAGGAAATTCAAGCAAGAAATTAACCCAAATGACTTACCGCTTGGATTAGCTGGCACAAAAGATGCTTATCATTTAGATCACAAGCTATCTGTCCGCTTTTGTTTTGAGCACTATATTCCTGCGGCCATTTGTGGACACAAATCGAACTTGCAAATGTTACCCTGGTTAGAAAATGTGCTCAAAAGATAGTACCCGATAAATAGTTGAACGTATATCATAGATCACGCATAGTACAGAGCCATTCGCCGCAAAGGGAACTATGGATTTCAACTTAACTTTTAAAGAGTATCTCGCTTCGAAAGAAAAATTGCGTGAGGCAGTCACAAAGACTCCACAACGCACTGCCTCATATACTGTGCGAAAATACTGCAAGTTAATCATTGGTGAGAACAAAGAAGAAAAATCTCAAGTTGCTCTCAAGCCAAATCAAAAAATTATCATCGATTGGTTATACGAAGACGTTGATAATCCAACACCTGTTAGTATCAAGTTCGATGGTCCAAAAGACATCGATGTTGAACAGCCTTTCGAAACATACTGGCAGGGTTCAAAGCTACTAAAGTGGCTCAATAGAAACGCTCGCGAAGAAAGTAATAGTTAATATGCCTCTTATCTCTGGTCCCGGTGAAAACGCGGTGAACCACGTAGGAGGTTTCTCTTTCTGATAGCCAACCTTTATCCCATAAATACTTCCTAAATCCGTGGGAGTCTTTAAAATATGGGTATCTTTGATAACGTCAGTGATGTTACTGGTCAATTAAAAGCTGAAGCACTCAACGTTACCGTCACGTTTCAGCCTGGTGTCCCTAATGCTGGTCAAGGTACGATCACATGGAATATTCCTGGTCCAGTTGTAGAAAGTGTAGATGCGAATGGTAACGTAACAATCACAGCCGATCCAACAGGAAGTAATGTTGTATACGGTGGTATTGTTCTCGTTCTTCGTCAAGATGCACCATGTGATTGGACAAACATTCCAGTAGATGGTCAAGTTTATGTCGCTGATTCAACGGCCGATCCTGATCTATTCACAGGGGACAAGATTGGTAATGGACTTGTCGTTGGTGCTGTTTATGAAAGCGAGCAGAAAGCCCAAGGCCTTCCACTAACAACATCGATCGTTGTAAACGATATTCAAGATCAAACTGCTTACTACGTTTGCGGTTACATTCACGATGACCAACTTCGTTATTACAAAGAGGGCAACCGTGCCTACTCGCAAGCAATTGGAAATCCAAATGGTTGGGGCCAACCTGCTCGTCAAGTTGTTCAGCTTCGACAGATTCCTGTCAATAGTCCAGTACCTGTTAAGTATGGTGTTAAACCAACAGACGGCACAGGATTGGTCTCTGGTGCAATCTATCAATTTGAATTGATTTACGATCCAGGCTTTCCTAAGCCAGAGCATCTTGCTCGCTTGGAAGGTGAAGGGATTGTTCGTATGTTCTTTTCATTCGATGGTGGACTTACACCTACGTATGCAGACCTCGTCAAATATCTCAATCAACAGATAGCTATTAAGTGTACAAATGCTGTCCAATCACCAGTACCACCAAGTGCTGGCATCTATTATTGGAATAACACTACAAAGGTTCTCTATCAGTGGGATGGTATGCAACTGAACATCGTTCCAAACGTTGTTGTTCAGTCAACCGATCCTGCAATGCCAGCTACGGGTTCGTACTGGTGGAATACAAATAACAACACATTGTACATGTGGAATGGTTTACAGTACGTATTAATTCAACCACAATATTCGTATCCAACAGATCCAACACAGCTTCAAGCTTCTGGTGGTTTCTGGTGGAATGGCGTCAATGGTTATACTTGGGTTGGAAATGGATGGTGTGAAACCACAACACATAATCAAACAACCGACCCATCGTGCCCAATTATACCAGTAGTAGGTTCGTATTGGTACGATACAGCAACTTCAACACTCTATGAGTGGAATGGTTCAATGTGGGTACAAGCATATGCATTAATGTGGACGTCAGCCCCAAATGCTTTGCCAAATGGCACATTGTGGTACAACCTACTCACAAATCTATTGGCTGTTCGTGAAAATTCAGGACCTATAGGAACACTTGGTTCGTTCTCGGCAGGAAGCGGATATGTCGCAGGAACATATACAAATGTTCCATTGTATCTTGGTGGACATGGTACTGGTGCTCTTGCAACGGTTGTTGTAAATGGCTCGGGCAATGTCTCGTCTGTAACACTAACAACACCAGGCAATAATTATGTCGTTGGTGATTTGTTGGCAACCAGCGGTTTGGATTTGGGATCTGCAACAGGTACGGGCTTCTCCGTTCAAGTTGCTACACTAAGTGGTGCAGCAGTTTCCGCCTGGGTAAATCAACCATTCATTAGTTCAACAGTTGATCCTTTCACGCTCCCTGGAAATGGTGGTGTTGTGGCAGGAACATACTGGTACAACCCGACATCAGAAATTTTGAATTTACGTGATCCAACAAACATGTTTTGGACAGTTGTCCCTGTTCTTGTTTGGTCCGGCGATCCAACTGTTATTAATTCTTGTGAATTGTGGTGGGATGAATCAACAACACCTGCAACATTGTACCAATGGAGTTCGGTAACTTCTCAGTTTGTTCAGGTTCCAGCGTTCTATCAACAATCAACCGACCCAACATTAGCACCAACATTAGCAACGGGATCGTTGTGGTGGAACCCAAGTAATAATACATTGTTGATGTGGAACGGTTCTTCATGGACAACAATTCCATTCTTCAATATACCTGGCAATCCAGCAACGCCAACGACAGGAACTGCATGGTTGAATACAACAAATAATACTTGGTACATCTGGGGAACACCCGCATCAGGCCGTTGGGATGCCGCCACGCCAATACCATCGCGTGCACCCGCCCCTGCAATGCCCGCACAGGGTACGTTCTGGTTTAACACAGCCGGAAATGTTTTGTATCAGCGCGTTGGCAATATATGGATCCCAGTTCCTTACGTAACAACTCCACCTGTGAATATGCGTGGACAGACCTGGTACAATCTAACGACAAATCAATTAATGGAATGGAATGGTTCTGCGTGGGTTCGTGTTCCACCTTGCGTCTACTGCAAGCTCGAACAAGGACAACTTGTATTCGAATCCACGGGAAGAGGTAGCAATCATGTTGTCTTGATTCCAATTCCTGTTGGTGCTCCAAACATGCCAAGCCCTTGCTTAGCAATCGGTACTGGTCAAGTTGATTATGTTAACGATAGCAATAGCCCATACCAAAACTATCCACTTGGTGGATTTGGTAATAGCTATAACTGCTATTGTGCATTTGAAACACCAGGTAGCGGGCGTGTCCGCTATCGTGCGCTATCAATTAATCCACAAGGTTTCTTATTCTCACATCTAAAACCTGTTGGAAACTTAATGCTTCCACAGGTTGGTCGCGATGGTGTTGATGGAACACCAACATACGATCAGATAGGTGTTGGTACGAATGGCTCACCTGCTGAACGTCGCCAATTGATGGCAGAAGTCCGCACATTGTTGGGTTATCCAACTGTAACAGTTGAATTGGATGATACGGAACTTGACTTGTGCGTCACAAATGCACTAAGAGAATTCCGTCGTAAGAGTTCACTTGGTGTAGATCGTAAGGCATTCTTCTTGGATATCCAACCATACAAGCAAAATTACATTCTAGCTGATAAGGCCGTTGGATACCACAAGATC
>VFSW01007015.1_pt1 | contig 16440 bp, 15 predicted proteins | sample 5358111 | NCBI WGS metagenome assembly VFSW01 (sample SAMN11554181, study PRJNA540505) | mine drainage metagenome | isolation source: sediment from site ElyBrook_90M | place: USA: Ely Copper Mine, Vershire, VT | collected 2017 | reverse complement strand
CGCGCGCGTTTCCGCACCGCCATGCCGCAGCGGTGTGAAGGGGCGCGCCACGACGTAAAGCTGCAAGGCGCGGTGATTGAAATTGATGATGCCAGCGGCAAGGCGGTGAAAATCCAGCGCGTGTCGGAAACGATCTAAAAATGCAATATCAAGCCAAGCGACACCGCCAATGACGCTCATTTCTTGCGCGGGGCGGCAAATTTTGTTAGCGTCTCGGTCTTCGATTTTACGATTTTATTTTTATGGCATTGCTCAACGATAATTATCTCAAACTGAAAGCGGGTTATCTGTTTCCTGAAATCAGCCGGCGCGTGAAGGCGTTTTGCGACGCGAATCCCGCCGCCGCCCAGCGCCTCATCCGCTGCGGCATCGGCGACGTGACGGAACCGCTGCCGCCCGCCGTCATTGCCGCGCTGCACAAGGCCGTGGACGAAATGGCCGTGCGCGAAACCTTCAAGGGCTACGGCCCGGAACAGGGCTACGACTGGCTGCGCGCCGCCATCGCGCAAAATGATTATCGCGCCCACGGCTGCGATATTGCCGACGACGAGATTTTTGTCAGCGATGGCTCAAAGTGCGATTCCGGCAACATTCTCGAAATCTTCGGCGCGAAAAACAAAATCGCCGTCAGCGACCCGGTGTATCCGGTTTATGTGGACACGAACGTCATGGCCGGCCACACCGGCGAGGCCAACGAAGCGGGCGCTTACGCCAAGCTCGTTTATCTGCCGTGCAAGCCCGCGAACGGTTTCATTCCCGAACCGCCGGAGAAGCACGTTGATGTCATTTATCTTTGCTCGCCGAACAATCCCACCGGCGCGGCGGCCACGCGCGAACGGCTCGACGCGTGGGTAAAATATGCGCTGGAACACAAGTCCGTAATTTTGTTCGACGCGGCTTACGAGGCTTACATCACCGAGCCGGGCATTCCGCATTCCATTTATGAAATTCCCGGTGCGCGCGAGTGTGCCATCGAGTTCCGCAGTTGCTCGAAGAACGGCGGTTTCACGGGCGTCCGCTGCGCTTACACAGTCGTTCCAAAATCGCTCAACGCCCAGGCGAAAACGGGCGAGTTCAAGCCGCTGCATCCGCTGTGGAACCGGCGCTCGACGACGAAATTTAACGGCGTCAGCTACATCGTCCAGCGCGCGGCGGAAGCGCTGTATTCGCCGGAAGGCAAAGCGCAAGTGGACGCGCTCATCAAACATTATCTCGGCAACGCGGACGTGTTGCGCAAAGGTGCAAAGAAGGCCGGCTTGAAAGTTTTCGGCGGTGTGAATGCGCCGTATATCTGGGTGCGCACGCCAAAAGACGTCACGAGCTGGCAGGCGTTCGACAAAATCTTGAACGACGCCAACGTGGTCATCACGCCCGGTTCCGGTTTTGGCTCAAAGGGCGAAGGTTATTTCCGCATCAGCGCGTTCAACAGCCGCGCGAACGCCGAGGAAGTTGCCCGCCGCTTGCAGGAATTGAAGTGGTAAGTAGGAAGTCCGCGCCATTTGCGTTTTATCAGGAAGCCAGCAGGTTCTTGGCCTCCTGGTTTCCTTAGTAAAATCGCGGCTCCTCCTCACAAGCGGGCTTGATTCCCAAAACATTTTCCGGCAAGCTGCCGTCGCAATTGGATTCGCCAATTAAGGAGGCGAGCCAAAACAAACGTCATTAACGACGGCTGTTTGATCATACCATGAAGACATTTTACGAACTTGCGCTGGAGGAACGCATCAATGTTTCCCATCAGCAATTGGAGCGGATGCGCCGGCCGAACGGCGGTTACATCGCCAGTCCCTACACCGCCGAGGATGGTTCGGGCGACGCCTACAATGTTTTCTGGATTCGCGACATCATGTTCGCGACCTACGCCAACGAGTATCTCGGCTGCTTCGACAAGATGGTGGAGAGCTTCCGGCTCGTGCTGGACATTTTCAAACGCTACCACGCGCGCATCATCCAGGCCTCCATCATCAAGCCGGATGTGCGGCATCAGACCGGCCAGTTCATGCCGGCGCGCGTGCATCCAACCACGCTCGACACCATCACCGATGCGTGGGGCCATCACCAACTCGATGTCTATGGTTTGTTCATGTATAAAATGGGCGACCTGATCAAAAAGGGCTACGGCTTCCGCTTCAAGCAGGAGGATTTTTTTCTCCTCAGCCACATCCGCAATTATATTTTCAACATGGGTTTCGAGCCGGATTACGGCATGTGGGAGGAAGGCCCGGAGGAGCATTCCAGCAGCTTTGGCGCGGTGCTGGGCGGTTTGATGATGCGGTTTGACCAGGGCTTTTACGATTACAAATACAAACATAAAATCGAGATCAGCCACTACGTTCCCATCAGCGAACGCATGATTGCCGACGGGAAAAAATCACTGGCGCGCGTGCTGCCGCGCGAGTCCGAGAGCCGTCCGTATGACATGTCGCAATTGAGTCTCATCTGGCCTTACAACATCGTGGATTTTCACACGAAGAAAATATTACTCCACAACATCGAGACGCATCTCGTCGGCGAGCGCGGCGTGCGGCGTTATCCGAAAGACGTCTATTGTGGCAAGGGCTTGGTGCCCGGCGAAAACGAAACCGCCGAATGGCCGCTGGGCCTCGCTTGGCTGGCGATTTGTTACGCCAAACTCGCCGAGCACGGGCGCGATTTTGACGCGCATCACAAGCCGGTTCACCTGGATTGGATGCAGCGGCGCGCCTACTTTGAAAAAGCTGTCCACTATTTCGAAAAGCTGGAAAAAAGCATGACGCCGGAAGGCTGCGTGCCGGAAATGTATTTGGGCGGGCTGACCGGTCACAACACGCCGCTGGCTTGGGCGCAGAGCTTTCACATCATCTCCGGCCAGATGTTGACCAATCTTTCCGCCGCGCACCCCAAGGAATTCAAACTGCCGCCGGAAATCCGGCAGCGGGTGAATCTTCCCTCACTGATCTACGTCCAATAAAGTCCCGCCATTGATGGCCGGTAAGCGCGGCGGTGGCGGAAATTTGCCTGAAGTCGCGTTGGTTCGTGCAGGCTTGGCATGAAGCCGTTTTTTGAGCAAGCTCGTTGCGTGGCATCCATCAAATTCGGCACCGACGGCTGGCGCGCGGTCATCGCGGAGGATTTTACTTTTGCGAACGTCGCGCGTGTGGCACAGGCGACGGCGGATTTTTGGAAATCGGAAATCGAAAATCGGAAATCGAAAATTTTCGGGCGCGAACCCAAAGTGATCGTCGGCTACGACCGCCGGTTTTTGTCCGACCGGTTCGCTCAAATCACCGCCGAAATTTTTGCCGGCAATGATTTTCACGTCATCCTCACGCCAGAACCGACGCCCACGCCGTGTGTTTCCTACGCGGTGAAGAATCTGGGCGCGGTTGGCGGCGTGATGATCACCGCCAGCCACAATCCACCGCAATTCAACGGCTTCAAGCTCAAGTCGCATTTTGGCGGCAGCAGCAGCGTTGAAGAATGTGCGGCGGTGGAAAAATTGCTGGATGCAACCGCGCCAAAACAAATCGCAAATCGTAAATCGCAAATCGCAAATCTAGTGGATGTTCGTCCCGCGCATTTCCAAGCCATCAAGCGGTTGGTGGATTTCAAGTTCATTGCCAAGTCCAAATTGCGCGTGGCGCATGATGCGCTGTTCGGCGTCGGCGCGGGGGTGTTTGAAACGCTGCTCGCAAAAACGAGTTGCACGGTCACGACGCTCAACGGCACCCACGATATTCTTTTCGGCGGCATCAGCCCGGAACCGTTGCCAAAAAACTATGCGCTTGGCGGCGCGCAGTTGCGGCGCAATCCGCACGACATCTGTCTCGTGACCGACGGCGATGCCGACCGTATCGGCGCGATGGACGGTCGCGGCGGTCCGATGACGAATCAGCAGGTTATCGCCCTGCTGCTGCATCACCTCGTGCGCAATCGCGGCGGTCGCGGCGTGGTGACTAAAACTTTCAACACCACGGCGATGGTGGACAAGATGTGCGCGGCGTGGAATTTGCCGCTCACGGAAGTCGGCATCGGTTTCCGCTTCATCGCGCCGGAATTGATGACGCCCGGGGCGCTGTTTGGCGCGGAAGAAAGCGGCTAGCTCGCTTTCGCGAATCTCATTCCCGAACGCGACGGCTAAGCGGCGGGCTTGTTTCTGCTCGAAATGCTGGCGATGGAAAAGATTTCCGTGAACCAGATTTACGCGCGGCTGGAAAAAGAATTCGGCCCGCATCGTTACGCGCGCTTTGACGCGCATTATCCGCTGGAGCAACGCGCCGCGCTCATGGCATCGCTGAAAGCCAATCCGCCGAAGAAACTGCTCCGGTCGCCGCTGGCGAAAGTGGACGAGCGCGACGGCGTGAAATTTGTCGCGGAGGATTCGACGTGGCTGATGCTGCGCGGTTCCGGCACGGAGCCGGTGCTGCGCATTTACGCCGAGGCCCAATCCGGTGCTGACGCGCAGAAACTTTTGAAGCTTGGCGAGAAGCTGCTGCGCCATTAGATTCTCTGGATTATGATAAACACCGGTATTCTCAATCCGCAGATTCTTTCCCTGCTTGCCCGCGTGCGGCACACCAATGCCCTCGTCATTGCCGACCGCGGCTTTCCGTTCTGGCCTGAAATCGAAACGGTGGACGTTTCCGTGGTGGACAATCTGCCGTCGGTGCTGCAACTCATCGCGGCTGTGCGCGCCAACCATAACTTTACGCAGGCGTTCATGGCGAAGGAGTTTCTGAAAAACAATTCCAAGCCGACGCAGCAGAAGTTCCGGTCGTCGCTGCTTGGCCTGGCGGTGAAGTTCGAGCCGCATGTCGAATTCAAGAAGCGCGTGCCGCACGCCATCGGCCTCATCCGCACCGGCGACACGGTTCAATACGCGAACACGATTTTGATTTCCGGCTAAAGTGGAATGTTTATCAACCACGAAAAGCACGAGCCACGCGAAAAGGAACACAACACTTACCGTTCATTTCTATTTGGTGTGTTTCGTATAATTCGTGGTTAAAAACTTTCCCAATGAAACGCAATCTCCGCGTCGGTCTGTTCGGCATCGGTCTTGACACTTACTGGCTGCAGTTTAAAGGCCTCAAGCCGCGCCTCGAAAGCCACGTCCGCACCGTCGGGAAAAAGCTCGCGCGCCCCGGCGTGGAGGTCGTGAACCTCGGACTGATTGACAATCCGGTGAAGGCGCTGGAAGCCGGCCACCAATTCCGCGCGGCGGATGTGGACCTGATTTTTCTTCACGTCACGACGTATGCGCTTTCGTCCACCGTGTTGCCCGTCGTGCAGCGGGCCAAGGTTCCCGTCATCATTTTGAACCTCGCGCCATCTGCCGCCATTGATTACGCCCGCTTCAACAAAATGGGTGACCGCATCGCCATGACCGGCGAATGGCTGGCCTATTGCGCCGCGTGTCCCGTGCCGGAAATCGCCAATGTTTTCAGCCGCGCGGGAATTGATTTTCACCAGGTCACCGGGATGCTGAACGATGATCCCGTTTGCTGGCATGAAGTGGACGCGTGGATTGAAGCCGCGCGCGTCGCGCACACGATGTTTCATAATCGCCTCGGTTTGATGGGCCATTATTACGGCGGGATGCTGGACATCTATTCCGACACCACGCGGCAATGCGCCACGTTCGGCGGCCACATCGAAATCGTGGAGGTGGATGAGCTGGCCGCGTTGCGGCGCGATGTTTCCGCGAAGCAAATCAAGCAGCGGGTCGCCAAGTTCAAAAAGGTTTTCGCCGTGCAGCCGGATTGTTCGCAGGCCGAACTCGAGCGTGCTGCGAAAACGTCCGTTGCGCTTGACCGCTTGGTGAATGAACACGACCTCGGCTCGATGGCATATTATTACATGGGCACCGGCAACGCGGATAACGAGGACGCCATCAGTTCGATCATTCTTGGCAATTCCCTTTTAACCGCGCGCGGCATTCCCGTCGCTGGCGAATATGAAGTCAAGAACGCGCAGGCCATGAAGATCATGGACACGTTCGGCGTCGGCGGTTCGTTCACGGAATTTTACGCGATGGATTTTGCCGACGATGTGGTGCTGATGGGCCACGATGGGCCAGGCCACATCAAGATTGCGGAAGGCAAAACCAAGGTGCGTCCGCTGAAAGTCTATCACGGCAAAGTGGGCAGGGGACTATCGGTGGAAATGTCCGTGAAGCACGGTCCGGTGACGCTGCTTTCCGTCGTGGAAACGGCGGATGGAAAACTGAAACTGCTCGTGGCCGAAGGCGAATCCGTGCCCGGCCCGATTCTGGAAATCGGCAACACGAACAGCCGTTACCGCTTTGTCATCGGCGCGCGGAAATTTGTGAATGACTGGAACGCGCGCGGCCCGGCGCATCATTGTGCCGTCGGCGTCGGCCACATTGCGGAGAAAATTGACAAGCTGGGCAAGCTGCTGGGCGTGGAACTGGCGCGGGTGTGTTAAAAGACGGTCGCGTGACAAAATTGGTGCATACTTTGGTAAAAGACGGTTAGTCGTAACACCTCGTTCCGCTGATTATACTGTCCAAGACGGACAATAAATGCCGGAGCCACTGACCATTTCTTCACCGACTTCGTCCCGCCGGGTGGCGGACGGCTGTTTCCATTGCGGCGAGCCGTGTTCCGGCAACACGTTTGCCTTGGACGGCAAATCGTTTTGCTGTTTCGGCTGCCAGACGGTTTTCAGCCTGCTGCGGGAAAACGGGCTGGAACAATTCTACGAACTGAATCTCGCGCCCGGCGTGCGCGTCCGGGCCGCCACTGCCGCCGCCCAATGGAAATTCCTCGACGACCCCGCGGTGCAGGGAAAACTTTTCGATTTTGCGAACAAGACGCAGGCGAAAGTCACGCTGCATCTGCCGGCTATTCATTGCGTGGCGTGCGTCTGGCTGCTCGAAAATTTGTTCAAGCTGCATCCCGGCATCGGCCAATCGCAGGTGAATTTCGCGCGGCGAGAAGCGGCCATCACCTTCGCGCCGGCCAAAATCAAATTCAGCGAACTCGCCGCCTTGTTGTCATCCATCGGTTACGAGCCGCAATTCACTTTGGGCGAAACAGAGAAAGCCGCGCCGTCGCCGTTGCGCAAAAAAACGTGGCTGCAAATCGGTTTTGCCGGATTTGCCTTTGCCAACATCATGCTGATGTCGCTGCCGTTTTACTTCGGCCTTGATTCGTTCAGCGGCCCGTGGTTCAAGGCGATGGCCGGCTGGTTGAGTTTGGCGATAGCGCTGCCGGTGGTGACGTTCAGCGCGTCCGATTTCTGGCGCGCGGCGTGGCTCAGCCTCCGGCAGCGTGCGCTCACGCTGGAGGTGCCCATCACGTTCGGACTTGCGGCGATTTACCTTTCCAGCGCGCTGGATGTTTTGCTGCGCCACGGACCGGGCTACTGCGACTCGCTGACGGGACTGATTTTCTTCCTGCTCTGCGGCCGGCAATTCCAGAAGAAAACTTATGACCGGCTCACGTTTGACCGCGATTACAAAGGTTTTTTTCCGCTGTCGGTGATCCGAAGAATCCCCGAGGGCGAAGAAAGTGTCGCCATCTCGCGTTTGCAGGTCGGCGACAAAATCATCCTCCGCAACAGCGAACTGCTCCCGGCCGACGCCAAATTGATTTCCGGCCAGGCGTGCATTGATTACAGCTTTGTCACCGGCGAGGCGGAACCGGTGGCGTGCGAGATTGGCGAACATCTTTATGCCGGCGGCCGGCAGGCGGGCGGCGCGATCGAAGTCGAGACCGTCAAACCCGTCGCGCAAAGCTATCTCGCGTCGCTTTGGAACAACGAGGCGTTTCGCAAAGTCCGCGACGACGACCTCGACACGCTCACGAACCGATACAGCAAGCTGTTCACGAAGCTCGTTTTCGGGGTTGCGCTGGCGGCGGCGTTTTGGTTTTTTCGGGATGCAACGAAAGCGTTGAAGGTATTCACGTCCGTTTTGATCGTCGCCTGTCCGTGCGCGCTGGCGCTGGCGGCGCCGCTGACACACGGCACAGTGCAGCGGCTGCTGGCGCGGCTGAAAATCTTTTTGAAAAACGCACTGGTCATCGAGCGCATGGCCGGCGTGGACACAATTGTTTTGGACAAAACCGGAACGCTGACGACGGCGGACACGCGCGGAGTGAAATTTCAAAGTGCGGAGGGCTGGAGGCAAAGCGCCGAATTGTCGGCGGACGAGACGCGGTGGATTGCGTCGCTGGCGCGGCATTCCACGCATCCGAACTCGGTTCGCGTGGCCAAGGCGCTGGGTGACGCGGCGTTGCCGGTGAGAAATTTCAGGGAAACACCGGGCGGCGGCATTGAAGGCGAAATTGCCGGGCACGAAATTTTGATTGGCTCGCGTGCGTGGGTTTTGTCGTGTGGCAGCCGGGGTAACGAGGCTCGAACTGAAATGTTGGAGCCACCTCACGTCGGCTGTTGTGTGGGGATTGACGGCCAGTTTCGCGGTGCGTTTGCGTTTGAAAATTCGCTCCGTTTGGAAGTGGAAGAATTGATCGCGCAACTGGGCGGCAGGTTTGAACTGGCGCTGTTGAGCGGCGACAACGAACGTGAAGCGGCGCGGTTCCGGAAAATTTTCGGTGGCCGCGCGATTTTGCGTTTCAATCAGAGTCCGGCCGACAAACTGGATTTCATCCGCGAACTCCAGCAGCGCGGGAAAAAGGTGATGATGGTCGGCGACGGCTTGAACGACGCCGGCGCCTTGAAACAGGCCGACGTCGGCGTGGCGGTGGTGGAGCGCATCGGCGCGTTTTCGCCGGCGAGCGATGTGATTCTGGACGCGGCAGAACTGCCGAAGCTCGCGCGCGTTTTGGAGTTTTCCCGCAGCGCCGCGCGCATTGTGCGCGCCGGGGTTGTCATCTCCGCGATTTACAATCTCGTCGGCGTGAGCATCGCGGCGGCGGGCCTGTTGCAGCCGATAGTCTGCGCGATTTTGATGCCGATCAGTTCGGCCAGCGTTGTGTTTTTTTCGTGCAGTGCCACGACGTGGACCGCCCGGCGCATGGGACTGCTGTCCCAGCCTTTTTCCTCACAGCCCCTTCCGCCATGAAAAATCTCAATTTTCCAGAAATGGAAGCATGGCGCAGGCTCGCCGCGTCGCCCACCGTTCGCGAACAACAAGTCGCCTTCACCTGCGCCACGGGCGTGCCGCTGACTTTATCATCGGCGAGCGCTCAGGCGCTGGCCGAAGGCACGTTTTGTGTGAAAGGCTGTCTCGGTGGCTCCAGCGGCGAGGCGTGCCGCAACAAACTCCTTCGCGCGGAAAAGCGCGCCGTGATTCGGCTGGGGCCGGTGCAATATTGTTGTCCTTCCGGGCTGGTGAAAATTCTGGTGCCGGTGTTCATCAACGGCCGGCATGCGGGCATTCTGCTGGCCGGACCCTTTGCGTTGCATTCACTGGACGCAGATCGGCTGGAGCGGTTGACGAATCGTTTGGAAAAACTGGGCTTGGGCGGACGCGCGGAACAATTGCAAACAACGTGGCGCTACACGCCACAGCTTTCTTCGGCGAAGTGCCACGCCGCGGAAACATTGCTGCGGATGTTCGGCAAGTATCTAGAAGAAATCGGCAAACAGTTTTTGCATTCGCAGACGGCGCCGAGTTCGCCGCTGCTTCAAAAAATCGAGGCATTTCTGGCGGAATGCCGCGACGGACAGGTTTCGCTGAAGGAAGTCGCGGCCAGCGTGAATTTAAGCCCGTGCCATTTCTGTTCGGTGTTCAAAAAGCAGACCGGCCTGACGTTCGGCCAGTATCGCCTGCACCAGCGGCTCGAAAAGGCCCGCGAACTTCTGGCCGACAGCGCGCGGCGGGTCAGCGACGTGGCGTTTGAATCCGGTTTTGAATCCATTCCGTATTTCAACCGCGCGTTCCGCCGGCAACTCGGCTGTTCGCCGACGGAATTTCGCGAAAGACTGGCCGGGCGAAATCCAGATCAAGAAAAACAAAAGCCAGGCGTAGCGCAACACGCCGTTGCCGAGTTCAATCACTAGCTTATGAAATGGCATCTGTCTTTTCACGACCGGTGAGCAAATTATGCGATCAACCGTCAGCATCAACCCGCGGAAAAAACCATGAGCGTCATCATCCTGCTGATTTTGGCGAGCCTGGCGGTGGGGCTGGTGTTTGTCGGCGCGTTCGTGTGGTCGGTGCGCAGCGGGCAATACGAGGACACGCTGACCCCGTCGCTGCGCATCCTGGCGGACGAGCCGAGCAGCAAAATTTCTGAAACCAACTCAAAACCGAAATGAACACAAACATAGAAACCTTCAAATATGACAACCGGATCGTGCGCGCGTTTGCGATCGTGACCGTCATCTGGGGCATTGTCGGGATGCTCGTCGGCCTGCTGGCGGCGGTGGAACTGTTTTTTCCCGGCGCGAACCTCAACTTCCAGTTCATTACCTTCGGGCGCATCCGGCCGCTGCACACGAACGCGGTGATTTTCGCCTTCGTCGGCAACGGCATGTTCTGCGGCATTTATTATTCGCTGCAACGGCTGTGCAAGGCGCGCATGTTCAGCGATTTTTTGAGCTGGTTCAATTTCTGCGGCTGGCAGCTCATCATCGTCAGCGCGGCGCTCACGCTGCCGCTCGGCTACACGACGAGCAAGGAATACGCCGAACTGGAATGGCCGATTGACATCGCCATTGCCGTCGTCTGGGTGGCGTTTGCGGTGAATTTGTTCGGCACCATCATCAAGCGCCGCGAAAAACATATTTACGTCGCCATTTGGTTTTACATCGCCACGGCGGTGACGATTGCCGTGCTGCACATCACGAACTCGATGGAAATGCCGTGGGGTTGGATGAAAAGTTATTCCATGTATGCCGGCGTGCAGGACGCGCTGGTGCAATGGTGGTATGGCCACAACGCCGTGGCTTTTTTCCTCACCACACCATATCTCGGTTTGATGTATTATTTCCTGCCGAAAGCGGCGAACCGGCCGATTTTTTCCTACCGGCTTTCGATCATTCATTTTTGGGCGCTGATCTTCATTTACATCTGGGCCGGGCCGCATCATCTGCTTTACACGGCGCTGCCGGACTGGGCGCAATCGCTCGGCATGGTGTTTTCGCTGATGCTCATCGCGCCGTCTTGGGGCGGCATGTTGAACGGTCTGCTTACCTTGCGCGGCGCGTGGGACAAAGTGCGGCAGGATCCGGTGCTGAAATTCATGGTCGTAGCCATCACGGCCTACGGCATGAGCACGCTGGAAGGGCCGCTGATGTCCATCAAGACGGTGAACTCGCTGACGCATTACACCGACTGGACGATTGCCCACGTCCACGGCGGCGGGCTGGGCTGGAACGGTTTCCTGACGTTCTCGATGCTCTACTGGCTGTTCCCGCGCCTTTACAAAACGGAATTGTGGTCCACCAAACTGGCGAACTACCATTTTTGGATCGGCCTGCTCGGCATGGTTTTTTACATCGTCCCGATTTACGTCGCGGGCGTCACGGAAGCTTTGATGTGGAAACAGTTCAACAAGGACGGCTTCCTGCAATATCCGAATTTTCTGGAAAGCATCGTGCAAGTCGTGCCGATGTTCCGGCTGCGCGCGATTGGCGGCACGCTGTATTTCGCGGGTGTGTTGATGATGGCTTACAATTTGTATCGCACGGCCAAGGCCGGACAGTTTGAGCCGGAAACCGAAGCGCAGGCTCCGGCGTTGGAAAAAACCGCCGAAGTGCCGCACGGCAAATACAGCTTTCACCGGCTGCTCGAAGGCAAGCCGATGTTTTTCACCGCGCTCGCGGTCGTGGCGATTCTTATCGGCGGCATGGTCGAAATCATTCCGATGTTCCTCATCCAGCAAAATGTTCCGACCATCGCCAGCGTGAAGCCTTACACGCCGCTCGAAGTGCTGGGCCGCGACCTTTACATCCGCGAAGGCTGCCTCGGCTGCCATTCGCAAATGATCCGGCCGTTTCGCTCCGAAACGGAACGTTACGGCGAATACTCCAAGGCCGGAGAATTTGTCTATGACCATCCATTTCTCTGGGGTTCCGAGCGCAAAGGCCCGGACCTCGCGCGCGAAGGCGGCAAGTATCCCGACGCGTGGCATTACAACCACATGGACAACCCGCGCGACACTTCGCCCGGCTCGATCATGCCGCGCTATTCGTGGCTGCTGACGCAAAAATTGGAAACCGATTCACTGCCCGCGCGGCTCAATGCGCTGCGCAAAATCGGCGTGCCATATCCGGTCGGCTACGAAAACGGCCCGGCGCAAAAAGACTTGCAGGCGCAGGCGGAAAAAGTCGTCGCCAACCTGAAAATGGGTTCGGTCAAAGCCGACCCCGACAAGGAAATCATCGCGCTCATCGCGTATCTGCAACGGCTCGGCACGGACATCAAGTCCGCTCCCGTGACAACCGCCGCCAAATAATCAACCGGAGAAAAATATGGAAGAAAAAATTATGGGCAGCATGAACGGCGTGGGGATGTATGGCGTCATTTCCATTTGCATTTTCTTCGGCTTTTTCAGCGGGATGCTCCTGTGGGCATTCGCGAAAAAGAAAAGTTATCTGGACAAAATGGGCAGCCTGCCGCTGGACGGCGGCGAGAAAAGTTCCAACGACAAACGCTAATCCTAAAAAATATGAGCAACGATCCCCAAAAACCCCTGCTGCTCGATCACAATTACGACGGCATCCAGGAACTCGACAACAACCTGCCGCGCTGGTGGGTGTGGCTGTTTTACATCACCATCATTTTCTCGGCGGTGTATCTGGTTTATTACCACGTCGCCAAAGCCGGCGATTTGCAGGCGGCAGAATACGACAAGGAAATGAAAGCCGGCGCGGCGCTCAAAGGCGCGGCGATGGGCAAATTCGAGGCCGGCATGGCGGCGCTGACGCCGGCCAGCGATCCGGCCACGCTGGACACCGGACGCCAGATTTACGCCAAATTCTGCGCGCCGTGCCATCGCGCGGACGGCGGCGGTCTCGTCGGCCCGAATCTCACGGACAATTACTGGATCCACGGCAGCAATTACGTGGACACGGTCAAAGTCATCTGGGACGGCGTGCCCGCCAAAGGCATGATCACTTGGAAAACGGTTTTGAAACCGGATGAAATCCAGTCCGTCGCGAGCTATATTTACACGCTGCGCGGCGCGAAACTCGCCACCGCCGGCAAACCGCCGGAAAATCAAATTCCGGTCAAGACGGGTCCCAGCCAGTTTGAATGACGCAATGGAAAACATCCGACATCCAATGGTTCCATTTCGGACCTTGATTGGATGTTGGATGTTTCCAATCTAACCGTGAACGAAGTGCCTCCAGCGCCCGACAAAGATACAGCCGCAGCGGACAGTTCATCGGTGAAGCCTGTGGATTGGCAGGATTTCCGCGACCACATCGCCACCGCCGACCAATCCGGCCGGCGCAAGTGGATGTATCCGCGCAAAGTGAGCGGACGGTTTTTCCGCTGGCGCACCTGGTTTAGTTGGCTGTTGCTGGCGGTCATGTTCGGCGGGCCGTTCGTCACCATCGGCGGCAACCCGCTGCTGTTGATGAACATTCCCGAACGCAAATTCGTCGTGCTGGGCCAGATTTTCTGGCCGCAGGACATGATCATCTTCGCCGTGGCGCTGCTCGTTTTTTTGGTCGGCATCATTATTTTTACGACGGTATTTGGCCGGCTGTGGTGCGGTTGGGCTTGTCCGCAGACGGTGATGATGGAAATGGTCTTTCGCAAAATCGAATACGCCATCGAAGGTGACGCGCCGAGCCAGCGCGAATTGAACCACGCGCCGTGGACCGGCCGGAAAATTTCCAAGAAATTTGTCAAGCACGGCATTTTTTTCGCGCTGTCGTTTGTCGTCGGCAACGTGCTGTTGAGCTACATCATCGGCTGGCGCGAACTTTACCAGATTATCATTGACCCGCCGGCGAAACATCTCGCGGGGCTGGGATTCATGCTGGCGTTTTCGCTTTTGTTTTACGGCATTTTCGCGCGGTTCCGCGAACAGGCCTGCACGTTCATTTGTCCTTATGGCCGGCACCAATCCGTCTTGGTGGACGAAAACACCATTCTCGTCGCCTACGACCACAAGCGCGGCGAGAATCGCGGCCCGCTCCGGCGCGGGCAAAAATTCACCGAACGCCGGCAAACCGGCACTGGCGACTGTGTGGCCTGCAACCTGTGTGTCGCCGTCTGCCCGACCGGCATTGACATCCGCAACGGCGTGCAAATGGAATGCGTGCAATGCACGGCGTGCATTGACGCCTGCGACAGCGTGATGGACAAAATCGGCGCGCCGCGCGGCCTCATTCGTTACGCTTCGCTCAACGGCATCGAGCGGCGGGAACCGCTCCGTTTCACGCCGCGCCTCGCGGGATATTGCGTCGTGATGGCGGTGCTGGCGACGGTGCTGGGGCTGATGCTGTTCATGCGATCGGACGTCGAGGCCACCGTGTTGCGCGCCCCCGGCTCCATGTTTCAACAAATGCCTGATGGTCGTTTCAGCAACCTCTACACTGTGCGCGTCGTCAACAAAACCTCGCGCGAAATGCCGGTGGAACTGAAGCTGGAAAATCCGGCGGGCAGCCTGGCGGTGATGGGGCAGGGCAGCATCGTCGTCGCGCCGCAAAAGCTGTCGGAAAATTCCGTGCTGATCGAACTCGATCCGGCCGCGATGAAATCCGGCGCCACGCCGCTGGTGATCGGGGTTTATTCGGGCGGCAAAAAGATGCAGACGTTGAAAACCTCCTTCATTGGGCCTAGAAATTAAATCATGAAAACCAAATTCAATCCCTGGCCCTACGGCATCATTCTTTTTTTTGTGCTGTTGGTTTGCTGTCTGGCGGCCGTGGTCGTCATCGCCGCGACGCACCGCGAAAGCATGGTCAGCGAAAATTATTACGAGCAGGAATTGAAATTCCAGGATCGGATTGACAGCGCGGTCCGCGCCCAAAAATCCGGCGCGAACATGCAGTTGGATGCCGCCGCCGGAAAACTGCTCGTGACGGTGCCAGCGCGGCAGCTCGCGCAGAATTTTTCCGGCGCGATTGAATTGTATCGTCCATCCTCGTCGAAACTAGACCGCGAATTTCCATTTGCACCGCGCGCCGACGGCACGCAGGCGCTGGATGTTTCCAAGCTCGCCGCCGGCCTCTGGCACGTTCGCGTCAAATGGACCGCCGGCGGCCTGGATTATTTTCTCGAACAGAAAATCAAAATTTAACCACGGTTGGACACGGATGGACACCGACAAAAAACCGACATCGTGTTTGTCCGTGTCCGTCCATGGTTGAAGAATTTGCTGAATAACAATGGATTTCGGAATCGCCTTTGCGCTCGGCCTGCTTGGCAGCCTGCACTGCGCCGCCATGTGCGGGCCGCTGATGCTCGCGCTGCCCGCGCCGTCGGGCGGCGCCGGACGTTTTTTGGCAGGGCGAATTTTTTATCAGCTTGGCCGCATCGCGACTTACGGCCTGCTGGGAGTCGCCGCCGGGATCATCGGCAAATCCATTTTTCTCGCCGGGCTGCAACGCTGGTTGTCCATCGCGCTGGGGGTCTCGATTTTGATCGGATTTTTGCTCTCAAAAAAAGTCGCCTTGTCCGCGCCCGTCGTGCGGCTGGTGATGCAATTGAAATCCGCGATGTCCGCGCAAATGCGGCGGCGCGGTTTTCGCTCGCTCATTTTGCTCGGCATGTTAAACGGCCTGCTGCCCTGCGGCTTGGTGTATGTGGCAATGGCGGGTGCGGTTTCGCGCGGTTCGCTGCTCGAAGGCATTGCTTACATGGCCATGTTCGGTCTTGGCACCCTACCGACGATGCTGGGCATCAGCCTGTCGGGAAAAATGTTTCCGCTCGCCTTCCGCCTGAAACTGCGGAGTGCGATTCCGGTGGGCGTCTGTCTGCTCGCCGGCCTGCTGATCTTGCGCGGCCTGGCCTTGGGCATTCCTTTCGTTAGCCCGGCGTTTATCGGGGGCGTTCCGGCCAGTTGCTGTGTGCGTTGAAACATTCCGGCTTGACCGCGGCGGCGATTGGGTTAAATTACTCGCGCAATGTTGAAAAACGTCACACAAGCAGTCATTCTGGTAGTCGTCGTAGCCGGCGATGCCGTTGGCGCTTGTTGAACGTAACGATTTGACAAAACCCACGGCTGACAACGCCGTGGGTTTTTTGTTACCCTTGGCTGCGTCGCCACAAATAATAGACACCATGAGCAAAACAACTGCATCCGCAAAAGCGAAAACGAAACCCGCCGCCAAATTTCGTGCCGAGGTCGGCCCGGCCATGTTCGGACGCGACATTTTTGTCGAAGCCCTCGAACGTGAAGGCGTCGAGGTCATTTTCGCCTATCCCGGCGGCGCGAGCATGGAAATCCATCAGTCGCTGACCAAATCCAAAATCCGCACCATCCTGCCGCGCCACGAACCGGGCGGTAGTTTCGCGGCGGAAGGTTATGCCCGCGCGCCCGGCAAGGCCGGCGTGTGCATGAGCACCAGCGG
>VFSW01007014.1_pt1 | contig 16440 bp, 15 predicted proteins | sample 5358111 | NCBI WGS metagenome assembly VFSW01 (sample SAMN11554181, study PRJNA540505) | mine drainage metagenome | isolation source: sediment from site ElyBrook_90M | place: USA: Ely Copper Mine, Vershire, VT | collected 2017 | reverse complement strand
AAAGAGCCATGCAACCAGAAAGACCCCAGACGCAAACAATACTGCGCCATATGGGGATGCCACGCCTTGCTCGCGAAGGTTCTTGAAAAGCGAAAACATGGGCAACCTTCTCTAGGTTGTAGGCCGTTGGAATTCGGAACTGGGTAGAGATACCGTGAAATCTTCACTGGAACGCTTGCGTAGGATAAGCAGGCAAAAGCTGAGCATAGGAATTCGGGCTTTGAGAAGAATCGCCCTGACAGCGTGTTCAGCATGTCGTGCGACAGCAATCCGGTGGTAGTATTCGTGACCTATGAATCCAGTGTGGCGAACGACGTCAACGCCGAGCCTTCTGAATTTCACATGCAACGCCCGCGAGGGGCCTCCGCACATGGCGTAGAACGCAGGGAACTTGCGGTCATGCCCGTCTAAATCGCGATGTGGCTGAGCAATCCGCAGCAAACGATGCGTGATCCGATCCGGCAACAAGCGGTTGATTGCCATGGGGAGATTCCGGGGGGAAGGAAAGCAGTGAATTGCGAGCCCGCCAGGCTTGAGCGCCGCGGCCAGATTCTGGTGTACACGAACTGGATCTTTCACGTGTTCGAGAAACATGTGCGAAAACACCAGATCGAATCTTTCCTTCCCCGTACAGGCACAGAATTCCTCAAGAGGTGCGCCAATATCCACTCGAACCTTGTCGTAAACGTCAGGAGCCTTGTCCAGCTCAGATTGCGAGATGTCGAGGACCGTATAACGAAGTCCGTTTGCAAAAATGAACGAACTGTCGATAACTGGATTTGCTCCGCCGCCGGCGTCGGCGACCTCTTTTAAATTATGGGTCGCGATTTCCCGCTTGAGGAAGGGCGAGAATCTTCCAAATCCAGGAAAGTTATCGAAGAGATCTAGCCGTGGCCCTTGTTCGGCAAGGGTGTTGGAGCCGAATCCCAACTTTGGAATCATCTACCTCGCTCAACCTTCCCTTCAGTCCCGCGACCAAAGTTTCTCGTGTCAAATCAGGTGTCGAAATTTTCTCGCCGCCGAAGCTGCGCCTAGAGTTGAAGAACCTCACGGACTCTACCCTGCGAGAGCTTCCTTCACGTTGTCGAGAATATCGTCGGCGATCGCCAGGCTGGCCGTTGCCGCTGGGCTGGGAGCGTTTAACACATGCAGGGCCCGCGCCTGACGCACAAAATAGAAGTCCTGCACCAAGTCTCCGTTCGGTGCGATAGCCTGCGCGCGCACCCCAGCGCCGCCCGGAGCCAGATCGTCGATTTGCACGGCTGGCACCAGCCGTTGAAGTGAACTGCAAAAAAGTTCCTTGCTCCAGGAACGCCTTAGCTCTTCCCAGCACATCGAGGGATAGCGCAGGAAAAACCGCCAGAACCCACGATAGGTAAGACTCTCCAGTGTATCCCGCAATGAGAAGTCCGTCCTGCGATAACCCTCCCGGGCCAGTGCCAGCACCGCGTTGGGGCCAGCTTCCACCCCACCGTGGATCAGACGCGTGAAATGCACGCCCAGGAACGGGAACTTTGGATCGGGTACCGGGTAGATCAGGTTCCGTACCAGGTGCTGCCGTTCCGGCTTCAGCTTGTAATATTCGCCGCGGAAAGGCACGATCTTTGCAGGATCGCGATTGCCAGCCATCCGGCTGATGCGATCACAGTACAGCCCTGTGCAATTGATGAGAAAATCTGCCTCGTAATCCCCGCCGCGCGTGTGGATGACCCAGCGCGATCCTTGTCGCAGGCCTGTTACCTCCGACGTGAACTTCACCTCTCCGCCGTGGATCATGATTTCCCGGGCCATCGCCTTGCAAACTGCCGGATAATCGACGATCCCTTCTTGCGGTACACGGATAGCCTCCAACCCCGCCGCGTGAGGCTCGATTTCGCGAATCCGTTCCCCTTTCAGGAGTTCCAAACCATCGAGGCCGTTCGCCGCCCCGCGCTCCATCAGCCCATGAAGGAGCGGGATCTCGTCCTTTTCAGTCGCCACTACGATCTTTCCACACTGTTCGAAGGAGATCTCGTGCTTTCGGCAGAACTCCACCATGCTCCGGATGCCCTGCACCGCCAGTCGCGCCTTGGCTGAGCCTGGTTTGTAATACAAACCGCAATGCAGCACTCCACTGTTATTACCGCTCTGGTGTTGCCAAGGCCCCGCTTCCTTTTCAAGCAGCAGCAGATCGGTTGAGGAATACCTGTGCAACAACTGGTACGCCGTCGCCAACCCCACGATCCCGCCGCCGATCACAGCGACCTTCACTCAATTCTCCCTGAATTCGGTTAGTCGCTATGCCTAGCCGAGGAACCGAACTCCGCCTGGTACCAAGCAGCCAGTTCGTTCCAGGCCGTAGTCTCGCTCCACTGCTCCGAGCGCAGCGCAAGTGCCTGCGCGTTCGCGCGTACCATCGGTTCGCTGAAGTCTGTCTGTTGTCCCAGCGCCACTTCGCAGGCCAAGGCAAGCCGGTTCCGCATCTCGCCGGCGAAGCGCAGCGTGAAAGCCCCCTGCGACTCGATATAACCCATCGGGGCGCATTTCGGATTTGGGTTGTCGCATCCAAAGTTCTCCGCAAACTCGGCATAATGAATAGCCAACTGAGTGATGTGAATGTTATCGCGGACATAAAGCGGAGTCCGGACTTCGGCAGTCTTGCCTGCGTACCAGGTCTTCATCAAATACGCAGTGAAGCGCGGTTCCTCAAATGGCCCGAAAGGATTCGGTATAACAAACTTTCCTAGGCTCAACTTAAGGCTCTGCGCGATGAATTGTTGCGTTTTCCACGTAATAGTCTTCGAAAGCCCGTAGGGAGAAAAGGCGCGCAACGGCTCTTCTCCCACACCTTCATCCGCCTCAAACACGCTTCCGGTGGCCACTATCCGCCGCAGCCCGCGCGCCGCCATCTGTTCCAACAGTCCGCGGAGGCCCTCCGTGTTATTCCGCAGCGCCTGCACCACGTCGAAATCCGGGCTCCGGTATTCCGTTACATAGGCGCCATGCAAACAGACCAAGTCCCACTGCTCCACCCTGGAAATGGCCCGCAACAGGCCTGCGGATTGCGTCGAGGTCTCCCACAGCCGCTCCACCTCAGCGGGCAACAAATCGATGCGCCGCCGGCGTGCCGCGTCATAGGAATCCGGGCGCCCCTGAAGCGTGGCGTAAACCCTGTGCCCGCGCTCCGCCAGGGCTCTCGCGAACCAGAATCCCGTAAACGAGCTCGCTCCCGTCAGGAGAACATTCATGCGCCCATCTCTTTGAGTGCGGAGTTGAGGTGATGCTCCTCTGAAAAGTTGGGATGCGAGGCGTCCTTGACCGAAACCACGACCGGCTCGATGGGCCACTGAATACCAACCGCGGGGTCATTATAGCGAAGACCGCGCTCATCGTTCGGAGCATAAAAGGCACTAACTAGGTACAGTACCTCGGCGCCGTCGGACGTTGTGAGAAATCCATGCGCGAATCCTACCGGAACGTACATCGTGGTACGGTTCTCGGCAGTAAGCTCCGCGCCAAACCATTTTAGATAGGTCGGTGACTTCGGACGTAGGTCGACGATCACGTCGAAGAGCGCGCCCTGGATGCATCGCACCACCTTGATTTCGCCAGATGGCGGCAATTGATAGTGCATCCCTCGCAGTGTTCCGCGTTGCGCGCTTAGCGAATTGTTGACCTGCACAAACCTGGTGGCCAAGCCGTGCTGTTCGAACTCTTTCTCACAGTAAAAGCGGGCAAAGAATCCGCGCTCATCACCGCGCTTCTCAAGATCGATAAGGTAAGCGCCTTTCAGAGGCGTCTCGGTAAATCGCATGAACTGTCTCCGGTTGAGGCGTTATAAGCGAAATCGTGCAAACCGCATGATTACGGTACCGGCACGTACTTCCCGAAAACGGTAGTGGAGCTACGCACACGGATGTGTCCCGTGATTGGCGCTAATGAGTAACACGGTAGGGCCGCAACATAATTCTGAATTGAGAATCTGCAGCACACACAAGTTAGAGACTGGCTGCTTCTTGGCTGAGACGATCCATTCGATGCTTCAGCGTGCGCAGCCGCACATAGCGGTCTCCTTCAAAATCGTCCAGTGAGAACCTGTGATCGACCATCTTCCGGTGCAGCTCTTCCATGCCGCTCTCGAGCGTATAGCTTAGCGAAAATCGCGGAATCTGCTTCGTCAGGAGATCAAATGAGACACGATAATTGCGCGGATCGTTGCCCACCTCGCCGGTATAAACGATCGAAGCCTGGGGCACGAGCTTCTGTACATAGTCGCCGATTTGGCGGACTTGGTAATTCTCCGGGTTCCCGCCCACATTAATCGGCATGTTCTGTATCTTTTCTGCCGGAGCCTCCATGAACGCCACAAAGGCGCGGGCGATGTCGCGACAATGGATGAGCGGCCGCCACGGCGTGCCATCGCTCATGATGCGAATATCGCCGCGTGCCAGCGCGCATCCAAGCAGATTATTTGCCACGAGATCGATGCGCAGCATGGGGGAATATCCATACGCCGTCGAATTGCGCAAGAAGCCCACCGTGAAGCCCCTGTCAGCCAGCGCGCCGATGCCTGCTTCGGCGGCGATCTTCGATTCCGCGTAGGCCGAAACCGGATTCGTATGGTCTTCTTCTGTGAGGTCGAGCTTCTCACCTTTTCCATAAATCGAGCATGAGCTCGCAAACAGAAAACGAGGAACGCCCGCCTTCTTCGCCAGCGCCGCCAGCGCGATTGAGCCATCGCGATTGATCGAGTAGGTAGCCGAGGCGTCCAGCTCCCCCATCGGATCATTTGAGATCGCGGCCAGGTGCATCACGCCGTCGTAGCCCTCCAATTGACGAACCGTCAGCGTGCGGAAGTCCTGCTGCAATTCCGTGTCGGCGGCGACAAACGGCGCGAATTCGCACCCTTCGAACAGATTCAGTTCCACACCAGTCACGGAGTGGCCTTCCGCCTTAAGAATCTCCACCAAATGGACCCCAATATACCCGCGACTGCCAGTCACAAGAATGCGCATGATTCTTCACCTCACTTATCAGAGTGCCAAAAACTTACGGTTCAATGTCTACAGATCGATTCGCCTCCGCCCGCGGCTCCGGTCGGCCCCTCCTGAAAACAACTGGCAGGAACGTCTTGACTTCTGAGGTTCAGACCTGCGCCCAGGGGGCCTTCCGGCTCTTCCACAGCTCATTAAGGCTATCGCAATCCCGCTGGGTGTCCATGCATTGCCAGAATCCCTCATGCCGGAATACCTGTAGCTTCCCGTCTCGGGCCAATCGCGAAAGCGGTTCCTGTTCCAGAACGCAGCTGATATCCCGCGACAGATACTCGAGGAATTCCCTCCGAAAGAAGAAGTAACCGCCATTGATCCAGTTCGCTTTAAATTCTGGCTTCTCAGCAAACTCAATAACTCGCGGGCCATCAAGCTTGAACTCGCCGAAGCGCGAAGGTGGATTAACGCCGAGAACAGTTCCAATTCCAGCGTGCGAGAGATGAAAGTCAAATTCATCTCGCAGATTCACATTCGTAAGGCCGTCGCCGTACGTCACTGCAAAATGCTGGGCATCGCCAAGATATCTCGCCGCCGCTTTTGCAATGCGCCCCCCCGTCATAGTCTCCTCCCCGGTGTACGCCAGAGTCACTTCCCAGTCGTCACTGTGATCTACCGAATGCACCCGCACATCGTTGGATCTTAGATTCACGGTGAAATCGGAATTCATCGACGAATAGTTCAAAAAGTAAGTTTTAATTACCTCGCTTCTATACCCGGTGCACAAGACGAACCGCCGAAAGCCGTAAGCACTGTAAGTGCGCATGATGTGCCAGAGTATAGGGTGATTGCCGACCTGCACCATCGGCTTGGGCCGGAACTCGGTCTGCTCTCTGAGCCGAGTGCCTAAGCCACCGCAAAGAATGAATACTGGAATCTCGCGTTGATCGATGCTCATCGTGGAATTCAAATCCTGCTCACGTTGTTAATCTGTGCCGGCTCTCAAACAAACGCCTGTTATCTTGCTGGGCTCTCACGCTCGTGGACTGCCCATGAAGACTCCACGAACTTCACGGCGCGATCACCGCGCCGGCGGGGTCTTGCGACATGCCGTGTCCGGCAAGAATGCTACGCCAAAACCTACTGTAAGCCTGCACCGCCTCGCGGCTGTCTGCAAAAGGTGCAGGGCCTCCGCTAATCAGCCGCGACATCCTTGAATGCACCATTACCGTGGCGGCTAATGCCGCCGTCACAAGGGATGGGTCGAATTTCCGTAACCGCCCGGCTTCGATGCTCATAGTCAAATAGCCATTTACCGCGACGAAAATCGGCGCGAGATGTTCAAAACAGAATGCTTCAGCCTTCCACCGAAGTTCGATAAATGCGATGGCAATGAGGTTCAGAGATTCCGGATCGCGGATGAGCGTATCCACAAGCTGCCCTAGGATCTGAGGGAGAACGATATGCGGATCCGCGCCCTCGGCAATGTTAAGGAGCAGTTCCTTGCGCAGCTTCAGCCCGCTAAGCTGGGCCCCGAGGGCGGCCCAGAATAGGTCCTCTTTGTGATCGAAATACCGGAAGAGCGTGTTTTCACTGATTTCAGCGATACGAGCGATCTCCCGAGTGGTGGTCCCATGGTATCCCTGGTGGGCAAACAGCTGGCCTGCCACATGGACAATCTTGTTTTTTTGATCCAAGTTTCTAGACTTCATCGCAATGGTTCACATTCACGGAATCGGGACGGGTAAATGGGAGGGTTAAGAATCGAGGCCGCAGCTTCATCCTCGCGCGAATGCTGCAACGGATTCCCGAGTTCGTTCGAGGCGAGTGGAGACGGAGTTTGGCGCGTTGGACGCAGCCGCCGAAGAGATTCGGGGCACATTTGGAACTGCAATCCGTTCGTAGTCGAGAGCCTTATTGGACTGCTTCGATGATGGGTTCCAGATTTTCCGCAGCTACTTCGACTGCGGCATGCCGGTTGATCAGGTCGATCGTTAGCACAAATCTCTGGTTGTTTTTACTCCGCATCAGGGTGCCTTGCACTCCCTGGAGAACCCCCGATTTGATTCGCACCTTCTGGCCAACTACCAGTCCGCAGTGGGGCTCCAGGCCGCGCGAACATAGATCGGACCGAAGGAATTCAATTGCTGGGTCCGGAATTGGTACAGGTTCCCGATGATTGCCAATGATGCGCAAGACGCCCGGTGATTGAAGTACTCTTCCTCGCTCTCGGCCGCTGATGCGAACGAAAAGATAAGAAGGGAAAAGCGGTAGGACCAAAGTCACGCGTTGGCGATTCTTCCAGACGCGTACAGACTTGTAGGTGGGGAGAAACGATTCGATTTCGCGGAGACCGAGCTGCGTTGCTGCCGATTTTTCATGCTGCGGGGCGGTGTAAACCGCAAACCAGTGGCGGCAGGCTCGTTGATCGGAGCAATCCGACGGAACGGGAGGTACAGTCGCTGGAGCGGGAACGCTGCCCATTTTCAAGCCTTTCAGAGCGGCCGATTCGCTCGACGAAGGGATCGAAACTGAATTAACTGGCAATGCGCCAATAGTTCTTCCCGGCGATTCAACGGATCCAATAGACCAAGGCTTCGCCACGCTGACTTAGCAGAGGGGTTGCCTTCTAAGCCGGTGACTACTGAATTCAAAGGCCGTTTTGTACCATCCAGCCCTGGTTGCCCACGCAAGGCGCAGGTGTCTTCCGCTGTATGAAAACCTGGGGGAAGATCCTTGTGTTTTAACAACCAGAGTATAAGCGACCACTACCGAAAAGCAAAGAGAAAAAGTGATTGAAAGGGCCGCAGTTTAGCGAACAACAAGCGAACAATGAGAGATTCCGCAGCATTTAAGCTCATCATACAGATCGCAAGAACCGAAATGTAAGTATCCACCCACTGCCAAATTCAATACTGGATTCAGCTCCGTCACATTCCCAGCCGACCGCGTTTATGCCCGACGCTGGACATGGCCTCCGTCAGCTGCACCGGTATCGGTGCCGACTCCAAAACTACAGATACCGTCCCAGTTTAATAGAGCTTGTGGCCATGCAGGGTCCATTTGAGCAAATCCTGCCTAAATCTCAATCTCCATTCTGCTTGAATCCGGCAGGCCGATCGCGAGAAACCTGGGATTCAACAAACTGGGCTTGTTGTACTTCAGACGGACTCCATCCGCGGCGATCACCGACCCGCCCGCCTGGTCGAGGATGCAATGCGCCGCGGCCGTATCCCACTCCATGGTTGGGCCGGAGCGCGGATAAATGTCGGCAATGCCCTCGGCTACCAGACAGAACTTGAGGGAGCTGCCCATGGGGACAAACTCGCACTTGCCATACTGCCGGGTGTAGAGCTCCGGTTCATCGGCTGCGTTGGAGCGGCTGACGATGACGCGGGTAGTGCCCGCGGGGCCACGCTGCACCCGGATGGGCGACGTCTCATTGTTTTCCTGTTTGAAGGCGCCGAAGCCGCGCGCGGCAAAGTACGTCTTCCGGCTGGTCGGCGCATTGACCACTCCCACGATGGGGATATCGCCTTCGATCAGCGCAATGTTTACCGTGAATTCTCCATTGCGCTTGAGGAATTCCTTGGTGCCGTCGAGAGGATCGACAAGCCAGAAGATGGGCCACTCGCGGCGCGTTTCGTATGACATGCTCTCAGATTCTTCCGATAGTACCGGCCACCCGGGAGTGAGCTGCTGAAGACCCTTGACGATAATGTGATGAGAAGCCAGGTCGGCCGCAGTAAGCGGAGATTTATCTTCCTTGTGAGTCACCTGGAAAGCCGGCCCGTCGTAGACCTCCAGGATGGCTTTGCCCGCCTGTAAGGCGAGGGCGACTACATGATGGAGTAGGCTGGCGATATCATCCGTGTTATTCAGATCGATCATTGAGTATCGGATTCCCTTGCCCTGAGTGTCTGGAAGATGCGATTGACGCATTCCTCCGGACTTTCCTTCATGGTTTCAAGGCGCATCTCCGGCGACTCAGGCGGCTCGTAAGGGCTATCCACGCCGGTGAAGTTAATGATGTCGCCTCGACGAGCTTTGGCATAGAGTCCCTTGGTGTCGCGCCGTTCACACTCCTCGATGGGAGTGTCGACGAATACCTCGAAGAACTCGCCGCTCTCAAAGTGCGCGCGGGCAAGTTCGCGTTCGGAACGGAAGGGACTGATGAAGGAGACGATGACGATCAGGCCGGCATCCACAAGGAGGCGCGCCACTTCGGAGACCCGGCGCAAATTCTCCACGCGATCGGCTTCTGTAAACCCGAGGTCGCGGTTGAGGCCATGACGGACATTGTCGCCGTCGAGCAGGTACGTGTGCTTGCCGGCGCTGAACATCCGCTGTTCCAGAAGGTTCGCGATCGTAGATTTACCGGAGCCTGACAGGCCCGTGAACCAGATGCATGCCGGCGACTGGAGCTTCTGTTGAGAGCGCGCTGACTTGTCGACCTTGAAAGCCTGCCAGTGGATATTGGCGGCGCGACGCAGTGAGAAGTCGATCATGCCGGCGCCGACGGTCTGATTGGTGTGGCGATCGACCAGGATGAACGACCCGAGACTGCGGTTCTTGCCGTAGTTCTCGAAAGGCAGCAGACGGTCGGTCGAAATATTGACTACACCGATGTCATTCATCAAGAGATGTGTCGCCGCAAGATGATGGCCATCCTTGACGTCGACGACGTACTTGATTGAAGTAATGGTTGCCGCGGCCTGGCTGGTGTGAAGCTTGAGCGAATAGGAGCGGCCCGGAACCAGCGGGTGATCCGCAAGGCAAAGCAGCCGGGCTTCAAACTGGTCACTCTGCGCGATGGGCTCGGCGGCGGACGCAATGACACAACCGCGCGCGACGTCCACTTCATCCGCGAGACACAGCGTTACGGACTGTTTGGTTTGCGCCTCAGGTACTTCACCCTGCCAGACGACGATGGATTTCACGCTGGTTTCCATGCCTCCGGGCACGATGCGGACGCGATCGCCGGGACGTACGATTCCACTGGCGACGCGGCCGCAGTAACCGCGAAAGTCCTGGTTGGGTCGATTCACATATTGCACGGCCATGCGGAACGGCTGGTCGCCTTCATGGCAGCTGACGTCGACAGTCTCAAGATAGGGCAGTAGAGCCGGCCCGTGATACCACGGGGCTGCATTGGAGCGGTCGATGATGTTGTCGCCGTTCAACGCGGAGATGGGGACGGCCTGAAAACTCTCGAAGCCAAGTTCTTTCACCAGAGGTTCGAATTCGGCAATGATCCGCGAAAAGGCTTGCTCACTCCAGTCGACCAGATCCATCTTGTTGACGGCCATGACCAGGTGGCGAATGCCCAGCAGGGAAACGATGCGCGCATGGCGATGGGTCTGGATCAGGAGACCCTTGCCTGCATTCACGACCAGCCCGGCCAGATCGGAGGTGGAAGCGCCGGTGGCCATGTTGCGCGTATATTGCTCGTGGCCGGGCGTATCGGCAACGATGAAGCGGCGGTTGGGAGTGGCGAAAAACCGGTAGGCTACATCAATCGTAATGCCCTGCTCCCGTTCCGCCTGAAGGCCGTCGAGCAGCAGCGCGTAATCGATCGCTTCCCCTTGCGTGCCCCAGCGCGAAGAGTCCTTGGCGAGTGCGGAGAGCTGATCTTCAAAAATAAGCTTGGAGTCCCAAAGCAGTCGGCCTATGAGGGTGGACTTGCCGTCGTCTACGCTACCGCACGTAATGAATCGCAACGTTTCGTGCATTAGAAATAGCCCTCCTGCTTCTTCTTCTCCATGGAAGCCGCCTGGTCATGATCAATGAGGCGGCCCTGCCGCTCAGAGGTGCGCGCCGAAAGAGTTTCATGCACGATGGCCTCAATCGTATCGGCCTCGCTTTCGTCGGCGGCCGTCAACGGATAGCAACCGAGAGTCCTGAAGCGGACAAGGATCATCTCAGGCTTCTCGCCATTCTGGAGGGGGAATCGGTCGTCGTCCACCATCAGAATCTGGCCGTTGCGCCGAATGCACGGACGCGGCCTGGCGAAATAGAGCGGAACGATGGGAATCTTTTCCCCAGCGATGTAGGCCCAAATGTCGGCTTCAGGCCAGTTGGAGAGCGGGAACACGCGGATCGATTCTCCGGGATTGATGCGGGCGTTGTCGAGGTTCCACAATTCTGGGCGCTTAATCTTGGGATCCCAACGATGACCCGAAGAGCGGAACGAGAATACACGCTCCTTGGCGCGGGACTTTTCTTCGTCACGGCGTGCCCCACCAATGATAAGGTCGAAGCCGCCATCGTTCAGGGCCTGCTTGAGCGCCTCAGTCTTCATGATTCCGGTATAGCGATCGGAATCGGTGGTGAAGGGAGTGATGTTGTCCTTCACGCCCTGCCAATTGGTGTGGACCAGGAGCTTCATGCCGGTTTCAGCGGCGATGCGATCGCGAAACTCGATCATCTCGCGGAATTTCCACTTGGTGTCGATGTGAAGCAGCGGAAAAGGCGGAACCGCAGGCCAAAACGCCTTACGCGCCAGGTGGAGCATCACCGAGGAATCCTTGCCAATCGAATACATCATCACCGGGTTCTCGGCGACAGCGATCGCTTCACGAAGGATTTCGATGGATTCCGCTTCGAGACTAGAAAGATATCCGCTCATTAGACCTTCCGCAGAAGAATTTAGCTAACCAGGAAAAACGCGAAGAACCCCTTCCAGGCTGGAGGGTTCTAAATGCGAACCGATGGGGGCGACAGTCGCCGTAACAGTGCGGCCGCTCCAATCCATTAGTGAACCATGTCTGAGCGCAACGCTTATTAATCAGCATACATTCCAAGGCCCTGACTGAAAAGCAGAGCGGACGAAAAGCACGCCTATCTGGAAATGTCAGAGTGCTGCCAACGGATTGCCGTTCAAGGGCCTTCATCGGCCGGCGGGGCGCTGGAAGAAATCACGTGGGGCAGGCCGTGGAAGTGGATTGCAATGGTCTGCTGCAAAGGTTCAACCACCGGATCAGCCAGAGGAAACTGCGCATGTCGGCCTGCGAATTCGCAGCGCAGATCTGGGGGGATGCCGGCAGGGATTCAGATAGTCATTCAAGGGGAGGGTTGAACAAAATAGAATCTGCAACTTCGATCCCGCATGCATACCCCCGCAGATCACCGTTACTGGGCTTTCATCTTGAACCGGACTCTGCAGTTGCACTGGCGCCGCTGTCATTGGAAGGCATTTGGGTTCTAGCCGACCATTTCATTACGACGTCAACGGCCTCAGCGAGAGAACCACACTCTGCATCGGCGATGCCGCGGGCGCGTTCAGCCCCTTCTCTCTTCATATTAAGGCCCCCATTGATATAGATGGTCCTCATCCACGCGCGACGGCCAAACTCGAGATAGGAAAGCGAGTCGACAACAATCACGCTGCTCGACGTATCAATTGTCGGGAACTAAGAGGCCGACTGCATGAACAATCCCGTGGCTGGCTTTCTGCAATCGCACACGCCACGATCATGCTCACAAAAGTAAAAGCGGTCCACATGACTTCCGCTTTCCCTTAGAACCTCTTGGAGACGGGCGTGAAGAGCTTCAACATCCATCCGGTTGCAGAGCCCCAGTGCGACGCATCGTTGATTGGAAACAACGATGACTCGTACTCCAGCGTCATTCATTCTCTTGATGGCTGTTGGCACTCCCGGAAGTATTTCTAAATCCTCCCAGGAGATTACATATTTGCCTTCAGGCGCTTTGCGATTCATGACCCCGTCTCGATCAAGAAATACTGTGCGAATCGAAGTCGCCTCGCCATGCGATTGCTTCCGGTCGGGCATGCCCAGAGGTCCTTCCCTTTCAATGGCCATTCGTGCTAAGTCTGGTGCGTCTCGACTGCACTCTGAAAGGCTGCAGCAGCGGTGGTTCAGCTTTGTCCGATATCGACGCAGATGTTGAATCTGCCCTCAAGCCTTTCGGCCTGGGTCTTTTTCACCACCTAGCCGTCATCGGAGGCGACCTCGACAGCGAACGAGTCCTGCAATGCGTCGCCAAGGAAGACCCCTGGGGCATAATTCCCTGATCAGAAATCTACTTTCCGCTCAGGATACCAGGTAATGTGAATCGTCGTGGTAGTCACTGTCTGCTGGCCAGGAAGGTAAACGGGCGCCTTCCAGTGTTCGAGATTGAACGTGCCATTGATCTCGAAATCCTTGTGAATCCGTTTGGCCATCTGAACCGCGATATCGTTCAGTGTGGTTCCACCGGGAACAAATACCGTCGAAGTAGAGCCCGGAATGAAGTCCTTCGTGGCCTTCTGATTTCTCGCGCTTAGCTGGATCCACTCGTTGCCGCTTAGATGATAAGTAACCCAGGCCTGCCCGCCCTTGTCCTCACGGCCGATCCAGTCTCCGAAGAGCTGCCCCTGGTTGGTATAGCCCTGCCGCTCGATCGTCTCATAATACATAAAATGTCCGTATTTGCGGCCTCCAACTGTTGAACTCGGGGGATCGGTGGAGGCAGCCTCGACGCGCACATCCAGCCTCGGCAGCCCGGGCACGTGGGTCAGGTAAATTCCCGGCCGTATAGCCGCACGCCGCGGAGCGTCAATTGGCGATACGTCGTCATGCACCTCGGAATCCGAATACAGCGTCAGCCAGTTGCGGACAAATGGAAGGCGGTAGGAAAAGTCAAACGCACCGAATCGCGCGCCCGGATCGTAGCGGCCGAACTTTACGTTGGGTTGTGGCGCCGACAAGCTGAAGAAGCTCTTCAGAAAAGTGTGCAGGGTAACCGGCGAATGCCCTTCCCCGCCAAACATTGCGGTGCGTTCAAAGCCGAACTCCAGATTTTCTGTAGGCCGGAAGCTGATCTTCTCGATGTGTACCCACGGATTGCCTGGAGTGATCACGTTTGCAATATTGGGCGAAGGATTGGCCTGGTAGGCAGGGTTGGGTATTAGCGTATGGCCCCTCAGTTCACCGACGAGGAACTCGTACCGGAACGGCCCCGCTAAGCGCGAGAGGAGAGGTACGTGCAGTGGCTCTACCCGGTCGATGTGCAGGGCGTAGATGTTCTCCGCGTTGTTCGAGTAGGCCATGCTGCCGCCTTGGGCCGGTCCCAACCATTCATCCTGCTTGCCGAAGGAGATCACATGGTTCAGTACCTGCGCGCCGACATACGCTTCAAGAAAACGCCCCTGAGTGGCTGTCCCGATAGGACCCAGCGGAATGGTAGCCTGTGGGTACGGCAAATTGGTGACGGGATTCAGGAAGATCGTGTCATCCACTGTTGAAAGCGTCTGAGCAAGCGCGGTGGAATAGCCGGCCGCCGAAGGCGCCTGCTGGAACTCTCCGCGCAAATATACGAAGAATCGTCCCGCCCACGCATAACAGCTGGCCCCGGAATATGACTTGAAGCCGTTTTGATAAGGACGGCCGTAGTCGTTGATGAGCGTGGATCCGATGTGATAGCTGTCGCGCAGCGGCGTACCGGAGATTCCGCGAAGAGTGGAATACACCGTTTCGATGCGCGCATTTTCCGAAGTCGCGCCGCACGGTCCCTGGGCGCCAGGATCCAGTTCATGCCGGATTGCGTCGTAAGTCTGCAGCGCTTCGTCCGCGGTAGGCTGCCCGGCCACAGCCGCATTCCTGATGCGGTCGTCCGCTTCGTCCAGCATCCGCCCGATGCTGGCCCTGGTCCAGGGCCGCTCACCCAGAAACGCGGAATCGATGTAGTCAAGTGAATAGAGCCGCAATATCGCTGGATAGATCCAACTATCGACCGGAACGTAGGGTGATCCGGTCACGGGGCGGCTGCAATCGGGCGCGGCAGCCTGGCCGTGAGCTGTTACCTGCGCTTTGGAGGAATTGGGAGCAGCAGTAAATAGGAAGAATAGGATGCAGAACACCGCGCAGCGGGCTGCACGCCGAATAATCTCTTGCATTCTCATTCAATCGTCCTGGGCTTGCGTGATGGCAGGCGGAAGCAAATCCTGCTTGGATATCGAACCTTTGAATGCGCCTTTGCATGAGTTGTGGCGGCGCCATCCGTGTTCAAGCTAAGCTTCCGCGGAATCGAAGGCATGAATCCACGGCACGGCTGTGCAGCGTTCAGGTGCTGCTTTATACGGAAATACCGGCACCATCATAACCCGCCCAGGTGGCCGCTGAAAAGACCGTTTGCATCCGGCGCTCGGCGCGTTTTCCACTGGCAGCCTCGTGGGGAGCCGGCTGCTCAACTCGTTCAGGAGATTGACCCTCGGGCCAACAAAGCAAATGCCGCCGAAAGCCGCGGTTCAGGACCTTGCGGCAACGCATTCAACGCGAGAATATTCGGGCCAGAATGCCGCGGCGCTTGTACGGAGAATCATCTTCCATGTCCAACAAGTCGGGCTGCTCCGGGAGAGGCTGGCCATCGAAAATCGCGCGCGGATTCAGAATGCACAGGCGATCTGCGGTCTCCCTGCCATACGCCTTATCGAGAGCCTTATGGGCCGGATTCATCATCGGCGGACGTCCTTTGACGTTATGAGCATCGCTGGCCACGACGTGCACCCAATTTTTCTCGAGCAAACGTTCGCATGCCGATTGCGCCCGTGAGCCGAATTTGCCCAACAGTGAAGCCGCCGTAATCTGCACCAGGCAGCCATGGCGAAGCCACGGCTTCATCATCTCCGGCTTTTCGATCAACACCGGATTCCGTTCCGGATGAGTGACGATGGGCACGATGCCGCGCAACGTGAATTCATAGAGCACCTCTGACAGGCTCGGGAGAATCCCAAAGTCGGGAAACTCAACTAGGAGATAGCGGCTGCCGTTGATCGTATATTTTGAAGGGTGCTCGATGGCGTCCGTGATATTGTCGTGCGAAAGGTGAAAGTCGCACCCTTTGCCCAGCGTCACGCGACCGCCGAGCTGCTGGTTGAGCTCGGAGAGCTTCTCCCGATTAATTGCTGGATCAAACCCATATCGGTAGTTTGAATGCGGCGTGGCAACGATATGAGTTACGCCCTCCAGGATCGATGCTTCAGCTAACGCCAGGGAATCGTTCAGATCTCTGGGGCCGTCGTCGACGCCGTACAGCAAATGATAATGAATATCGATCATGAGATATGCGGATTGTGATGAAGCAACGCCTTGTTCCGCTATGCTCCAGAGCCCCTTCTCCCCGAAATACCTGCGCGCTTACTTCTCTGGCCCAGATCCAAGTTCTCAAATTATCTGCGCCAAAGTTCGTTGGATATAGTATAAGGTTTCGCCATCCCGGTTCCGGAGAATTGCCGGGACAAACTCTTTGAAGGGTTAAACGGAAGTACCACTCATCCAAAGTTCCGTTTACCGCACATTTTGCTGATCAATTGGCGAACCCAAGGCCATGCAGCCTCCCAGGGCGGTTCTCTTCCGATTCGAAATGCCGGAGTCTTCGCCATCGAATCGTCTTTGGGCCGGAGGAAACTGCGTCCACTGTCAAGAACAGGATTGAGAGTCAGATCGCGCCCGTTGCAAACTCCTTCTCCACC
>VFSW01007013.1_pt1 | contig 16441 bp, 15 predicted proteins | sample 5358111 | NCBI WGS metagenome assembly VFSW01 (sample SAMN11554181, study PRJNA540505) | mine drainage metagenome | isolation source: sediment from site ElyBrook_90M | place: USA: Ely Copper Mine, Vershire, VT | collected 2017 | reverse complement strand
ACAGCGACCGTAATCTACTAGAAAGGGGCGCCCTTTTATAATGCGTGGCCCACCCTTTCGCACTTTTTCTATTGACATGTCCTCACAGCTGAATGATATCCCTCCTGTACGTTCTCGCTGAGGAACTGGTTTTGCTTTCCCGGACTTTGCTTTTCCGGGTGGCCGACCCTCGCGCTCTTAGAGGGTCGGGGTTTTGACTTTTCTTTTGCTCCATGGCCCACAAACTCATTCGCCACTACGGCCGCGGACATCTGCATCTCATCACCTTCAGAGAGTGGAAAAAATTCACTACATGCACATGAATCCGCTGAAAAGAAAATTGGTCGATCATCCTCGCGACTGGCCCAGGAGCAGCTTATCATTCTACTCAAATCTCAAGCAGGAATTGATCCGTGTGGACCCCGTCCACTGACTTGCAACACAAAGACAAGTCAAAACTCCGACCCCTCAAAACCCACGAGGGGTCGGCCACCCGGAAGGTCAAAACCTTCTCAAAGGCTGGGCCATCCGCGAAACAGATTCGCGGAGAATTTCCGGCATGACCAAACGCTTAGTGGAAGCGCCACGAAAATTTCTTCAAGTGAACGAACGGCGGCCTGACCGGGCACAGCCTCTCAGGACAGCCGGCGCAACACCGATTCGAGCGCGACGCGCAAATCCGTCTGCTTAAATGTGTCGCCCAGCGATTGGCGCTTGGCCGGGCCCCCGCGCTGGCTTCATAGCACCAATCCAGCGCCCAGCTCGCCGAGCGCGCGGCGCAGCGCGAAGACCGGAGCGGGAAAAAGCGCCGGGCGATGCAGCACGCTTGCCAAGACGCGCGTGAATTCCGCGTTACGGACAGCGGCCGGAGTGACGGCGTTGACCGGGCCGGAAACCGTGGAACTCGCCAGCGCGAAAACGATGATGTTCAGCGCTTCGGCGAGGGTGAGCCAGGACATCCACTGCCGGCCCGAGCCGAGTTTTCCGCCGGCCCCAAGCTTGAAAGGCAACGCCATGCGCGGGAGCGCGCCGCCATTCGGGGCGAGAATGATGCCGAAGCGCAACATCGCCGTGCGCGCTTCGAATTTCGACGCGCGGAAAACTTCGGCTTCCCAATCCGCACACAGCTTCGCGAGGAATGAATTTCCGGGCGCGCTCGTTTCCGTAAGCTCTTCATCGCCGCGGTCGCCGAAAAATCCGATGGCGGAGGCGGAGACAACGGCTCTTGGCGGGCGCTGCAGTCGTGAAAGAGACTCGATCAGCAGATGAGTGGCGTCCACGCGGCTCGTGCGCAGCAGATTTTTTCGCGCGTCGTTCCAGCGGCCGTCTGCGATCGAAACGCCAGCCAGATGCACGAACGCGTCCGCTCCCTCGGCGGCTGCTGCATCGAGTCTCCCCGTCGCCGCGTCCCAGGCCGCCGTCTTCCCAAGCGCGGAACCCTCTTGCGCGCGCGTTCCAGGACGCACGAGGCGCACCACCTCGTGCCCTTCACTCAGAAGCCGCTGTGTGAGCGCCGTTCCGATGAGCCCGGTTGACCCTGAAATTAGAATTCGCATCCAGACCTCCGCCACTGTCCCTTCCGCGCTCGCAACCATTTCAGACTGCGCAAAGAGTGCCGCAGCACCCCGCCATTCCGGGTGAAGCGAGGAATCCCTCCGATTATTGCGGTCACCGGCGCAAAAGAAAGAGGGATTTTTCGCTTCGCTCGGAATGACCGAATACATTTCATTTTCCGCAAGCTGTTCTGTCCGAAGCCGGAATGAAGCTCCCATGTTGGATGCACCGATTCATCCTTGGATTCGCGGGAATTTTCCGCAACTGGGGCGCGCCACTTCCCGCTTTTCCATTTCTTCCGCCGCGCATACAATGATCGCTTTGGCAGTCTCGCCGGGAGGACTCTGTGGCTCTGGAACGTGCGCTCATCAGCGTGTATGACAAAAGCGGCCTGGCGGATTTTGCGCGGCGGCTCGCGGCCCGAGGAATCGAAATTGTCTCGACGGGCGGCACGGCGAAACTCCTGCGCGAGGCCGGCATCGGCGTGCGCGATGTTTCGGATCTGACGGGCTGGCCGGAAATGCTCGGCGGACGCGTGAAAACCCTGCATCCGAAAGTGCACGGCGGCATACTGTTCCGGCGCGGCGACGCCGGAGACCGCCGCCAAGCCTCCGATCACCAGATTACTCCGATTGACATCGTTGTCGTCAATCTCTATCCCTTTGAAGCCACTGCCGCCAAACCCGGCCTCACGCCCGGCGAGCTGATCGAGAACATTGACATCGGCGGGCCCACCATGGTGCGTTCGGCGGCAAAGAATTTTGAGAGCGTGGCCGTGGTGACCGATCCCGAAGACTATTCCGGCGTCGCGGAGGAGATTGAATCGCACGGCGCGGTTTCGCTCGAAACGCGGCTGGCGCTGGCGCGCAAGGCTTTTGCGCTCACGGCGCGCTACGACGGCAAGATCGCCACGGAACTCGAGCGCCTCTCGGCGGAAAACGGCGCGATCGAACTCCGCGGAAGCGAATTCCTTTCCGAGCGGCTGCATTTTGCGTTTGTCCGCCGCCAGGAACTTCGCTACGGAGAAAATCCGCACCAGCGTGCGGGGCTTTATGTGCCTGCAGGAGCGATGGCCACGGGACTCGCCGCGGCTCATCAACTGCAGGGCAAGGAACTTTCCTATAATAATTTTGTGGACCTTGAAGCGGCGCTGGAACTCGCACAGGAATTCCACCGCCCTGCCGCCGTGATCGTGAAGCATAACAATCCGTGCGGCACGGCGGAGCAGGACACTCTCGCCGAAGCCTACGTGAAGGCGCTCGCCTGCGATCCGGTTTCGGCCTACGGGGGCGTGATGGCCTTCAACCGCGCGATGGACCAGGCGACGGCGGAAGAGGTCGCGAAGCTGTTTGTCGAGTGCATCGTTGCGCCAGGCTACGATCCGGCCGCGCTCGAGAAGCTTTCCTCCAAGAAAAATCTGCGGTTGCTGCAGCTCCCGCCGGGCGGAGACTCGAGCCGGGACGCCGAGCGCGATCTCAAACGCATATCCGGCGGTGTTCTGGTGCAGGAGCCGGACCGGCATGAACTCGCCGAAACCGATCTCAAGGTGGTGACCAAACGCGCGCCGACGCGCGAGGAGCTCAATTCTCTCCTCTTCGGCTGGAAAGTCTGCAAGCATGTGAAGTCCAACGCCATCGTCTTCACTCGCGACGGCCAGACCGTGGGCGTCGGCGCCGGACAGATGAGCCGCGTGGATTCGGTGAAAATCGCGGTGATGAAAGCGCAATTGCCGCTTGCCGGCACCGTCGTCGCATCAGACGCTTTCTTTCCGTTTCCCGACGGCGTCGAAGTGGCGGGCAAGGCGGGAGCGACGGCCGTGATTCAGCCCGGCGGTTCGGTTCGCGATGCGGAAGTGATTGCCGCCGCGGATCGCCTCGGCATGGCCATGGTATTCTGCGGTGTGCGTCATTTCCGGCACTAGAAGCTGTGTGGCTCTGTTGACATCCTGAGGATTTGGTCCCGGTTGTTGTAGCCCGCGTCTTCGGACGCGGGGGGTTTTCCTGCGCATCGGCAATCAAACCCGCGCCTCTGAAGAGGCGAGTTGCAGCATCCGCACCTCGTTTTGCGGAACCCCGGCCGCCTTCTCGGCATCCAAATCAGGTGAAGCGGATTCCGCGGCAAACGTGCCTAAATAGACACGCATTCCCGCGCGGAATGGAAACCGCCGGGGCATGTCTTTTGACTAGTGGTCCGGCGTAGCGGATAATTCCTTGAGCGGTGAATGGATGACAACCAGCCGACAACTTGCCACAATTCTGGCGCTCCTGGTTACGGGCGCCGGTGCCGCATCCGCGGCACAGCAGGCCCCTGTGGCCACGCCCCAGGCAGCGCCATCCGCGGCGCCGGGTGCGCCCGGCCAGGCCGAGATCTACTACAACTATATGATGGGCCATTACTACGCCCAAGAGTTTCAGATCACCAGCCGCTCGGATGACGCCAATAAATCCATAGATTTTTACAAGAAAGCCTTCGCGCTCGACTCGACAAGCCAGCAGATCGGCGACGAGCTCGCCGAAATCTATTTTCAATCGCAGCATATTCGCGACGCGGTGACTGAAGCGCAGTCCATGTTGTCCAAGGATCCGGATAATCTTGGCGCGCACCGCCTGCTGGCGCGCATCTATGTCCGCACACTCGGCGAAATGAATGACAATTCGCCGCAGCGCGACACGATCCAGCGCGCCATCGAGCAGTACCGGGAGATCGTGCGGCTCGATCCCGAGGATTCCGACGCTTCCCTGTGGCTCGCGCGGCTCTACCGCATGCAGAACGAGGCCGACAGCGCGGAATCCGTTTTGCGAACGCTGCTGAAGCGCGAGCCCGAAAATGAAAATGGCGTCGAGCAGCTGACGCAGCTTCTGCTCGACGAGGGCAAGGCGCAGGACGCCATTCAAACGGTTTTGCCGATGGTCGAGCGCGCTCCGTCGGCGCGCCTTTGGGACATCCTCGGCAGCGCCTATCTGCAGGCGCAGGACATGCCCAAGGCCGAAGAGGCTTATCGCAAATCCGTCGAAGCCAAGCCCGACGATATCAATCACCGGCGCGACCTCGCGCAGACTCTCCTGAACGCGGAAAAATATCCGGAGGCGCTCGAGCAATTTCAGCGCCTGGTCGAGATGAACCCCGATGATCCGGAAAATTATTTGCGCCTGGCGGAAATCCACAGGCAGATGAAGCATCTCGATAAGGCCGAAGCAAACATCCTGCTGGCCGAGAAACTCGCCCCCGGAAATCTGGAAGTGATCTATTACGAATCCTCGATCTACGAGGCGGAGGGCCGCTACGAGGATTCGATTCGCGTGCTTTCCGAAGCCGTGGCTGGAATCAAATCGCAATCGGAATTTACGCCCTCGCGGCGGCGCTCGCTGGCCATCCTCTATCAACAACTCGGCCAGATCTACCGGGAAACGGGAAACTACACGGCCGCGGTCAACACTTTTGAGGAGATGCTGCGGCTCGGCCCGGAGGAAGACCGCAGAGCGCGCACGATGATTATCGAAATCTATCGCGAAGCGCGCGAAATCCCGAAGGCCTTGGAAGCCGCCCGCAAAGCGGTCGAGGCCTACCCGAAAGACCGCGCCATCCGCATCACGCAGGCTTTACTGTACGGCGAAAACGGGCAGACCGACGAGGCCGCTTCCGCGCTGCGCGGCCTCTTGGACGGCTCATCGAGCGATTTTGAAATCCAGATGGATCTCGGACAGGTCTACGAACAGGGACATCGCTGGGCGGAAGCCGAACAGGCCGCGCACGCCGCGGAAAAAGTCGAATCCAAAACTGCCGACCGGGAAATGGCCGGATTTCTTCTCGGCGCGATTTTTGAACGGCAGAAGAAATACGATCTGGCCGAAGAGGAGTTCCGCAAGGTGCTCGCCGTGAATCCCGGCAACACTTCGACGCTCAACTATTACGGATATATGCTGGCCGACCGCGGCATCCGCCTCGATGAAGCTGTATCCATGGTCCAGCGCGCCCTCGCAGACGAACCGGACAACGCCGCCTATCAGGACAGCCTCGGCTGGGCGTACTACAAACAAAACAAACTTCCGGAAGCCGAGGAGTGGCTTCGCAAAGCGGCCGCCAAGGAAAACCACGACCCCACGATTCTGAGCCACCTCGGCGACGTCTACTCCAAGATGGGCAAGGACAGCCTCGCCGAGTCGCAATATCAGAAGTCGGTGGTAGAGTGGCGCCGCGTCATGCCCGCTGATCTCGAGCCCGCCAAACTCAGCGAAGTCGAACAGAAGATCGCTGCTCTCAAGCACCGCGCCGCGCAGCAGAAATCCCCCGCCGAGCCCAAGCCGTAGTAGCATAACCGCCTATGCAATCCGTCCGGGTTCCCGCTTATGCGAAGGTCAATCTGCGCCTGGAAATCCTAGGCCGCAGGCCGGACGGATATCACGAGCTGCGCACGATTTTTCAAGCCATCTCGCTGCACGATACGCTCACTCTGGAATCCAGGCGAGAACCGGGAATCGCATTGCGAATCACGGGAAACCCCAAACTCGCGGGCGAGCCGGGCTCGGATAACCTGGTGTACCGCGCGCTTCGCGATTTGAGCCGCGCCATTGGCTATCGCGGTGGGGTGCGCGCGCACCTGGCCAAGCGGATACCGGTCGGCCGGGGCATGGGCGGAGGATCAAGCGATGCCGCGGCGGCGCTGATCGGACTCTTGCGCCTCACGGGGAAACGCGTGGAGCCTGCCCGCCTCTCCGAAATCGCATCGGGGCTCGGAGCCGACGTGCCGTTTTTCCTTCATGGCGGCCGGGCTTTGGGCATGGGACGAGGCGATGAGATCTATCCACTGCCCGATGGCCCCCGAAGTTCCATTCTTGTAGTTTCTCCCGCGGATATCGCCGTGCCCACCGTCGAAGCCTACAAATGGGTGGGCCGGCGATTGACAAAGCCGCCCAACCCCTCTAAACTGTGGGGGTTCTGTGCTCTCTGCTGGAGCCCTCAGGGGGGCGCCCTCAGCAACGATTTTGAGGCTGCGGTCTTCCCGAGGTATTCCCGACTGGCTCGAATCAAGCGGGAACTCGTCCGGCAAGGAGCCGCGGATGCCTCGCTGGCGGGTAGCGGTTCGGCGGTGTTTGGAATATTCCAGAACCCAGCGACGGCGCGCCGAGCTGCTCGGGCGTTTCCGAACGACCAGGTTTTCGTCTGCTCCACTCTCTCCAGGGCGGAGTTTCGCCGGAAAATGGCTGTCCCGGATTTTGTCTGAACAGCTGTGTTTTTGTGTGGGCCGCGAGTGTAGCCCGCGCTCGTGTTCAGGGGAATAACAGCCTTGACTGACGACAAATTCAAGATCTTCAGCGGCAGCGCGAATCCGAGCCTGGCGGCGGATATTTGCCGGAACCTCGGCGTGAAACCCGGCGAAGCCAAGCTGGGCAAATTCAGCGACGGCGAAGTTTATTTTCAGGTTCTGGAAAACGTGCGCGGCGCGGATGTGTTCGTGGTGCAGCCCGGCTCGAACCCCGCTGATTTTCATCTCATGGAACTGCTGATGATGATTGACGCGTTCAAGCGCGCGTCCGCCTGGCGCATCACTGCCGTGATGCCGTACTACTGCTATGCGCGCCAGGACCGCAAGGACAAGCCGCGCGTGCCGATCTCCGCAAAGCTGGTGGCCGATCTTCTGGAGACGGCCGGGGCCAACCGCGCGTTGACGCTGGATCTGCATGCGCCGCAGATTCAGGGATATTTCAACGTACCGGTGGACCATCTCTACGCGTCGCCGGTTTTGATTGACTACTTCCGCAGCAAGAAGATACGGGACCTGACCGTCGTTTCGCCGGACGCGGGCGGCGTCGAGCGCGCGCGCGCCTTTGCCAAGAAGCTCGATTCGCCGCTGGCCATCGTGGACAAGCGGCGCGTGGATATTGACGTGAGCGAAGTGATGCACCTGATCGGCGACGTGCGCGGCCGCGCCACGCTCATCATTGACGACATTATTGACACCGCCGGAACGCTCGTGAAGACCGCCGAGGCGTTGTTGAAAGAGGGCGCGACGAAAGTCTACGCCGCCTGCACGCATCCCGTGCTCTCCGGGCCCGCGGTCGAGCGCATCTGCGCCTCGCGCATCGAGGAAGTGATCGTCACCGATTCCGTGCCTTTGACGGAAGCGGCCAAAAAAGTTTCGCGCATCAAGGTGCTGAGCGTGGCCGGCCTCTTGGCCCGCGGGATTCACTCGATTCACGAGGAATCCTCGATCAGCGAACTGTTTTATTGATTTTGGGAAGGGTATGGGCTGTACTTGCAGCCCATTTTTGTCGGGTGTGGGCTGTACTTACAGCCCATTTTTAAGAGCTAAAGGGAAGGACTTATGGATCAGATCATTGTGGAAGCATCGCTCCGGGACACGCGGGGCAAAAATGCGGCGCGGCGCGTCCGCGTCGCCGGACAAGTGCCCGCGGTTCTCTATGGCGGGAAACTAGGCGCCGAAGTGCTGTCCGTGAATGCCAAGCAGGTTTCCGCCATCCTGCGTTCGGCTTCCGGGCACAACACGATTTTCAAGGTCAAGACGAACGGAAACGAGCAGCCGGCAATCGTGAAGGACTGGCAAGTTGATCCGGTCAAGGGCACGCTCATTCACGTGGACCTGTTGCGCATCGCCATGGACGTGCGTATGCGCGTCAAGGTGCCCGTGCACGTGTTCGGCGAGCCACAAGGCGTGAAGCTGCAGGGCGGCGTGTTTGAAATGGTGACCCGCGAAGTCGAGGTCGAGTGCTTGCCCGGCGATATTCCGGCCGAGTTCAAACTGGACATTTCCGGCTTGATGATGGGCATGCAACTGCGTCCCACGGATATTCAGGTGGACCCGGCCAAAATAAAAATGTTGACCGATCCGCACCACGTGTTGGCGCACGTCGTGGCGCTGCGCGTCGAGGAAGAGAAGCCCGCCGCCGAGGTAGCAGCGGAAGCAGCAGTTCCGGCCGAGCCCGAGGTCATCAAGAAGGGCAAGAAGGAAGAGGAAGGCGAGGAAGGCGAAGAGGCCCCCGCGCCCGAGAAGTCCGAGAAGAAGAAGTAATCGAGATGCGCCTGATCGTGGGGCTCGGCAATCCCGGCATCGAGTACGCCTGGACGCCGCACAACCTGGGGTTTCTGGTTGTGGACCGTTTGGCCGAGGACGCCGGCATCCGCGTCACTCGGCCGGAAGCGAAATCGTTTGCCGGAGTGGGACAGATTGCCGGACAGGAAGTCATCCTGGCCAAGCCGCAGACGATGATGAACCTCAGCGGCCTCGCGGTTCGCGAGCTGCTGGGACGCGCGGAATGCGATCCCTCGGACGTAATCGTGCTTTGCGACGACGTCGCATTGCCGTGGGGCATGATTCGCGTTCGCGAGCGAGGCTCGGCCGGCGGCCATAACGGGCTGAAATCCGTGATCGGCGCGCTCGGCACAATCGAGTTTCCGCGCGTGCGGTTGGGCGTAAAGCCCGAGGAGCTTCGCGGCGATTTGAGGGAATACGTGCTGAGGCAGTTCCGCCGCGATGAAGAAGAGATTGTCGCGGAAGAAGTCGAGCAGGCCGCCGAAGCCGTGAAAGTGATTCTGGCGGACGGTTTGCCGGCGGCGATGAATCGCTTCAACCGCCGCGTCGGGCCCGGGGAAGAAGAACCCGAGGCCTGACGAAAACAGATTTTTGAGCACGCTGAATCGAGAGCTTGAGAAACGGAGTCAGTTGAATATGGACGAAAGAATATACGACCTGATCTTCATCTGCCGGCCCGCAACGCCGGAGGAGGAGATCAACAAAATCATAGCCACCATTGAGCATTCCGCCGCCGAGCATGGCGGCAAGATCGAGAAGACCGAGCGCTGGGGCACGCGGCGTCTCGCCTATCGCGTCGCCAAGCACCGCGAAGGCTTTTATGTCTACATGGTGATTCGGGGTGCGCAGGCCGAGCTCATCAAGGAACTCGAACGCCGGCTCAAGGTTTCCGACGCCGTCATCAAGTACCAGACGATTCGCCTCGATGAGGAACTGAAGCGGCAGAAGAAACTCGTCGCGCATCGCGAACGCCGCGCCGCCCGCCGCCCGCGCAAGACGGCTGCCCCCGCTCCAGTTCCGTCGCAGCCCGCTCCGCCCGCCCCGGAACAACCCGCGGCGAGCTAATGAAATTCGAGCAAGGAAGCGAGCCATCCCAATGCAGCATCTAGGCCGCTTGAAGAAATCCTAAGGAAAAAAAGAGGAAAGACGATGTCTGATCAACCGGTACCTGCAGGAAAAGACGCACCGAATCCAGTTCCCGCCGCTCCCAAACCGGAAGGGACTCCTTCCGGCGGGGGCCGTCGCCCCGAGGGCGGTTTTGGCGGAGGAGGACGCCGCGAAGGTGGATTTGGCGGAGGCGGCGGAGGACAACGGCGCGAAGGCGGAGGCCCGGGTGGACCGGGCGGAGGCCCCGGCGGACCGCGCCGCGGCGGCAAGCGGCAATATTTCCGCAAGAAGAAGGTATGCCACTTCTGCGTGGACCGTATTGACTTCATTGATTACAAGAAGGCCGACCAGCTTCAGGCTTACGTGCAAGAGCGCGGGAAAATTCTGCCGCGCCGCATGACCGGAACGTGCTCGCGCCACCAGCGCTGGCTGGGCGAGGCTATCAAGCGCGCGCGCAATATCGCATTGATGCCTTTCGCGACGGAGTTGTAGTCCGGATTTGGATTGAAAAAAGTTTGAAGAATTAAGGGGGCCCAGAGGCCCGCGATCTCCAGTTCAGGAACAAGAGGAAGCCATGCAAATCATTCTGCAGGAAGATGTGGAAAAGCTCGGCGCGCGCGGCGACGTCGTGGAGGTCGCCCCGGGATATGCGCGCAATTTTCTGTTGCCCAAAAAGCTCGCTCTCGAAGCGAGCGCGAGCAACATCAAGCGGCTCGAAAAGATCCGCGTCGTTCTCGCCAAGCGCACGGCCACCGAAAAGGAGACGGCGCAGCAGCAGGCCGCTCTCCTGAACCAGGTGGTCCTGAAGTTCACCCGCAAGGCCGGCGAAACCGACCAGCTCTTCGGCTCGGTCACCTCGGCGGATGTTGCCGAAGGCCTGAAGGCGCAAGGGTTTGAGATTGACAAGCGGCGCATCGGCCTCGTTGAACCGATCAAGACGATCGGCGAGACGCCTGTCCCCGTGAAACTTGCCCACGGAGTCACGGCCGAAGTGAAAGTGATCGTCGAAAAAGAAGCATAGTTTTTCTTTGTGGCGCCGGTGAAAAGCCGGCGTCATGATTTTCTCCTCATTCCCTCCCCATTTCCTTTGTCCTGATTTTGCTCAACTTTTCCAGAGGATTTCCACAATGTCTCCGGCAAGCAAATTCTGAAGAAGGTATCCAACGGTTCACACGAAATCCACAAGGCCATTCCATAAAATACAGGATAGGTCCATTGAATACCCGTTGGATTGATTGCAGTCGGGGACCAACCGTCGCGGCTCCGCCCCCAGGTGCGCTGTGCCGAACGGCCGCAACCAAGCCTTTCCAGCGGGCTGCGTGAAAGAAACTGGGACCAGCAGAAAAAAGTCCGTGGCTAAGGAGCGGCAGATGTGGAACGCGGTTTTCAATAGCTTTCGTCTGATCTTCGTTTCGTTTTCCAGCATATCCACAATTTTATTTATTTCCACAGGTCCCAACCAAGGTTCCTGGTTGTGCCTATTCGCTCATCCGGCCATGCTCCAGAGGCATTTTTTGAAAAGCTTTGCACGGGAATCTTTGTTTTGCACGAATGGTTGACACGAACATTCTTGACAAGCGAATATAAGGCGAATCCATTATGGCTACCCCTACGACCGCGCTCGAACGCCCGCTGCCCCACAATCTGGAGGCCGAGCGCAGCATTCTGGGCGCGATTCTTGTAGACAATAACGCCCTCAACGCGGCCATCGAAAAGCTCAAGCCTGAGGATTTCTTCCACGATCATCACCGCCGCATCTACCAGCAGATGATCACGCTGGGCGAAACGCAGCAGGCCATTGACCTGGTCACGCTCACCGAGCAACTGCAGCGCTCGGGCGAACTGGAAGCCTCCGGCGGAACTGCCTACGTCGCGCAGCTCATGGACGGCGTGCCGCATGTCGGCAACGTCGAGTATTACGCGCGCATCGTCAAGGAAAAGGCGCTGCTCCGGGGCCTGATTCACGCGACCAACGCCATCCAGCAGCAGGCGCTCGAAGCCGAGGAAGACGCCGACGTGATTCTCGACCGGGCCGAGTCGGAAATTTTCCGGCTGGCCGAGGATCGGGCGCGCATAGGCCTGGTGGGCCTGCTCGACGTGGTCACCGAAAGCCGCGAGCGCATTTCGCATATCTATGAAGGCGGCCAGCGCATCACCGGGCTCTCCACGGGATATGAGGATCTCGACAACCTGACCTCGGGATTTCAGAATTCCGAACTCCTGATTCTTGCGGCGCGCCCCTCGATGGGCAAGACGGCGTTCGCGCTGAACATCGCCGAAAACGTTGCCGTGCGCGCCAATAAGAATGTCGCGATCTTCAGCCTGGAAATGTCCAAGGAATCTTTGCTTCTGCGCCTGCTTTCCGCGGACGCCAGAATTGATTCGCACAAGTTCCGCACGGGCCATTTGAATCCGGAAGACAAGAGGAAAATTCCGCCCTCGCTCAGCCGCCTTTCCGCCGCGCCTTTATGGATTGATGATGCGGGGTCGGCGACCGTCGTGGAAATGGGCGCGAAGCTGCGCCGCCTGAAACGCGACAAGGGGCTTTCGCTCGTGATCGTGGACTACCTGCAGCTCATCTCCGCGCGCGGGCGATTCGGCAACCGCAACGAAGAAGTTTCGAGCATCACTCGCGGCCTCAAGGGCCTCGCCAAGGAACTCAAGGTTCCCGTGCTCGTCCTCTCGCAGTTGACGCGCGCTCCGGAACGCGAAGACCGCGAACCGCGCCTCGCCGACCTGCGCGAATCGGGAGCCATCGAGCAGGACGCCGACGTGGTCATGTTCATTCACCGGCCGAACTTCTACAAGCGCTCGGACGAAGTGAGCGCGGAAGAGCGCGGCGAGGCCGACCTGATCATCGCCAAGCAGCGCAACGGCCCGACCGATGCCATCCGGTTTGTTTTCCAGGGCTCGTTCACGCGATTCGAGTTGCGCGCTCCCGACGCCTGGAGCGAATCGAAGTAGGTGTCGTCTCCGAGCCACACCTGTGTCACGGGTGAGGCATGTCTGTGTGTCTTGGACTTCGCTCTTTGCCTGGATTCGTAAACTCCCTTGAAGTAAACCCTTTTGCTGCAGTTGCATTCCGTATCTCTCCAACCGTCTGGCTATTGGCCCATTCCTTGCTGTCTTGCACCGATGACGAGTTGGATTGTGGCGTAGGCTGTACAGGCTGCGGAAAAAGGACTACTGGTTATTCCGAGCGAAACGAGGAATCCCTCCGTCTTCTGAAGGGTTGCGCGAAAAAGAAAGAGGGATTCCTCGCTTCGCTCGGAATGACTGTCAAAAACACTTTTTCGCATTGCCGGAAGCCTCCGCCGCATAGTTACCAACCCGCGCGCACGCGGCCAAGAGCGATTTTTGTTTCGCGCCGGGATCGGTTACATTGTGAAGATTCCAATGACACGCACTGTGAAATTTGATGGGCGCCCGATCTGGGCGGAAGTCAGTCTGGGCGCGCTGGTTCACAATCTGCGCGCAATTCGCAAGCACATCAATTCATCCGGCGAGGGTGGAGCGCGGCGCGAGCGGCGAAAAATTCTCGCGGTCATCAAGAGCAACGCCTACGGCCACGGCATTGTGCCCGTCGGCCGCGCTCTCTCGAAAACAGGCGCCGACTGGTTTGGCGTGACGTGCTCAGCCGAGGGCGTGGAGCTCCGCGAGAGCGGCATTCGCGAACCGATCCTGATTCTCACGGGTTTCTGGGAGGGCGAAGAGCAGCGCATTCTGGAAAATCATTTGACACCCGCGATCATGAGGCCCGATCAGTTGCGGCTTCTGGAAAAGGCCGCGGCGCGTTCCCGCAAGCCCCGCCGCGGGCCCGTGGATTTTCATCTAAAGATTGACTCCGGCATGAACCGCCTGGGTATCTCGCCCGCGGAAATTCCCGCGTTCGCGCACGTGCTGGCCGATTGCCCGCACTTGCGCCTCGGCGGCACGTTCACGCACATCGCGTCTTCGGAAGTGTTTACGACGGAGCAGACGATCGAACAGGAAAAAATGTTTGAGTCCGCGCTCGCCTGCATGAAGTCTCTCAAACTCGATTCGGGCATCGTGCACATGGCCAATAGCGCCGCGATTGTCGGCCGCCCCTCGACCTGGTATCAGATGGTTCGGCCCGGTGCGATTCTGTACGGCTACCACCAGTTTTTCGAGCCGCCGGAACTGAATCCTCAAATGGAGGCAAAACTTCCGGTGCGCCCCGTGCTGTCTTTCCGCGCGCGGATCATTTCACTCAAGGAAACGGCTCCCGGCTCTCGCGTCGGCTACAACGCCCGCTGGACCGCGCCCGGCCCGGCGCGCGTCGCCGTTCTCGCCGCCGGATATGCGGACGGTCTGGTGCGCGTTCTCTCCAACAAAGGGCGCATCATTGTGCGCGGCCAGTTCGCTCCGATCATCGGCACGGTTTCCATGGACCTCACCGCCGCGGATGTGACGGGAATTCCCGAAGCACGCGTCGGCGATATCGCCACGATCTACGGCACGGACGGCGGCACAACACAGTCCGTCCCGGACGTCGCCCGCATCGCCAACACCGCGAGCGCCGATCTGCTGTGCGCTCTTGGCAAGCGCGTGCCGAGATTCTATTTGCCGTGAGGAAGACGTAATTTACAATCCCCAGCGCGCCGCATCGCTTCGAGAACCGCAGGCTGAAATACTATTCCGGTACGGACACTTTTTTTATATGCTGGAGCCGTTTTCCGCAGCCGTGTTTGCCAAAGGCGCGCGATAGGAGAGTCCAGTGCGAAATCCAGCTACATCGAAAACCAGAAACTTTATTTTGGGAATTCTTTTCGCGACAGCTTCCCTAGGGGCTGTCGTTGCCGGGTGCGGGTCGTCAAAACCGGCCGACCAATCGGCGCAGACTCAGACTGCACCGGGGCCGAAGAAATATTTGCTCACGGGACGAGTGGTAGCAGTGGATAAGCCAAAGATGCAGTTGACCGTGGATGGCGCGGACATCCCGGGATTCATGATGGCCATGACCATGCCCTATTCCGTAAAGGATGCGAAGATTCTCGACCCTCTCTCGCCCGAAGACGAGATCAAGGCGGACCTGATCGTCAACGATACGGATACCTATCTCGAGAATATCGTGGTGGTGAAGAAACCGGATACGGGGAAAGGTCCTGCGCCGGCGAGTGCTAGCCCATCAACGGCGCAGCCTGAGAAAAAGTAAAAGGAGGTTCCGTGCCCTCGCGGCAACTGTCGTTCCGAGCGCTGATCGGCCCACAGATTGTCGCCCACCGTGAGCGGGCGATTCGGATTGGCCTGCACCCAGTCGTCCTCGCCGCCCGGCTTGAAGGAAACCGAACCCTGTATGTAATTGAGGCGCGCCACTCGTCCCGGCGGATCGTCATCGGCCATCGCCGGAATCACCAGCGCCGAAAGAATTCCGCCGAGCAAGATTACGAACGAGAGTGTGAATAGGATTTTTCGCATGGCAGGCCATCCTTTCTGAAGTCGAACTGTCCCGGACCAGGCAGTTGCGAGCATCCCAGTGTAATCATGCGATGTCATTTGGCAATATGCTCCACGTCACCCCGTTCGAGGAGGGCAGGAGGCTTCTTGCTTGGAGAAGCCTCCTGACGGTGAGTGGGGCGTGACATGAGAGACATGGAAGACCGTTAGCGTCTGTTGTGGCCGGAAGAGGATTGCCCGCCGCGGGAACCAGAGCCACCGCTGGGACGCCCGCCACCGGAGTAGCCTCCGCGCCCGCCACCCGATTGGCCACCGCGATTTCCGCCACCACTTGGCGCGCTGCGCATCGAAGGAGCGGGAGAGTACGAACCCCCTCGTGGCCCGCCGTAATTCCCGCCCGGGTAGCTGCGCGCAGGAGGAGCCGGGGTGTAGCCTCCACGAGATCCTCCCGCCTGTCCGCTATAAGCACCGCCTGGGTAGCTGCGCCCGGAAGGGGCGGGAGAATAGGATCCTCCGCGCGAACCGCCGTTCGACGGCGAGTTGCCGTAACCTCCGTTGTTCGGGTTACCGCGCATGGGAGGAGCGGCAGAGTACGTTCCGCCACGCGGCCTGACGACGGGTTGCTGCATGTTCAGCGATGGCCGCGCGGGTCCGTTATTTCCAGAGTAGGGCCGCATATTATTTTGAGCCTGTGGCTGCCGTGATTGTCCCGACGGAGGAGTGAACGGCCGCCATCCCGGCCGCGGGGATGGCTGCTGAGGCCCGCTCGCCGGCGCATTGAAGCCACGTTGCTGGTTTCGAGCACCCGGCTGCGCGGGCGCGGAATTCGCGCCGCGGTTCATGTTTCCGGAATTTCCGCCGAAGCTCTGAGCGCCGGGGCGCGTCGCATTTTGCTGCGCGGATGCGCTATTTGGCGTACCGCCGCGATTGAAGCTGCCTTGCGCTTGGCCCATCGTCGGGCGCGAATTGCTGCTGTAGAAGTGCTGGTTGCTGTTGGCCCGGCTAGGAATTGCATTGGAACTCACCTGCCGGTCTGTCGAGCGGAAGCTTTGGCTCGACGGCGACACAGGATGCGTGCCGGTCATTACGCTTGCATTGCGGAGCGCGCCTGCGTCAATCCGCTGCTGCCTCGCAGGCACCCCAGCGCGTCCGAATTGATTGCGCTGCATCGAACTGATTCCGGAGCGCACATGTTCGTCCGTCATCGCTCGATCGAGATTCGAGTAGGCGTGCGGCCCACCGCGCAATGGCTCGAAGCCGCAGCGCTCGTTGTGGATGTTTTAGATGTTGACTTCGTTCACGCGATTAATTCCGCGCCCATACCACGGATAGAAC
>VFSW01007012.1_pt1 | contig 16441 bp, 16 predicted proteins | sample 5358111 | NCBI WGS metagenome assembly VFSW01 (sample SAMN11554181, study PRJNA540505) | mine drainage metagenome | isolation source: sediment from site ElyBrook_90M | place: USA: Ely Copper Mine, Vershire, VT | collected 2017 | reverse complement strand
TTCATATTCAACCTCTCCCCTAAAATTTATCTCTCCGACTTTGACGCAGCCTTGGAGGTTCCAGGAACTCACCTTGACACATGATCTTTTTCCCTTTATAAATAGCGTCGTAAGTGAGGTTTTCTCGTTTGCAGAAAAAGGATTTATATGAGGGGCAATTCCACGCAGTCGAGGTCGAATGGTATCTTTGAACGATAATTCGGTGCAATGCATATTTCTCCAAGAGCCGACCGGGGATCAGATTCAGCAGATAGTGGAACTCTACCGGGCACAGGGATGGTGGATGGCATGCGATGAGGGCAGAATAGAAATGATCCCCAGTCTTATGGCGGGCAGCCATTGCTTTGTCGTTGCTACCATCAGGGGAAGTATCGTAGGAATGGGACGGGCAATCAGCGATGGCATCAGCGATGCGTACATCCAAGATCTGGCCGTTCGCCATGATTGCCGGAATAGAGGAATAGGAAAAATCATTCTTAAGACGCTTCTGGAGCGCCTCCGTGCCGATGGTATCGCCTGGATCGGTCTGATTGCCGAACCAGGTTCAAAAGATCTGTATCTGCGAGCAGGGTTCCGCGAGATGTCCGAAGCAATCCCGATGTTGATGATCGAGGAACCATGAACTTCAAACCACTAACTGTTTCCGATTATAATACCCTCAAGACATTTTTTACGGAACAGCCGTACAGTCTCTGCGTTTATTCCCCGGCATCCCTCATCGCCTGGAGTAACCGAACGTTCAAAAGTTTCTATACCATAACCGATGGGACTCTCTTAATTGCCTGCGAAAGGAAAGATCATCCGGAGGACCGTCATCTCATTCTTCCCGTTTCACAAAAAAGACTTTATTCACCTTCAGAATTGCATCGCTTTGCACTTCAACTGGGATTCGATAAGTATTGGTATGTCCCTGGAGATTATCTCGAAACACTTAACCGTTCTGAGCTTGAAGCCCTCTTTACAATGGAGGAACAGAAGGAGTTTGCAGATTACGTCTATCTAACCGAGGACCTGATCATGCTCAAGGGGAACAAGTTTTCCAAGAAACGGAATCTCATCCATCAGTTTTTCCGGGAGTATATGAGGCACGACCGAGTAACCGTGGAGAATATCCATAAGGAGCAAATCGGAGAATGTCTGCAATTTCTGGAGATCTGGTGCAACGAGCATGCTTGTGATGTCGATCAGGAATCCAGTCTTGCCTGTGAGAAGGATGCCTTGATCACAACCCTCAATCATATCGAGCAGCTTGAATCGAAAGGGATTCTGGTCCGTGTCGACGGTACGGTCTCGGCGTTTGGGATAGGTTCTCGTCTGAACGAAACGACGGCAACACTTAATTTTGAAAAGGCTTTCTCCGCAATTAAAGGCCTTTATCAGTTCCTCGACAACGAATGCGCCAAAAGGCTCTTTAGTGAATTCAAACATGTCAATAAAGAAAGCGACATGAATCTTCCCAATCTTGCGGAATCGAAGCTGTCCTATAACCCCGTCATGCGCATCAAATCCTTCGCCCTGATCCTTCGCTGATCTATTCAGAGAACCTGAACCGCCACATCCTTCATCTTCAATTGGATGTCGGAAGAACCGTTCCAGATATTGAGCTGGGGTGTGAACACGATATCTAGAATTGCCGCGGAGAGTTCATGAAGGAATTGTCCGCTGCCGAACCAGATTGAATTTCGGGAAACCCCGCCTGAGCTCACACGCATCTTGAGATGGTTGTTTCCGACTATCGAAGGTGAGGCAACACTGACTTTTCTGACACAGAGGATCGGTTCGGGATTCTTGTTGCCAAAGGGAGCAAGTTGATCGAACTGAGACAGAAGTTCATGGTTGATATCCGTCAGGTTGCACTGCGCATCGATGGTCGTGCAGGTCGTAAAATCCGTTGCGGGACTGTTTACGTAAACAACTTCCTTGAGTAGAGCAGAAAATTTCTCAATATCTTCCTCGCGTATAGAAATACCCGCTGCGTAGCGGTGGCCGCCGTATGAAAGGAGAAGGGATTCGCAGCTTTTCAGACCTTGATAAATGTTGAAATCGGCAACACTTCGGCCCGATCCCTTACCAATGCCATTCTTGAGGCTTATCAATATGGCCCGCCGGCCGAAGCGATCGACCATTCTCGACGCAACAATGCCGATCACTCCGGGGTGCCAATTGTGTGAGGAAAAAACCAGCGGCCCTATCTTTCCGGACTCGAACTGGTCTCCAACCTGTTCAAGAATCTCATTGAAGATCACCTTCTCCATAGCCTGGCGCTTCCGGTTGAATCCATCCAATTTCCTGGCCAGTTCATCAGCCTGCCCCCGATTCTCCGCCAAAAGGAGTTCTACCGCTACTTGAGACGAGGCAATGCGTCCAGCCGCGTTGATCCGGGGAATAAGGGAAAAGGATGCTTTACTGGAATCGATCACCTGGTGCTCCATTCCGGACACCATCTTCAGAGCACTGATACCGATCCGTCTATCCTCCGTCATAAGATCCAGGCCGATTTTGGCGAATATGCGGTTTTCATCCACAAGCGGAGCTATGTCACCAATGGTACCAAGAGCAACAAGATCGAGGTATTCTTTTAGATTGGGATACGAGCCCTTCTTCCAGAAGCCCTCTCGTCTCAAGGAACTTCGTAGAGCAATCAGAAAGTTGAAAACAATACCGACAGCGGCAAGATTCTTAAAGGGAAAGCGGCAATCCTTGCGATTTGGATTGACTGCCGCCACTGCATCAGGAAGGGTATCGGAGACTTCATGATGGTCTATAATGATCGTGTCGATCCCGCACTTGAGCGCATGAGCGATCGGTTCATGATCGGATATACCACAATCAACAGTGACGATAAGGCTGACAGCTTCGGATTGCAGACGTTCAACTGCTTCCCGGTGGAGACCGTAACCCTCGGTAATACGGTCCGGTATGTAATAACTTACGTTTTTATGGATCTGACGGATAAAATGGAGGAGGACGACGACGGAAGTGATGCCGTCAGCGTCATAATCACCATAGATAACCACACTTTCCTGTCGATAGATAGCGCGACTGAGGCGGTCGACCGCTTTTTGCATATCTTGCATCAGGAAAGGATTGTGGAGATCACTGAGGGAAGGGGAGAGGAACCGTCGGGCATCTTCGAGGTCGACAATATTACGACTCATGAGAATCCGCGATATGATCGGGCTGATGCCCAGTTCCTTGATTAAGAGAGTCTGCGTCTTATCATCGCCCTCCCGCAATTGCCAGCGGGTTGTGGGTAGTTTTCCTGCCGACATCGTTTTCTCCCGTTTGTCTCTCATCCATGCCGAACGGTTTCTTTGCTCTTCACTCTTACGTTAAACAGATCATATCAATGTAGACCCCAATGTCAAGAAGAGATTTCTCGATAAACTATTAATCTTTCGGCTAATATGAGACATTTATTTTTTCCCTGACACGATGGAGCGGGTGTTGTTCTGCCTGATTATTGACCGATCAACAGATCATGTAAAACTACAGGAGGGGAGGACCTTTCAAATTTATGCCGAAACAAACCAATCTCACCGGACAAGTTATGACTCTTCGCAGATTCGAAAAGCCTATAATGGATTATCTCTTCAGAAGGGAAATGAATCAAAAGGCCGGAAGAGCTTAAATCGGCTCTTCCGGCCTTTAACGGATAGGTGAATATTGCTTTTCAAACCGCTTTTTTAAGAAAGCCGGAACGAATGCATCGCGTGCATGCCTTCACGCGCTTCACAGCTCCCGACTTACCGTCTATGCACCGAATCTTCTGAAGATTGGGATACCATACCTTCACACTCTTGTTGTTCGCATGGCTGACTTTGTGACCCATTACTGGTTTTTTGCCACATATCTCACAGATTCTCGACATAACAAACGCTCCTCTCTGAAATGCTTCAGATGATTAAACCAAATCTCTTCACAATGCAAGTATTTTTTCGTGGTTTCAAAAAGTCCATATCTATGATGAGAAATCAACGATTTTTCATCAATGGGGGCTGTCCAGTAGCTTCAAGTACCCTCATCCATACATTGCCGTTCGGATCCACTTTTGTGCCAGAGGACACCATCGATAGGGGAAGATGCACATACTCATCTTTCATCAGGCCGACAAGCATGCCTGTCTTGCCGGCCATACCGGCATGAACCGCATACTGGCCGAGGGCGACGCAGTACATACTATCACTGGCATTCGCCGGTACGCTCCGGATCGTATAGCTCGGATCGATGTACTTGAGATTGGCCTCCATGCCGATGTTCCGGAAATAATCTTCAATTGTGGTTTTCAGGAAGACACCGATATCGAGCAGACGCGGATTTCCCGAAGCGTCCGTCTCCATTGGTTCTCCCTGCTTACGGAGGTGTTCCTGGCCGGCACCCTCAGCCACGAGGATCACGCAGTGGGCCCGTTCCCGCAGGCGCTTCTCGACGGCCCTCAAAAAACCTTTCTCTCCCTCCAGGTCAAAGGGAACTTCGGGAATCAGAACAAAGTTGACGTCGGTCTGTGCCAGTGCGGCGCCGGCTGCGATATGGCCCGACTGTCGGCCCATGATCTTGACAAGTCCAATGCCATTCGGAGCACCTTTGGCTTCAACGTGGGCGCACTGTATCGCCTTTACCGACTCGGAGATCGCCGTATCAAAGCCGAAGGTCTTCTGGATCATGTTCAGGTCGTTATCGATGGTCTTCGGGATCCCGATGACCCCGATGTTATAACCCCTTTGCGTAATTTCTCCGGTAATTCTTTCCGTGGCCCTCATCGTGCCATCCCCGCCAATGCAGAACAACAGGTCGATATTCATGCGTTTGAGGGCATTCACCATCTCATCGATGTCCTGCCGCCCGCGCGAAGAAGAAAGTATACTCCCACCGAGCGTGTTGATATCCTTTACGATCTCCGGTGTCAGCTCCACCATAGGATGGCCGTATTTCGGTATCAATCCCTGAAAGCCGTACTTTATCCCGACAATATTCATTACTCCGTATCGGTGATGAAGTTCCATGACAAGCGTCCGGATCACATCGTTGATTCCGGGGCAAAGCCCTCCGCATGTTACTATGGCAGCCTTGGTTTTGGAGGGATCGAAGAAGATCTTACCGCGCGGCCCTGCAACTTCCAAGGAGAGGGGACAACCGTCTGTCGACTTAAACTGGTCGTACTGATGGAGGTAAATGCTAAAAAGAATCCTTTTTTCGTCCGATGTGAAATAACTGACTGTTACGGGTGAGGGAATAGTACACTCCCCCAAATTCTGAACGGTGAAATCGTATTGTATGCTATTATCCACGACTTCTGATCCCCTTTCCTGCCAATAAAGCGGCTTCCATGCCGGAGAAAATCTCACCTTCGAAACCGAGACCCGCCCGCAATATTCCACCGGTCAAAAGGACATTGCTCAGAGGAGTTTGCGGAGAAAGTGTATTCATCGCAATGATCGAGTGCTTGCGTGCGCAATATTTCTGGTTGACACTCTCTTGGGATTGTCTGGCAAATGCGATCGATTTTTCAATATTGACATAATCAATACTCTCTCGCAAGAAGGGAAGGAACCCTTCAAGCGCATCAAGGATAGTGGTAGCGATCCCCTTCAGCCCCGCATCATCGAGTACCAGGGGTGATTCTTTCAGAAATACTGTTGCACTGATCGCTCGCCTGCCTTCGGGCGCTCGACCTGTTTCACCTTGAAGGCTCTTTTCGATGAACACAAGGTTTTGATGACGGGCGGGTATTTTATCGTCTGATACCACCGCGACATATGGGGCCATTTTTTCCGGCAAACCCTCTTGATGAACGCCCAGGTGGAGACAAAAAGGGTATGCATTTGGACGGCTGGAACCCAAGCGACGAACAACCCGTCGGAATGCCTTTTGGTGAAGCAGCAAGAGATTCAATTTTTCCCAGTGCGCGCTGACGATAAGTACATCGCCGTGGAGGGCTGAAGATGATCCGGCATATTCAATATCGACGATGATTTTCGGCTTTGTATCAATTCGCATCACCGAACATCCATCTATTAATTTGCCCCCGGAATCGACATATTCCTTCCTCAACCAATTCATCCATGCGTTTCGACCGCCAAGCGGATAAAAAAGACCCCTTGCAGGGAGGGATAGAATGTATGCAGCAGAGAGAGGCAGAAATCGGTCAGTTATGTCCAGATGGGAAAGAACTGCAATTTGCGCTTCAATGACCCGTTCAAGTGCGCGGGCCGTTTCATTTCCGCGAACGGCTAAGGCATAAGTGCCGGCGATGGAGGCGGGAAGACGAACAGCATAACGAAATAGCTTCGCAAGATGATCCGGTCTGTCGGTGTAATCTTCCCCGATCCAGCGTTCGACCAGTGTACTGGTTTTTAAAACGGTATGATATATTCGCCGGATCTTTTGCTCTTGCAGGGGAAATTCACGGATCATGTCATTGATCATCTGGTTTGTATCGTGAAACAGATCGATCCGGTGACCGCGAAGAATCACCTGAAAGGCCGGATCCACGAGAAGCATCTTTGGTGCTTCAGCCAGTGACAGATGGAGCTCCCCGAGCAGGCGGAGAACTGTCTGTTCAGACCCGAAACCCGAAAGCGGTACCGGATCAATCGGAAAGGCATATCCCGCATCTCGATATTCTGCTTCCGGATTTCCCTCTGTAACTAGGAGCGTTTTGAGTCCGTGGCGGGATGCTGCAAGGGCGGCTATCAATGAACATAAATCCCCACCTATGATGATCGTATCGTACATGTGACTAAACCAAAAGAATGCAGTATAAGTAAAAAGTTAATCTGAGATAAGTGGATTGGAACTAAAACCGCGTAAGAGGGGGATTGTGGAGCGCTTTCTCCGCTAACCGGCGTCCGTTTCTAATGCGAACTGTGCGGCCCTCGATCTCGATTTTTCCCTCAGCATAGTATTGAATCGCTTGAGGATAAATTCTGTGTTCCTCCCTCAATATCCGCTTAGCGAGGGTGTCGGCAGTGTCATCCTCATAAACTGGTACCACTGACTGGATTATGATAGGCCCCGTATCGACACCTTCATCGGCGAAATGTACGGTACATCCGGAGAACTTGGCCCCATATTCAACCGCTTTCTTCTGTACGTGCATTCCGGGAAAAGAAGGGAGAAGTGCCGGATGGATGTTCATGATTCGCCGGGGAAAGGCTCGAAAAAACTCAGGTGAAAGAATTCGCATGAATCCAGCCATCACCACAAGTTCGACATCAGCGGCCCTCAGTTTGGCCATCACGCAACGGTCAAAATCCTCGCGGGTATGGAATTCTCGATGGTCGATCACAACAGCCGGCACCCGATGTTTACAGCATCGTTGAAGGGCAAAGGCCTCTGGATTGTTGCTGATGACCATCCTGATTTCCGCATCCAATCTTTTACCTTCGATGTGATCTATTATTGACTGCAGATTGGAACCGCTTCCCGAAACGAGAACACCGATCCCGATTTTTTTCAGCATGCCATGCCTTTCGTGACTTTAACTTGATACGTTCCGATATAATAGAGTAAGAAATCAGACTTATACGAAAGATACCGCTGGCTGATCGTTTTCTCTCTTTTCGATGATCCCGATTGAATATGCTGTCTCACCAAGTTTTTCGAGTCTCTCCAGGATTTCTGAATGGTCTTTTTCAGCTACAACGATCAGCATCCCAATGCCCATGTTGAACACCCGGAGCATTTCCACAGGATCGATGTTCCCGATTTTCTGGATGAGTTCGAAAACGGGTAGCACAGGCCAGCTTCCCCCTCTGATTACGGCTTTGCACGGACCCGGCAAAATCCTGGGAATGTTATCAATAAAGCCGCCACCCGTGATGTGGACTATTCCTCTGATGCGGAAGTTCTTGATGATATTCAAGATCGATTTTACATAAATTCTTGTGGGCTTGAGAAGTTCCAGCCCGATCGTTTGTTCAATGGTTTCGATCTGCTGATCGGGGTGGAGTTTCCCCTCATCGAAAAGCACCCGTCTGGCCAAAGAAAAACCGTTACTGTGAAGTCCCGAGGAAGCAATTCCGATGATCCTGTCTCCGACACGAATTTCGGAACCATCGATCAGCTTGTCTGCATCTACGACACCGACACAGAAACCAGCTAAATCATACTCACCGTCAGGATAAAATCCGGGCATCTCGGCTGTTTCCCCACCGATCAGAGCGCAGCCCGCCTCTTGACATCCCCGTACGATCCCCTCTACGATCTGGACGCTTGTGCCAACCAGAATCTTGCCTGTAGCGATGTAATCGAGAAAAAAAAGGGGTTCCGCTCCCTGCACAACTACATCATTTACTGACATTGCTACTAGATCAATCCCCACGGTATCGTGCTTGTCCATGATCTGCGCAATCTTGAGCTTGGTACCCACGCCATCGGTTGATGAAACAAGGACAGGGTCCCTATTTTTGCTGATATCCAGGTGAAAGAGACCGCCAAACCCCCCGATACCGCTCATCACTTCCCGACGGGTAGCACTCTTGATCATAGGCTTGATCTTTTCGACGAAAGAATTCGCCCGGTCTATATCAACCCCTGAATCTTTATAGGTTATTTTTTTAGCCATACGAACTCCCATATTGTGTTGCACCTGTGTCTACCCAGACGGGAAAGATATCAATAGACAATAACATAAAAACAAGCGTAGCCGCAAAAAAACATCTCTACAGGGTTCTCTTTTAATGTAAATTGCCGGGAAAGTCAATTCTTTCCTTGCGGACACGCGTTATTGCTGATAGAGGTTCAACAGCTTTCTATCTGATATTATTGTACGATTCTTCATTATCCCCGGTTTTGATGAAACATGGATTCTCTGGAGAAAATAGTTCAAAAATGGACGCACCTCTCATTTTTACGGCTGAGGGCGCTTACAACCGTTTGTCTCTGGCGAGAAATTTAGGAATAGTCGTGACCTCCTTCGCACGACGGGTTCAAAATAGGGCAAAAGGCGAAATTCCTGAGTTCCAGAAGTTTGAAATCGTCAGAATTACCAGATTGCCGAAGAGGATTTAGCCATTCGCGGATCGGGAGAATTTATGGGAACAAGGCAATCCGGGCTACCCGATTTCCGGATAGCCGATATCATCCTTGATGGTCGTATCCTGAATGATGCCAGGGGGGTGCCTTTTCCCTTGTCGATGAAGATCCTCACTTAGAAAGACCTGATCATCTCCCGATTAAAGAGGAGCTGTTCCGACGCTGGAGAGGCAGACTGGATCTTGGAGCGACAGGGTGACTGACGAATTCTTTTGACAAATTATAGGCAATTGATATAGAGACGTACAGCATTTTCAGAAGCAAGGCCGGACGGGTAAAAACATACCAGCGAGCAAGAAGAGATGAAAGCAATATCCATAGGTCTCATCGGTTTCGGTACCATCGGTACGGGTGTCGTCAAACTCCTTCGTGATAATGGAGATCTTATCGCCGAACGTGTTGGTGCCGAGATCTATCTGAAGAGGATAGCCGATATCGATATTCGAAGATCCCGAGGCATCACGGTTGATGATGCACTCCTCACAACGGACGCAAATGACATACTCGGTGATCCAGGGATTGATATCGTTGTTGAACTCATGGGCGGTTATGAACCAGCACGTACCTTTATCCTCGACGCTATGCGCCGGAAAAAGCATGTCGTCACGGCCAATAAGGCGCTCCTGGCGACCCAGGGGGATGAGATCTTTCAGAATGCCGTCCGGCAGGGAGTCAACATTGGTTTTGAGGCAAGCGTCGGCGGAACCATCCCTGTTATCAAAACGATAAAAGAAAGCCTGGTCGCCAACAGGATTCAATCCATTTATGCCATCATGAATGGAACTTCCAATTTCATCCTGAGTAAAATGACGGATGAAGGAAAGTCTTTTGCGGTGGTTCTCAACGAGGCGCAGGCGCTGGGTTTTGCCGAGGCCAATCCCGTTTACGATGTCGAAGGGATTGATGCGGCACACAAGCTGGCTATACTTCTTTCCCTGTCATATGGGAAGAAAGTTTCATTAGACGATATTTACCGGGAGGGAATCGCCCAGATAAGCGAAAGGGATATCGAATTCGCACGGGAACTCGGTTATCGCATCAAACTCCTTGCGATTGCGATCATGAAGGACCAAGAGATCGAGGCGAGGCTTCACCCGACGATGATTCCGTTTGATCACCTTCTCGCCAACGTAAACGGTAACTTTAACGCTTTTCACATTATCGGCGATGCTGCTGATTCGATATTTCTCTATGGCCAAGGTGCGGGAATGATGCCGACGGCCAGTGCTGTCGTCGGCGATATCGTCGACATTGCCAGGGATATCCTAAAGGGAATTGCCGGACGTATTCCCCCACGGGTCCGTAATGAAGAGGGTATCGAAGCAATACGACTTCGCCCTTTTGATCAGATCAAAACGAATTATTACTTCCGCTTCTCAGCCGTTGACCGACCGGGCGTTCTTTCACGGATCTCCGGGATACTGGGTGCTAACGATATCAGTATCGCAACCGTTATCCAGAAGGGACGGAAACAGGAAGGTGCTGTGCCCGTTGTTATGACTACCTATAAGGCGCGGGAATGCGATGTCCGTAAAGCGATGGAAGACATTGACAAACTTGATATTGTGATGGGCAAAACCATGTTGATCAGAATCGAGGATGATAAACTCACATGAAGTATCTGATCCTGCTCGGCGATGGGATGGCCGATTATCCCATCGATGCCCTCGGAGGAAAGACACCCCTGGAGTATGCCCATACTCCTAATATGGACCGGATGGCTGCAGAGGGAATCCTGGGTTTAATCGATACCATTCCGAAGGGGCTCCCACCGGGAAGTGATGTGGCTAACCTGGCGGTCCTCGGTTACAACCCTCATGACTGTTATACAGGACGGGGGCCGCTTGAAGCCGCAAACATGGGGATAGCTCTTTCGCCGGATGATATCGCTTTTCGATGCAATCTTGTCACACTGAGCAATGAAGAACCGGTTATGGAGGATTTCACCGCAGGGCATATCTCTTCTGCAGAAGCCAGATGCATTATCAGCGATATCAAAAACGGGCTTGGATCGGACACATTCCTCTTCTACCCGGGTGTTGGATACCGCCATCTGATGGTGTGGAAGGGGGGGGATCCTGATCTTGTGACGACACCGCCCCATGATATCACAGGAAAGGGTATTATCCGCTATCTTCCTTCTGGACCGGGATCCGAAACGATAAATCGGCTCATGCGACGTTCCTGGGAACTCTTGGCTGGCCATCCGATTAACAGAGAAAGAGTTGCCAGAGGGTTGAAGCCTGCCACCTCCATTTGGCTTTGGGGGCAGGGAAAGGCGCCGCGAATGCGAAAGATAACGGAACGGTTTCAGATTCGCGGTGGAATGATCTCGGCGGTTGATCTCTTAAACGGCATCGGCGTATATGCGGGTTTGGAAGTACTTACCGTTCCCGGAGCCACCGGTTATACAGACACCAACTACCGCGGCAAAGCAGAAAAGGCCCTCGCTGCCCTGAGAGAACTCGATCTGGTTTTTGTCCATGTCGAGGCTCCCGATGAAATGGGACACGAAGGGAATGTGGAAGGAAAGGTTCAGTCCATCGAGGATTTCGATGAGAAGGTCGTCGGAACCGTTCTACAGGGGATGGAAAGTATGAAACCGTTCCGAATAGCAGTCTTGAGTGACCACCCCACTCCGATCAGTAAAAAAACACACGTCGGGGACCCCAGCCCATTTGTCGTTCTCTCTTCGCTGAGCGCCGAAAATCAGTGCAGGGGAATTTCCTTCGGAGAGAGAGAGGCCGCGAGGACTGGCAACATCATCTCACCCGGTCACCTTCTCATGGAAACGTTCATCGAGAACTGGAGTAGCTTTATTGGAAAAAAAGCTTGTTAAGATCAGGGTCATCTATGCGGATACCGATGCCATGGGTATCGTCTATCATACGAATTATATCCGCTGGTTCGAGATAGGACGAAACGAACTCTTCAGGGACATGCAGATCCTTTATAGTGAGATCGAAGCGGCCGGTTACAATTTACCCCTCACACAGGTATACTGCCATTATCTCCTGCCGACGCATTACGATGATGTTGTGTTAATTGAAACGGAAATCGAATATTTGAAGTGGGTTAGCATGAAATTCACCTACCAGATCTGGGATGAGCAAAGGCAAAATATTCTTTCGGAGGGTCATACCATCCACGCATGTACCGACAAGTCCGGGAAGATCATCCGTATACCGCCGATGCTTGCGGATAAAATTCGCCAATACTATCCAAATATTTGAGGAGCAAAGAGAAACTGATGGCAGCAAAAATCGACAAAAAAGAGCTCGAGGAACCGGATAAACTGCAGCTATTCTTTCTCAGTGTCCGGGCATTCGCGGAAAAAAACAGAACCGCGATTTACACCGCAACGGGGATCTTCATCCTGATCATCCTGTTTGCCGTTGGCTGGCACATCTATCAACGTAACTACGAAGCAAGCGCTGGGAAGATGTATACCCGTATACATGAAGCTGCAATGAAAGCCGGATCTCCCGCTGGGGACGCAGCAACGATTAAAGGGTATAAAGATCTCATAGATCAGTATCCGCGGAGCGGGGCAGCGGTTACAGCTTATTACAGGCTCGGGAATCTTTACTTAAGTCGTCATGAGATCGATGTAGCTATTACCGCCTACCAGGGCTTTTTGAATAAGGCGCCCTCAGACAGCGACTTGGTCACCTTGGCCTATAATGGCCTGGGTGCTTGTTATGAGATAAAGAAGGACTTTAAAAAAGCTCTTGAATCATTTGAAAGTGCAGTGAATACAAGTACTGGATCATCATTTGAAGCGTTGAACTATAGTAGTCTCGCCAGGGTCTATGAGGAGATGAACAATCCGGGGAAGGCCGTCGAATTCTACCGGAAGGCTCTTGGAAAGACAACTGATCCTCTGATGACGCTCTATCTGAAGAGAAAGATTTCCATTCTAGGATAGTGGGATCTCGTTTTTTTACAATGCGAAAGATTCAGCCATGAAGAGGTATGTCTTTGAAGGACTTAATGTCAGGAAATGAAGCAATCGCAAGGGGAGCTTTTGAATATGGCGCCCGATTCGCGGCAGGCTATCCCGGAACCCCGAGCACTGAAATCATGGAAGCCTTCGCCACATACCCGGGTGTCTATGCGGAATGGTCGCCTAACGAAAAAGTGGCAATGGAGGTGGGACTGGGTGCGGCACTTGCCGGAGGCAGGGTATTGGTGGTCATGAAGCACGTTGGTGTAAATGTTGCGGCAGATCCACTCTTTACTGCGAGCTATACCGGGACGAATGGCGCTTTGGTTGTAATAACCGCAGACGATCCGTCTTTGCATAGTTCTCAAAATGAACAGGATAATCGTCATTACGCGAGGTTCACCAAAATTCCGATGCTGGAACCTGCGGACAGTCAGGAAGCCAAAGAGTACATCAAACTGGCTTTCCAGATTAGTGAGCAGTTTGACACTCCTGTGTTTCTCCGTTCGACGACCAGAGTTTCGCATTCAAAATCCGTTGTGACAGTGGAAGAACCACGAAGAGCCAAGGGCCTTAGCGGAATTCGTTTCGATGCGGAAAAATTCGTCATGGTTCCGATGAATGCGCGCAAAAGAAGGATTGTCGTCGAAAAGCGCATGCAGAATCTCAGGGCTTTTGCCGAATCATTTCCCGAAAACCGTATGGAGATAAACAACACCGACGTCGGGATCATCACGGCAGGTATGCCCTACAATTATATGAAGGACGTTTTCCCGGACTATTCGTATCTGAAACTCGGAATGGTCTATCCGCTCCCCCTTGAATTGATCAGGAATTTCGCCTCCCGTATAAAAAAGCTATATGTTCTTGAAGAGTTGGATCCTTTTATCGAAGAGCAAATCCGCGCCCTTGGAATTAAGGTAATAGGCAAAGAGGTATTTCCCTATACAAATGAATTTGACCCGGGAATTATTGAAGAAGCCATTACTGGTCATCGAAAGGGGGTATCGCGTACTCTTCCGGATGGAGAGATTCCTCCCAGACCGCCGAACCTTTGTCCGGGATGTCCCCATCGCGGGCTGTTTTATGTACTTGGCAAATTGAAGGTATTTGTAACTGGAGATATCGGCTGTTATACCCTATCCTATATGAAACCACTTGAAGGTCTCCATTCATGCGTCTGTATGGGCGCAAGTATCGGCATGGCCCACGGAATGAGCAAGGCCCTTGGCGAAGAGGGAAGGGGAAAGGTGGTTGGCGTAATCGGTGATTCTACATTTATTCATTCTGGCATTACACCGCTTCTTGACATGGCCTACAACCGAAGCAACGCGGTGATCGTCATCTGCGATAACAGAACAACTGCGATGACGGGGATGCAGGAGCATCCAGCGACCGGTTTTACCCTTCAAGGAGAAAAAACGAAGGGTGTCGATCTGGCTGCACTGGCAAGTACACTTGGCATCGGAAGCGTTCGTATCGTCGATCCCCATGATTTAAGAATGGTTAGAAGTGTTCTGAAAGAGGAGCTTGCCAGGGAAGGACCGTCGGTGGTGATCTCGAGACGTTCCTGTGTGCTGTTGAAACGAGAATCGTCGTTATCGGGAAAGCCGTTGCATGTCGACGAAGACAAATGCACTGGATGCCGCCTCTGCCTCGGACTTGGCTGCCCTCCCATCAGCTGGAAAAGTCAGAAAAATGAACCTGCGAAAAAGGAACAGAGGCCAAGAAAGAAGAGGGATGGAATTGCTGTAATTGATCGGAATCTATGCACCGGCTGTGGCTTGTGCCGGCAGATCTGTTCGTCGGGAGCAATTATGGAGGAGAATTAGTGTCATGGATACAAAAGGGGTGTTGCTAGCCGGCGTCGGAGGACAAGGAATCCTCCGAGCCAGTGACATCTTCTCCCGCGTCATCATGGCTGCCGGTCTTGATGTAAAAAAGAGCGAAGTTCACGGCATGGCCCAGCGCGGCGGCTGCGTGACAAGCCATGTGCGTTACGGGGTGAAGGTATATTCACCACTCACAAAAAAAGGTGATGTCGATATACTGGTTTCTTTTGAGAAAATGGATACGTTACGATATCTTGATTACCTTAGAGATGACGGAAGCATTATCATTAATACCGAGGAACTCTACCCGCCCGCAGTAAATCTGGGGGAAGCAATATATCCCAACGATATTATAGAAACGATTAGAAGGCTATTCCATCAGGTTAAGGTGGTCGATGCCACCATGTTGGCTCGTCAGGCTGGGAACATTCGTACCGTAAATACGGTGCTCCTCGGGACGCTCTCGGCTTGTTTGCCCCTGGCAACTGACATATGGGAAAAGGTATTGAAGGAGACTTTTCCACCAACATTCATTGAGACTAATATGAAAGCTTTCCGATTGGGAAGAACCGTTTGAAAATCTGTATCTATACCTTGACAATGTTATATCAATCTATATTTTAAGAAAAATTAAGAAAAGTGCGGCATTCCAATGGCAGACGACTATTATAAAACCCTGGGTGTTGAAAAAAACGCTGAGCCGGAAGATATTAAAAAAGCATACCGTAAGCTTGCCCTCAAGTATCACCCCGACCGGAATCCGAACAATAGGGAGGCCGAGGAGAAATTCAAGAAGATCAGCGCGGCCTATGCCGTTCTCAGCGATCCGAAAAAACGAAAACAATACGATAATTTCGGCTCTGATCAGTTCAGTCAGAAGTTTAGTCAAGAAGATATCTTTCGCGATTTCGACATCAATCAAATCCTTCGGGATATGGGCTTCGGCGGCATAGGAGGGGGGGGCAGCAGGCGTGGGGCTTATACATTTCGGACCGGGGAATCTTTTTGTGATATCTATGGACAAGGGCGTCAGAAATATTACCAGGCACCACAGACGGGTGAAGATCTTCAATATAACTTAAATATTACCCTGGAGGAATCTGTTTTTGGAGCGGACAAGAAAATAGCACTCCAAAACGCCAAACAAGTACATGAAATTAATGTTAAAATTCCAGCAGGTATCAGTACCGGTAAGAAACTAAGGTTGGCAGGGAAGGGCAGTGCCGGACAACAGGGTGGACCTGCTGGCGATCTCTATCTTAACATCAATGTCTTACCCCATCCGATTTTTGCCCGTGACGGGAATGATATTTATATCGAAAAATCGATTCCTTTTACACAAGCGGTTCTTGGAACGAGTATAGACGTACCAACGATCGATGGAACGATCAAGAGGGTCAAGATCCCTGCGGGGACACAAAACGGGACAAAAATTCGTATGAAGGGTCTTGGCGCTCCGGCTTTGAAGGGTACGGGTTCCACGAAAGGCGACCAATACGTGAAAATTACGATTGAAGTTCCACGTAAAATAAATGAAAAGCAACTCCATCTGATTAAAAAGCTTTCCGATGAAGGTCTGTAAGGGCAAAGATACGACCTTCAATAATGTCCTATAAGATATCTTATG
>VFSW01007011.1_pt1 | contig 16442 bp, 43 predicted proteins | sample 5358111 | NCBI WGS metagenome assembly VFSW01 (sample SAMN11554181, study PRJNA540505) | mine drainage metagenome | isolation source: sediment from site ElyBrook_90M | place: USA: Ely Copper Mine, Vershire, VT | collected 2017 | reverse complement strand
ATACTACATTGAATAATATCGTAAGGTTTACATAAGATGACCCAGTTATATACTCACCCTGAGCACCAGCCCAACAATACTCTACAATGAAAGGACGCCACAATCGTTACGGTGTATTGATCATCACCACAATCGTTACAGAGGATTGTCTTTATGAATCGTGAAGATCGTGAGAAATATTTCAAACGCAATGCAGACATTAGACGGCGCGAACGGTTCCGTGCACCTGAGCCTGAGCCTTACTGCAGAGGCAAGAAACGGGAGTGGGTTCCTTTTGAACTTGCTCGTGAGGTAATACGTGCTGAGTATCTTCCTTCCAAAAAAGGATATTTTTATTATCATGACCGGTACAAGCCTGTTGGCATTCCTAAGTATCCTTTCAATGTATACAAGAAAGAATGGTTGGGGTGGAATGATTGGTTGGGTGTGAGCAATGATGGTTACGTTAGCTTACGTAAAAGGGTTTTTATTGACTATCCAGAGGCATTGGTGTATGCAAATCAATTGGGGTTGAAGTCAAGGGCAGAGTGGTTTGCGTTGGTTGACTCAGGAGGCGTTCCGCCACACATCCCGCGACGGCCCGACTATGCTTACAAAGGTCAATGGACCAATTGGCCCATGTGGTTGGGGGTGGGGGTAGCATCTAAAGTTGAGGCTGCACAGGTGATCGAAAGCAACAAGATTCTGGCGTGCGTACAGTTCGGGGCGCGGCCTGGCGGAGTGTTTGCATTTATGGTGTGTGATGGATTAACCCAATTACAAGAGAAATTAAAAGGTAATGATTTTAGGGTGATACGGGCGTTCAAACTTGATGTGGGATACGATTGGCGATCTCGGGTCGACCGGGGGAGCACACCATACCGGGACACGGAATTTGGTGAAAGATTATTTTCTAATATCAACGAGTTACTGTTTGACTTCGTGACGGACTTGGTGATCGTTCCAGTCCCCGCCCAGGGGATCTTGCGATAGCTTCGAATGCTTCAGGTGGGGGCGACCTTGGTGGGAATGCTACTTTACTTTGCCTTCTTTTCTAAGGCTTTTTTCCCAATCATCTGCGGCCATTGGTGCGCCAATCTTGTGAAGGATGTTGATCCAGAACATATATTCCGAAGAGGAAGCATCATCCATAGAATCTAGGGTGCCCTGTATGATCTCAGATAGTCCCGTCACCTCTCCTTTGCTTAAACCACTAACTGCTTCATTTAGTTGGGTGATTCCAGCAAGCTCTTGCATTCTATTTTTGTCCATGGGTGCACTCCTTAGGTATGGTGATCTATTTATGGTAACCTGGGTCGCCCAGGGGATCTTGCGATAGTTCTGAGCACCTACCGACATGCCGGACGTATAACCGAGCGTGACGAATATACGATAGGGCAAATTTCGCCCTACCTTATAATACAATAAGTTACACACGATGATTATCTGTCGAAAGCCCTCCACTTCTGGGGGCGCCCTCCCGGTAGGTGATCAAACCATCCGTAGGACTAGCAGCCCCACGGAACACTCTGGTAACCTTGCTCACCAAAGCTAACTTGCTGATTTTAGTTGGTCACATTCTACATCTGAGGCACGAGCAGGTGACTGGCGGGGGGCAGAGCGCGGTGCGGGGAAAGTCCTACCAAAAGTGCTACGGTATTCTGGCCGAATGAATCAATGAGTTATAGATACTAGTGACGAGGAATTGGTGCCTGGCTGAGCTACACGGGGAACATATGTTCCACAAAATGCCTTCGGCGCGGCTCCCCTCATGCACCCCGTATGATGGATAAGACTTGCTTGAGGGCTGAGGGCCCACTCGGCACAAAGGAAAGGGGCCACCGGCCCCTTGGATACGTAACCTACTGATTGTGACCCTATTTAGATGTTAAGTTTTCCATCTCTTCATTTGTGATTTCTTTGTACTCAATTCCACCCTCATGACTTACGTTGTTCAGCATATCAAAGAGACCACCAGCCGAAATGTAATAATATCCCTTAAGTGGTGGAATTGTATAGCCTTTAAACAATATCTCAACTTCATTACCTTCACGACAAACACATACAGAATCGTCGCTTGTGTATACGGTGATCATTCTTTCTTCCCACCATGTAGGCCATCCATAATATCTTTATCATAGGTAATTTTAATATCGACAGGTTCGAGTGGTGCAGAAAATGCGACATGCATCGTTAGCTTCTTTGCTACTTGGCACGGGAACTTGTAATACATTTGTTGATAGTCGTTCTTATCAGCAATCAAGATTGCTACCTTCTGCTCAGTGAGCTTGTGGATGGTGCCTATCCTTAACGCATATAAATAGTCTGGGACCATAAACGCAACGGTGTCACCTACTTCAAGTTCGCTTCCAAAGACATCCTTCATTTTATTTTCAGCTCCTTGTTTATGGAGCCTGTATCTTCAAACAACTTAACGGCGTCATCCCAAATAGATGAGTCGCCAACTCCTCGTAGAATTAAACACTCCAACAGCCTTGAGTCCGCAATCAGCTTGTTGTACATCTCTGTGGGGATTGTTATTCCGTCTCCTCGCTGCATAGGAGACGGAAACTTAGGGATTGGGTCAATCTCTTTAAGTTTGTTGGCTTCCTTTGTAGCTAGACATACTGGACAGAAACGGTGAGGGAGTCCCCACCGTTCAACCCAATAATTGTGTTCTCTCTTATTACCACAAGGTGGGATCGAATGGTCGTATATTGTTGTCTCTGGATGGTCCCTCATTGCAATGCACACTGGGCAACCGAAGCCAGTAGAAAGAAGATAGCTATCATGCTTCTTCAAATCCCCACACAGTGGGTATACAGTAGCAATGTTCATTTTACTTACTTGGTGTGAGTAATGTGGGCAACTCCAGCATTATCAACGGTCATTGTATTCCCGACGTTTGGTGCAGTTGTTTGGTTGCGATGATCAAGACACACATGTGCCTGAGTAATCTTTGCACATGTTGCCATATCAGCATCGGTATTGACAATGAATGGCCATAGGCCAGCATCAGACTTGAATGTATCTTCAGTGGGAGCGGTAGGTAGGTTGGTAGATGCGAATGCACCAAAAGTTAATGTCACAAGCACTGCACTAAACAACCACTTCATTGTATTCTTCATATTCATGACCTCATTGATTGGGTTAGGATGTTCACTTCCTGTTAGTATCCCATACAATTGGGTAAAGGTCAACGCGCTACACTAGCATCTATATTACCGGTCTCATCACCCGGTACACCTGAGGCTTCAATTCTTATTCCATATACATGCTGCGCGGGGTTGCCTTTATCGAGTACAGTTCCGTCAAACATCTGCCCCTGATATTTGAAGAGTATCCGTTGGCCAGGTTGGGCGGTAGGTAAGCCATCTTGAGTACTATCGGCCAGCCAGAACCTTCCGTTACTGTCACGTGTTACGTTTGCGGACAGGTCAACTGCTTCCTTTAGTTCAGAGAGTTTCACTTCCCTTCCAACTTTGCCTGCAGTTCTTTCTTGCGAGCGTCGAGGCGTGCCATCTCATGACCGATGCGAACAAGCTCAGCTTTCATGTTGACTACTTGTTTGTCGCTTGTGCCTGCACGGTAAGTCTCTTTGAATGCTTTGACTTCCCGGGAATTCAACACAGCATTCACAATGTCATTATAGCGATTATACTCCTTTCCATTAAGCATGCGGGCTTTCAATCCTGGATGTTTATCATTCAATAGATCAATAAGCAGTATGAGGGGATATTCTTTATTGCGCCAGTTCCACACCAATTGATTTCGATCATTCAATAGGAACCAATCCGCATCATGCCCCCCTGAAAGGCTGCGAGGTTTCTTTGTCAGGATGTAACGCTTCAACTCGCTCTTGAGTAGTTTGATGTCTTCGGGAGTGGGGCCTTGCTTCTCAGCTTCATTGATTAATTTCTTTATTAATGTCATGTTATTCTCCAGAGTTGATGTGTTATTTATATCAGCCTTGTCCAACCCCACGTGTCACAAGAAAGACTAACATCAACCCAAGACCCATAAAGAACGGAATTACTTTGAATACCAATGCAGATTTAAAGTTCTGCGTATTGATTACCAAAGATACTCCCAACAACCATATGGAAGCCACAAGTGGCATGTACGACACAAACATATTCATTTGTAAAGTCCTCGATTGATTACTTTGATACCACACGCTTTTAAATATTCCAGCAAGACGTCCGGGTTGCCCGCAAGTTTCTGCACATGATCATCCATCACCGCACATACAACCTTGCGGGCACGAATCACCTTGATCATATATAGCATCGTTGCGATGTACGATCCGATCAGCAGGCCATATATTAATACCAGGATGGTATGCTCGTTCATACTTATCTCCCTAGCTCGCGCCATGCCTTCTTGGCAGCGAGTAGTTCCTGTGTTGCTTGTTGATGCTTCGCCTGTGCTTCCAGCAACCTACTGTACTCTGGAAAGGTGTAAGGCACATGCTCCTTGCGGTAACGAACAGCAGCCTTAGCCTTTTCGACTTGCTCAGCAATACTTGAGTTCATTTCATTCTTTCCTTCTTCTCTTTCGTAAGCATCTTGCGAATCTTGATAAGATGATCTTCAGTCTGCGGAACACCAGCAGCGTTGATGTCAAGGAACATCTCCAGCAAATCTATCTTACTGTAACGCTCACCATCAAGGTTCGCATACTGCACCGAGCAGTCTTCGAACTGATAGCGGTCGCGGATACTCATCTCATGCCAGTACAACCCACGATAAGTGAACTGGCTGGTGACAAACTCCATCAGTGCATTCATCCGCTGCTTGCCATCCAATACAACATAATCATTCTTGGGCCAGGGATAAGAAATGAAGATGAACTTACCAAGGTCCCGTCCGCGGAAGATAGATTCAATGAACCGCTGCTTGTCTTCAAGAGACCAAGCATACCCACGCTGATACTCAGCGTTACCATCAATACCATTCTTAAATGCACGGTGCAATAAACTATCAACGGAAGAGGAAATGTAGTGGTTGTTGATCCGACGTAGGGCGAAAGAAGTATCCTTTGCATCAGACTTCTTGAACACATCTACCCATGGCCAGCAACCATACACACGACCATTATCTACTATTTGACCATGCACTTCCTTGAGGTCGTGATGATCAATAACAACAATGCGATCCTCCGCGAAAAGTTCAGCAACGCGGCAATCCTTTAGATTACCAACCACAACCTCATCGCCCACAACCAACTTGCGGTTAGCGGGGACGGGCGGGATGACAGTGTCATAGTCATGATCGAAGTCACGGTACCGATCAACCGCAATCTGGCGTAACTGTGCGTCAGTGGGTGGTGACTTTGGTGCCTTAGTTTTCTTCATTAGGTTGACCCCATTGACCGAAGCAGTTCATCCATTTCTTCATACCGCTCACGATACTCTTTAATCGCGGCGATCCACCCATCAGTAATATCTGACCGAGCAGGTGACTGTTCTTGTCGGTACTCTAAGAACTGTAACAGTGCATCCAACTGCTTGTTGATTTCGTAGAGAGACATTACAGCTTCACTCCTGCAGCCTGAGCAGCTTGCATGATGATTGCAGCTTGGACAGGGGTCAGGCTCGCGAACTTAACACCAATGTGGCCGGTGGTGTAACTTACTTCCATTGTGTTGTTGTAGATTGAGATATCAAGGTTCTTGCATATGTTCGTGCGGGCGACCTCATTCTGGGTGCGGAGTTCGGCAGCGGTCAATTGGCTGGCACGCGAGGCTTTCTTCCAGTTGACTTGGTTGGCGATTGTAAACACAATCTCAGTGATGTCAAAGCTGAACCCATGAACACTGTCTTTGTGGCTGCGGAACATCTTACGCTTTGGCTGCCCCATCTCACGGACATACACACGGTACTTGCCATTCGCCGGGCCCTGCTTATATGAGTAGGTGGAAGCATACTCAGCGACGATATCAATGTCGATGTACTCACCTGCGACGTACGCACCTTCCTTCACCATATCGAACTGGCGGAACAACCCATTGGCAATCTGCTGCTCGATGTTGGCTTTGTCCTGCGCAATTTTATTCTGTTCAGCGCGATAAGCAGCCTGTTGGCGAGTCTGAGTAGCGTTAAGTGTGCTCATTGGATTGTCCTGTGGTTGCTTGACTGTATGAATATATTATACACAACCATGACCCATAAGTCAACAAAAAGTTCTCCCTCGATGATCAGGGAGTTATAACCTCTTGATTATATTAAGCTGGTACTTGCCAGGGATTGAACGAAGCTGATGCCTGGCCTTCATCATATGCATACTGCATCAGCTGATTGACAAGTGCTTCACTGAACCAGAACATCCCCTCCCCATCAACAGCCGTGGCACGGTCTTTGTTGTTACGAAATGCTTCAAGTCCAATGGCCTTCAGATACATAACGCTAGGATTGACTTCTGCAACCTTCACATTCTCCGCGTCTTTCTGTATGTGTTTTCTGTGCTTCTCATTCATGTTGTTTACCAAAACTTTGCAAGGAAGTGCGCGGCAATGTATGCAACCCCACTGACAAACACAATTGCAGAAACGATCCAGATAGCAATCAGGACGCCGATATGTTTAAAAATCCAATTCAACCAGTCCATTATATACCCTCTTGATTATTACCAGAACTTGGCGACGAAGTGACCGATGATTGTCAGTCCACCACCGACCACAACCAACATGGTGATGACAATAAGCAACTCGATAAGGGTGAAACCTTTCTGTGAATTCATAGTGTTACCTCTCAGTTAATAATAATATCTCAGTATTAATGCGGTCGAACACTCGCTGCGGAACTTTCCAGCCATTCGACTTTAAGTTCATCAAGCGAGCATGGAAGCGATCAAGTGTCTCATCGAAGTAGTGATCAGGAGCCTTCCCATCCGTGCGACAGACAGTGATCTCGTAGCCGTTGCCAATGCAAAGGGCATACACATCACTGTCTTCACCAACTCTGCAGTAGCTCATAATTTGTCGAAGTTCTCAGATGAAAGTGAATCGGGAGTCAGGTTGGTAACATCTTTCAGGCGACCATATACTTTACCCGTCCATCTCAAGAAGCACTCAGTTGTCTCCAAATACTTTGCGGGCTGGGCATCATTTTCCTGAACATAAACACGAACAGTAACAATACGATCATGTTTTTTACCAAACTGTGTTGTGCCATTATCAGGTTCGATATCTGTGATCAACAATAGCACTGGCCCCATCGGCGAGTGATAGATATCATTAATGTGTATATTGCCGATCATACCTTAACCCTTTGATTACTTTAGTCGGACTATGAATTCATTCAACATCGGTCGGTGATGATTGATTAAGATCTCCGCTAGCTTCTTGCGGTAATTAGCCTTGGCGGTTCCTTCCTGGCAGTGATCATACTGCCGTATGAGGTACCATACATCAGGACCCCTGAACATGTCAACAGAAAGGTTATGCTCATTCGCATAATCAATAATAAGCTTCTGAATCGCGGTGGTGTGATTGACTTCGCTCATGGTAGTTTACCGAACGCAATTGTAGTAGTAAGTAGAGGCACCAGCATATGACATACACAGAACTTCCTGGAACCGCGCAATAACTTCCGCACGAGTCGCACTGTGCTTCATCATATCATCGAAGATGGCCTGCGCACGAACTTTCTTGGAAACTTTCGGAGGATCCTTCTCAGTCTGTGAGGCATGTCCAATAATAACATCCCCAAACATTGCAGTGTTGGTCTTAATGGAATCAACAGACTTAGTGGCAAGTTTGTACCGTAGTTGTTCTAGCTCTGCCAAGGCGTCATTCAGCATGCATGAGCGAGTCCGAACGTACGCAGCAGACGCCTCACCATCTTGCGTCAGGTTCTCGGGAGACAGGTCACCTTCCAGCTGGTTCATCACCTGCTTAACTTCCTCAATAGTCTTCGGGTAAGGAAGAAGCTTCTCAGGCTCGCTATTCTTACGGAAACCATTCCACAATTCGCGCTGCACATTTACTTCTTTGATGTAGAGTGAAAGACTCATTGGTGTCTCCGGTTGATTGCTTGACTGTATGAATATATTATACAGCAATAGGGTCAAAAGGTCAACAGTATTACTTGGAAGCTAACCCCTTGAAGATAACGATGATATGTCCACCATCTGAGTTGTTGTATCCATATCCCTGTGGACGAATACCACACGGAGCTGAACCATATGGGCGACTGAGGTAGGCAGTAACAACACCAGGCATCTGCGCGAGTTCATTGACGACGCACTCACGTTCCATCACATTCAAATCATCATCGCGTTTCTCAATCTTGTAGCGGACATTCCCATCATTCCGTTTCGATATGCCATTCGGGCCATCAGCGTAGTAACGACCAACCTGCCCACCGAACTTAACGATGACGTTACGGATAAGGCCGATGCGGGTTTGTTTGCTCATTTAATCTCTCCGGCGAATGCTTGACTGTTAGGAATAAGTATACAGCAATAGGGTCAAAAGGTCAACTTCTTCTTTTGCTCCAGAATTCGATCTAACCTCTGATATTCAGTCATAGTTATTGACTCAGCCCGAACATTAGGATTAAACAAATTCACCACCTTCAAGATGTCATACACGCTGACATTATAAAGAGGTGTGAGCGTACCGTTGGTCAGAATGACCACGAAGGTCCCCATGCTGTCTTCCACTTCAAAGAGTTGAGTTGTTGATTCTTGATGAGCAGGAGGATTACCTTTCAGGTAATCATCAATCTCAGCGTCCATTGCGTGGCCAGTGAAGGCGTGACATACATATGCCTGATGATCACCACCTTCCGGTCGGCCCGAACGAAGCCAACGATACCGCGCGGCATCTGCTTTAAGATTGTGCCGCGCCTTCTTGTCTGATTCGTCTTGTTCGCTCATAATGTACCCATTGATTATGTGTTATATACCACAACAGAAAAGTCGCAGCCTTTATCAAGTGGCTTGAATGTCCACTTGATAATATCTCCACTCCAATTGGATTGAGCATCAACAAGATAGACAATCTGATTGACAGCAGTCCGAGCAGATATTAATCGAAAGCCTTCATCACATGCATCATCATACAGGCGACTCATGAACTCACCACGACTAAGCGTTGATGCATCTGAGTAGAACGTCCGAGACTCTTCACCCCACTGAAAGTAGTCGGTGCTGTATTCTTTAATGGTTGCCATGATATAACCTATTGATTAGGCAGACGGATTGGCAGGCAGGTTCAATGTCATCTTGATTTCGTCCCAGATCTTCTGTTCCAGACGGAACAGTAACTCATTGATGTCACTAGCATTCTTCTGCCCAAGAACATCAGCGGATTGCATTACAGTGACACGAGCATCCATAACATTGTCACTAACTGCAGCGTATAACTTTGATCTGGTGTCGTGACTAAGTTTCATTTCGGTATCTCTTTGCTTGACTGTTAGGATAAGTATACATCATGATCACCCTAAAGTCAACAGATCATGTAACCTATTGATCTCTGCTATCAAGTTTCAGAAATAGCTTAATGTGCTGCACACTAGCGAGCACGTCGTCTAGGAACTGCTTGCGGGCTCGCATCAGTTGTTTATTTTTGTTCGCCACAAGTGCAATTCTAGCTGGATCGATATCTGCTGTAACTGAATCAATCAACCGATCACACTGCTTGGTTGTCTTTGGATAGTTAACATCCGGCAGGCCAAACGTCTTACGCTTATCGTTTATCTCTCGGAGATAATTTCGGAGTACTTTGCTTTCACTCATATCACCTCTCCAGCCAACCGTCAGGATAACCAGCAGCTGCATAAGCTGCATACTTTTCACGATGTGCGCGTGCAACTTCCATCAGCTTCTCCATGTCTTCAAACGACACATAGATTCGATCCCAACCCGTCTCTGTGTAGTGGTAGAACGACACACATCCATCGCCGTCCACTTCTCCATGGATGCAATCAGGGTGAATCGTATAAGGGACAGCGGCCATATCATTCTCTCTTTAAATCAAATTAGGCTGCGTGTGGCAGGAATCGAACCTGCATTAAGCATTAACTGCTCTGGACCACTATCGGCCTCTCAACAGACATTGCTCGAGTATCTGCCTACCCACCTACACCCGCATAATAAGAGATTCTCAATCGGAATCGAACCGATGTCTCAAGCACTAAAGGCGAGTATCCTTGCACCACTAGAAGATGAGAATCATATGGTTAAGCTCAGTGGGCCGGATATGCGGTCCTGTGCTTTGAGCATTCGTTAGGCAGTCCCAACCACTGCGCTCAACCATTAAAGATAGTATACACAATGATGACCCAAATGTCAACAGTTATTTAATTTACGGAGGGTCAAGGAGTTATGAATCCTCGAGTGTACTTAAGAACTCCTTGTAATCTCTGTAATGCCCACCATATTGGTGGATTGCTTTCTCTCCCATCGGCCATCTGCCCTTGATTATATTTTTGGCGTACTCAACTGCGAAATGTGCATCCTTACTAATTGCCTTCTCACCTAGTGGGAATCTACCTTTGATTACTTTCTCTGCATATCGATAGGCACATCGGGCATCACGACCAATTGCCTTCTCAGCCTCAGGCCATCTACGTTTAAGTACATCTTCCGCATAATAACTAGCCCACACACCAGCATGCTTAATTGTTGCATCCGTAAGAACCTTCTCTCCCATTGGCCATCTGCGTTTAAGTATATACCGAGCATACCGATATGCATACTCAGGATCACTCGCAATTATTTTTTCACCTAGCAGGAATCTTCCTTTAAGTACATCATTAGCATATCGGTATGCAGATTCAGGCGATGTAGCAGCCACCTTTGCATTTAACTTATCTCGCGTGGCGAAGTGCTCCAACGATTCTGGATTGGCATGATATTTAAAGAGGTCTGACATTTTACAGATCGTGCTCACCAACACAGGCCATACACATACCGCCCTGCTGTTGCTTTATCCATCCACCACACTGACAGCACCGTGGCAGTACAACTACTGGCCAGAAATGATCTCCATTGCGTTGTAGGTTCTGCAAAGCGAATGACACTTCACTGGCCATAGAGATCAACTTCGTTTGGTGTTCACCAGCGGGTAACCGTTCAATGGCATAGCAGAGATCGCGTGCCTGTTGCAATAACTTCTCATCTCCAAACTGTGCGTTGTCTGTCATATTATTCCTTAAAAATTATAGTAGTGTTTTGATCACGTCTATGTCGAACCAATGTTCTTCATCTCCGTTCTCAATTGAGATAGTACCTTTTGTATCAAACATTTCCCAATCTCCATAACGATTACTAAGATCACCGGTCTTCAACCCTCTCTTAATTTCATCAGCAGTAAAGGTTTGCTTGTATCCACTGTTATCAAACACAACACTCTTACCGTCTTTGGTTACACCATACCAACCAGATTCTGTTTTATATGCAACACCCCGAACAGGATTATGGTATTGATCTTCTGTCGCCTCTGGCATTCCAATTGGTGATGCTGCTTCCGTCAATTTGTTCAACTTCATCATATACTTTAGAAGCTTCTCAACTTCTTTCGTATCAAAATCCAACATATCAGATAAGTCCGTAATCTCAAACTTATCCAGAACTTGCTTCTGTTGTTCAGCGTTCAACTTCTTACGGAACTCATGCCATACCTCACCCTCAAGATCAGATCGGTAGTCTTCAGTTAAAACTTCTTTTATTTTCATTTGTATTATTCCTTTGTGAAGTTCTTACTATACTTCTTGAATTGTGTCTCCGACATCCGAGCCAGCACGGCTTTTGGGTCATATATTCGTGCAACGTCAATGATAACAAATTCACTCTCAAAGAATTTGTGCATCTTATCATCTTTAATGAGGACAACATAATTGTCGCCGTTCTGACTGTGAACTGCAATCACTTGTGTTCCTGCTGAGGCGACTTCATTTAGTTTCATTTGATTCTCCTTTTGTTTTATTTATTTGAATCAACAAGAATATTTGGTAATCCAATTAACACAGCCGACACTTTGGCGATGAATGCATTAACGTCTTCTACTGGCTCACTGGTTACCCTTAGTGCAGGGGTGAATGTTGTTGTTATCATCCGCCCGTCATGTAACTGTTTGATTGTTAGGTTAAACGAAAAGTGATGAACAAGATCGCGTTCATCAATCCGAGCATACTTAATTAGTTCTGTTCCTGCTTGGAATGAAAGGTTACGGTCGATTGAATGGATGTCGAATAATTTATCGAACTCTTTCCAATCACATTGACTTGTGTCAGTAATGTATATCATGCTATCACAAACGTCACAATGGGGTCCCAAATTTCAAGAAGGATGAATGCCATAATAGTGAAGAAAGCCATCAACCGTGTCATGCTTATGTCCTTAAGGGTGCGACCACCAATGATTACAAAACCAAAAATTCCTAGGAACATTGCTGACACACCAAATTTAAACAAGACGACAATGATCGCAAGTATCATGGAATGTGTTAGTATTATTGTGTACATATTAGTTCCTCTTTAGTTGTATCCGTTGATCCAGTTGCGCATCTGGTCCGGTGTATCAAGTAAGCTAGCGCACCACATCTGCAGCCCCAGCTCATTGACTGCTGCATGATTCTTGGTATCCGGATGCTTCAACACATCACTACACATTGACATGAAGGCACCTTGCAGATCGCCCTCATCAACATAAGCGAGTGCTCTGTCTTTACACCACTGGAGATGTTCTGCTCGGTTCATTTGGTATCTGCTCCCATTGTTGAGTGATTTTGTTGAAATATTCTCGATGATCACAATCCATGCACACTCGTTCAAGGCGGTACATTGTTCCATCGTGATTGTTGCCGGATATCAATACCTCACCAGGAAGTTCTGGTGAGCTGGCATGGCGGTTGCTAATGTTACCAACACACAGATAGTTTCCGTTCTTATTGTTGCAGTACCACGTGTGCCAGAATATACAATTCATTTGTTTCTCCTGTTGTATCTGATAATAGGAGGAGGATTACTTTTCGCCCCCTTATTGTTAACATACAAAGGATATACAGCAAGCATATATGGAAGGATTAGGAGTTTCATTCTACTACCTCTTCAATAATATCATACAAAGATTTACGATGCAATAAGAAGTGACCATCAGCCGTCCATGACATTGTAATACTTCTTTCCCCCTCAGACACAAATCCAAGAACCGGAAAGTCAAGAACGTTGGGTATTATAACAATAATTGATACTATCTGACCCAAACGGTTCTTGTACTTCTTACCTGCTGATATGATCATCTTATAATCCAAATCATCCAGATGATCGCTGCCTCCATGAGGCCAAATACTACCCACGCGACCTTACCTGGCTTGCTGCATATTGAATACGCAATCACTGATAAGAGGAATGTGAATAGTGCCTTGAAGAAGAACAATGTTGCTGCTGATGAGATTAGATTAATCATTGCATCTCTCCTAAACTTTAATCAGTGTGCAGAGACCAGGTACCCACACAAGCGCAAGCATGATCAACTCTGTCACAATGAAGATTGATATTTGAACTAACACAATATCAATGTGGTGGTCTGGTTTAAATCGAGCGACCGCCCACAGAGATACTAACAGGGCAAACAAGGTTAGCATGACAGACACAATAATCTTGATAATTAATGAAGCAATCAATGCTGCAGGGACCGTGATCATCTGAATCTCCTTACACAAAATTGATAATGTTGAACCAAATCTGTGCCCAAAATATTGCTGTAATTAAAACAAACATCCCCTTTCGAATGAAAAGAAAGCCTGGTGTTGGGTTAACCGGATGTAATATTGCAATATCAGACATCAACAGTACCAGGAGCGATGCAATCACTTTGCATACACCTATTCCAAATGCAAGGAGTGAAATATTAATCATTTTACAAATACAATCCAGTTGGTCCAGATGAAAACAAATAATAGCGCTTCAACCACAATTGCAATTGACCACTGCACCCAACCTGGCTCTTTATCTTCGATAGGAGCGAGAATAATGATACCAATAATGAATCCAACTAAAAAATGACACCACACCTTCATCATTACCCACCCAAGCGATGCTAATGAGATTGTAATCATTTCACGATCTCCGATAACTTCTTGGGGGTGAAGGCGAAGTCTAACTCACACTCATTAGCAAGTAAGTCCTCAATTGAGATGTATCCAAGCTCGCCACCATATCCCATATCAGCCCAACCAAAAGCCTGATGTTGGCGACCATTTTCACACACATCCTTTTCGGTGATATAAAAATCCATTCCTTTGTTGTGAAAGTAGTGAAGGTATGCGATAGCGCTCATTCCCTGTCCATTTGTCTTGCCAGGAGTTGGCATTGATTTCACAATATCACCAAGCTCAACCAGTTTGTCAATAAAATACTGGCGCTCTTCACCGTAGCACAGTTGCCCAACAAACGTCAACTGTGTTTGTCCAATAAAGGGCCGAAGGAGGTCAACCGCAGCAGCAGCTTGGAGCTTGTTGTTTGGAACATAAACTGGGGTGTAGTTTGTGTTGCTGAGTTTCTTCTTTGCATTCGCATAAAGCGTTGATGCATAGGCGGTACTGACCATCAATTCGTCTTGAATCATTCCCATCACAACCTTGCGGCCTTTGCTGCTGTGCGCGCGGTAGATATCATTCGCTTGTGTCTGGTTGCTCATGTCGGTCTCTTTACTTGACTGTTGGGATAAGTATACACAATGATGACCCAAATGTCAACAATTTTCTTTCCTAATAGGATCAAGAAGTTATATTTTTATCTCACTGCGACCGTCATATCCTGATCCATAAGAATCGATAACTGTATGTTCAATACCGGGAAAATTCTCCGCAACGTACTTTTCTGCATGTCCACGAGCAACGTCTAATTTTAGAGAAGCATTTCCCTCGAACGGCCAAACTCCCATCGGCAGTGTGGTGTGGAGATACACCGTATCACTCCCCATTGAACGGACTGTGATGATTTTTGTGATGGTAACTTCGTTCATGTCATTCACGCTCCAACTGTGTGAGTTCCTGTGTATAGTTTGCAATTGTCTCCTTCAAGAAATGAATGCGGTTCTTGCGAGCAGTTATCTTCGTGCTCTCTTCAATGTTCGCTTTCGTGCCGACAGGTGCATGTCCAACAATCTTTATTTTGGGAGATGTTGCAACGGTGTTGACATCAAAGGAATTTATGTGAATATATTCTTTGCCTTTAGGTGAACACTTAATAACGCGATACGTTGTTGCAAGGTATTCGTGGGTGTCAACATCAAGGTTAGCGGGCGAGGAAGTAATCTTCCAATATGATAGTTTGGAAGAGAAGTAATCTTCACACGAAAAGATTGTTCCAACTGGAAGGTAGTTTGGTGACAACATATCAACCTCTGCTTTAACTGTTGAATACAGTATACAACAATATGACCCCATTGTCAACAGCTATTTGTTGTAGATCCATTGGGGAACAATTCTTCCACTATTCAAGAAGTTATCCTGACTTAGAACCTTACCAGTATTTGGACAATGTCCTTTTGAAACAGGATATGTCGTGCTGATAATTCCATTCGCGTACAGATTGACACTTTCAACTTCTACATAATGAACGTCCCAATATGTAACATCCATTCCCATCCATTTGTAAACTGGCATGTTGTGAATTCGTTTGTACTCTTTCTCTTCACCAGCGGCAAGAGGATCACCGATGTGGGGTTGTCCATATGGTTCACGAATATTGGTTCTGCAAACTCCTAAGTTGGCGAGGTGGTTGAGTGTGGAGAATATATCACCACTTTCAACGGTCTCGGGACAGAGGACGACGTTTGCTTTGATATCGGCGTAGAAGGACTTTCTCATAATAGACTGAAACGGCGGCGGAGTACCTTGCCCCATAGTCGCGGCGTAGAAGTCATGGTTGAAAGAGGTTACTGAGATGCTTGCTTTGTCAAATAGGTTCCAGAGTTCCATATTCTGAAGAGCAAGAACACCGTTTGTACGAAGACCTAACCGTGCGTGTGGTATGTGGGATCGAATGTATCGGACAAGCTCGGGAAGGTGTTTGTAGAGAAGTGGATCAGTGTTTGATCCCGTAACATTGATATCAGTTATATTCCTTTCAATACACTCTGCAACAAACTTGTCAATATTAAGCAATGGCCATGTATTGAGGTTGTTGTAAGGGTCAAGAGCCATCATGTTTTGGCCAATACAAAAGTAACACGAACGGTTACACGGTCCAGACAAGTGTATATTGCCAAACCAATGTAAGAAGTTTTCATTTGAGTTTAAACAGCCCATGAATGGGAGTGTACCCTATTATATTACGAAAGGCAACATCTGGATTATAATATTATCTCCACATAAATACAAAATATTATAATATGTGGAGATATTTGATATGAAATTGCAACAATTATTTGAAGCTAATGTTGCAGACATTAAGTCTGTAACATTTACAAAACCAGAACTACTAAAAGTATTCCGTCACTTCATTG
>VFSW01007010.1_pt1 | contig 16443 bp, 13 predicted proteins | sample 5358111 | NCBI WGS metagenome assembly VFSW01 (sample SAMN11554181, study PRJNA540505) | mine drainage metagenome | isolation source: sediment from site ElyBrook_90M | place: USA: Ely Copper Mine, Vershire, VT | collected 2017 | reverse complement strand
GCGATTTTTCAATCGCAGCAGGCCTGGGCGCAGCATCCGCAGGAATGGCTGCACGCAATCGACAAGCTCGCACGCGAGGCTGGCGCGCTGGAGGTGCACGGGTTTCGCCGCGCTCTCGGCCTCGAACAGGAGGATTACATCAAACCGGCCGAGGGCGACGCACGCTTCGACGCCGCCGAGTGGCATGACAACCTGTACTACGACCTGCTCAAGCAGTGGTATCTGCTCTATACCCGCTGGATCGGGGAGGCGGTCTACGATACGCCGGCGATGACCAAACACACCCGGCGGCGCGCCGCGTTCTGGGTGCGCCAGTGGTTCAACGCGCTGGCCCCGACCAACTATTTCTTCACCAACCCGGTGGCGATCCGCAAATTCTACGAGACCAACGGCCAGAGCATCGTCGATGGTCTCAAGAACTGGTCCGAGGACGGGCGCGCCGGCGAGGTGCGGATGGTCGACGGCCGCAGCTTTTCGGTCGGCCACAATCTGGGCACCACGCCGGGATCGGTGGTGTTCCGCAACGAACTGATCGAACTGATCCACTACGTCCCGGTGACGGCGCAGGTGCACGCGGTGCCGCTGGTGTTCGCGCCGCCGTGGATCAACAAGTTCTACATTCTCGATCTGAACGAAAAGAAGAGCATGGTGCGCTACCTGCTGCAGCAGGGCTTTTCGGTTTTCGTGATCAGCTGGCGCAACCCGGACGCGAGCATGGCGAATACCACTTTCGACGATTATGTCCTCAAGGGAGCGTTGGCCGCGATCGAGGCCGCGCGCGCCATTTGCGGCGTGCCGCAGGTGCACGCGGTCGGCTATTGCCTGGGCGGCACCGCGCTCGCCATGCTGATGGCCTGGCTCAACCGCGAGTACGAGGGCAAGCCGGGGATGCCGGTGGCAAGCTGGACCATGCTCGCCTCGCTGGTGGATTTTTCCAGGGCGGGCGAGATCGAAACCTTCCTCAACGAAGAGGGCATCAGGAAAGTCGAGGAAGTGCTCGCGCGCAAGGGCTATCTCGACGGCCGTGAGATGAGCACGACCTTCCGTCTGCTGCGACCCAACAGCCTCATCTGGCATTATTTCGTGCACAACTATCTGTATGGCGAAACGCCTCCGGCGATGGATGTGCTGTACTGGAACACCGATACCACGCGCCTGCCGCGCGCGATGCACAGTTTCTATCTGCGCAACTGCTATGTGAAGAACGCCCTGGCGCAAAGGGACGGCATTACCATCGGCGCTCACCCCATCGACCTGCGCCGCATCACCCAGCCGCTCTACGCCGTCGGTTCGGACGAAGACCACATCGCGCCGTGGCGCGGCACTTTCAAGACCTGCACCCTTGTGGGCGGCCAGGCGCGCTATGCGCTGTCCACTTCGGGTCACATTCTCGGCATCATCAACCCGCCGGTCAGTCCGCCGAAGCGCGCCTACTGGGCAGGCGACTGGAAGGGGGAGACCGACGGCAAGGCGTGGCGCGGCCAGCATCCGCAGCTGCCCGGCAGCTGGTGGCAGGATTGGACGCGCTGGCTGGCCAAGCACTGCGGTCCGCTGCAGCCGGCGCCGCCGGTGGCGACCAAGGAGTATCCGGCGCTGTGCCCGGCGCCGGGCACTTACGTGCTCGAACACTGAGCGGGACAACCCTCGTTCCTAAGGCATTGATGTAGCGCGGCGCGTCGTGATGCGTGGTGCGCACCGACTCCCTCGCTTCGGGCATGTTGCTCCCCTGCAGATTCACCACACCGCAGCAGGTGCAGACACAGTTGCGCTCGGCCTCGACTTGAATGTAAATGCCGGTGCCGCGGATGCCTATGGCGGCGGTGGGGGTGGTGATGTTGCATCGCGCGCAATCGAAGCGCCGCCCGATTACGTCTTCAATTCGCGTATAGCGGGGCTATTTTCCGCGCAGTTCGCGCCGAAGGATCTTGCCTATGGGCGTCTTCGGCAGGCTGTCACGGAATTCGACGTACTTCGGAATCTTGTAGCCGGTAAGCTCCCGCCTGCAGTGCTCGATCACGGATTCCTTGCTCAGACCCGGATCTTTTTTCACGATCACCGCTTTCACCGCTTCGCCCGATCTCTCGTCGGGCACACCCACCACAGCGCACTCGAGCACGCCGGGGTGCGTCGAAATCACGCTCTCGATCTCGTTCGGATAGACGTTGAAACCCGACACCAGGATCATGTCCTTCTTGCGGTCGGTGATGGTGACATAGCCTTTGGCGTTCATGTAGCCGACGTCGCCGGTCTTGAGCCAGCCGTTTTGCAGCACCTTGGCGGTCTCCCCGGGCAGTTGCCAGTATCCCTTCATCACCTGCGGCCCGCGGATGCAGATCTCGCCGGTGGATTTTTCTATGTCGCCGCTACCGATCCATATCGGCAGCTCGTTAAAATCGTCGTCGCGGATCGAAAACTCGGTCGAGGAAATGGGCAGACCGATGGTGCCGTTCCACGGCGTACCGATCGGATTGATGCTGGCCGCGGGAGAGGTCTCGGTCAGCCCGTAGGCCTCGGTAATGTGATGGCCGGTAACCTGCCGCCATTTCTCCGCCACGGGTTTGAGCACCGCCGCGCCGCCCCCGACGATAACCTTGAGCCCGGAGAAATCGAGTTCGCTGAAGCCGGGCGTGTTTAGGAGGCCGTTGAACAGCGTGTTCACGCCGGCCAGCACCGACCACTTCCATCTTCTTAGCTCCTTGATGAATGCGGGCAGGTCGCGTGGATTCGTAATCAGCACATTGACCACGCCCAGGCTCATGAAATAGAGGGTCGTTGTCAGGCAAAAGATGTGATACATCGGCAGCGGCGAAATCACGATTTCCTCGCCTTCCTTGAGGCTGCCGCCGATCCAGGCGCCCGCCTGCGCGATGTTCGCGAGGATATTGTGATGCGTCAACATTGCGCCCTTGGACAAACCGGTGGTGCCGCCGGTGTATTGCAGGAAAGCGATATCCTCGCGCACGAGGCTGACAGGCTTCAACTCGGCGCCAGCGCCGCGCGCGAGCGCCACACGCAGATCGACCGCACCATCAATGCGCCACGCCGGTACCATTTTTTTCAGCCGCTTGACGACGAAGTTGACGATCCAGCGCTTGGGCGCGGGCAGCAGGTCGCCGAGCTGCGTGGTGATCACATGCTCGACCTGGGTTTTCCGGATCACCTGCTGCAGCGTGCTGGCGAAGTTCTCGACGATGACGATAGCCTTTGCGCCGGAGTCCTTCAGCTGGTGTTCGAGCTCACGCGGCGTATACAACGGATTGACGTTGACCACGATCATGCCGGCGCGCAGGATGCCGATCAGCGCCACCGGGTACTGCATCAGGTTGGGGCTCATGATGGCGACGCGCTCGCCCTTGTGCATTCCCGGCAGACTCTGCAGGAAGGCGGCGAAGTTGCGGCTGTGCCGGTCCAGCTCGGCATAACTCATGCTGCAGCCGAAGTTGTGGTACGCCGGCCGCTCTGCGAACTTGCGAAAAATATTCTCGGACAGCTGCGGAATCGAACCGTAGAGACTGGTGTCGATCTCCGCAGGAACGCCCGCGGGGTATTCCTTCAACCAGATCCTCTCGGTCACGGCCTTCTCCCTGCCAGGATAAGTTGGCGCCTTGGTTGGTATTGGGTTGCGCCCAATTCAAGGTTAGCCAGAAAGCACCGCGCACGCAACCGCGGCGCTCCCGCGCGCCGCCGCTTCTGCCATCGCGCTTTCAGATTGGCGCAGCACTATGGTTTCAGCGCGCGCCGCAGCAGTTCGCGCATCGCCTCGGCACGTTCCTCGTCGTAGCCGCCGCGTTCCAGCCCCAGCGGAATCGAGCGCAACGCCAATTCGCAGTACAGGCGCAAGGCGTCCGGGCCGGCGCCGGCAAGGTCGGCCAGGTGCCTTTCCAGGGTGCCGATATCGCCGCGCGAGAACGTGCCCGCCAGGCCCTGTGCCAGCCCCGAACGCTCGATCGAGGCCGCAGTGCCGCGCAACAGCGGCAACAGCGCGCGTATCGTGTCCTCGCGCCCGACGCCGAAACTCTGCCAGAGTTCGACCGCCTGGTTGAGCAAGGTAATGACGAAACCGGCGGCGTAATGCGCGGCCGCGTGATAGCGCGCGCGGCTGCCCGGCGGCAGGCGGATGGTGCGGCATTGCACCGCCCCGGCCAGCTGTTCCAGTTGCGCCAGCAGAGGCGCTTCGGCTTCGATGGCGATGGTGCAGCCCGGCAGTCCGGCAAGCGCCACTTCCGGATCGGCAAACAGCTGCAAGGGATGAAAACCACCGGTCTGCGCGCCGGCGCGCGCGGCGCTCGCCAGCGCCGCGACCTCCGTTGCCCCGCTGCAGTGGATCGCGGCCGCATCCTTGCGCCAGTTGACGCTCGCGGCGACCGCGGCAATCGCATCGTCCGGAACAGTGATGAAAATCAGGTCGCAGCCATCGACGACATCCTGTGCATGTGGAAGCGCCCTGCACCCCGCAATCCTTGCTGCCAGCGCTCCGGCCGAATCCGGGCTGCGGCTGGCGGCGGCAACGACGCGCTGCCCGCTTTGCGCCAGGGCCCAAGCCAGGCCTTTGGCTACACGGCCCGCGCCGATGAAACCGATGCGCGGAGAACTCTCATTTTGCTGGCGCATTGGATACATCGCTCGCAACAGTCCTTGGCTCATCTTGCCCTATGCGCGGGATTGCGCCATCACCCACAAACGCAGCGTCGCGTCAGCTGCACCGGCGACACACCCGCGCGGGGCGCTCGCCGCTAGCCGCGACGTTCCGCCTCCTGCTGCGCGCGCACCACCTGGGCGAGATCGAGCACCACCTGGGCCAGCGCGACCCGGTCATCGTCCGAGCGCATGATCGTCGGCGCCACCGCGACTTCGATGCCGCAGGCGCGTATGCCCTCGGCGGCCGCCTCGTCCACGCTGTCGATCACGAATGCGTCGATCAGCCGGTAGTACTCAAGCGCGGCCCTGCGCGCCGACACCTCATGGCCCAGCTCCTGCATCATTTTCCCGGCCGCGCCCTTGAGCGCGCGCTCGCCGACGATCGGGCTCACGCCAATTACCGGCGCGCCGCATTCGCGCAGCAGCTCGCGCATGCCTTGCACCGCCAGTATCGGCTGGATCGTGTGGTAGGGGTTCGCCGGGCACAGCACGATCGCCTCGAGATCGGGCTGGTGCAGCGCTTCCAGCACTTCGTCCGGAATGCGCGCCACGTCCGCGCCGGCATACATGAAGCTCTTCACCACGGGCGCGCACTCCAGTTCGGTGAGGTACTCGTGGTAGCTCACGTGCCCGTCCCCGGTGACCACCACGGTGCGCACCGGGTCGTTGCTCATCGGCAGCACGCGCGCCTCGATGCCCAGCGTCTTGCAGAATCCAAGCGTGATCTGGCTGAGCGGGTACTCCTGCCGCAACGCCTCGGTGCGCAGCAGCGGCAGCGCAAACGAGCAGTCGCCGACGCGGACCCGGTGCTCCGACCCCAGGCGCTGCAGCATTGCGTGCAGCGCGTAAGTCTCGCCGTCGGGTTCCCAGCCGGCCGCTGGGCTTGCAATCCCGCCGAGCGTGTACAGCATAGTATCGATGTCGGGCGAGAACGCCAGGCCGAACACCTCGTGGTCGTCGCCGGTATTGACGACGACGGCTAGGTCCCTGCCACGCAGGCGCCGCAGCCCGTCTGCGAGCTTGGCGCCGCCTACCTGACCCGACAATGCGACGACTGTTCCCATTGACCTCCCGGCGCTTGATCTGCGAATTGTAGCCGACGCCGGCGCCGAACGCGCGCGCGGCGACCAGGCATTGCGCGACTCCATGCCCCGTTCCTTCCGCTATACTCGAAATCGATTCTGCGGCGCGCGCCGAAAAAACCTCGTCCGTCCGCCATACCGAGAGGATTCAGTACATGGTTTTTCAATGGGCAAGATTTGTCGTTACCAGCCTGATATGCGCGGCTTTGTCGCTGGCCGGCGCGCCTGCCGCGGTCGCAGTGGAGTTGCGTATCGGCCTGGCGGCCGACGTGACCTCGCTCGACCCGCAGTTCCTCAACGTCGCTCCCAACAACAACATCGCCTGGCAGATATTCGATGCCTTGGTGCACGTCGATGCGAACGCGCGCCTCATTCCGGGTCTGGCCGTATCCTGGCGCCCGGTCAATCCGACCACCTGGGAATTCAAGCTGCGCCGCGGCGTCAAGTTCCACGACGGCTCGGACTTTACCGCCGCGGACGTGGTTTTCTCGCTGGATCGCCCGGCAACACTGGCCGCGAGCCCGGGTCCGTTCACCGGCTTCGTCAAGGCCATCGTCGCCAAGAAAATCATCGACCCGTGGACGATACAGCTTAAGACCGCCGCGCCCTACGCGATGCTGCCCTACGACCTCGATTCGATCTTCATCGTGTCGAAGAAGGCAGCCGCCGGCGCAAGCACCGAGGATTTCGACAGCGGCAAAGCGGCCATCGGCACCGGTCCGTACAAACTCGTGCGCTTTGCCCGCGGCGACCGCATCGAGCTCGCGCGCAACGACAGCTACTGGGGCTGGCAAAATGATGGAAAAACCGCACCCTGGAACAAGGTGACGCTGCGCATCCTGCCTGAGGATACGGCGCGCATCAGCGCGCTGCTCGCGGGCGACGTCGATGCGATCGAGAACATTCCCACCGCCGATCTGACCCGCCTCAAGGCAAACCCGAAGTTCCGCCTGGAGCAGAAGGTTTCATGGCGCACCATGTTCCTGAGCATGGACCAGTACCGCGACCACCCGCCTCACGTGAGTGACAAGTCGGGAAAGCCGCTGGCGCAAAATCCGTTCAAGGACGCGCGCGTAAGGCTGGCGATTTCCAAAGCAATCAACCGCAAGGCCATCGTCGAACGCGTGATGGAGGGCTACGCCATCGCCGCGGGCAATCTGGTGTCCCCGCCGGTGTTCGGCTATGTCGCGGCACTCAAGCCCGAAATCTACGACCCGCAGGCGGCGAAACAGTTGCTCGCCGAGGCCGGTTATCCGAACGGATTCGCGCTCACCCTGGACGCGCCCAACGACCGCTACATCAACGGCGAACAGCTGGCGCAGGCGCTGGCGCAGATGCTGGCGCGGGTGGGCATCCAGACCAAAGTGGAAACCATGCCCTCGAGCGTGTATTTCGCCAAGGCGCGCGCGGGAAAATTCTCCTTCGCCCTGCTCGGCTGGGGCTCGTTCTCGGGCGACCTGGCGCTGCGTGCCCTCCTCGCCACGCCCAATGCCGACAACGGCTATGGTGCCTGGAACTGGGGCCATTACTCGAATCCGAAAGTGGATGCGCTGCTCAAGCAGGACTTCGCCACTCTGGACGACAACAAGCGCGAAGCGCTGGCGCGCGCAGCCGCGACCCTCGCGCTCAAGGACACGCCGGTGATACTGCTATACCACCAGCTCGCGTCCTGGGCGATGAAAAAGGGGATCGCCTACACCCCGCGCACCGACGAATACACGTTCGCCCGCGATTTCCGGCCGCGTTGATCGCGCCGAGCTGACTATGCACGCATTCATCCTCCGCCGTCTGCTGCAAAGCGCGCTGGTGCTCATTATCATGTCGCTGCTGGTGTTCGTCGGTGTCTATGCGATCGGCAATCCGGTGGACATCCTGATCAATCCTCAAGCCGACCAGGCCGACATCGCGCGCGCGATCGCCGCGCTCGGGCTGAACCAGCCGTTGTGGCAGCAGTACCTGATTTTCCTCAAGCAGGCGCTCTCGGGCGACTTGGGCAAGTCCTTCGTCTATGACATCCCCGCGCTGCAGCTGATCCTGGAGCGCATGCCGGCCACGCTGGAGTTGGCACTGGCCGCCACCAGCATGGCGGTGCTGCTAGGCATTCCGCTCGGCCTGTGGGCGGGCCTCGCGCCCGACTCCTGGCCGGGCAAGCTGATCATGACCGGTTCCATTCTCGGTTTTTCCCTGCCCACGTTCTGGGTCGGGTTGATGCTGATCATGCTGTTCGCGGTCGAGCTCGGCTGGCTGCCCTCCGGCGGCCGCGGCCCGACCACCGATCTCCTCGGCGTTCCGGTAAGTTTTCTCTCCTGGGAGGGCATTCGGCACCTGATCCTGCCGGCCACCAATCTGGCGCTGTTCCAACTCTCACTTATCATCCGCCTGACGCGCGCCGGCACGCGCGAGGCGCTGCTGCAGGATTACGTCAAGTTCGCCCGCGCCAAAGGCCTCTCCAACGCGCGCGTGATCGGCGTACACGTGCTCAAGAACATCCTGATCCCGATCATTACGGTGATCGGCCTGGAGTTCGGCTCGGTGATCGCGTTTGCCATCGTCACCGAGTCGATATTCGCCTGGCCGGGCATGGGCAAGCTGATCATAGACTCGATCAATGTGCTCGACCGGCCGGTAATCGTCGCCTACCTGCTGATCGTCGTGACGCTGGTCGTCCTAATCAACCTCGCCGTGGATATCGCCTACTCGCTGCTCGATCCGCGCGTGCGCATAGTCGCGGCAACGGCATAGAACATGCAACGCGAGCAGACGCCTTTCGCACGCATCGTCGCCGACTTCGCCGAGAGCAAGCTCGCCCTCGCCGGGCTGGCGCTGTTGGCGCTGATTCTGCTCGTCGCCGTATTTGCGCCGCTGATCTCACCGCAAAATCCCTACGACCTGGCACAGCTGGACGTGCTCGACAGCCGCCTGCCGCCCGGCTCCAAGTCCGGCGGCGGCCTGACTTTCTGGCTCGGCAGCGACGGCCAGGGACGCGACATCCTGTCCGGCATTTTTTACGGCCTGCGCATCAGCCTCGGCGTCGGCATGACGAGCACGCTGTGCGCGCTGACCATCGGCCTCGCCATGGGCCTTTGCGCCGCCTATTTCCGCGGGCGCACCGATAGCGTGATCATGCGCCTAGTCGACATCCAGCTGTCTTTTCCTTCGATCCTGATCGCCCTCATCCTGCTCGCCCTGTTGGGCCAGGGGGTCGGCAAAACGATCTTCGCGCTGATCGCGGTGCAATGGGCCTACTACGCGCGCACGGTGCGCGGCACGGCGCTGATCGAGCGCGGGAAGGAATACATCGAGGCGGCCACCTGCCTCGCGCTGCCGCCCGCGCGCATCGTGTTTCGCCACCTGCTGCCCAATTGCCTGCCCCCGCTGATCGTCGTCGCCACGGTGCAGATGGCGGCGGCGATCGCACTGGAGGCCACCCTCTCCTACCTCGGCATCGGCGTTCCCATCACCGAGCCCTCGCTCGGCCTGTTGATCAAAAACGGCTTCGACTACATGCTCTCGGGCGACTACTGGATCAGCTTTTTCCCCGGTATCGCTCTGGTTTTGACCATCGTCAGCATTAACCTGGTCGCCGACCAGCTGCGCGACGCGCTCAATCCGCGGCTGCACAAATGACCGAAGCCACGCTACGCGTCGAAAACCTGCGCACCCACTTCTTCACCCGCGAGGGCGTGGTCAAGGCGGTGGAGGTCGTCAGCTTCTCGATCGGGCCGGGAAAAATCCTCGGCCTGGTAGGCGAGTCCGGCTCGGGCAAATCCATGGTGGGCTTCTCCATCATGGGATTGGTCGATCCGCCCGGGCGCGTGGTCGCGGGCCGCATCCTGCTCGGCGGCCGTGACCTGCGCACGCTGGCGCCCGAGGAGATGCGCCGCGTCCGCGGCAACCGCATCGCCATGATCTTCCAGGATCCGATGATGACGCTGAACCCGGTGCTGCGCGTGGACACGCAGATGGTCGAGGCGATCCGTGCGCATGCCGACGTAAGCCACGCAGCCGCGCGCGAACGCTCGCGCGACGCGCTGGCGCGCGTCGGCATCCCTGCGCCCGAGGAGCGCCTCTCGGCCTATCCGCACCAGTTATCGGGCGGCATGCGCCAGCGCGTGGCCATCGCCATCGCACTTTTGAATCAACCCGATCTGATAATTGCCGACGAACCGACCACGGCACTCGATGTCACCATCCAGGGCCAAATCCTGTTCGAGATGCAGAAGCTTGCGCGCGAGTCCGGCACCGCCCTCATCTGGATCACCCACGATCTGTCGGTGATTGCCGGCCTGGCCGACGAAATCTGCGTCATGTATGCCGGGCGCATCGTCGAATACGGCGGCGTCGATCAGGTACTCGATACCCCGCTGCATCCCTATACGCACGGACTCATAGACTCGGTGCCCAGCCGCGGCCGCAGGGGCGAGCCGCTGCGGCAGATTCCGGGCATGACGCCGTCGCTGCTCGATCTCGCACCAGGCTGCGCCTTTCGCGCGCGCTGCAACCGCGCCGACAGCGCCTGCGCCGAGGACCCGGCCTTGTCCAGCCCGAGCGCCGGCAGACAGGTGCGCTGCTTCCATCCGTTGACGCAAGACGTGATCGCATGAGCGTGCAGCTCGCGCCCTTGCTCGAACTGCGCGCGGCGTCCAAGCGATTCGTCAAGTCCCTGGACACCGCCGCCAGGCTTACCAGGCTCTTCGGCGCCGATGCAAGGGAAGAAATCGTGCACGCCGTGGACCGGGTCGATCTTGCGGTGCGCTCGGGCGAAGTGGTGGGTCTGGTCGGCGAATCCGGCTGTGGCAAGTCCACGCTGGGGCGCATCGCCGTCGGCCTGCTCGAGCCTTCCGCCGGCGTGCGCCTGTGGCGCGGCGAGGAAGTGGCGCTGCTGCCCGTTTCTATGCAACGCGCCATCCAGCTCAAGATCCAGATGATTTTCCAGGATCCCTACGCCTCGCTCAATCCGCGCATGCGCGTCGCCGATATCGTCGGTGAGGCGCCGGTGGTGCACGGCCTGATCGGCAAGCGCGAGCAAGAGGCGTACGTGGCACAACTGCTCGCACGCGTCGGCCTCGACGCCTCGCTCGCGCGCCGTTTTCCGCACCAGTTTTCCGGCGGCCAGCGTGCGCGCATCGGCATCGCGCGCGCGCTGGCGGTCAAACCGGAGTTCCTGGTATGCGACGAGGCCGTCGCGGCCCTGGATGTTTCGATCCAGGCGCAGGTGCTGAATCTGTTCATCCAGCTGCGCGAGGAGTTCAATCTCACCTATCTTTTCATCAGCCACGACCTCGGCGTGGTGCAGCACCTTTCGGACCGCGTGGTGATCATGTACCTCGGACGGGTGGTCGAGGCGGCGCCGACCGAGGAGATCTACGCCAGGGCCGGCCACCCCTATACCCAGGCGCTCTTGGCCGAAGTGCCGCGCCTGGATTCGCGCCGGAAAAATTTCGTTTCGATCAAAGGCGAAATCCCTTCCCCGCTGAGCCCGCCGCCGGGCTGCCATTTTCATCCGCGCTGCCCGCACGCCATGCCGCGGTGTAGAATCGAACAGCCCCTTTTGCGCGAGGTTGCGCCGCTGCATTTCTCCGCCTGCCATCTGAACGACAGGGTATTGTCATGAGCCGAGAACGATTGTGAATCAAACGACAGGCTCGCCCATCAAGCCCGAAACGTTCGCCCTGATCGAGCGCCTGATCGGCTTCGACACCACCAGCCGCGGCTCCAACCTCGGCCTGATCGAGTGGGCGCGCGACTACCTCAAGGCTTACGGCATCGAGTCGCGCCTCACCTACGACGCCACCGGCAAGAAAGCGAACCTGTTCGCCACGGTACAGAAAGGTGCCAAGCCCGGCATCGTCCTATCCGGGCACACCGACGTGGTGCCGGTGGACGGCCAGAACTGGGCCAGCGATCCGTTCAAGGCGACGCTGAACGGTGACCGGATTTACGGCCGCGGCGCCTGCGACATGAAAAGCTACCTCGCCGTGATCCTCGCGATGGCGCCGCACTTCGCGGCGGCGAACCTCAAGGCGCCGATTCATTTCGCCTTGTCCTACGACGAGGAAGTGGGCTGCATCGGCGCGCGCGGCCTGCTCGAGGACCTGGCGCGCTACAACATTCGCCCCGCGGGCGCCATCATCGGCGAACCCACCGGCATGCAACCGGTGATCGCGCACAAGGGCAAACGCGCGTACCAGTGCTGCGTGCGCGGCAAGGAAGCGCATTCGGCGCTCACCCCGCAGGGTGTCAACGCCATCGAATACGCCGCCAGGATCATCAGCTATATCCGCCATATGGCCGAGCGCATGCAGGCGTGCGAGCCGCGCGACTACGGTTTCGACGTGCCTTTCACCACCCTGCAGACCGGCGTGATCTCGGGCGGCACCGCCGGCAACATCGTGCCGCGCGAGTGCGTTTTCCAGTTCGAGTTTCGCTACCTGCCCGGCGCCGACCCGGACGCATTGGAGCGCGAGATCAAGGACTACGCCGAACGCGTGATTCTGCCGGATATGCGAAAAAGCGATCCCGACACCGGCATCAGCATCGACACCAAGTCCGACAACCCGGGTCTCAGTATGAGCGAAACGGACGAGATCACGCGTCTGGCTCAGGCGCTGTCGCGCAACCCGTCCACGGCCAAGGTGGCCTATCTGACCGAGGGCGGCCTGTTCCAACGGGCGGGCATTCCCGCGATCATCTGCGGCCCGGGTTCGATAGCGCAGGCGCACAAACCCGACGAATATGTGACGCTGGCACAGGTGGCGCTGTGCGAGTCCTTCATGGAACGGCTGCTCGAACAGATGTGCGCGGGGTAATGCCAAGCGCGGAATCCGCAGGCGCACCCCAAATTAAAACGGGACGCATCAGCGTCCCGTTTTAATTTGATGCGGAGGCGAAAACCTATTCCGCGACGACCTCTTCGGCAGCAGTTTCCGGTACCGCGCGTTTGTTCAGCTTCTCGCGGATCCGCGCCGACTTGCCCGAGCGATCGCGCAGGTAATAGAGTTTGGCGCGGCGCACATCGCCCTTGCGCTTGACTTCGACCGAGGCGATCAGCGGCGAGTACGTCTGGAAGGTCCGTTCCACACCTTCGCCCGCGGAAATCTTGCGTACGATAAAGGAGGAATTGAGGCCGCGGTTGCGCTTGGCGATGACCACACCTTCGTAGGCCTGCACCCGCTTGCGCTCGCCCTCGACCACGTTCACGTTCACGATCACGGTGTCGCCGGGGGCAAACACGGGAACGGTTTTTTCCAGGCGGGTGATTTCCTCGTGTTCCAGTTTGTCTATCAGATTCATTATCCTGCTCCTTGCTGTTCCTGATTCTGTTCCCGTTTGAATTCCTCAAGCAGCTTCGCTTCTGCCGCGCTCAACGCGCGCTTTGCCAACAGATCCGGCCGTCTCAGCCAGGTCCGGCCCAGCGCCTGCTTCAGGCGCCAGCGTTCGATCTCGGCGTGGTTGCCGGAGAGCAGCTCCGGCGGCACGCGCTCGCCCGCATACTCCTCGGGCCGGGTGTAATGCGGACAATCCAGCAATCCGCTTACAAACGAATCCTGCGCCGCCGAATCCTCGTCGCCCAGCACGCCGGGCAACTGCCGTACCACTGCGTCGATCAGCACCATCGCCGCCAACTCGCCGCCGGAGAGCACATAGTCGCCGATCGATATTTCTTCGTCGACCGCGCGCCGGATCAATCTCTCGTCCACGCTCTCATAGCGCCCGCACAGCAACACTGCACCGGGTCCCGCCGCGAGCTCCATCACTTTTACGTGATCGAACACCCTGCCCTGCGGCGAAAGGTATATCACCTTGCGCCCACTGCCGGCGACCCGCGCCTTCGCCGCGCGTATCGCCTGATCCAGCGGCTCGGCCAGCATCACCATGCCCGGCCCGCCGCCATATGGCCGGTCGTCCACGGTGCGGTAGTTGTCGCTGGTGAAGTCGCGCGGATTCCACAACTCCAGACTGTAGCGCGCCGCCTTCAGCGCGCGACTGGTAATGCCCGATTCAGTGAGCGCCGCAAACATCTGCGGAAACAGCGTCACACAATCGAAGTGGATCACCAGTCCAGCTCCCACTCCACGCGGATCCGACCCTGGGCCATCTCCACCTGGCGCACCACCTGCTCCACAAAGGGCAACAGGCGCTCGATCTCGCCATCGACGACGCGCATCACCGGATGCGCACCGCTTTCGAAAAGTTCGGCAAGCACACCGAGCTCCTCGTCCTTCACATTCACCACCTTAAGACCGACCAGGTCGGCCCAATAAAACTCGTCTTCGGCGTTCTGTGGCAGCGCCTTGCGCTCAAGCGCAATCTCGCTGCCCTTCAGTGCCAGTGCCGCGTCGCGCTCCGCGCAACCCTCGAAGCGGGCCACCAGGCTGGCTCCATGCTGCAATACACTCTCGGCGACTTTCAATTCACGCCAGCCGCCGTTTCTGCCCACCCACCACGCGCGGTAGGCTCTCAAACTGTCAGGAACCGGGCTGTAGGGCTCGATCCTGACCCAGCCCTTGAGGCCGTACGGGGCGACGATGCGCCCCATCACGACCAACCGGGCAGGTTGCTTACCCTGCTGCGACAGCGGCAGTTCCAGCGACTTTCTTGCCAAACTGCTTGACCAACCTTGCGACTGTGGGGGAGAGCTGCGCGCCCTTGCCTTGCCAGAAGGTCAATCGATCCATGGCGACGCGCAGGTTCTCGCGGCCTTCAGGCGCCTTGGGATCATAGAAGCCGACGCGCTCGATGAACTTGCCGCCGGCGGCCCGGCGCGAGTCCGCCACCACCATATTGTAAAAAGGGCGTTTATGTGCGCCACCGCGGGCGAGGCGAATCACAACCATGTTGTTGTCCCGAAACTCGAAAAAGAGCGCGATTCTACGATGATTTGGCACTCATTGGCAAGGGTTTTGTGAGGACGGACTCAGGCGGGCGGACACGAATTTTCCAGAATTTTCAACGAAATACCCCGGGCTGGCGGGCCGATGTTCGACCATTTTGAATCGCACCGGATTTCCAGGCGTGCGCGCTGCGGTCTCGTCCGCACAGGTCTGCTGCATGAGCGCATGTGTTGCGCGGACTTCATGTCGCGAGCTCATTGCCTGTTTGTTACGATTGTGTTCCCATACGGCCCTTTCTCGCGCCGGAAAGAAAATACCATGATCGAAATGCACACCGGCCGCCCGCCGACCCTTGCTCCGCGCGGCATGGTTGCCTGTCCGCACGCTCTCGCGTCCGAAGCCGGCGTCGAAATTCTGAAGGCGGGGGGCTCGGCGGTGGACGCGGCGATCGCCGCCAGCGCTGCCTTGAGCGTGCTTTACCCGCATATGACCGGATTGGGTGGAGACGCGTTCTGGCTGATCTACGACGCCAAGCACCATCGCGTGCGCCACCTCGACGGCGCCGGCTGCGCCGCTGCGAGCGCTTCGATCGAGACTTTCCGCGCGCGCGGCATGGAAGAAATCCCGTTTCGCGGCATCCTGCCGGCGACGCTCACCGTCCCGGGTGCGGTGGCAAGCTGGTGCGAAGCCCACGCGGCGTATGGGCGCTTGCCGCTCGCGCGCAATCTGGCCGCGGCTGCGGACTACGCGCGCGACGGTTTTCCGGTGACCGAGCGCCTCGCCGGCTGGATCGCCGCGACTGCGTCTGAACTGGCGCAGAACAGGGAAGCCGCCGCGATCTTTCTGAAAGGCGGGGAGGCGCCGCGCGCGGGGCGGCGCCTGGTCAACGCCGATCTCGCGCGCTCGATCGAAGCCGTCGGCGCCGGCGGGCGCGAGGCGTACTACGAAGGCGAGATCGCGCAGGAGCTCGTGCGCTATGCGCGCGCGAACGGCGGATTCTTCACCGAAGCCGACTTTCGCGCGCAGCGCGCGCAGTGGCGCGCGCCGATCTTTACCGAATATCGCGGCGTACGGCTGTACCAGACACCCCCGCCCACCCAGGGGATTTCGGTGCTGCAGATGCTGAATCTGATCGAACCCTATGAGCTCGGGGCAATGCAATACCTGGGCGCGGACCACGTGCACTTTCTGGTGCAGGCGAAGCAGCTTGCCTATCACGACCGCGACCGCTGGATCGCGGACCCCGCCTATGCGAACGTCCCGGTCGAGCGCCTGTTGTCGCGCGCTTATGCCGCACAGCGGCGTGCGCTGATCGATCCCGCGCGCGCGCTGCCCTGGGACAAAGTCCCTTCCTATGGCAGCCTCGCCGGCGATACCGTGTATATTTGCGCGGTCGACGCCGAAGGCAATGCGGCCTCGCTGATCCACAGCCTCTATGGCGTGTTCGGCTCCGGCGTGGTCGCGGGCAGGAGCGGCATCGTGCTGCAGAACCGCGGCGCCTATTTTTCGCTAGCCCCCGCGCATCCCAACAAGCTCGAACCAGGCAAGCGACCGCTGCACACCCTCATCGCGTCGCTCGCCTTCCGTGGCGACAAGCTGTGGCAAGTGTTCGGCTGCATGGGCGCGGACGGCCAGCCGCAGATCCAGCTGCAGGCCTACGTCGCCATGATCGATTTCGGCCTCAACGTACAGCAGGCGATCGAATCACCGCGCTGGCTCTCCGGCCGCTTCGCCCTGGGCGAACCGCGCGACCTGCTCAACATCGAAGGGCGTTACCCGGAGGGCACGTTGCATGAACTCGAGCGCCGAGGTCATGTGTTGAACCGCTGGGGCGCTTGGAACGAGCTTGCCGGCCACGCTCACGGCATCAGCATCGATCCTGTCACCGG
>VFSW01007009.1_pt1 | contig 16445 bp, 36 predicted proteins | sample 5358111 | NCBI WGS metagenome assembly VFSW01 (sample SAMN11554181, study PRJNA540505) | mine drainage metagenome | isolation source: sediment from site ElyBrook_90M | place: USA: Ely Copper Mine, Vershire, VT | collected 2017 | reverse complement strand
CTCACTGTGGACGCGTCTACAGCGTTCTGATCTCTACAGGTATAGAATCAATGCAGACAGCATATGGGAGTAGTTTCACTCCGACTAACAAAGGCTCACCATCAGAACCACGGCCTACTTCCTTGCCTGTCAGTACGAACGCTATTCTACCTTTCAGTATATCTGCACAGTCGTGAGCGGTGAGAGTCAGTCTGTCGTCGTCAGCCAAAGCCACATATCCGTCTGAAGTGAACTCGGCTGGATAGACAGACAATCCCTTCTCTATATCACCTGTGTGGAAGTTGATGCTCCGGTGCCTCCTTCCCCACTTTCCAAAACGAACATAGACAGCCTTTGGAGGGGTGTGAGGATGAGTCCAAGAGATCCCATCCTCTTCTAACCATCTGAGTAGGTGGTTCATTGCTTTCTCCCGTATACGCAAGCATACCATGCAAGCATAAAATGTCAAGCAGTGAGCGTAGGAGTCTAATGACGCGCAAGAATCCGGCTCACCGTAGGAGCGATCCAAGGCTTACCATAACGGGTCTTTAATCCCTGTTGATTTAGGTGATAGGCGACATCGGTCGGAACGTACTTTACAGACAGCCTCCTCATCTCTTCAAGGACGGGTGTTTCTTCGGGACGGTTAGGATCTTCTCCGTAAGGCTTGCGTCCTTCTGAGCGTCCGGTAGCCTCCTTCTGCCTTTCTCTAGCTTTGCGCAATTTAGCAATAAGTAGATTCTTATCAAGCTCAGCGAATATACCTTGAATTTGTACAAGGGCGCGACGCATAGGATCACCCATCAATGCTGCTGTAATATCTTCTCCAGTGTTGGAAGATATAAGAGTCAAACCTTTGCTTGCAAGATAAGTAGCAAGCTGCTGCTGAATGTCATATTGCCTTGCTAGTCTGTCAAGTGACTCAATTACAATTGTGCGGCAACCATTTCCCAGAAGGTCTGAAACCATCCTCTGAAATCCAGGACGCGATTCTTCTCCACTCTTGCCGGGTACAGCTTCGTCTCGGTATTCGTGGATGAGTGTGAGGCCCTTCGAAACGCAGCAGGACTTGATGGCCTCACTTTGCCGGTCCCAAGTATCTCCATCGACCTGAGATGCACCAGAGCAGCGTGAATATCCTACTGCACATGTTTCCATATCTTTCTCCTGATTATTGCCGATATGACCGATTTGTCAACTCCAAATTCTTCAGCAAGCCATAATTGCCGTTTGTCTCTGTCGCTTAGATCGCGAATATATTTGGCTCGTATCTCTCGAACAGACTCTTCAGTCAGCTTATGGAGAGGATGTTTTTCTCCAAAAAGATGCCGCTTCTTTTGCCTTTTATCCTCATTGTTATCGATCACAGTTCCGAGGAACAGATGCTTGTAATTCATACAAGGAGGGTTGTCGCAATGATGTAACACGCACATCCCTTCTGGGATTGGACCAATCCGTTTTTCATAAGCTAAACGATGAGTTTGGATCGTTCTTTCCCCTTGCCGTAGTCTTCCATAACCATCATGAATCACAGAAAGGGGCCAAACTATACATTCATCTGTCTCAATTTCGATCAATACGGAGAACGTCTTTTGAGCATTAGCCTTTTTTCGAGGAGTGTCCCAGACTTTTGATTCACAACTCTTACAATGAGAAGGTCTTACCTTGGGAGATTCCCATACAAAACCGCAGCGTAGACAGGTTAATGAGTACATGCACCAATACTATCACGAATCTTTTGTATCCGCGATATACTTTTTCTTAGAAACGTCATAATGCAATGCGGTTGGATAAAGCCGCTGATATTCCATTAGGTCTTTGGACGCCTGAGGGGTGGAAATCCCGAACTTCCTTTCAATGTGTTCACGATTGATGAACCCGTAGACGCGCAACGATTCAGCGATCCAGTTGAGGCGATATTGTTTGTACCAGCGTTCGGTCATCGTATCCACTCCAGAAGAATGATCCCAATCGTTCCAAGAACGGTAAGGATAAAGTAGAACCAAGAGGATTCGGTTATCGGCTTACGCATTCACCTTCTCCTTGCTAAATAGTTCTTTCATGTGCTTGCGATGCTGTAGTTCCTCAGCGATTTCGTCCGCGAACTTGGATGCATCAAAGTCTTTCCATCCATCAAGAGTTGCTTCACGGACCCGCGCTCCTACATCCTCATCCAAAAACTTCTTAACGTAAGGACGTTGCTTAGAACCAAACATACCAGCATTTACGCTGATCGAATCTCCTTTCCCTTCGCGCACAGCGTTGACTGCTTCTTCAATGGTCCAAGAAAATAACCCGATGGATTCATTGCGTACATCCGTTGTACGGCCCAACTGTCCATCGTAGAATTGTGCTTCTGCAGCAACATCAGGGAAGGACAGAGGTATGCCATTGTAGTACTTCCAAATATTTCCCCGCGAGACGAGAGACAAATCGGACTCCCTCGCCGCCGTAGAAATTCCAGAGTTCATGGTTGGAGAAATTGTGTAGATGGGATAAGGAGTTACTCCGTCAGTGCATTTCGTATGTATATCTCTGTAGGATATTCTGGTAATAACAACCTCCTCTTGGTCCAGCAGGCGACGTGCGGCACGGACTGTATCGCCTTCCCAAAACGGCAATTCAGGGAGTTCGCCAATCCAAGTTCCATCTAGGTCCATTGGAATGTTAGATCCATCTTCATATCTAAGATGGAAGTTTCCTATCGAAATAGGTGTTCCGTCATCCTCCCGAACTAAGATAGGACTATCATTGAAGAGATAATTTCCAGGTTTGCGTCCAAATTCTCCGCAGCGACCGCGATAGCTGGTGCCGAAACCAGTAACGACGAGTCGGGTTCCATCAGGAGCAGGATTGTATCCCCACTCGCGGTTTTCTTTGACCACGGCAACGATTAGCACGTCACCGATTTGAACCTTACGGTCAGAAGTCATAGCTATCATCCTCTCCCTGTTTCACTTTTTGTGGTTTAGGTAACTCGATCCGAGTAGGACGAACACAGCGTTTTTTTCCATTCCACTCGCGTGTACGGCACTCCCGGTTAGGACAGAAGTCTGGAAGATCCTTTGCGATTGAGATCCAAACTATATGGCATTTATCGCACTCAAGTTCTTTTCCATGAACTAGAACGTCGCGTATGATCACGCTTGCTCCTTTGGTGCAGATAGGAACTGGGACAACATCCGGTGAGCACACTCCTCTCCCGCAACATACTTTACGTCAGGCCGATTCTTCAGTCCTTCGCGCCACTCACAGATCACCCATTCCCCGTTCTTTGTGACACGTACCATTCTCCAGTGATTGGAAGGCTGGCGTACTGTGTTGCACCCGCAGTCACAAACAATCTGCTCAACTCTTGGCATTTGATTCCTCCTTGAGCCTTGGAAGCCAGTAGGACCTAAGCCTATCGAAAGACTTCTCGATTCGGATTTCTGGAATGCCCATGGATATGGCCTTCTCGACATATATCCACGTTTCTTCAAGGCATTGTTGATTCATCTCCTGAGAGCGGAAAGGAGATCGTTTCAAGAAGTCAGCAAAGGTTATAGTTGCCAATCTCTCGTAGTACTTTGCCGACTCCGGATCACACTCACTCTGCACGTTTTCCATCTCAGAAATTATGGCCTTTGCGATTTCTCTGATTGGCTGCATTGTCATTTCCCTTTACCGACAGGAATGGTTACTGCGTCCTCTTCCGACCATCCAGCATTCAAGCGGTGACGAATTAGCTGTTTGCTGATACCGCTCTCGCTTTCCCATTCACAAAGACGCTGAGTCTTTCCCTGCGCAGTTAGGAATAAGTTTCTACGTTTGTCCTGTCCGTTCCATGTTCGTCGTCCACAGTAGTTACAGCGCTCAGGAATATGGTCATCTTTCGAGATCCATGGCCTTCCTTGCCCCGGACAGTCAGGGAGATCACAACGGCACTGATACCGCACTTGGGTGATCTTCTGGACGCTCATTCAGGATTTTCCTTTCGGCCATTCGTACTGCGGCCAGTAAATCACCATTCCCAGGCCCAGCATATCGGTACGGGGTTCAGGAACGTCCATATCCTCTGGGAGTGCTCTGGCAACGTCCCATACCGATATTCCATCGCCTTTAAGGCATACACACTCTTTGCCAAACATTCCTCTGCCGCTGTAGGCGCAAGGATAGAAGTCTGCATTTTCAAGAGCTTCGATGAATTCTTTGGTTTTCTGCTCAGTCTTTGGCATGGTTTTCCTCTTTCTTTAGGTACTCAGCGCGATAGGCGGTAAGCGCTCTTTTTCTTTCCGCGTTTCCTTCAATCCAGCGGGTATCCTCTTGCGTAAGCTCCATGTCCTCTGCCAACTTACGGAGAGTCAGCAATTCTCTCGCTATGCCCTGAATTACTGGATAAGGCAAAGAGATTGCAGAAATATCATCTATGGAAATATCGTTTAGGATAGCTTCATCAATCATTAGTCCTCCTCCAGCTTCCCCTGCGACCGCAGGACTTCAATTTTGTGTTGGTCGTGCCAGTTGCGTCGTGCTTTGTTCTGTCCATTTGCCGATGAACAAGGGATTATATCTGCCCATGCACCACAGGAACAGAAAGCACGGTTACGGTTAAACAATGCTCCCTTGGTCTCCTTGGCTAAATGGTGGCTCAGGAGAGAATGACCATTGACGATTAAGCGTGGTTTCATCGTTCAACCTTCTTTCCTAATTTGTCACATTCATAAAGCACGTCGGCTTCGCGAAATGCGATCTTGTACGGATACTTAATATTATTCGTCCACTCATGCAAGTCCTCTAGCTTGATGGAGACAGCAACATAACGGTCGCCGGGTTTATTGCGGAACTCATTGCAGAAGTAGGGACGCGAGCAGGCATGAAACTTACCTTCGCCGCATTCTTCATTTTCAGGGTTCCACTTCGGATGGGTAACGTGCGAGCCGATAGCCCATAAAGTTTCGTTCTCAGTGTCTTCTTGCGTCTTGTAGTCCTTCGACACCCGTTTGTAGAGGATGACGACAGGAGTTTGTTCTACGGCGTTGCGCTCAAACCATCCTAAGTCTCTGGTTACTTGGATGTAGCAGTGATCAGACTTCTTTTCGATGTTGACTGTGATGGTCGCTGAGATGATGGCAACGGCGAAGCCGTAGAGCGCGATCTTCTTCACATATCCAGAAAAGACACGTACTACAGATTTCTCCCACGCCTCGACCGACGAGTTCTCCCACGCCACGACCGAAGAGTTCCCCCACGCCTCGACCGAAGAGTTCTCCCACGCCACTCTGACGACAAGCCTCCCTGTGGTGTTTTGGATGACGATGCGGGTGTACTCCCCGAAACTTTCTGGAAGGGCATCCAGTTCGGCTTGTGTTGTGACAATAATTTCTTTCATTTTTCTACCGCCTTCCCGTGTGCGCGTCAGGATGAAGTTTGGCGTTACGGATGTATCCTGTTTCCATTTGGGAGTGCTGTTCCGTGTGTCCTTCGCCTTGGGAGATACGGACTGAAACGCGCTCTACCGCCAAGGGTTTTGGATTGGGATACGGCTGGATGTTAAGGTTCTGAAAATCAATTTTCATATGTTTTCCTTCTGCGCTGGTTGCGCTTGGTCTCGGCATCTCCGCCGAGCGGTAAGCTATATGTTTAGTGCGATATTGCATGGATTATCCTGGCGTGGATGCCAGTTCCAACAACTCCATCCATTCTTGGTCAGGAATCGGACAGGTGATAGTATCCCCGTTTTCGTCGTAGCCCTGAATATCCCCAAACGACGCCGTAAACGTGACGTTGTATCCACGCTCGACAGCGAGTTCGACCATTTTGCGCACCTGAGCTTCGTTATCGAGTCCGCTGTTTTCGCAATTGATTTTGTAGATAGCAGTCATTTCCCATTCCTCCCTTTTGGTTCCCATCACCTTATTGACACCGATAAGCGGTTAGGGATGCTATGCAAGCAAAGACGGACAACTTCCAGTCTGAATCCAAACGGCTCGTTGCAGAAAGGTTAAAGTCTGGTCACTGTTTCCGCTCAATGAATTTTCAATCATTTTGGTGTGGAACCGGATGTAGCGGCTCAGATCGTTCACACGGAATTCGCCGTGTTTTGCTTTCGAGATGCAATCCCGATGAATCTGCGCAAAATGTTCGCGTGTGGCTTGTATGGTTTGCTCCCCAATTTGAATTCCATTCACTTTCATCGGTTTTCCTCACTTACTTAATAGGTGTCCGTACTACGTGATCGGTTATGTTGTTCTTATCTGTTTATCCCTGCCGCTTTCAGATCGTTCTCCGTAATGGCATAGGACAAAACGTTGAGCAGCTTTGCAACAGGAACAACGGCAACGCCCTTAGGGTCGTTGAGATCCTCTGCCGGAACATCCTCAACAAGGGCTAGAATAGCTTTTGCTACTGCGCTGGGAATGGACATTTGAGGAATTTGTTTAGTCAAGGGAGCACTCTTCGCACGCTTTGCCGTCTTCTGTCCGCTGGAGTGCGCTGCTTGGGCCTTGGAGCGCAAGGAATCAACAGCCGCTGCCCCGTTCGCCCGGAGTTCGGCAAGGGCCAAGGATGGAGTAACAGCCTGTGAGGAAAGAAGCTGTTTGATTTCGTCCGGAGCATCCGCAAGCTCCATGGATTCCGTAACGAAACGCAGGTTATAGCCTGTCTTTGTGGCGATCTGCTCTTCAGACCACCCGAATTTGTAGAGACGCTGAAACGCGGTCCCCAGTTCCCACTTGGAAAGAGGTTTACCTGTGTTGGCCGTGATTGCCGTCAAGAGACGGTCCTGCTCATTGCCCCCCGGAACCTGTACGGTTGGCACAGTGGCGATCTCTACGCCCTCCGCAATCAATTCCAGTGTGGCCCGGAGGCGACATTCTCCGTCTACCACAACCGCAGCTTTGCGCTGAGCATCATAGCGGACAAGCAGGGGAATAAGGACGCCATTTTCACGAATCGAGCGCTTCAGTTCGTCAAGGTGAGTGCGGTTCTCAGGCAGGGCGTATGAGCGTGGATTGTGACCCTCATCCACAAGAATGATACGCGGGTCAATCATCAGTTGATCCCGTGCGCTCGTTTTCAGGTCACGGAGTCGGGTAACAGACTTCTCGGATGCGCTAGGAGTGAGAGATACGTTCTCGATGTACTCTCCCACCAAAGTCACAGGCATTGACTCAGCCACGCCAGATGTAATAGCCAAGGTTCCCATTGTTTCTCTCCCTTCGTTTCTCCCGTCTCCCAACGGGCTTTTCAGTTCCTTTACTCTGCGCCTATTGTCGGTATGCTGTCAATAGGAAAAACACGGTCATAAATTACTTTTGTACACATTTTTAATCTCAACAATCCCAAAAAGGCGCAGGAGTTGTGACAATTTGTTTTTGCTTTCTCGCACCCCAAAGGTACAGGTCGCGTTGTTTGGTACAGCGCTGGCGTTTGCGATCCGGATGCTTTACCGTGCGTTCGAAGAAGATTGGGTTAAGAAGCTGCCGCATATTGAGGTTACCGCCACGATAAGGACGCGAAAAATCGTGAATAACAATGATCTTCATAGCTGTCACCCCTTCTCATTAGCAGCTTTGTCTTTACCGCTAGGAACGGAGACAATCTCCACGCTCCTAGTTCCGTTGCATACTCTACAAACACTTGTCACGTAAATCTTTGTACCAGGGGCGTAAGGATGCGGGACTAATCGCTTACGCCATCCGGTTCCTTCGCACGCTTCGCATCGCATAGTGGCACCTCATTTTTCGATAACAAGAAGACGTGTCTCTACTCCAGTTCCGCTAGATTTGAACGAACCAGATGGGAGATTATCCCAAGTCGCGTTTACCGAGTTCAGCCACTCGCGGAATTCAGTACTCCTGCGGTCGTTCCGATACTCAAAACTGGGAGCCATGATTGAAACTAAAATTCCACCATCAGCAAGGAGATAAAATGCCTTCAAAACATGCTGAATGTCCTGCTGATTCTCAAAAGGCGGATTCATGATAATGCGATCAAATACTCCAACCTCAGCACGAGATATTTGCGTAAAGTCGTCCGCAATCAAGTGATATCCCTTAAGCGTGAGGATCTCGCGCAGAGTGTAATTGATTTCGCAGACCTCAGGGAAAACCCCACGCGCTAGGATGGCATCGGCGATATTCCCATTACCCGCCGATGGTTCTAAGACGCGATTTCCGGCCTCTATGCGCGCCCAGTTGAGCATGAGCGACACGACGGCGGCAGGAGTAGGAAAGAATCCGGGAATGGTGCTCAGCTTAATCTCAGCCTCAAGCGTTCCAATCTTACGGATCCGTTCACGCTCGGCCCGCTCGGCGGGGTTGCCCTCAATCATGCTCTGCAAGGTCCGTGCGGCTGGGGTGGTATTGCTGTAGTCGTCAGCCTCAATTACGGAGTAGTATCCTCCTCCTCCCGTAGTTGACTTGCGTACCATGCTGCCGATTTCGTCTTTGGTTTTGAGCACCGAAAGTGATTCCGATATGGTTCTATTTTCGTGCGCATCGGCCAAGGCACGTAAAGCCTTTTGCAGCCGTTCCATGTTGCGGCAATCGTGTAGACGGCTCTGATACTCCCGATTACGCTTCGGGGTAGGATTCTGATTCATTGGACGGCCAAGGTTATCAATCTTAGGTTGCAGGGCATCTGCCCAAGTGCGGAACCTGTTAACGAGTTTCAGGGTGTCGGCAGAAGTAACCTTGACGGGTTGCTGTGCGCATAGGACTGAGATAACTTCGTCTTTCGTCACGTTGTTCTCCTAACCGGTTATTTACGATGCATACAAGGGAATTCCCAAAAACCATTGGAGTCGAGTTTTCCCGTTCCATAATTGATTTCATCCGCGATATTTGTGCTGGCGAAACAATGACACGGCAACGAACTAGACGCAAAACACTGCTCAACTTGTTGGGGAGTCATGACCTCCAACTGCTCAAGCGCCCTAGCGGCGCAGGACAATTGATTTGTGTATCCTGTGCGCCTTACGGCTTCCCGCCATTCGTGCCAATGGTCGTTATCGGGATGGTGGAGCATGGTTTACTTTCCCGCTACAGCGCGCAGGAAAGCCTCTTGCTTGCGGTCCCTTGCGCCTATCAAGGCTTTCAGTTGGTGGAGTTCGTCTCCGGTGAATCCCTCACCATAGACGTAATTGTCCATAAGTTCTCTAAGCGTGTTGGCGAGCAAGTAGGTTGCGCTATCCCATTCCTCTTTGGCCTTGGCGACCCGCGCCACGCCTTCCGGTGTCTGGCATCCGACCGGAGTAATGTCGATGGTTTCACCAGTAGGAATCCCGCCGCGCTGGTGCTGGCATTCCGCACAGAACTCAGGATCATTGTCACTGGCATCTGATCTGTTGGAAAGATGATTCCCAATTTTCGATGCGAGTTTAAGGAGTATCGCTTTGACATCCTCCCCCGATTCATTGAATCCGATACCATAAATTTTTACGGTCCACTTATCGCGTCGGGAATCGCTGAGAAATACATGAGTCGTAAATTCTAGGACTTTCATTCTATCCCCGCCAGTAGGACCGTTCTCGTCATCCCATGGGTCATAAGGAATCAATTCGTGAATCTCCATTTTCTTCTCCCTTCTTGAAATTGGTTTTACAGTGCCATGTCCAGTTATAAAAGGCCCTTAGCCTTCAAGTGTCCTTCGGCTTGTTCAGGAGTGTAAAGCAAGCCCCAGGAGCCTCCCTTCTTGCCTTCCACGCTACCATCGGCGCGAAACCGTAGAGGCATATAGGACCACCATGCGCGAATATTAGCTTTCTGCTTGCGTGTGTACTTCATTCGATCCCCGCCCTTCTCTTGGCATCGGCCAAGCTAGTTCCGTAGATGGTTCGCTTTTCTTGGTGGACGGTCGCTAGTCCTAGTTCGATCATATAAACCGGAGGATTTACCAGGACGTTCACCGTGGAGGCCCTCAGCCGTTCCCCAGACGCGCTAGGAGTAATCCCTGCGCGTTTCTGTGCCTGTCGTGCTCTGTTACGTTCAATGGCGTCTTGTAGGCTCATAGGTCGCCTCTCCGTTTGATCTTTGCCCATTCAACAGAGGTCATAATAGCCTTGATTTCTTCCAGCCGCTCAAGACCTAAATCGGTCCAATCGGTTTCCTGTAGCATCTTGACGATTCCACGGCGATGCTTCTCGATCTTCGTTTCTTCGATCTTCGCCGCATCAAACGGATGGAGCACGCGCCGGAACCAGCGGGAATATTGCCGCTCTAATCCGTCAGCATTAAAGCTGGCCGTCATCCCTACGATAGCGATACGGCGATCCTTACCACCATACTGGGTGACTGCTTGCACGGTCACCTTGCGATACATGCCCGGATCGTATTCGAGCAGCAATTCAGTACCTTTTTCGATGGTCATTGTGCTTTCGATCATTCTCCCGTCTCCTGTTCCTTTGCGAATGCTTCGTCAAAAGCTATTTCAGCCTCCTTGTAGACTGCGAGCGCTGCTAGGAATTCGTCGTCTGAAACCTTCCCCGCGCGATAGGCGACACCTACTGCATCGTATGCTCGCGTTGCTTCGCGCATCCGGGTGAGTTCGATTTTGTATTCTTCTGTCATGCTTACCTCATGCTTGCTAATACTCTGCGCTTTATCGCTCCACTATGTCAAGCGTAAAACGTGCAGAGTAGAGAATTATTTTGCGTTTGGCATAAACGCGGATACGTCGGGCTCTTCATGGTTGATTGCATCGGCCATGGCCCGCGCGTAGCCTGTTGACTGGTGGCTCAGATGATCTGCGAAGCTGTTTGGGCCGATTTCTGCTGTTATCTTCTGTGCGCGTTTCGCGGCCTTTGCCGCCAGTATCGCCAAGGCTTGAATTGGAACGTGTACCTCTGTCATGGGATGATTCTCCTTAAAGTGAATTCGTGTGTGTTGCGTTTCTCTTAGGCCGAAGGATACCTAGCTTCCAACTCTGCCACGTGCTTACAATGCTTCGCGTAGGCATCCTGTACGGCTTGCTTACCCGCTTCTGGCATTCGTTGGACTGTAACCGTGCATCCATACTCCAAACATCCTCGGATGCCTTTTACGGTGTCTTGCCGTTCGCGCTCAGATATGAGAATCCACCATTGATGCATGGCGCGTTCGGCATCCTGCTTCGCTTTAATCTCTTCGTAGGTCATTTCCGTCTCTCCCTAAAATTGGTTTGGTTGTGTTGGTTAGAAAACTGTGCGCTCTCCAGTTTTTGCATTGACCCGCTCCCCGGTTTCGTCATCGATCCAAAAGTTATCTGGGTCTTTCGGGTCCGGAGTTCCGCTCCATTCTTCCCTCAGCAGTCCGCTAGGCCATGCGCCTATGATTTCCATGTCCCTGATTTCCGTGGCAATCTTGCCAATCTGCTGTGCCGCGTATTTAAATTCTCGCTTTGCTCTCACGGTTGGAGCAACATCCGCTAAGCTTTCCTGCTGTACGGCACGATAGAGCAAAAGGGAAACGATCTCCCCTTGCAAAGCTTTCGGCGTTGTCGCGTTGCATGTCAGTTTCATGTCGTTTTCTCCCATTACGTGATTTTCATGTGTTGATGGGTTGGTTAGCGCTGATACTTGTACGGCTGTACCAGTTTGAGAACATCCGCGCTCCACTCTCCCGGCTTGCTTTCAGGTTTAATCGTTCGGCTGTACTCTTCGCGTAGAACGTCGATTGCCATGACGCACAGGCGCAAGGCGCTTACGTCGCGCTGGTAGACTTCCCCATGCCCGGTAGACTTAGCCCAATCGACTAGGCAAGGAATAGCAGCGTTTACCGCGTCGATTAAAGCTATGTGCGTGCGCGTGTCTGTAGTGGTTTGGTACGGCGGATTCCCGAGTTCGATCATTTCTCCCCCTTGAGGTACCTTGCCGCGTCTTTCACGGTGTAGGCTACAGTATTGTCAAAGTCGTTTATCAGGCATCCGCGCAAGGATAGATTCCAGCGTTCTACCCGATAGGGCAAGGAATGACGTTCGATGAATGCTTGCACGTCTCCCCATGTTTTCATTCGATCACTTCCCTTCGCGTATAGAATCCGTATTCATCTCTACGGACAATGACAAAGCGATCAGGAGCAAGCAAGTCATGCTCCGGGCCATAGGTCGTGTAATTAGCAATGTGCTCTTTTGCCTCTTCGATTGAATCGACGGCAGAAACAACTTGAAACGCGGGAACTCCGCAATTTTCAATTCCTTCCCCGTCATGCTCTGCTACCAGAATTCCGTATTCCATTGCTTGCGCCTCCCATTACGCGATGCTTGCTAAGTGTGGATTCTTGCGCCTCTAGCACGTCAAGAAGCGTCCGATAGACGCGGGAACCTATGCCAGCATCGCCGCCCGGTAACTAGCGGTCTATCGGGATTGTTTCCCCAAACGGTGCAGTCCCGTCTTCAGTTGCCAACCATAGCACGGGGAAAGCGGGGGGAGTGTCCGGGAACCTTCCATCTAGGTCTGTAATGCATAACGCGCAGACTGCCGTTCCTTCATCTTCAATCGCTTTGAGAGCGGGCCTAAAATCAGTTCCACCCCCGCCCTGCGGCTTCCATGTTAGAGGCTCACCCTTTGCGAAACGTTCCACCCCGCACACTTTTGAGTCCGCATAATAGACGGTAACGCCTACTGGGGAACACTCTTCAATTACGCTTTCGACTATTCCCCGCGCGTATTGGAGCGATACCCCGTCAACACTCCCGGATGTATCGACCATGATGGCCACTTCCCCTAACTCGCGGGACTCCAAGCAGGGGAGATACAAGCCTTGCGCGATATAACGCATGTTTGGGCGACTCCAAGCGTAATCCCCGGTGGAGCGCTCAGAGAAAAATCTCAGCAAAAGTGAGCGGATATCGATACGCGGTTGAAGCGCTTTTGCTACGTCACGCGCTAACCCGCCCGGCATCTTCCCGCACATTTTAGCTTGCTGTAAAGCGCTTGCCGTTTTCTGTTTCCAATCCTGTTCAGTGGGAGCGGTATCCCCGTCCGCATCCGGACCCGTAGGCGCGTCTTTTACTTCCCCTAACGGGTCCGGTTTGCCCGGACCTTGACCCGGAGCGGGGGAACCTTGCCCGCTTGCCTTGCCTTGCCCGTTCCCCTTTTCATCCTCAGACAAGCGCGCATAGTACCATTCTGAAGACTTCCCCTCTTCCCCCGCGTCCGGATACAGCGCTCCATCCGGGAGTCTAAAGGATGCCCGCAATTCCCCATTAATAGCTTTATCGCAGGCAACATTCCATCCCTTAGGGCTACGCCCATCCCGCCGCCATGGGTGACCCATAGCGCAGTGCATGACTTCATGCGCGACTAACGCGGTAACGCGGTCATGCGTCAAGGTCTCAATCCATACAGGGTTATACCCCAACTCGCGCCCGTTGACCCATGCGGTCTCGCAAGTGGCATCCGGGACCATTTTCAAGCTTAAGGCAAGCGCTCCGAAAAACGGATTCTCTAAGACTAGGCTAGTGCGCGCTGCGGTCATTTTAGACTGTGCGGACATTTATTCTCCATTCTTCCCCCTTGCCATGCTTGCGCACTGGGGACCGTTCCTGTATGCCCGGTAACCGTCCGGGCGGGGTTAGGGTTAGGACTGAAAGACACTAGCGCCATACGTGGCCGTCATAGCGTCAAGAATGGACTGCGCGCGGTTCGCGGTATCAATTCGCACATCCGGGTTATCCCGTAACGTGCTAGGTTCCGCCATTGCAAGCAGTTCAGTCTCACGGCGGAGTGTTTCCAGTTTAGGATCATCGGCAAGATTCAGGCGGGTAAGGATTCCGCACAACTCCCGCGCGTTCCCTATCAGGGAATCCCTAAAAATAGCGTCCGGCTGCGCTAGACGTTCATGGATTTTAGAGACGCAATCGGCCAAACGGCGGACGGCATCCTGCTGCGCCTCACTGAATGCTTGCTTAACCCGTTCCTCAGTTCGCGCGGCGATAGCCTGAATCTCATCCTGCGCGATTGAGACTCTAAAATCAGTTCCGGACGGTACAGGGTTGTACTCCACTCCCCATGAATACTTGGAAGCGATATTGTCGGGGTAATCGGCATCGGAATACATGCCATTTAGGACAGTGCGCGCGCTTGCCTGATACATCGGATATTCCCGTATGAATTCTGCAAGCAAAGAGTCCGCTTCATGCATCCCCGCCCGGACCATATCGGTGTATGCCTGATAATTCTTGACGGGCAGGTGTCTCCAGCCGTCATCGGACCACGGAAGGGTCTGCGCGTAATGCTGAACCCTTAAATCGGCGATGTGCGAGACAAGCGCCTTATACGCAGGCGCATCCCCCGGCAGGAGGTGTTTATTATAGCGTCCGGCATCTAACGTTGTACCGTGAGCGGCAGCGGTATCTTGCGATACCTTGCGGTCATACTTGCGAGCGCTCCAAGCGCTAATCCGCAAGCTTACTAGCATGGCCCTTGTGTGCAAGTCAGATGTATTCATATCGTCCCCCCTTTTAGGGATTCCCCCGGTATACGATCCGGGAACGGCAAAGGATTAAAGGTCAGTCTCTCCCTGAAATGAGCGCTCCAATAGGTCCGGACGCCATGCGGACAAAGGAATCCGTATAAGTGATTTTAGGGTCACGGCGCTGTGCATCCCGGATAAGCAGCACGGCAAATTCCCCTTTATCAGCTTCAACGGCAAGCCGGGTTGCATACGTGGCAATGCGGGCAAAGTTGCCAGCGTTCGCGCGTCCCGCCAAGCCTACTACAGTGGCATAGAGTTCATTAGACTTTGATGGGATGGGCGCGCGGTCCGGGTCAAACAGGATAGCGTCAAGGTTCACGAGGGAATTGGCCATAGAGCGGAAAGCAAGGTATTCAAGCGCTGCCCCTTCCCCTACTGCTCCCGCCATGGCTTCAGACTCAATCGCGGGGGGAAGGGAAAGCGCTTCCAGTTTGGCAAGATGCGCCCATGTACGGGGGACGGGGGAGTTTGTTAAATCGGCGCTAGCCTTAAAATCGCAAAGCAAGGGGGAGCGATACCGCAGGAAAGCAATGAGAGTAGGACTGATACCGTTCGCATAGGCCCACCCGCACCAGTCATCTATTGTGGGTTCCAATTCGACAATCGACGCAAAGCGCGATTTTACAGGTTCCAATATCCCGGACACTCCCGCCCTATCAGTCCGCCTGTTAGTTGCCGCGATAAAAGTCACGCAATCCGGGAGTACGTGACCATTTACGCGACGCGCTAAAAGCAATTGCATATAGGATGCCTGTACAGCGGGCGGAGCTTGCCCCAGATCGTCAAGCAGCCAGACAGTGGGAGAAGTAGCTTTCAACGCTCGGGCCAACTCCCCAAAGGGTAGGAAAGTAGCTTCATCCGCTCCTGTTTTCGGCCATGGCAAACCCTTTGCATCCGTTGGATCTGCAACTGCAGGATGCGAAATAAGCAACTCCGCTCCGGCCATTTGTGCGGACTGTGCGACGATGTCAGACTTTCCAACTCCGGGCGCGCCTGTAATCAATACAGGCAAGCGCGCAGGAATCATCTTCGAAAGCAACTCTGTCAATTGTTTAGGTGTTACGCTCATTAGGTGTTCTCTCCCTTCGAATTCACTCATAAAACACTTGCACAGTAATAATGCGCCTTTATGCGGCACAGTGTCAAGCGTAAAATGATATGGGCAAGGATGAGGGAATAAGAACCCGTCACACTACTACATATATAAGGATAGAAAGCGGGGGAGTTCCCCCGCACGGCGGGGAGTCCAATCCCCCCCCAAAAATACCCAAGATTTAACCCCGAAATTAGGCATGGAGATTAAAAAGCGAAAATCGCCGTATTTGACCACTGTCGCATCGATGAGACATAGGGAAGGGTATCCACTCATATTTTAAAATCAAGCGCAGGACGGGCCATTACAGGCGCAGCGCTCCTAATTACTAAATGGTAAAATCCTTATACGGATGGTCTACTCCATCCACCATAAAATCAACACGTTACCAGATAAACCGCGCCTGTTTCGGATTGTTATATATCAGTAAACACTTTAGTAAAGTGTGATTGAAAACAAAAGACTTAAGCGACTATTAACTAACCTATAAACAGGACTCATCCCCCATTTACCATCTAGTCAATACCCTAAGCGCGATAGGAATAGACAACTCTCCCCCCTACTAAATACTCTCCCGTAAGGGGGAACGGGCGGGGACTCCCGCCGCTCTCTCTCCCCCGGTCACTATTTATTAATTAGTCAACACTGCAGCACTATTATTTACCCCTTGATTACTCCCCCCATTTTCTCCCGCACGGTCACTCACCCGCATTTTGTACACAGTCACAGACACGGATTTAATAGGCGATGGAGCGCTTTTGATTATTCGCGCGGCAACTCGTTTTCAGTGCGCGCGAAACAGGGCGCAAGATATGTAAAGCACTATAGATATATGCCCCGCTCCGGGTTGTTCTGTAGTTGTTTCAGTTATCCAATTCTGTAGAATTAGCTAAAATCATGATTTGAATGGGGTATTTGACCGTCCCGGATTACTAAAG
>VFSW01007008.1_pt1 | contig 16447 bp, 15 predicted proteins | sample 5358111 | NCBI WGS metagenome assembly VFSW01 (sample SAMN11554181, study PRJNA540505) | mine drainage metagenome | isolation source: sediment from site ElyBrook_90M | place: USA: Ely Copper Mine, Vershire, VT | collected 2017 | reverse complement strand
TGTTCCTCGATGCGCCGGACCCGTTCGGCCAGGCCCCGGGCCTTTTCCTCCGCCGCTTTGAGGACTTCGGGGGGGGCCCGGGCCCGGAACCCCGGGTCCGCGAGCCGTTGTTCGGTCTTCGTGAGCAGGCCCGCCAGCTTCTCCCGTTCCCGTTCGAGCGCCCGCCGTTCGGCTTGGGAGCTCTCGGCCGGGAGCGCGAGGAAGAACTCCCCATGGGGGGTGACGCTGGGAGCGCTGCCGGCGGGCGGCGGCACGCCGGCGTCGAGGAAGTCCAGGGCACCGACCCGGGCCTGTTGGAGGACGAGCGACTTCTGGGTCCGAAGGACTTCCGCGGTCGCCTGACCCGAGGGCCGCACCCACGCCGGCGGCAACGACGAGGGTGCCAGTCGGTTGCCGGCGCGGAGGCTCCGGAGCGTGCGGATGGCATCGTAGACGACCTCCATCGCGACCACCGCTTCCGGGTCGTCGGGCGCCTCGCCGGGCTTCGGCCAGCTCGCGAGCGCGAGGAGGTCGCCGCGGTGCGGGATCGCGTGCCAGAGCTCCTCCGTGACGTGGGGAACGAGCGGGTGGAGCAGTCGAAGGCTACGCTCCAGTGTGAAGAGGAGAACGGCCCGCGTCTCGTGCCGGAGCGGTTCCCCCCGCCGGCCGGAGAGAGCCTCCTTGCTCATCTCGACGTACCGGTCGGCGAGGTCGTACCAAAGGAACGAGTGGAGGAGGCCGGCCGCGCGCGTCACTTCGTAACCGGCCACCGCCTGGTCGAACTCGTCCACGGTCCGGCGCCAGCGGGCCAGTATCCACCGGTTCTCGAGCGGCGAGTCCGCCGTCAGGGCCGGCGCAGCGTCCGGCGCGTCGGTCCCATCGGGGAGGTACGCCTGAGCGAACCGGACAAGGTTCCAGACCTTCGTCAGGAAGTTCCGGGCGTTGTCTAGGGTCGCCGGACCGAAGACACCGTCCTGGTCGACGGGGTTCGGGAACAGCAGCGCGAACCGGAGGGCGTCCACGCCTCGTTCCCGGGCGAGGTCGAGGGGGTCGGGGGAATTTCCCAGATGTTTCGAGAGCTTCCTCCCCTGTTCGTCACGGAGGACCCCGTGAAAGAAGACGGCACGGAACGGTGGCCGGCCGAGGAAGTAGTACGACGCCATCATCATCCGGGCCACCCAGAAGAACATGATGTCGCGGCCGGTCTCGAGCAGGTCGGTCGGGAAGTAGTGGGCCAGGTCCGGCGACTCCTCCGGCCAGCCGAGGGTCGCGAACGGCCAGAGCCAGGAGGAGAACCAGGTGTCCAAGACGTCCGGATCGGCCCGGAGCGGAGCGTGACCACACTCCGGACACGCGAGCGGGGGCTCCTCCGCGGCGGTCTCGTGCAGGCAGGCGGAGCAGTAGTACACCGGGATCGGGTGTCCCCACGCGACCTGGCGGGAGATGCACCAGTCCTGGATCTTCTCCATCCATCGGTAGAACGTGAGCTCCCATCGGGCGGGATAGAGCCGGATCTCGCCCGAGCGGACGGCCTCGACGGCCGCCGGGGCGAGGGGGGCCATCCGTACGAACCATTGGGTGGAGAGACGAGGTTCGATGACCGCGTTCGACCGTTCCGAGCGGCCCACGGCATGGATGTACGCGGTCTCGTGGTCGAGGAAGCCGCCGGCCTGCAACGCCTCCGTGACCGACGTGCGGGCCTCTTCCCGGTCTTGACCGCGGAATCTCCCCGGTACCCAATCCGAGGTGAGGTGGCCCATCTCATCGAGGACATCCGGCGGCATCGGCAGGCCGGGGTGGCGCTGGAAGATCTCGTAGTCGAGAAGGGCGTGTCGCGGGGTGATCTTGAGCGCCCCATTGCCGAACGTCGGGTCCACACCGGGGTCGGCGAGGATCGGCACTTCTCGGTCCACGAGCGGGACTCGGACCGTCCGGCCCACCGCGGTGGCGTGCCGCGCATCGTCCGGATGCACCGCTACCGCGACGTCCCCGAAGAGGGTCTCCGGCCGAACGGTGGCGACCACGATCCCGCCCGGCGAGCCGTCGGCCCAGGGGTATCGGACGTAGAGGAGCCTCGTCGGCTCCTCGGCGTGCTCGACCTCGAGGTCCGACACGGCGGTCCGAAGCTGGGGGTCCCAGTTGACGAACCGCTCCCCCCGGTAGACCAGGCCGGCCTTGTAGAGCGTCACGAACGCCCGGCGCGTGGCCCGCTCGTAGGCCGGGTCCATCGTGTACCGGTACCGGCTCCAGTCGAGCGAGAACCCCCCCACCAGCAGGGCCGCCCGGATGCGCCGTTCGTGCTCGCGTTTCCATTCTTCGACCCGGGCGATCACCTCGTCCCGGGACATGTTCTCGAGGCGCACCCCCTGTTTGGCGAGGTGGGCCCGGACCGCCACCTGCGTAGACAGGCCCGCGTGGTCGATCCCGGGGAGCCAAAGGGTCGGCGCCCCAGACATCCGGGATCGACGAACGAAGAGGTCCGTGACCGTGTTGCCTAGGAAGTGGCCGAGGTGGAGGTCGCCGGTGACGTTCGGCGGCGGAAGGACGCTCGTGAAGGGCGTACCGGTCGGCCGGTCCGGCGCCCGACTCAGATCGGCTCGGTCCCACGCTTCCTGCCAGCGGCGCTCGATCGCCCCGGGCTCGAATCGGGGCGGAAGGGGGGCGGGAGTCAGCCGCGTCCCCTCCCGGGGAGGCCCAGGGCGTAGAGGGTGAAGATCGCCAGCTCCGCGAGGGCGACGCCGCCCATGGCGAGGAAGGATCTGAGCGGGGAGACGCCGACGAACTGGAGGACGCCGAAGAGCGTGATCGGGAGGCCGGCGATCGCGATGCCCGGAAGAACCACGGTGGTCGCCCACCAGGCCCCCGAGGACATGAGCGAGACCGGGACCCCGGCTTCCTGCGCGCGCCGGAAGAGGAGCCCTATCTCCAGGAACGCGGCCGCGATCAGACCTGGCAATTCCGCGACGATGAAGGCGACAAACAACCAGATGTTGAGCAGTCGCAGGATAGTGAGGCCGACCACGATCACCGAGGCGACGAGGTAGATCAGCACGATCAGGGCCGACTTTCCGAAGAGCATCGACCGATTCGTGAGCGGGAGCGTCCGAGTGTACGAGTAGCCCATCACTTCGGTCGCGAAGAACGCCGGCCCAAAGAAGGTGGCGAGGATCGCGGTCGTGGAGACCGCGGCCGCGGCGAGGTCGAAGACACTCTTGGGCGCCGGCGCGCCGATGTACGACGAGAGACCGATGACGACCGCATCGATCAGGGGGAGGAGTATGACGAACGCGTACCCCGGCGTCCGAGAGGCGGTACGCAGGTCCTTGAGGAGGATCGCCGCCGGGGCCCGGACCGGTCGGAGCTCTGCGCCTCGCCGCTCGGCGGTCAGCTGGACGTCGGGACTCAAACGGCTCAACGCACGGGGGGCGGTACGCAGCCACCGGGCCACCCCGAGCGTGAGCGCGACGTACCCGGCGGCGGCGAGGCCGATCGTGAGAGGATCTCCCCCGGGCAGCACCGAGAGGGAGTCGGCCCCTCCGAGGCCGACGATCGGGATCAGCCCGAGCGGGAAGGGGAAGACCAACAGAAGGGCCCCGAGAGTGGCCGGGGCCGTTCGGCCGAGGAAGGATAGTCCGTACATGATCTGGAACCCGAACGACACGATGCCCGAGATGCCGACGGCCGGCACGGCCCTCAGGAGGAGGTAGAACCACCTCAGGATGGAGGCCCGGAGGCCTCCCCGCGAACCTTGGACGTGTTGGACGAAGAACCGACCGGTCCGGAGGGAGAGGCCCATCGCCAGGATGATCACCACCACAACGCCGGGAAGGACGAGTAGGCCGAGCAACGGCGAGCCCAGCGCGATGGCGAGCGCAACGGGGGTGAGGACCAGGGCCGTGATTGCCGGCGCGTCGAACAAGCGGAGAAGCACGAGGAGGGCGATTCGGTCGAGTTTCTTCTCCGAGATGGGAAGGGTCTCCAGCACCGGGAGTATCTGCGAGCCGAGGAAGGTCGGCAGACTCTGGAGGCCCACCATCCAAAGGAACGAAAGCTCCAGCAGCAGGAGGCCGGCAATCACCGTGCCGGTGTACAACGGGAGAGGTACGGGGTTCGGGCCCACCAGGAAGAACCTCTCGACCACGTTGGTGAGCGTGAGCATCGAGCCGCCGACCAGCAGCACGATGAGCAGGCTCACGAGGAACTTGCTCTGAGCAACCCGGCGCCGGGCGGTGTTGGCGAGCTCGCCCGGCTCCTTGGGGGCCTCCGAGGCCAGCACGTTCCCCTGGCGGAGAGCGTAGACGGCCTGGAAGCTCAGTTCGAGATAGGCCATCTCGGCCAGTCGGAAGGCGCTCGGCTGAGCCGCGGGCGGCGGAGAAGCGCTAGGCCCCTCCAAGGGCTCGGACGGCCGCGTAGACTCCCTCCTCTTCGCGCGTCAGGCGCAGGAAGATCTCCTCCAGGGTGACGTCGCCCTGGGCGGTCTGGGAGCGGAGCTCGTCCAGGTTGCCCTCGCCGACGAGGCGTCCGCGGTCCAGGATGCCGACCCGGTTGCAGAGCCGCTCCGCCACTTCCATCGTATGCGTGGAGAACAGGACCCCACGGGGGGCCTGCGCTACGTACTGCGTCAGGAGCTCTCGCATCAATCGGACGGAGCGGGGGTCGAGGCGGTTGAGTGGTTCGTCCAGGACGAGGAGAGGCGGTTGGTGCAGGAAGGCGCTGATCAGCAGGACCTTCTGGCGCGTGCCGTTCGACAGCGTGGCGAGGGGCTGGTCGAACTCCCGCTCGATCTGGAAGGCCGTGACGTAGCTTTTGGCGCGTTCGGAGACCTGCCGCGAATCCAGGCCACGAATGCTCGCCACGAACTCCAGGAACTCCCGGGGCGTAAGCGCGTCGTACAGGAGGGCCGTCTCGGGCACGTACCCCACGATCTGCTTCGTCAGGACCGGTTCCCGGACCGGGTCGTGCCCCAGGATAGAAACCGAGCCGTCGGCCGGCGTGAGGAGCCCGACCACGGCCTTGAGCGTGCTAGATTTCCCGGCGCCGTTGGACCCTAACAGCCCGTAGATCTCGTGGGGCTGGACCTGTATCGACAGGTGATCCACGGCCGTGAGCTGGCCGTACCGAACCGTGAGGCTCCGCAGCGCGAGCGGCAGCTCCGGCGTCGGCGTGACTCCCCGCAGCAAGAATCCCCCAGCAGCAGAGGCGAGCGCACCCTATAAAGTCCGAATCGCCTGTTCGGACTCGAACCATGGACTTTTCCACCTGGACGAACGTCGCGTTTGCTGGCATCGCCGTCTTCGGCCTCGTCCTGCTCGCCCTCTCCCTGCTTGCCCTGCGTAGGGCCCCCTCTCCCCGAATGGGTCTCGTGGCCGGAGGGTTCCTCGTGATCGCCGTCCAGGGGATCGTGATCGGAGCCCTGCTCTTCCTCGGCGGCGCGTCACCGGCGTTCCTCCTCTTCGTCTCCGCGCTCTTCGAGGTGGTCCTGTTGGTCGTCCTGTTCCTCGCGACCCTGGTCCGCTGAAGGTGCCGATGGGGGACCCCGCGGAGCGGGCCGGTACCTGGGCCGAAAGCCTGCTGACGTTCATCCAACGGTACCCCGGCGTCCATCTTCGGGAGATCCGACGCCGACTCGGGATCCCGATCGGGACCCTCGACTACCATCTGTACCGGCTTGGAAAGCGCGGCCTGGTCTCTGTCCGGATGCAGGGGGGATACAAGGTCTGCTTTCCGGAGACCCTGGTCGGCGAGGGGCCACCGATCCCTGAATCGGACAAGGTGCTGATCGCCCTGCTCCGGCAGTCGGTCCCTCGCGCGATCCTTCTCCACCTCTACCTGGAGGGGACGGCCTCTCCCCAAACGCTCGGGGGCGCCATCGGCGCGTCAGGGCCGAATCTGTCCTATTTCCTCAAGCGGCTCGAGGCCCTGGGGGTCCTGGAACGCGAAGGGGCGCCGGGCCAGCGGCAGGTTCGTCTCAAGGACGCCAAGCGGATCCACGAGATCCTGCTCCGGTACCCCCCGCTCCCCGAGACCCCCGTCGACCGGTTCGTCCGGTTCTGGTCGGAGCTGCACCCATAACGCAGGTTCAAGGGCTGTTCGGAAACCCTTAAGGACCGACCCACTGCCCTGTTACCGTGGAGAGGAACTCTGGCCGGTGTCACCGGTTGGGAGTGGTATTTCTTTGAAGAAGCCCCGAACGCGTTGGCTGTTGCTCGTAGCCGTGCTTCTTGCGGCGTCCCTGGTCGCGCCCGCGGCGGCCTCGTACTCGCCGGCGCCGGCTCCTCCGAGGCAGTCCTATCTCACACTAGACTCGGGTGGCGCGAACCTCAACGCGCCCCCGACCGGCCACATCCTGTTCGGTTCGCCCCTCCCCGAGGCCGAGATCCTTCCAACGGCCAACGGTTCCGTCGGCGCTACGTTGGGGCTCGTCCACCTCCTCGAGATCGCGCCCAACCTGTCGGAGCCGGAACACCCGTCCGTGGTAGCGGAGGCCGCTCCCGAAACGCTCCAGCACTTCAACAGCACTCTCTCGGTCCAGGGCACACCGAATTACTTCAACCTCATCGCCACGTTGCCGGTCTACCCCGTCTCGACGGTGCTCTGGACCAACGGCACGAGCGTCCCCCCGACGACCGGCGTAGCCAAGCAGGCGATCCTGGAGGTCAATTACTCCGTCGCGAGCGGCTCCGACGGTAGTCCGGGGGTACTGATCTCCTGGACGGTATCGGGGTGGCCATGGGCCAATTCGTCGAGCGACGAGCTCGCGCTGGAGTACGTCGTTCAGATCGCCTCGGGCTCGGGATTCGAGACCTGCTCGGGCGCTCCGAGCACCCAGGCGCCGGACGCCACCTGCCAGACCGAACCGCTCACGATGGGGCAGGCCGTGTGGAGCTCCTCGATGACCGCCCTCCGAGGACAAGGACCGGCCGGTTCCGTCGCGTGGATCAGCTGGAGCTCGCAGGTCGGCGGATCGGCTGTCGCGCCCGCCCCGGTCAGCGCGGGCGCGTACTTCGAGCAACCCGGAACGAGCGCGTTGGTGATCGCCGCGCCGGCCGCGGGCTCCTCCTCGGTCATGGGCTCGACGTTGTTCCTGCTCTCTCCCGGTACCGTGGTGAACCTCATCGCACCGGTGGTCGGAGACCTGCCGGCCTACGGCGGAGCCGTGGCGATCTTTGCCGTCGCAGCCGTCGTAGGCGTCCTTTTCTCGCGCCGCCGGGACCTATCGATCGCGCGCGAGCTCGCCGAGTAGGCCGGACGACTAGGACCGCGAGCGGACCGGCGGGAAGAGGATCGTCTCCTTGATCGTCGGGAGGCCCGCGAGCGCCATGAACGCGCGGTCGACCCCGAAGCCCACGCCGGAGGCCGGCGGCATGCCGTACTGGAGCGCCTCGACGAAGTCCCGGTCCATCGCGTAATACTCCGTACCCTTCGCCGCGAGCTGCTCCCCGAATCGCCGGACCTGGTCGTCGGGGTCGTTCAGCTCCGAGTACGCGTTCGCGAGCTCCACGCCGCGACAGTAGAGCTCGAACCGCTCGACCCGGCCGGGCTTCGACCGGGGTCGCTTGGCCAGCGGCGTGGTCGCCGCCGGATGGTCGACGACGAAGGGCGGGCGGGTGAGACCGGGCTCCACGTAATGCTCGAACAGCTTCTCGAGGAACTTCCCCGACGGCGACGCGGCGGGGACCGTCGCGCCGGTCGCCCGCGCCAGGGAGCGCAGTTCGTCCTGGCTCTTGTCGAGGATCCCGTGGAGGCCGGAGCGTTCCTCGAGTGCCTCCACGAAGTCGACGACGGCGAACGGCGGCTGGAAGGTCGTCGGTGCCTCCACCGCGGCCGGCACGTCCGGCAGCAGCTGCGCGATCCGGCGCGCGAGGCGGAGGTACATCGCTTCCATCAACCGTTGCATGTCGGTGTAGTCGGTGTAGGCCCAATAGGCCTCGAGCATCGAGAACTCCGGCAGATGGGTGACGTCGAGGTCCTCGTTCCGGAATATCCGGCCGAGCTCGTACACCCGCTCCAGCCCCCCGACGAGGAGGCGCTTGAGGGGAAGCTCGAGGGAGATGCGCAGCTGGAGCTCCTCGTCAAGGTAGCCCGAGTGCGTGACGAACGGCTCCGCGGCGGCCCCCCCGGCGACGGCCCCTAGGATCGGCGTCTCGACCTCGAGAAACTCGTGTTCGTCGAAGAAGTGTCGGATCTCTCGGACGAAGAGGGATCGGGCGCGGAAGCGGGTCCGCGTCTCCGGGGAGGAGAGGAGGTCCAGGTACCGTCGACGGAGGCGGAGCTCGGCGTCCTTGAGGCCGTGGAATTTTTCCGGCGGAGGGGCGATCGCCTTGGCGAGAAGCGTGAGCTGGCGAACGAGGAGGGAGGGTTCTCCCCGCCGGGTCACCATAGGCGCGCCCTCGGCGCCGACCAGGTCACCCGGGTCGAGGTCGGCCAGCCATTCCGCGCACGCCGGCTCGCCGAGCGCGGCGACCCGGAGAAAGAGCTGGAGGGGGCCGGCCTGGTCCTCGAGGTCGAGAAAGGCCGAGCGTCCGTGCTGGCGGATCGTGTGCAATCGGCCTGCGACCCGGGCGTCGGGACCGGACGCGGTGGCCCCCGGGGTCAGCTCTCGGCATCGTTCGACGACGGTCGCCGTGGGCATCCGGTCGGGGAAGCTCCAGGGATACGGCTCCACGCCCCGGACCCGGAGGCGTTCGACCTTCTGCCGACGTTCCTGGACCAGGTGGGATTCCTCGGGCTCGCTCATCGGAACGGCGGCTCGCCGGGGAGGGTGGCTATCGGAGGAAAAAGCTTCGCCCTACGCGGACGCGGCTTCCAGGGGCAAGAACTCGTTGCCGGAGTTGCGCACGAGCACGAGTTGCTCCGGGGTCGGCCCCGCGGCGCCGGCGCTCTTCGCGCCCTCGTGGAGCAGCAGGAACGTCCCAAAGAAGAACTCGGACGTGGCGTCGCCCCCGCCGATCCCGTAGCTGACGTAGTCGGAGAAGTAGACGTGGACATGGCCCGACCGGTGCTGGCGAAGCGACTTGATGAACGGTTGGAAGGTCTCGGGCCCCTTCCGGGCGAGCTCCTCGATGAGGTCGCGAAGGATGGGTCGCTGCGAGAGCCCGCCGAGGCCGTCGTACGTCACGTAGAGCGCCGGCCGAGGCTCGAGCGTGACCACGCCGGCGCGGAGGACCCCCTCGACCTGCTTGGTTCGCATGGCGCGCGCCGAGACCCGGTTCCCGTTAAGAGGTCTTCGGGAGGAATCGCCCTATCGAAAGTAGGGGAAGGGGCGGGACCGTTCCCGCCCCGGTGCGAAACCGTTCAGTTCAGTGGCCGTGGCCCATGCCACCCATACCACCCATGCCGCCCATGCCACCCATACCGCCCATGCCCCCGGGCGCTCCGCCGCCGCCACCGGCTCCCTTCTTGGAGGCGATGATGTCGTCGATCCGCAGGATCATGGTGGCAACCTCGACGGCCGAGCTCAGGGCCTGCCGCTTGACGCGGGCCGGCTCAACGACCTTGAGGATCGTCATGTCGGTGGCTTTCCCGTCGACGAGGTTGATGCCGATGTTCTTGTTGGCACGGGGTCCCTCGTGGGCGCCCCGGAGCTCGATGAGCATGTTGATGGCGTCGTACCCGCCATTCTCCGCCAGGGCCCAGGGAATGATCTCGAGCGCTTGAGCGAAGGCCTCGACGGCCAGTTGCTCCCGGCCCCCGACGGTCGGCGCGAACTTGCGAAGCTTGACGGCGAGGTCCACCTCGGTGGCACCGCCGCCGGGGCAGACGACCCCGTCCTCGAGGGTGCTCGAGACGACCTTGAGCGCGTCCTGGATTGCGCGTTCGACCTCCTGGGTGACATGTTCGGTTCCGCCCCGGATCAGGATCGTGACCGAGCGCGGGTTCTTGCAGCCGGTAACGAACGTCATGTGCTCGTCCCCGACCTTCCGCTGCTCGACCGACCCGGCATGGCCGAGGTCCGCTGCGGTGAGCTCGCGCACACCGGTGACGACCTTCGCCCCGGTGGCACGGGCGAGCTTCTGCAGGTCCGACTCCTTGACCTGCTTGAGGGCGTAGATGCCGGCCTTCGCCAGGTAGTGGAGCACGACATCATCGATCCCCTTCTGGGAGATCACGACGTTGGCCCCGGCAGCCTTGATGGCGTCGACCATCTGGCGGAAGCTCTGGTCTTCCTGGTCGAGGAAGCTCTGCATCTGGTTCGGCGACTTGATGTTGATCTTACCCTCGATCTCGGTCTTCTTGATCTCGAGAGAGGAGTTCAGGAGCGCGATGTGCGCGTCCTTGATCTCGATGGGCATGCGCGGGTGACCGCGTTCCTTGTCGAGGACAATGCCCTGGATGAGCTCGGTGTCGTCGATCGTGCCGCCGTGGCGCTTCTCGAGCTTGATGAGGTCCACGTCCGCGACGTGCTTCCCGCCCCGCTCCTCGGCGACCCGCCGGACCGCTTCCACCGCGATGTCTCCCAGCTTCTCCCGCGCCCCGAAGGAACCCTTGGATCCGATGGCGGTAAGGGCCACTTCCTTGAGCATGGGCACGTCATCGTACTTGACCGGGATGCCTATCTCCGTCTCGATGAGCCGCCGGGCCTCTTCGTTGGCCAGGTGGTAGCCCCGGGCGATCACGGTCGGGTGGACCTGCTGTTCGAGCAGGTTCTCGGCGCGCTTGAGGAGCTCTCCGGCCAGGACCACGGCGGTGGTGGTGCCGTCGCCGCATTGCTGGTCCTGCGTCTTCGCCACCTCGACCAACATCTTTGCGGCCGGGTGCTCGACGTCGACCTCTTTGAGGATCGTAACGCCGTCGTTGGTGATCGTGACATCGCCCATCGAGTCGACGAGCATCTTGTCCATGCCGCGCGGGCCCAGGGTCGACCGGACCGCGTCCGCGATGGCCCGGGCCGCTTGAATGTTGTTCGCGGCGGCGCCCTTGCCTTGTTCGCGTTCCGTGCCTTCCCTCAGAATCAGAACTGGCGTTCCTTGCATCATTGTCGCACCAGCGGCGACAAGCGACCGCTTCTATATAAGCCCGACCGTCCCGGCAGCCATCGGGGGCGCTCCCCGGGTCCCAAGTCCCCTCACTCGGCTGCGGTGGCCGACGTTGGTATCGGGCGGGACACGAGCGGCGCTGCGGGGCCGCACGTCCAACGGCGTGTCGTTCGCATTCGGAGGGTAGTACTACCTTTCGGTCTCGAGACCTCCTCGGCGGTAGGTGAGGGATGCTCGCGGGTTCGATGCAGATCCGTCGGCCCGTCCCCGGTCCGGGATGACCGACATGAGGGGCACCCGGTCGCCCGTCGGTGTCAGGTCGACGCGGGGGGCGGTGGCGACGGGTACCCGAGGTTCCACAGGGCCCGAGGGATCAGGAACACGAGCCCGGCGAGGAACCAGCCCACCCCCGCGAGGAGGTAGGTCTCGCCGACGCCCACGGTGGCGATCAGCACTCCTCCGAGGATCGTCCCGACAGGGATGATCGCCCAGCTCCCTAGGCCGTCGATCCCGAAGTATCGTCCCTGCATCTCGGTCGGTACGATCAACTGGGCCACGGTGAGCCACGCGGTACCGGCGAAGCTCCCGCATAGACCGATCGCAAAGAGGAGCGGCAGCGCGAGCGGGAGCGCGGGAAACCGTGCCAGCAGGATCAGGAGGCCGGCCGACACGACACCGTAGGCGATGACCCAGGCCTTTCCCGCGTACCGAACGGCCCCGACCCGACCTACGAGGAGCGCCCCGACCCCGTTACCGGCCACGCTCACGGCCAGCAGGCCAGCGAAGACGAGGGCCGAGCCGTGAAGGAGCTCGGTCGCGTAGAAGACGAGAAACGTCCCCAACACCGTAGAGAAGAAGTTAAAGAAGGTCGCCGAGACCGTGAGCTGGAACAGTCCGGGGCTCCGGTAGAGCCACGTGAAGCCTTCCCGGAGGTCGCCGATGAAGCGCGCGCGGGGACGGGCCCCCGGCGAGACGGCCGGGACAGCGTTCCGGTCCCGGGAGATGAGCGAGATAAGGATGCCGGACGAGAGGAAGGTGGCGGCCATAATCGCGACTCCTGGCACCGCCCCTATGGTGACGATCAGCGCTCCCCCCGCCGAAGCGCCCACGAAGCTCGCGGCGTTGCGGGAGGACCGGACGAGGCCATTGGCATCCGGGAGGTCCCGGCCGCTTACTACGGCGGGTAGGAACGACTGCTCGGCGGGGTTGAAGACCACCGTGAACGCCGAGACGACGAGCTCTTCGGCGAGGATCGCCCCGAGGTTGAAGCCGTACACCACGAGGACCAGGACGAGGGCGACCGTCATCGCCGCCCGGGCGAGATCGGAGAGGATCATCAATCGGCGGCGGTCGTACCGGTCGACGAGCCCGCCTCCGAGGAGGCTGAACGCGATCGCCGAGACGGCCCCGACCAGGCCCAAGTACGCGATGTCGATCGACGAGTGCGTGGCCGAAAAGATCAGCCAGACCAGGCATACCTGGGCCGCCGCGGCGCCGAGCACCGATCCGACGCCGGCCGAGAACAGCTTGAGGAACGGAGCGTTCCGGAACAGAGCGCCGTAGGTGCCTCCGGCTCCCGGCATCGCCGCGGCAGACACGAGGCTCCTCAGCGCCGGAGCGCTCTCCGCGGTCCGTTCGCGCCGGCGCGCCTAATCGTGGAGCACCCGATTGACGGTCGCCGGTCCCACGAGCAGACGGTTGAGCCGTCCCAGGATCCCCCCGGCCATCGCTTGCCGCTGGAAGGCATCCTCAGTCTCCTTCGCATCTCTCGATTCCGCGTACGTCGTAACGACGATGTACCGGTGGGGGGTATCGAGGGCCGCCCCGACAAAGACGCCCTTCAGTCGTGCGCGGTCTCGCACGAACCGGACGTATTCATCGAGCAGTCGTTGTCCTTCGGGTTCGGCTCCGGGCCGGAAATCGTAGATCCCTACCGTCGTGATCGCCATCTTCTACCTCCCGAGTCGTCGCACCGGGGAACGTGTCGTCGCCCCCCCGTTAAAGGTGACGTTTGAGCGGAAACGGTCCGTTTTCAGGCGCCGGCATCGATCACGTTGACGAGGCGGAAGTAGGCCTCCGGCGCCAGCGACTCGGGCCGCAATCGTTCCCATTCCGTCGGCCACTCCGCGCGGCCCGCGACCTCCGTCGCGCTCCGGGCGTCGTGCACCCGGGCCCGGGCGGGCGGCAGGAGATTCCCGAGCTGCTTGCGACGGCTCGCGAAGAGCGTGTCGAGGAGGGACTCGAGGGTGGGCAGCGACCCGATCGGAAGGGGGCCTCTCCGCCGCTCGAACACCACGAGCCGGCCGTCGACGTTCGGTACGGGAAAGAAGGAGGCGGCGGGAACGATCTGGTGGCATTCCACCGTCCCGTAGAGCGCGGCCAGGATCGAGAGCCGACCATAGGTCTTCGACCCGGGGCCGGCGGCGAGTCGCTCGCCGACCTCCTTCTGCACGAGCGCGACGACCCGCGGCACGGAGCCCGCCAGCCAGCGCATCAGCAGGGCCGTGGCGATCGAGAACGGGAGATTGCCGACGATGCACCGCACGGGGGGGGTGGACCGGACGAGCGCGTCGGCCTCGACGACGGCGATCCGGTCCCCGAAGTGATAGCGGAGGAAGGCGGCGAGACGCGGTTCCTTCTCGATCACCGTGAGCGGGCCGATGCCGCGCCGGAGCAGCGCTCGCGTGAGGATGCCGAGGCCGCCTCCGACCTCGAGCACCGGTTCCCCCGGCGCGGTGCCGACCAGCGCGGCTTCCGCGTCGGCGACGAACGGGTCGGTCAGGAACGATTGTCCCCTCGACCTCGTAGGGGTCAGCTCGAGCCCCTCCAGCGCCGAGGCCACCTCGGCCGCGTTCTCGGGAACGTGCGTCGGTCCCCGGCGGGTCTTGCCCCGGTCAGGGGGCGACGAAGAGCCGGTACTTGTCCTCGGCACCTTGGAGCTCCTGCACGATCCGGGCCACGATGAGTTTCTCGGGGTGCTTCACGTGGGTCCGTTCCTCCAACGACGCGAAGCTCTCGAACGGGCCGCGGCGGCGTTCCTCTACGATCGACCACATCGTCTTCTTCCCGATCCCAGGGAGGAGCTCCAGGAGGTGGAATCGTCGCGAGACCGCCTCGGCCTGGTTGAAGAACTTGAGGAACCGGCCCGGGCCCGACCGGACGACCCGCTCGAGCGCGAGCGGCAGTTCTCGCTGGGCCTCGGCCGTCAGCGCGCCGAACGACAGTCGGCGGCGAACGTGGTCGATGGGCGGCGTCTGGCTGCCGACGGGCAGGAGCGGGATCCGGTCCCCGAGGACCAGTTGGGTGCCGAGCTTCGGCAGGATCTCGATGAGTTTGAGCTCCGATTCCCCGAGCCCGATGGCGATCGGCTCCTTATAGAAACCCCGCTCGGTCGAGCGGCCCTGGGGCAGGTAGTCTAACACGTACGCGTAGGTTTCCGTGGGCGCTCCCCCCGCTCATTTGTGCTGGGCTACGATCTCGAGGAGGCGCGTCAATTGCGCCTCTTCGAGGAAGACGCGTTCTTTCGCAAAGAGGAGCCGAACCTCTTCCGGGTACTGGGGCAGTACGTCCGCGATCTTTACCGCGAGCGCGGCGTCGACGAACGGCAGGGTCCGGAGCGCCTCCAGAAGCTTCGCGGTCTGTTCGGGAGTGAGCCGGGTGAACGTCTCCGCGTGCTGGAGGGCGAGCTGGGCCTCGCGCGGCAGGGTCCGTTGCGTCGCCTCGTCGGAGAGGAGCTGCTTCACCGTGGCGAGGGGGATCGGATCAGGCATGGGCCCCCGGGCTCGGGCCGGCGGGGATGAGATGCACCGCGTTCGCGATCAGCTGCTTCCGCTTGTGGCCGTCGAGGAACTCGATGCGGACGGCGCGGCCGACGCGCCCCACCACCACGGCGACACGACCCTGGTAGCGCGGATGCGGCTGCCCGCGCGGGTCCGACGCCTCGAGACGGACGATGACGCGGGATCCGGTCTCGAACGTCTGGAGGAACTGGGTAATGGGGGGCATTCCCCGTTCGCGTACCTCCTTCGTCAGCGTGCCGCGGGTACGGGAGCGGAAGCCCTTGGAACTCTTGACCATCGATTGATTCTCCTATCCGGTCCGGTCGTGGATCTCCAGTACGTCCAGCGCCTCGACGGTTAAGGGTGCTCCGACAAGCTGCGAGAGGTTCGGGTCGGTCCGGCCGCCATCTCCTTCGACCCACTCCTTGATGTATGTCCCGCTCTCGGCGCGTAGCTCGATCGTGAAGCGGTCCGCCGTCGACTCCACGAGTCGCGCCGTCAGGATCCGACGCGCGCGAACGCGGTCGGCCCGGCGATGCGCCACGCGGGTCGGGGTCCGCTGGGCGATCGGACGGCCCGCCAGGACGGACAGGGCCTCATTAACTTTTGCGTCCGTGGTCCCCCCCCGGACGATCACCCGATAGCTCTTCGCCGGCGTTGCCTCCTTGATGCGAACGACCTCGGCGCCATCCGACCAGCTCAGCTCCCGCACCTCCACCCGACCGTCGGCGGTACGGTTCACTTCCGCTTCCAGCAACGACAGGTCCAGGGTCCGGCGACGGGGCCGAAGCACCTCGAGCACGAACGGTCGGCCGGTCCCGAGCATCCGGGCGTTGATGTCCTCCCGGCCCATTCCATGGAAACGGGTCCCGGCGCCGCCCGACGCCGCGAGGAACGGGGCCCCTACCACCTCCTCGACGCTTGACGCGTAGGTCTTCCCCGTGCCGTGGCAGAAATCGCAGCCCCGCCCCTGGCACCGACGGCACGGCCACCGGGTCTGGGGAAGGGTCCGGTCCTCTTTCCGGTACCGGCCGCGAACGTAGAGCGGAAGAACCGTGACCTCGAGCCGGCCGGTCGGCAGGTCCGCGAGAAGGACCACGTCCGGTCGGCTGGTCACGCCGTCCGCCCCGGCGATCTTCTCGACGCGCTTCCCCAGCTCCCGGTTGAGGGCCGAGCGGGCGCTCTCGCCCCAGGCGGTCCCTACCTCCCCCCAGAGTCCCTCCTCCCGGGCCAGCTGCTCAGGGTCCCAGCGCGACCCGCAGTTGAAGCGGTGATACTCCCAGCCCTCCGTGGCGACCGCGACCCGCTCCAACCAGACCTCCCAGTGGTCAAAGGCACCCCCGCACAGGTAGCAGGGTTGCGTCAGCCGGGGGAGGGGTCGTCCGAGCGCGATCGCTAGCCGCTGAGCCCGTTCCGGATTCGTGAGTCCATGCCCGTACCGACCGACCAGCCGGCCGAAACACTCGGCACAGAGTCCCCGGTCAAACGCCCGTTCCGCCACGTGGAGAACCTCCGGGGTGACCTCGAAGGTGGCCGTGTCCCGAACGAGCGACGGAGCGGTATCCATAGGGGGTCGCAGGACCGGAGGCGACCTCAAGAGGTTACCGCGACAGCGGTGGGCCCGGGCGGCGCGCCGCCCCCGGGCCGCCGAACTACTTAACCGCGCCCCCGCCGGGCCGCGGGGGGGGCATGGGGGGGGGCACCGAGGCCCCA
>VFSW01007007.1_pt1 | contig 16448 bp, 30 predicted proteins | sample 5358111 | NCBI WGS metagenome assembly VFSW01 (sample SAMN11554181, study PRJNA540505) | mine drainage metagenome | isolation source: sediment from site ElyBrook_90M | place: USA: Ely Copper Mine, Vershire, VT | collected 2017 | reverse complement strand
TCGCATGGATGGCACCTCGCAGGGTTGCGGGAATCCCACCCGAGAGGTCCTGGAAGATCGGCTACGGAGGTTGCCATGTTCCTTTGGGAGGCAGTTGGGTGGGCCGGGACGCTCTGCGTGCTCGCCGCATACGTGCGTGCGACACGCGGAGGCATGGACGCGAAGGTCCAAGTCCTCAACCTCATCGGAGCGGTGGGTCTGTTGGCAAACGCCACCTACCACCTCGCTTGGCCGCTGGTGGGTCTCAACATGGCCTGGTTGCTCATCGCGTGGGCAGGTATGCTGAAGGAGTTGTGTCGTGCCGAGACAGACGACTAACCACACCAAGCTCGGCCGGTTGATCCGGCAGCACAAGGGCAACATGGGGAACCTCGCAGCAGCGACGGGCATCAACTACGTCCAGTTGTCGAAGTACGTGAACCTCCATGCGACGCCGACCCCGGCACACGCGTTCAAGATCGCCGAGTACTTCGGGGTCCCACCCGAGGCTGTGCTTGGAATGGCAGATGACAGCAACTAAGACCGAGCGCAACCAAGCGTGGAGGGAGAAGAACCCCGACTACGATCTGCGTTGGCGTCTGATAACCCAGTACGGCATCTCGCTGGAGGAGTACTGGGATCGGGACGAGCTTCTGGAGGCGGTGAACAGCCGGTGAGCTACATGACATCGTCGCAGGTCCTCACGCTGGGCGCTGGCGACGTAGAGGGGCATGGTACCGGCCACTTCGTCGGCGTGAAGATCGACCACGAGTCTGGTGTGGCTGCGCTCTACGGCTTCCAACTCGACCAGTACGAACTCGACTCGTACACCATGTGGATCAACGAGGTGATGGAACGTCATGGCCCTACCGACGGATAGACCTGTCTACCAGGCCGAGATCGAAGCGGAGATCATCCGTCTTCTGAACGAGATCGAGAACGAAGTGCTGCCCGACCTGGCGCAGATCTCCGAGGACGCGGCGATCGCTGAGGTCGCCTACAAGGTCGAGCACGCGAAGGCTTACCTGGCGGCTCAGGGTCCGACTGCGACCCGGAACGCACAGGCCACTGTCTCCTCGGGTGACCAACTGTTGACCCGAGTCATCACAGACCGGGGGGTTACGACTGCCCGGGAGAAGCTCCACGCGTACGAGGCGTCGATCGACGCTCTCCGCACGCTGCTAGTGGGTACCCGCAACCAGACCTAGGAGGCTGGGGTGGCATACACCGTCTACCTGGCAGGGCCGATGACCAACCGGCCTGGTTTCAACTTCCCGCTGTTCTTCGACGCTGCGAAGCAGTTGCGAGAGCAGTTCAACTACGACGTCCTCTCCCCTGCGGAGAAGGACCTGGAAGACATCCCCGAGTGGCTGTTCCTCCAGAACGACACCGGCGACCTCGCCCGCCTGGTTAGGGAGTCGGCAGAGAACGGCACCCCCTTCACGCTGAAGAACGCGATGGAGTGGGACCTCCCGGCCATCCTGAAGTCCAACGGGATCGTGCTGCTCCCCCAGTGGGAGACGAGCACGGGTGCTCGTTGGGAGCGCACCGTTGCTGAGGCCCTCGACCGGGACATCCTCTTGATGAAGCCGGTGGAGGTCGCAGGCCAGGACCCGGTGTGGCTGCTGTCACCCGACCTGGAGCAGAAGCGGATCAGCGAGTACCTCAAAGGCTTCGCACCTCCCAGCGAGAAGGTGCGGTATGCCTGAGGAGGTCCGCACCACCAACGAGGCGACGGGCGGGCAGAAGGGTGTGAAGCTGGAACGCTTCGACCTGATCCCCGTCCGGCCCGTCATCGCTGTCGCCCGGCTCTACGGGTTCGGCGCTGAGAAGTACGAGAGCCGCAACTGGGAGCGTGGCTACGAGTGGAGCAAGTCCTTCGGAGCAATGCAGCGTCACTCGTGGGCCTTCTGGGGTGGAGAGGATCTGATCCCGCAGAACGAGGCGGGTGACGACCCGACTGCCGGGATGCCGCACATGGCTGCGGTGGCGTGGCACTCCTTCGCTCTGATGGAGTGGGCGTTCACCCATCCCGAGTTGGACGATCGGCCATGACGCGGGTCAGGACACCCGAGCAGAAGGCTCGTACGCGGGCGAAGCAGAGCACACCCGAGTACCTGGAACGACGACGCGCCAACAGGGCTCGCAAGGTTGCCGCCCGCACCCCCGAGGAGGTGGAGGCGGACCGGATCAAGGCTCGCATCCACCAACGGAAGCGACAGCCTCAGCAGAACGCCCAGCGTCGAGCCGAGCGTGCCGCACGTCGTGAGCGGTCAGTCGGCCTGAGCGTGGAGGAAATCAGAGTGAGGTCATCATGCAACTGACCAGCAAAGATCTCCAGGTGATCGACGGCATGTTCTGGGGCTGCGTGCGAGAGGCCTGGGTGGCCGACAGCGACCTCCCGACGTGGAACAAGGTCCGTCGAGAGCTTGGTCTGGCTGACGTCGGCTACACCTCGGGGCGTGGCTACATCCCGATGGACGACCCGAACTACGGCGTGCCCTTCGTCGTCCCGACCCGTGCTTAGCGTCGTGCAGTGGTTCGGCGGCAAGGGGTCGCAGCTTGCCGACCTGCTGCCGCTGATCCCGGAGACCCGTGGGTACGTTGAGCCGTTCGGCGGCGGGGGTTCGGTCCTGATGAACCGGCCTCCGTCTAAGCTGGAGGTTTACAACGACCTGAACGACGAAATCGTTACCCTGTTTCGGGTGTTGCAAGACCCGGAGAAGTTCGCCCTGTTCGCCAACCGGATCGAGAGCACCCTGTGGAGCAAGGCAGAGTTCCGGCACGCCATCGCCATCCAACGTGGTCACGCCTCAGGCGAATGGAACGGTTTGTGCATCACCGACATCGACCGAGCGTGGGCGCTGTACGTCATCCAGAACCAGGGCATCAGTGGGACTCACTCGAAATCCGAAGGCAACTGGTCAAGGTCAAAGCTCGACAACAAGAACTGTGACAAGTGGAAGCGACTGAAGGAGCGACTGGCTCCCGTCCACCAGCGGTTCATGGCCGTGCAGATCGACAGCCAGGACGCCCTGGATTGCATCGCGTACTGGGATGCCCCCGACGTCACCTTCTACATCGACCCTCCGTATGTGTTGGACACCCGGGAGGGGTCGGGAAAGCAGTACGAGCATGAGATGGAGAACGCGGACCACGAAGCCCTCATCGACGTTCTTCTCGGCGTCCAAGGGCCAGTCGTTCTGTCTGGGTATGACCACCGACTCTATGATCCTCTTGTGGGTGCCGGATGGGACACCCATCTCTACCACGCGAGAGCCTCTACCAAGGTGGCTTCTGCTGCGGCTGGAGAGGGCAAGCCGGAGCGGGTAGAGTGCGTGTGGCGCAACCCTCAGGCGATGTCTCACGTCGTGCAGGGGAGGCTTCTGTGAAAGCGGTCCTGGTAAAGAACAGCGAGGACGACTTCGATCTCATCAACGTGGAGGTTCCAGATGACAGTCGCTATGTCACCTACAAAGGAGAAGTCTTCGACTTTTGTGGAGTCAAAGACGGGGTCGCCTTCTTTACAGATCTGCGGCAGGTGCCTGGACGGCTGGCATAAGTGCTGGCCCGGGGAGTGCGCGTGCACGCAGTGCAACAAGGCGATGCCTGTCCTCCGTAAGCCGGTGCAGGTCCGCAAGCCCCCCAAGGTGCGGAAGCCGAAGCCCCCGAAGGGTGTCCCGCACCCTGTCGCCAAGGTCACGCCGCTGGACACGGACCTGGTGAGCTACATCGCCCGCCAGTTGATCGAGGACGCGGGGTCACCACATCGTGTCTCGCAACCCGAGTGGGATGCTGTCCATTACCGCCACGGCTGGACGCACATGGAAGTGGCTATCGACCTCGACATCACGTATGAGCGCGTGCGGTACATCCGCAGGATGCCTCGCCCCGTGGACGAGCACGTTGCCCCGGCCTACCGGGACATCGCGTACCGGGCAGGGTGCACCGTGAGCCAGGTTTACAAGGTCATGCAGGATCTGGTAGCCTTGCGGGACGGCAACCCGGAGGATCGACCGGAAAATGGTTGCAGCTTCTCATAGGGCCTCCCACAACCGGCAGCTACGAGCCCGGAAGCGGTCGAGCGTCGTCAAGGCTCTGGACCGGGAGTTCTCCCTGTTCATCCGGCAGAGAGACAGGCGGTGTGTGCAGTGTGGTCGAGAGGACCAGTTGACGTGCGGTCACGTCTTTTCACGGGCGGCCTTCTCGACACGGTGGGATCCTCGCAACGCCTTCGGGCAGTGCATGGGTCACAACCTCCGGCACGAGCACGACCCGTGGCCGTTCCTCAACTACGCCAGGACGCAGCTAGGGGCCGAGCAGTTCGACAAGTTGCATCGAGACTACTCGACCCCTCGCAAGTGGAGCACTGCCGGGTTGGAAGACTTGCTACACACCATCCGAGATCGGCGGGACGACTACGTCCTCGTCGATGCTGGCGATGGGTGTTGAGATGCACCCCAGGTGGGTGTCCGACCAGTAGCGCCAGGACTCCCCGAGCGTCGGAGGAGCGATGAAGGTGACGCGCTGAGCCAGTAGCTCGCTCATCTCGCCCCCGCTGGTGAGGTTGACGAGCGGCACGCCATCCCGGACGAGGTACGCGGACTTGATGCCGCCCTCCTCGTCGTGGATCTCGGTCAACTCGTACGTCGAACCACTTGCGGTTGTGAATCTCACGATGCTCTCCGTTCTTTCTGCTTGGCTTGCCACTTATACTGAGCCTGGCGGGCGATCTCGGACCGCTCATCCTGGTCGAGCTCCCACTCCCAATGCGAGGGCGTGGGAGCCTGGGTCTGGATGCCCCGGGCGACACGATCGTAGAGCCACTCGGCCCTGTCGCGTGGCACCGACTTCCGACGCAGGTATTGGTCCACCTGGTGAGTCGTCACCCCCAGGGCGAGGGCGATCAGGTGCTTGTTCGGGTCCTGTCCAACCTGGATCTCGACCAGTTCCATGACGAGGTCGAGGCTGACGCGGTCGGGGATGTCGGACATCACAGGAACCTCCGAAGGAACCGAGCGAGACGACCCTGCCGGGGGGGCTTGTACCCCTCTTTCTCGTGGGGCGCTCGGTGGTCGTAGTGGGGACAGGAGAACGAGCACCCGTCCGTCAGCCCTCTCGCCGTACAGCGAGAGCAGGTGTAGGTGCTCATGCGACCAGCAGCGGGAACAGCAGGACGTGGTACTTCGTGTTGCGGTACACCTCGACCGCCGTGTGCGTGTCCCCGATGGCATCCGTGAAACGAGACGGATCCCAGGTCACGGTGACCTGACGGTCCTCGCTGACCTTCTGGGTCTTCTTCTGCCAGTTGGGATGGGCCATCGGAATGAACGCCTGCTTCATCCCGTGCACCCAACATCCCCAGCCACGCTCACGGATCCCGACGTAGTACTCGGTGAGGTCATCTGCCTCAGCCACTGCTGCCTCCTAGGTTGCCGAGCATTCGGTTCTTCGTTGTCACTCCGGCCATGCTTTCGGCGGCGTCCGAGTGGTTGATAGCCCGGTTGATGATCGCCTCGCGTCCTTCCTGGAACGTGGGCATCGCTGCCGGTAGGGTCTCCCGCTCGATGGTCTCGACGATGCCGAGGTACTCGTGATAGAGCTTCGGGTACTGCTTCCGAACCTGGACCCTCTCCTCCAGGGTGAGGCGGGAGCGTTGCGCCTCCGTGGTGCCGCCCCACACCCCCTGCTCCTTCGCTGCGACCGCGTAGGCCCAGCACAGGGTGATGACGGGACAGTCCTGGCAGTAGTCGCACATCTCGTCTTCGAGTAGCGGTGCGAAGAACCACTTGCTGTTCCCCATCGCCCGACACTTGGCGTCGATCTCCCACTTCCTGCCGAGCGAACCGCGTGGCAACTCCCAGTCCACCACGTTGTCGTCCAGCGTGATCGGCATGACCTCAGCCTGGTCGCGTAGCTCCTCCTGTCTGCGCCGGTTCTTCGCCGCCTTCCTGCGGCACTCCCGGCAACGCTTCGACCCGTCATGGGTGATGAGCGTGTTCTCCTCCGTCATCTCATGGAGGCCACGCCCACACATGGGGATCACGTGCAGGGTCATGCGACGTCGAACTCGATCTCAGGGAGTTCGTGCAGCATGGCGAGACACCACGCCGCCATCTCCTCCGGCCGCACGATGATCGACGTGATGGTCCCACCGTACGCGTGCATCTGACCGTCGTTCATGGTGAGGTAGACCTTGTCGTTCTCAAACCTGGCGCTCAGGGTCACGCAGTCGGACGTGGTGTCCGTGGTGAGACCCATCCTCTCGACGGGTTGATGAAGCTCGACGTGTGCAGGGAACCGCATCTGTACGTACGGCTCGATCCGTTTGGCCTCAGATTTGGAGGCCGACTTCTTCTTACGGTCACGCATCTCAGTACCTCCTGAGGGTTGAAGAAGGGTGGTAGGCGACGCTGGCCGGATCACTGTCAGGTGAAAGGAGGACCCGCTCCCCGACCATCGTGGCGATCCAACAGAACCCTTGCGCCAGTTCAGGTGCCTACGTTGACGCCGCCACCCACCCGAACGGACACAGAGAAGGGCCTGGGGTGTTGGGGGCCACTGGCCGACGACGGGGGTTGTCGGTTGTGCACCCCAGACCCTCTCTGCGAAGTTGGTGTCCCCCACCCCTAGCTGATCCGGCTCGCCACAACGTCCGGGGCTGGAGTGGGGGTCACGCGCTACTTCTTGCGGACGGTGACCTCGATGACGATGGTGTCGATGATGTCACCGCTGACCGGCTTCGCCAGGGCGTTCGGCTCGGGAGCCTTGGCGGTGGCCTTCGGCTTCAACTCGTTGGAACCCCGCATCCCGGGAACGCCACCGGAGAACGAGCGCCAGTCGTTGCGCTCGGCCCGGAGCCGCTTCTCGGTCGAGTAGACGTCGGTGTCCCTGGGGAGGGACTGGCCTGTGCGGGGGCAGACGTGGTCACCCGAGTTGTGCGAGGAGATGATCGCCTCCAACTTCTCGATGCGAGCCGTCGCTGCGGCGACGCCTTCCTCCGCTTCCTCCGACGCCTTGGCGAGGTTCTTCTCGGCCTTGGTCGCTCGGCGGTTGGCCGCAGCCAACTCCTTGACGAGTACTGCCTTGGTCTTGTCCGGCATCTCCTGACCTCCTAGTCATGTGTTGGTGTAACCGGTTTACCTCCACCGCAGCCAGAGGATCCTCGACTGCGGCAGACCTTTACCCGTGGAGAACGCGCACCGAGATCACGGATCCCGGCTGGCCTCCCGTGACGACGATCCGAGCAACTCGGGTGTCGTGTGCGATGGTCAGGTACAGACCAGTCGGCACCTTCGGGTACGTGCCCGGGATGTTGGGGTCGGCAGGGTCCGGCAGCCCGACGAAGTTGAACGACCGCACAGCGGACGCCTTCACCTTCGGGATGTCGAAGTACCCCTCACCCTGGGCACCGAGCTTGATGGACTTCTCCAGTTGGATCATGTGATCGTCCTCCACGACGATGGTGGTGGCAGGCGGAACAACCTGCCCGGAGGAACCCCCGCCGACACCCTTCAGAAAGGCGTCGGAATCCATTGCACCGGGGTCCCAGTGGTTGTTCTGCGGCACGTGCTGGTGGCCGCACACCCCTGAGAATAGGGTCCAGAGCGCGTTACTCATCCGCACCGCAGGGACTGCGAACATCGCAGAGTGCAGTGGAATGTCCAACTCGCTGAACACGGGGGCGAGAGCGGCACCCAGCCACTCCACGTCCGCGTCCTTCCACGCCGGGATGACCGTACCGTCCGGGCGCTTGTAGTCCTTGTCCGCAGCGGCAGAGAACCCGATGATCTCGACCTGGATGCAGTTCGCCCCGTTGGTCTGGGTCTGATCGGTGTGCGACAGAGCACGACCGGCCCGCTCCAACGGAATGTGCTGTGCCAGGACGTGATCGTCCAGATCGGCCGTGAAGTTCGGCCAGTACGTGCTGCGCTCGTAGAACCCAGCGAGGTCTCGCACCGTGCCGAAGCCCTCCGTGGTGTGGAGGACGAGACGCGGTGGGTATCGCGTGTCCTGGGGTCCGGCGTCCTTTGACGCCGTCAACCGCAAAACACCCGGGAGCCAGGTTTCTGTCACGATCCCTCCATGATCCGTCGATGGGCTGTTACGTGGTAATCGTTGGCCGAGAGCGCCCAGAGCAGGTCGTCTCGCTCGGAGCGGAGGTCACCCATAGGGTACACCTCGTCGAGCAGGCCGAGGATCTCGGTGACCTCGGGAGCGGTCAGGCCCTCGGGGTCGAGCCACTCCACGTGACCTTCGTCCGAGATCCCGTAGGAAAGGAGCCGCCAATCTCGTAGACCCAACCGATCTGAGAACACGATCAGGATGGCCGGGACTGCGGTCGGGTCTTCCCCGATTGGGATGGAGCGGTCGAAGCCTTCGGGCCTCGCGTGCACTTCTCGGACGTACACGGCCTCGTCTGCGGCGACGACCGGGATGCAGGCTGAGAGCATCACGGTCGAGCCGTCTGCGTCCGGTGGGGCGCTTGCTGCCATGAGGAACTCACGGGTCTTGCGGTAGAGCATGATCGTCTCCGGGTACCCGACCGGGATGTGTTCCCGGCCGACCTTGATCCCGTCGATGGTGTCTCGGATGTCTGCGTCTTCCACTACGGCCTCCTAGATTGTGACTGTGCCGCACACCAGAACAGAAATATGACCACGAGGAGGATGCCCAGTTCCATCAGTCATCCTGCTCCTCGTCATCGAGGAAGTCAGCAACGGTCTTTGGCTTCACCGCCTTCTTCACGGGCTTCTTCACCGGCTTCTTCGTCGTCTTGAACGCCCCGACGATGCCACTGTCGATGGCGTCACCCATCTTGGCGAGCGTGGCGGGATCCACCAGGAACGCCTTGCCGGGCGGTACGTTCGGATCCGTGATGATCGGGATGTCCGCAAACGGCGACTTGATAAGAGGTTCCAGGCCCGTGAAGGGCTTGTACTTCGCACCACCGACTTTCGGTCCCGGGAACACGAACGAGACGAGCGTGTAGTTGAGCCCACCGAGGAACTCCTCGGGTGGAATCGGCTCGCCTTCGACCGGGATCCCGGGCCTGACGCCCGACAGAGTGCCGTTGTTGGTCGATCGGGTCCAGATGTCGGCCTTGATCGTGTCGGGTTGGTTGACCGACTCGCAAAGCCGCATGACCCGCTCGCCGTAGGGCGTGCCCTGCTTGACGTGCTTCAGGTCGATGTGGAAGTCCGGTGGGAACGTGAAGCAGATCGCCAACTGATGCAAGTTGCCGTGGCTATACCACTTCTCATAAATAGCCTGCTGGTCCGTGTGCTCCTGAAGGAACTGCTGGAGCATTTGCAGGTTTGCGGCGGCGCTGTTGTCTGGTAGCGGCATGACACCTCGCTAACTTGAGGCCGGTACCGGCGTGGACCAGTTCGATCCGCAACGGCAACTCCGGCGTGGAGTACCTGATCTTGTACTGGAGTGACGCCCCACACGTCGAGCAGAAGTAGGGCGTGTCTAGAACGGTCCGCCCCACCCACCAAGCATCTGCGACTCCAGGTCGTCCACCGTCACGTCCCCCTCCGGCGTCCCGAAAGGGAGAGCCGACTGGGTCGCCGTGCCGGTGCCTGTCGTCACCGCCTTGGGTGCCGGTGGCTTCCGAAACCGAGCCTCGGACACCTTCTCGGGTGCCAGGATGCGCTTCTCGGCCTTCGCACGACCAGCCGGGGTGTTGACCATCCCCAGCCACTCCTCGACGGGCAGGATGCCCGCGTTGGTGAACTTGGCGCTGCACCAGTAGCACGTCTCAGCGTCGTCATCGACGTCCGCGTTGCACTCGGGGCAGTACCAGGTCTTCATATCACACTTCTTGACCGTGAGCAGGTTGGCGTTCTTCTTGTAGGAGTTTTCGACTCCCGCGTACGCCTTCCCGAGTGGCTTCGGTTGGGGTTTCTCCGGGATCGGCAGGTCGTTGTCGATCGCGTACCACGCCTCCACGTACCACTCCTGCGTGTCCGACTCGATGGCCTTCTCGCAGTAGTGCTCACGGACGTACTTGATGGCCTCCTCGGGCGTCTTGACGCCGTTCCTCAACGCGATGAGCGCCAGGAAGGTGCCGGTCCGCCCGTGGCCGCCGATGCAGCCGACTTCGATGGTGTCGCCCCGCTCGATCATGGTGCAAGCGAGCGTGACGGCCGCGTCCACGTGGTCACGGTCGATCCTGGGCAACCCCATATCCTGCCACGGGACTATGATGCCAAGTTGCTTGGCCTGCATGAACCAGCAGGAGTCAAGGTAGAACCCGAAGTCGGGCACGTAACCCTCCGGCGCGTCCGAGTGACACGACGAGCCGTAGATCTTCTGTCCGTTCGGGAAGACCAGTTCCCGCCCCTTGTGGCGGCACTGGACGTACACGGTCTTGGGGCCGGTGCTCTTGCCGCCGGTCGTTCCAAACCCGGACCAGGCCGTCACACCACCCTTCTTCTTGTCCTTCCGTTTCATATCGTCCGTCCATCTCATCATGGGTGAGGCCGCAGGCTCGATGCCAGTCGGTGACGGCATCCGCTTGACCTCACACTTTGAACAGTTCCAATCGGAGTGGAGCTTGTCGGGGCACCGGCAGCACACGTCTTCTTGTCGGATGATCGACGCCTTCCACTGTTGCTCATGCCAGGTGCCTTCGCCCCTGGGCTTCTCACGCCAGACGCCGCAGCGGTTGCAAACGGTCGCTTCGGGAGGCTCGCAGTGACAGCCGAGCTTGGCGTTTTCCCACTCGCAGGTCTCCTCGTTGAATACCCGGGAGACTCCGTCGATCGTGTAGTTGAAGGGCGGCCACTCCATCGTCTTGGAAGTGATGACGTCCCACAGTTCTTCCTCGTGGGTAGAGCAGCGGTCCTCGAAATCCATCATGGCCGCCTCGACCGGGTCCAGTTCGTCCTCGACGATCACGAGACCGCCCGTTTCTGCTGCCACCTCTTCGTCGCTCATCTCATGCAGCGACTGGTGGATCGGGTGCACCAGCACTAGCATCTCCAGGTTGGCGTCCCAGTCTGCAATCCCCTTGGCGAACAGGTCGTTCTCCCAGAGGGCGCACCCCATCGAGTGTGTACCCGACTGCTCGGTGTAGGCATAGCAGTCGCACTGCGTGGTCAGATCTTCTGCGCTCACGTCATCACCTCCTGTCCTTGTTGGTTGCGGATCGACACTTGCATCCCGTGAAGCTCGATGAGATCACGGATCTTCCACTCCTGACCCTTGAACTTGCTGATCGGGAGTTTGAGAATGTTGTAGTCGCCGTCCGAGATGACCAGCGTCCGCTTCCCCTCGGGGATGGTGATGGTCTTGTCGAGCAGCTTCCGGGCCGGTGTGTAGTCGATCCCGGCCAACGAGCAGCGATACCACGGCCCATTCTCGTTACCCCAGTCGTACAGCATGAACTTCTTGAAGTCCCAACTGAAGTAGGGGTGCTCACGACGAGCCCGGTAGTGCTGGATGTCGTGCTTGTTCTTGACCTTGTAGACGTCCGCCTTCCGGCAGTCCCACGTGCGGTGGCCTTGGAACGAGGCGAACCCACAAGCCTGACAGACCGAGATCGAACGGGTGATCTGACGGGGTGCGGGCCGCACACCCGCTTTGATACGGGCACGGTTCATCGCAATCCACGCTTCCGCCCAGACCTCTTGCGCCGTGGGTGATGCGTAGTCGAGCAGGGTGGGCCAGTCGTCCGCTGCCTGCGCCGGTAGCACGGTTCCTTGCAGGATACCCAGATGGTTGCCCTTCCACTCCAACTTGTTGAGGAACACCCCGCCGTTGTGAACCAGGGTGAAGACCTGATCCACGAAAACCTTGGGAGGCACCTTGCCTGTCAACCGGGCGTACAGCAACATGGCCGCAGAACGCCACCTCTGGCCGCACACGCCACCCGTGGTGGCATTGCAGTCGATGAACAGTTCGGCCATATCGAGAATCGCTTGGACCCCGACGAGGTCTCGTACGTCTCGCCACTGAGCCCAGGCCGTAGAGCGATTGCCGTTGAGCACGCCCTTGTGACCGACTGACGGATGGTGACGAAGCTCGCCCCCGCACGCCATATCAATGTACTCCCGGAACACCAGGTCCGCTTCGTCGATCAACTGGTTCTGAAGCATCCGTGCTTCCCTGCGGACGGGCGGGTCGTCCATCTCAAACATCTGACGGATCGGGTGCGGACACGGCTTGGTATCGCAGTCGTGAGCGTGGTTCAGCATCCCCGACATGATCGCGTCGTACAGGTAGAAGTCCGCTGCCCACTCGACCGGATCGTGCGACTCGGGCTTCATGTTCGGCCACGCCACGTTGGCGTTGGTGTGCTTCAGCACCGGCACCTGGCCTCGGGCGATCCACCCAGGCACCATGCACCCGGTCTGGACTGTGACGATCTGGCCGTAGTGCATCGTGGTGAGCGGGATCGGCTTCTCGTTCTTGTCCGTGGGGCCTTCCGGGCACACGCAGTTCTTCATGTGCCGACTGCACTTGAAGCACATGAACTGCTGAGGCAGGTCGAAGAAGAACCCGTGGATCGAGTCGGGCAGGTTGGCACAGTTCACCGCCCCAGAGCACCACTTGAAGCCGGGGCCGAGCCCGTTCTTGTCGTACGGCGCTGCCGTGTACCCGTGCAGGACCGCCGAGTCGATGGACTGCTTATGAAGTCCGCAGCACAGCACCTTGTTAGGACCATCGGGGCCAATGTGCATCGTGATGGTCGCCGTCAGTTTTGGCGTCAGCTTCGCCTTCGGCTTGTACTGCGCCACCGCCTGCTGCATCAACTTCTCGCACTGGCATGGGTAGTGGTGGCACGACTTACAGCACGCACAGTTGTCGGGGATCTGACCGCAACTCGGGCAGTGCTTCTCACAGAAGACCTTGACGAGCATCCCGTCGATGTAGAGCTTGTTCGGTATGATCCCACCCTCAGGGATGGGCGTGCCGTCCTTCTCCGTCGCACCCTTGGGGATGCGAGGGAACCCGCAGATCATGCAGGTCACCTTCGGGTTGTGAAGCGGCTCGTCCGGCATCTTCCAGTCCTTGTGGTCCCAGCACTTCACGCCGTCCGTGGAGCAGTTCGGGTTCTTCGTGTGAGTGTTGGAACCCGGCGAAGCGCCGATGGTGATAGCCGCCCACGTCTTGCCGCAGCAGAGCGTGTGACCACCGTTGATCGACCCGTTGCCCTTGGGGAATAGGTGAACAGTGTGCAACATGAGCCTCCGTCCTTGCCGTCCTGAAACCTAAGAGGGGAGCAGGGGTGAAGGGGCGGACGATTCCCCCACCCCTGCTACAACCCTCAGCGCTGCGCCGGGAGTCGAACCCGGCTCTGTCCCACGCGCTCGTTGACAGCGGCCCTCACCCTCAAGTGGGTGTTACCCGCAGCGCCCAGGGCAGTCGCCTGCCCTCTGGGTCCATTTTAGCGCAGACGCCCCTAGCCTGGCAAATTGACCGGCGGCCTCTCAGCCAACGGCTTGCCAGAGTGTGAGGGCACCATGCACCACGAGCAGCAACGATGTCCGTTGTAGCTGCTTGTGAACAGGTGTATGACCTTGCGCCTCAGATGGTTGGAGCGAGGCACACACCACGGGGAGCGTTTCACAACGCCAGCCTGCACGGTCGGCCGATGTAGTCGAACCCTCGGCCGTCGCAGATGTCGCACGCCTCACCCATCGCGTGCTTCTTCGGTTGTGCAGCACCCGGTGTCTCCGAGCGGAGGTCCCAGGAACAAGGGCCTTCGTGATCTCTGGCGTACGTACACACGGCCCCGGACGCCGAGATGAAGGACGGCACCTTTAGGCACCTCATCCCTTCCACCCGCCCCGGAGTGATGCCCCGACGTGGTAGCAGAACGCCCGAAGGTTGCGGCGCTCTCCACGTCCTGTCAGACGCCACCAAGCCCACTGGAGATGGTGAGCCCTACTCCCGCAGGGCTTCACCCTTCCCCTCCGTGCTCGATGTTGTGGTCGTGGTCGTGCTCGATCTCGTGCTCCCGAGCCTCTCGCACCAACTCACGGTCCGACCGGAAGGTCTTGCCGCCGTAGTGTCCGAGGCCAGGGAGGTTCCACTCGATCAGCACGTGGTCGCCAGCGGGGTAGATGTCCTTCACGGGGCCCAAGTTGACGAGCACGTCACCTACCTCGATCTCGCCCGCGTGGCACACCTTGTACTGTGTGAGGTCGTCAAGAGCCATAGAACCGACGCCTCCAGTCGTGTGAACCCTCCGTGGAGAGGTGTGCGATCGCCTCTCGGGCACTCCCGCACCGCTGAATGGCGAGTTCGGCCACCTCGATGGCGCAGAGGCATTCCCCTGCCACCATACGGACCGTTTCCTCCGTGGTCATCACCCCTCCTTCTCGAAGTAGTGACCCTGCTGCTCCAGGTTGGCGTGTCGCAGTGCCTTCTGCTTCACGCGTCGCCGTTGCTTCGGTGTCAGGACGTACGGCTTGTGGGGATCCACGCCAGCCTGACGCTTGTAGGCGTGGACCCGCTGCTCCGCGTTCACCGGAGAGTCCCAGGCTTCGACATCGAACCCGGGTGGTCCTTCACGAACTTCTCCAGCGAGTGATCGCCAGAGGGTTGCGAGGACCAGCCTGCGTTGATGCGTCGTTGGAGTCTGCGACGACGCTTCACCGTGTCCTTGGTGCGGTTCACCGCGTGACCAGGGTCATGGCGATGAAGAACACGCCACCGCAGACCAGGCCGACCAAGGTCAGCCAGATCGACGCCTTCAGGCCGTACTGCCAGGTGACCTGCTCGTCGCCGTAGTGGCCCGTCCACTCCGGGCTGAACCCGTTGACGGGACCGGGGCTCGGGGCCTCGGCCTCACGCCTCGCATCGGCACGCCTGAGCAGTGTCATTTGTCCGTTGTAACCTTTGTTGGGCATCTGCACGCCCTTTCTGTGATGAGCAGACTCTTCGGCGGTGGAATGCTCAATCCACCGGACGCCTCCCGGCGTTTCGTCCTGGGGGAGCCACACAGGACCCCGACTGGCTCACAGTACCCTTCGCCAGCCCGTGATGCTCGGCCTAGATGTTGGTGGCTTGCAGGTTCGCAAGCAGGATCTTGGACCTCAACTCGGCCGCAGCTTCGCCGTGCAAGAGCTTCGCTGCCTCCATCGCACGGTCCAGGTGCCAATTCACTTGCTTCAGCGCCTCAGTGTTGCGGGGCACAGTCGTCGCGTCGTCCATTACAACTCCTTCCCGGACCAGGTGACCTGGTTGAACTGCTGATACACGTGCCCTTGCCACTCGTGGGACTTCATCACCCTGATCTCCGTGCTCTCATCACCACAAGAACAGCGGTAGAAGGGCTTGCCATCCCACTTCGCTTGCCGCACCTGCTTCCGTGCAGCGATCTGTAAGAGTCGCTCCTCGAGTTCTGCCAACTCCAGAAGCACTGCTTCGTCCACTACCTGCGCTCGCCGCTCTGAGCACCGCAATATGCCAGTGCGGCCAGAAGAATGCAGATCACTGTAACCATTTCTGCCTCTCCCGTGACGACCATCGCCACGCAAGCAGTTCAGCCCGAAGTTCGCACTGCACGCTTGCCTGGGGACGGCCGAGAGCCCCCGAGGTCTCCCCCGGGGGCTGGTCGGTCTAGTTGGGGATGTACTCGAACGAGTAGGTCTCGTCCTGGTCGTCGAGAACTTCCACGGAGATCCCCTCGCCGTTCACGGCCGCCTCACGAATCCGCTCGTGAGCCTGGTCGAGAGCCTGCTTGGCAATCTGCCGGTTGTGCTTGTCCGCCCAGTCACGGGCCTCCCATCGCTGGGAAGTCCAGTCTCCGGACGAGTTCCGCACCTTGCCGTCCGGGAACGTGAGTCGGAGCAATCCCGACAGAGCACGCGATCCCGTGCGGGTCGAGCCGTCACGAACGCCGGTGCGGGTCATGCCCAGGGCCTTGTAACGCTCCAGCAACTTCTCGGCACGCTCGCCGTCGAAGTCGCTGCCGAACTCGTCGGCGACAACAAGTGCCGCGTGGAGCTTGGACGCGTAACCCTGGAGGTCCGCACCACCCTGCGTCGTGAAACCCCGAAGTCGCGCCATCACGGTCTCGTCGATGACGAGCACGTCCTGGAGGTCTTCCGGGAGCAGGGCCACCGCGTCGCCGACCTTGTCGATCAGCTTCACGGCGCCTGTCACGGCCTTCCGGTGGACAGCCGCCGACTCGTGCTCGGTGAGAGCCTCGTCGAAAGCCGTCATCACGGATTCCAGCATCTGACACCTCCTGAGGTGTATTTGTTTGTCGTCCCCCCGTCCTGGGGGAGCGTGCACCCCCCTCCTGGGGGCACAAGACAAGCATACAGGACCCACGCCGCCGCGTCAATAGGCCATATGGCCCACGAACACGCGTTCGCCCCCACCCACGAACACACGTTCGCCCGTACCCCCGAACAGACGTTCGACGATCATACGTTCGTACGATCATACGTTCGTACGAACATACGTTCGTGCCTATCCCGATTGGCCCATGATGACCAACTCTGCCA
>VFSW01007006.1_pt1 | contig 16450 bp, 10 predicted proteins | sample 5358111 | NCBI WGS metagenome assembly VFSW01 (sample SAMN11554181, study PRJNA540505) | mine drainage metagenome | isolation source: sediment from site ElyBrook_90M | place: USA: Ely Copper Mine, Vershire, VT | collected 2017 | reverse complement strand
GCGGCGGGCAGAGCGCATGAATAAATCCCAGAAACGACAGTCAGTCGGCATTGTAACGGAAACCTTGAATGGCAAATGCCTGGTTTGCTGAGGAACATGAGTGCGTATTCCACCGCATGCCGGTCACTCATTTCACGCCCAGCCGGTCACGCATTTCACCTGGTGCCGGTCGCCGATTTCACGGCAAGCCGGTCACCCTGTAGGGGGTAATCGAGGGGAAACAGGCCAACCCGCTATCGTCGCTCTTTCGGATGAAGGAGAGCGGTGATGGCCCAAATGAGGTTGTCCATGCGTAAAACCCACGAGATCTTGCGGTTGCACCACGAACAAGGGCTACGCCCACGACCGATTGCGGCGCGGGCCGGCGTGGCGCTGTCCACGGTGCAGGAGTGCCTAAAGCGCGCGGTCGCGGCCGGACTCGGTTGGCCGTTGCCGCTGGAGCTGGACGAGGCGGCACTGGAAGCGCGCCTGTACCCGCCGCCCGCTCCACGTCAGGACACGTGGTGCTGCCGGATTTTGCCGCTGCATATCGAACTCACGCGTCTTGGAGTGACACGGTTTTTGCTGTGGACCGAGTACCAGGCGGCGCATCCTGAGGGGCTGCAATACACCGCCTTTTGTAATCACTACCGGCACTGGCTCGCCCGCCCGGACGTGGTGCTGCGCCAAGCCCATGCCTCGGGCGAGAAGCTCTTTGTGGACTATGCCGGACAGACCGTGCCGGTGGGTGAACCGGCATACCGGTGAGGAGCGCGAGGCCCAAGTGTTTGTACCGAGTCCCACGACGCTATCGCAGCTTCCTTCGGATTGCCAGTCACCCGGGACATCCCTGCCGCTTAGCTAACCCTCCCCCTTGCCGGGTGGGTAGAACTTTCACCTCCCAGTGAATGCGCCTGCCGAGCGCGCCGCCAAAAAAAAGCCCCAGCCTTACGGCCGGGGCTTACTTATCGCACGCCTAGTTAGTGCGCTTTACTGGGGAGTCGAGCGCCCCCTGTGTGTGCGACGCAGTTCTCCATGCTCATTGTTACTCACTTACCTCCGCGGGTTGAGGGCGGCTGGGCCGTAGGTTGCACAGTGATATGCACCATGCCGGAGTGATTGCTGTTGTTCGGGTCACGGCTGGTGCTGGAGACAGTCGCCATCGTGTTCGCCGCACCCGCGGTGACCGCGGTTGCAGTGATGCTCACGTTGGAGCTGCCGCCTTTGGTCATCAACCCGAGGTTGCAGATCACCAGGCCCTTGTTGTTGGAACAGGCACCCGAGCTTGAGCCGACAAACTTCATGTTCGCCGGAAGCGGCAGTGTGATCCTCACTCCCTTGGCAGCACCCGGGCCTTTGTTGCTGATGCCCAGGTTGTAAGTCACCTGGTCACCCACACCCACATTGGCGTGGTCAACCGTGAAGGAGTTCAGGGTCACATGTGCCACTGCCAACACGGTCGCACTCACCGATGCTGTGTTGTTGGCAGGATTGTCGTCCGGCATCCTCGAAGTTACAGAGAAGGTACTTGTTAAGGTGCCCGCGATTGAGGGCACTACAAAATACGTCTCCGTCACCGACTGACCCTGAAGCAGTACCAGATAGTCGCAGGTTGACACACCATTTGCCAGGCTGCAGGTCATCGGGCCCTGCGTGTTCAGCAAGTTCGCACCGCTGGGCAGTGCATAGGTCAGAGCGATCCGCGTGGCCGGACCGTGTCCAGCTTTCTGGATGTTGGTCACGTTCACGGTATAGACCTCGATAGCGCCGACATACAGAGTGGACAGGCTCTGGCTCGGGGTCACGGACAGATCCACCGGCATCGGGTCCCAATGTACCTGCAGTTTAACCATCTGTTGGCCATAGGGCGTGCCCTGGAGTTCCACATAGGCATGGGACACGGTGAAGGGTTTCGTACCGCCCGCCGGACCGCCACGGAAGCGGAACTTCACCAGGTCGGAAGCACCGGCAGCCACGGTGCCCGTGGGCGGTTCAATGGACAGCCACGGAATCGGCGAAGTACCGCAGGGTGTGATACCCGGCAACACTTCGAAGTAGTTCGTGGGTGTGAAGCCACCGCTAGAACCACCGACCCTGTAGAAGCCGCAGGCACTGCCGCCACGGTAATCCGTGTAGTTGGAGTTCGGCAGCGAGCTCCAGCTGTTGGTGCTCGGGGTGTACACGAAGCCCTCGTTGGTGATGGTGGCGAAGTTGTTGGTCACGCCGCCGGAGATCAGCAGGCCCAGAGAGGTGCCGATGTAGCCCGAACCCCACAAGCCGCCGGCTGACACCGGGATGGGAGCAATGCCCGACCAGCTGTTGCCGGATGCGTTATAGACATAGCCATCGGCGTACTCACTGGAGCCGGCCGTACCACCGGCGCAGTAGAGCGTGCCTGCGACGGCTCCGCAGCTCTCCCAGGAGACCGCATGCGGATAGGGCGCCAAGGCTCCTGCGGCAGTCCAGCTGTCGGTGGATGGGTTGTAGGCTTCCACCGGGGTGTCGCCACAGCTGGAGCCCGTGGGACAGCCGCCGATCACATACATCTGGTTGTTCAGCACCGCGACCCCGGTGCCGCCGCCTTCGGGGGCGGGATTGCTATTCGCCCCGGTGGTCCAGGTGTTGGAGCTGGGGTCATAGATGTAGAGCGCCCCGGAAATGCCGCCGCTCGAAGTCCAGCCATCAGTCACATAGAGCTTGCCGCTGATGAATGCGGCCGCCGGTTTCTCTAGGGCCGCCGGCATGGGCGCAAGTGCGGTCCAGGTGCCGGTGCTGGGATCATACACGTTGGCGTTGGCAGTCACGCTGGAGCCGTTGTAGCCGCCCACGTCATACAACAACCCGGTGGCCTCATCCTCGGCCGAGGCGTCATCCATGATCGTATACGGAAGGTTGCCGAGAGCCGTCCAGGTTGGGCTGTTGGCCCCGCCGCGGGTCATCTGGTCGGTGATACCGCACGGGTCATAACCACCCTTGGTCTGCGACAGGAACATGAAGCTCGCAGGCGACAGGTGCTGGCAGTGGATGTTATCCAGCTGGGCGCCATCACCGGTCGGCATCGAGGGCGGCGGGTTGTCAAAGGTCAGGAAGCTGTAATTGCCGTCCCCACTGCCGATGTTGTCGATCGTCAGGTAGCGGAGGGCCTGGGTCCCGACCATGACGTGCAGCGCAAACGTCGTCGGATTGATGCTGAACTTGGGCGCACCCAGGGCAAAGTTCTGCAGCGTCTCGCTGTCGTTGGTCACGTTCAGGGTGGCGGTGCCACTGGTATAGCCCGAATCCGACGCAGTGATTACGTCCGCAGCATTGGCGTCGCTGAACAGGAAGTAATAAGCCGCCGGCAGATTCCCATCCGCCGCGTTGGTGAAGGTCTGGGTTGAAGCAGGCGGGGTGTTGCTATCAGCCACCGTGGCCCCCACGAGGCCGCTGCCGGTGTTCTGATCCGTCACCTGGCCATACACCAAGCCGCCCGCGATGGGGCTGCAGTTTCCCACCTGGATGTTGTCCACCTGGGCATACCAGTCAAAACCGGTCACCAAGTTGTAATAGCGCCAACGCAGCAGGATCTGGGTAGCGCCATTGGGGATGGTGATCGGGACCGAAAACGCGGCGCCACCCGGGGTATACAGGGAACCGTAGTTGGTGGTGATGTGCGACAGCACGGTCCAGGTGGTACCACCATCGCCGCTGACATCCACGTCCATGGCATCATTACCGCTGTATTCCTGGTAATTGATCCTGAAGTTCAACACGGGGTTGGCACCCAGCGTCGCCACACTGATCTCCGGCGAAATGAGCGACGTATCGTAGGGACCGCCTCCAGCCCTATTGCTGTCGGCAGTGGCTGCGATGCCGCTGCCGCCGGTGTAGTTTTGGTCACTCCAGAAGGTGTTGGTGTTCCACGCCACGGTCGAAGTGTTGGTGATGGTCCAGCCGGTGGGCGGGAAACCTTCATCGAAATCCTGGCCGAAGGGGAAATTATAGCCCGGAGCCGCACAGCCCGCGCCCACGACCGGACCCAGATTCTGGCTGGTATTGCCACTCAGGTTGGTGACCGTGGCGGCACCGGCGACATAACCGAGCAAATAGGGCGTAGCCGTAAGCGTGTAATCGGAGCCTTGCGGCACGGACACACTGTAGGCGCCCGTGGGGCTGGTCCAGATATCCGCCACCTGGCCGTAATTGGGCGTGGTGACTTTGACCTCGCTGTACAGCCCGTAAGCATGGCCGCTCGGGGTGGCGTCATTGACGTTGCCCGAAATGGTGGCCGAGGGTTCCGGCGTCAGGGCAAAGTCCTGGGTGAGGGTATTGTTTTGGGTGATCACAAGACCCGAGGCTGACCCCGGCATATAACCAAAGGCCGTGGCTGCAGCCGCGTACGTCCCCACCGGCACGGTCATGGTGTACTGACCGCTGCTGTTGGTGATGGCCGTGTCACTGCCGGGCGTGAGCGTGACGGCGGCACCCGAGATCGGGTTGCCGGTGCTGGCATCGGTGATGGTGCCGGCCAGGGTGCCTTCGGGTCCGATGGAGCAGTTGCTGAACTTTAACGATCCATTGCCCGTGGACCAGTGGAAGGATCCCGTATTGGAGATGTACTCCTGGGCGGTCCAGAAAGTGCAGTCATCCGTGGCGCTGGCCATGATGGAGGAATAGTCGCCCCAACGGCCGGTGGCCTCCTGCACGCCACTGCCGGCGATGAGTATCTGCTCAGGGGCGTCCATCACCCCGCTGGGTGCGCCGACGTTCTGTCCGGTCACTGCGACCGAGGGGTCGATAGTGGTACTCGAAATCGTGTAGCCCAAGGCGATATTGCCCACATGGTCCATGGATATAGAGCCCATGAAGCGGCTGTTGCCATCGGCAGGGGAATACAGCCCCTGCTGCGCAATCCCCCAGTCGCTCGCGAGGAGACTGCCTGAAGGGGCGTTGAGTTCGTACCAGTCTATGCCGATCGGGTTGGAACTCTGGCTGGTGTCCACGACCGCGTGGTTGACCAGCAGTACCTGGTTCGAATTGCCGGTGTAGCCATTGCGGTAGGCCAGCCGGTACATCAGGCGGTCGCCCAGCGTCGGCAGGCACTCGCCCGGGGAAGGCTGGGGTGCGCAACCGTTAGCGCCGTCATCGAACGGATTGACAGTGATCTGGGTGGGGCCGGTCACGCTGGCGGTGTTAGCGCTCCAGTCAACCGACATCTGCCACAGTTCCAAGGCATAAGTGCTGCCCCCGTAGTAGTACGGGCTGATGTAGTCCATGTAAATTTCGGGGTCGTCCAAGGGCGGCATGGTGAGGCCGTCCACGTCGGCCGGCAGTGCCGAAAAGTCCAGACCGGTGGTGTAAGTAGGTCCGATGACGGTGAGCACGCCCGCCGTGGTGCCGGCGAGCAACGCCGAGCGCTGGATGGCCGTATAGACGACGCAATTTCCGCAGGCCGCCGGCGGGAAGTCGTTGGCTGATGCGAAGTAGGAGTCCGTGTTGGCATCACCAGTCACCCAGGTGGAGAGCTTCGGATAGTCGGTGAAGCCGTTCGCATCCATCACAATGTCATACAGAAAGTACGAGCCGGTCGGATCATCGGTGGCCGAGATCGCGACGCAAATGCCGGTATAGGCATTGTTGAACTGCGACAAAAGCCAGCGATGGGCGAACTGGTCGTATTTAACCATGTTGTCGCCGCCACCGGCCTCGCAGCCGCTGCCGGCGGCCCACATGCCCGCGAGCGAAGTGGTGTTCTGGATAACGGCGCCGGTGCTGGCATTCCACACCTTGAAGGAGCCAACGCCTGGACCTTCGCAGGTGTTCACGATCTCGACGACCGCATCGCCACCGATGGCGGTGTCGTGGCCGACCGCGCTGTTGGTATCGGGCGGGGCGCAGCCGATGGTATCCGGGGGCGAGTCTGACGCCCCGATGCCTGGGAAAGCCAAGCCCGAGGTGAAGCTCAGGCCATGGCCTATGGAGTGTTGCGCCGACGGATTGGTAGCCGGGGGCATGTACCCGCTGAAAGGCTTCAAGGTCCCGAGCGGAATCAAATAGGGTGCGCTGGGCGGCTTCAGGTAGCCGCTCTGGATCAGCTTCTGGCGAAGCTGATCGGCCTGCTGCTGGGTGTAGGAGCGGTTGCCCATGATGCTTTGCATGATCGCCGGCTCATTGACATTGCGTAGGGTACGCAACGCCGGTGTTTTGACGGGCGTGACCGCCGTGTAGGTACTTGATCGGATGGTAGTCGGGGCGATTCCTGAGCTGGCCGAGGCCTGTGCCTGGGGCAGACATAGAAGCAGCATGAGGAAAGCGGAACTGAAGGAACCGAGCCAGAAACCAAGGGTCTTGCGAAACATGGTGCATCTCCCAGTACAAGCATGGAAATATAAGGCAACACCTGCCTTACAACAGGTGTACCACCAAAACATGTCGCCCAGACTCCCCCGAGAGGCAGCAAAGTTTTCTTGTGCCGCTAAAGGTAGCACTTGTGGTGTCGCTGTCAAGGCACAGCATAAAAAATATTGCTTGCACACCGGATGCTTGAAGCCTTATGTAATTCATAAAATACACCATAGAAAATAAGCAGATGAGAGATTCTTTAAATCTATTAGATTAATAAATGATGGATATTCAAGCTGCATTATTTTGGCAATAATGAATGTTGCGTTTTTGTGACGCGCCGAAGAGGCCCCAATCTGATATCTATCAGCATCAGTTGCCCAGAACTGTCGGAAATGGCTGGTGGTAGGGTTGCAACTGCGTGCGGTAGGCGTCGGCACTGTAATACATACACACTATGTATCGTTACTTGACTTGCATCCCGGCCCAAATTATGAACTACGGCATGCTGCGCATCGGCGGGCCGACTAACAGGTGGGTGAGCCAAGGGAGGCTCTCAGATTATTGGGTGCATGCTCGTTGGGCGTCCCGCAGAACCCCGATGCCAGCTCCGGAACGGCTGGCGTACTCGCTGAGATACCGCCGCCAATGGCGAGCGCCGGGGCAACCCTGGAACAATCCCAAAGCATGGCGCGTCATGCGCGCCAGCGGCACGTCGCGGGCCAGTTCTTCAGTGACATACGGCAGCCAACATTCCATCACCTGCGCACGCGAGAGCACCGGCGCGCCCGCATCGAAATAGCGCCGGTCCACGTCGGCGAACAGATAAGGGTTGGTCACCGCCTGTCGGCCGATCATGACCCCGTCGAACGATACCAAATGAGCATGCACCGCCTGCAGTGTCTGGATGCCTCCATTCACCACGATGGTGAGCTCGGGAAAATCACGCTTGAGCTTCTCCGCCACGTCGTAACGCAGTGGCGGCACTTCGCGATTTTGCTTTGGGCTCAATCCTCGCAACCAGGCTTTGCGCGCATGGATAATGAACACCTGACAACCGGCCACCGCAACTGCGCGCACAAAAGCCGCCAAATGTTCGTAACCGTCGTGCTCATCAACGCCAATCCGGGTCTTGACAGTGACCGGGATGGCTGAGGCCGCGGCCATGGCCGCGACACACTCTGCCACCAAATGCGGTTCAAGCATCAGACAAGCGCCAAAACGGCCCGACTGAACCCGCTCGCTAGGGCAACCCGCATTGAGATTGATTTCATCGTAACCGCATTCAGCAGCCAGCCGCGCACATTGCGCCAGCTCCCGCGGCTCACTGCCGCCAATTTGCAATGCCAGCGGATGTTCCGCGCCATGAAACTCCAAGTAGCGCCGCACATCACCATGCAACAAAGCACCGCTGGTCAACATCTCGGTATATAGCCGGGTATGCCGGCTCATGAGGCGGATAAAGTAGCGGAAGTGCCGGTCGGTGTAGCCCATCATGGGAGCCAGGCACACCCGGTGCGCTATGGCCGCAGTGGAGCGTGTATTGCCGGTGTAGGTTTGCATCAGCGTCCGGATTTAGGGATATACCAGACAGTGCTGCCAGCTGCCGTGCTCGATGAAATAACGTTCACGCTCGTGCAGACGGCCCGGTCGCGATAGCCAGAACTCGATCATATGCGGCTCTAAACGAAAGCCAGACCAATGTTTCGGGCGCGGCACCGGCTGACCTACAAAACGCTGCTCGAATTCCAAATAGTTCTTTTCCAACTGTGCTCGCTCCGGCAGGGGTTCGGACTGCTGTGAAGCCCAGGCACCGATCTGGCTCATGCGCTGGCGGGTGATCCAGTAGGCATCCGCCTCGGCATCGCTTACAGCACGAACTGCCCCTTCCACCAACACCTGCTGCATCAGTGCTTGCCAGAAAAAACCAAGGGCGGCACGTGGATTGGCCTGCAACTGTTGGCCCTTATGGCTCCGCATGTTGGTATAAAAAACAAACCCGCGCGCATCAAATGCCTTGAGCAACACGGTGCGCACTGAGGGCTGACCGTCCTTGCTGACTGTTGCCAGACTCATGGCCGCAGGTTCGGGAATATCCAATGCCTGGGCTCTGGCGAACACCGCCTGGAACCGTTGCATAGCCTGGGAATAAAGATCGGTGCTCATGCTGTAACTTCGGCGTGGAAAACTATCTAAGATAAATTTCGAACAAGGTGATGCCGTTCACAGTTCGCAAAGCCTACCTGAATCCGGCCAAGGGACCGGCTCAAACGGAATCAATGCAATCGCCGCTCATCCTAGGCGTCGCTGTACAGACGAGGCCGAGGGGTGTACATAAACTCGCTCAAATCTTTGGGTAACATCCGCATCTCAATCTGGTACTGTCAGGCGGCCGCCACACCGCGTGCCGCCCTCTTGCGCTCGTGTTCCTTGAGGTAGCGTTTGCGCAGGCGGATATGATGCGGTGTAATCTCCACCAGTTCGTCGTCCTCGATGAATTCCATGGCCTGTTCCAGGGTAAACCTGAGTGCAGGCGTGAGCAGGATATTCTCGTCGCGGCCGGCAGCACGGATATTGGTGAGCTGCTTGCCCTTCAAGGGATTTACGGTGAGATCGTTGTCACGGGCATGGATACCGATGACTTGGCCTTCGTAAATGGGGTCGCCGGGCGCCACCAGCAGCCGTCCGCGTTCCTGCAAATTGAAAAGTCCATAGGCCACGGCCTTGCCGGCACCATTGGAAATCATGGCACCATTGGCGCGCTGATTGACTTCGGTGCCTTTGGCAGGTCCATAGTGATCGAATACATGATGCAGCAGTCCGGTACCTGAAGTGAGGGTGCGGAACTCCGTCTGGAAACCGATGAGCCCACGTGCCGGGATCATGTAATCCAGGCGCACGCGGCCACGGCCGTCGGAACGCATGTCGGCCAGATCGCCGCCGCGGCTTCCCAGGGCCTCCATCACACCTCCCTGATGGCGTTCCTCGATATCCACCGTGAGCATTTCAAACGGCTCATGACGCACGCCGTTCACTTCGTGGTAAATCACCTGCGGACGCGACACGGCAATCTCATAGCCTTCGCGCCGCATGGTCTCCAGCAAGATTGAGAGATGCAGTTCGCCGCGACCCGATACCCGAAACTTTTCCGGGTCTGCGGTATCTTCCACGCGCAACGCCACGTTATGCAGAATTTCGCGGTACAGGCGTTCACGCACCTGGCGGCTGGTGAGAAACTTGCCATCCTGTCCGGCGAACGGCGAGCTGTTGGTCTCGAAGGTCATGCTGATGGTGGGTTCGTCCACCGACAGGGACGGCAGCGCTTCAACATGTTCCGGATCGCAAAGCGTGTCGGAGATGCGCGGTGCAGAGATGCCTGTGAACGCTACGATGTCACCGGCTTGGGCTTCCGCGACTTCGACACGATGCAGGCCAAGGAAACCGAAAACCTGCAGCACACGCTCACGGCGCACCCGGCCCTCATGATCGATCACCGCCACCGGGCTGTTGCGGGTGATGTGGCCGCGGGCGATTCGACCAATGCCGATGGTGCCCACATAGCTGGAATAATCCAGCGAACTCACCTGCAACTGGAATGGGCCGTCAAGATCTACCGGCGGCGGCGGCGTGTGCTTTACGACGGTTTCGAACAACGCCGTCATATCCTGGCCGGGTTTTTCCAAGTCCAGACTCGCATGCCCCAGCAACGCCGAGGCATACACCACCGGGAAATCCAGTTGCTGGTCGGAAGCTCCCAACTTGTCGAACAAATCGAAGGTCTGGTCCAATACCCAGTGCGGCCGCGCGCCGGCCCGATCAATTTTATTGATGACTACAATGGGCTTCAAACCGTGGGAGAACGCTTTCTGAGTAACAAAACGCGTCTGCGGCATGGGACCGTCCACCGCATCCACCAGCAGCAGCACCGAATCCACCATGGACAGCACCCGTTCCACCTCGCCGCCGAAGTCGGCATGGCCGGGGGTATCCACGATATTGATACGGTAGCCTCCCCAGCGAATGGCGGTGTTCTTGGCCAGGATGGTGATACCCCGCTCCCGCTCCAAATCGTTGGAATCCATGACCCGATCCGGCATGGCGGCACGGGCGTCCAGAGTTCCGGACTGGCGTAGCAGCTGGTCCACCAAGGTAGTCTTGCCATGATCTACATGGGCAATGATGGCGATATTGCGGAGTTTTTCGATCACGGAACGGGAACCGGCGGAAAAGGCCGGGCATTATACGGCAAACCACCCTCGCGACCGTGCCGTGAGACGGCACTTTGGCATAGGTTTCGTATCCCTACTGGGTATTGGACAGGTCTTCTCAACAAGCGTAAGCTCTCGGCCCCGTTCGTGACCTGTCACAGACCTGCAGACGTTCTTTGGGGAATTCACCCGGCTCGCCGCATCAAAGTGATCAAGTAGCGAACAATAAGGCGGTTGCCGCCCACATGTGTCGCCCTTCCCGTTCTTGTGTGGACGCAGGGATGCCATGAACAGGGGCCCAAGCCGTCAGGCAATATCACGGCAGCAGGCTTCATCTCCCGCTACCGTGGTTTTCATAAGTTACAGCAGAGTGAATCAAGAGTATGACGTCAATCTATGTGGGCAATCTGCCCTTTACCGCTTCCGAAGAGGAAGTTCGTTCCAAGTTCGAGTCGTTCGGCACCGTGCATTCGGTGAAACTGATCGCTGACCGCGAAACCGGCCGCCCACGCGGGTTTGCTTTCGTGGAAATGGATCAGGGCGCGGCTCAAAAAGCCATCCAGGAGCTGAACGGCAAGGATATGGGCGGTCGTCCGCTGCGCGTGAATGAAGCGCAGGAACGGCAACCCCGCCAAGGCGGTGCTGGCGGCGGCGGCCGCGGCGGCCGCTGGTAATCTCCTAGCTCTCGATAAAACTGAACACCCCTGGCCTCTCCGGCCAGGGGTGTTTGTCTGCTTCATCTTTCCCGCCGTAAAAACGGTGGAATTTCCTGACGTTTGTCACTTTCCGGCGGCTTTAACTGCCGCTATCATGCGGTATGCCTCAGGCCGTCTGCCGAGAACTTTAATCCCGGTAGTTTAGGCGCCGGCTTAAACTGCGCGTACTAAAAATGGCTGCCTGAGCGGCGTAATCGGTGTTTATTTAAGGTTAGCCGGAGATTCAGTATGGAGACATCTGCTCTCGCCTGCCTTGGCAACATTTTCGTCGAACCTAAAAAGGCCCTTCAGGATATCCAATCCCACACCGTTTGGTTTTGGTATCCGCTAATCATCACCATCGTGCTGACGGTTGCGTTCATCGTTTGGTATTACGCTACGGTGGATATTGGCTGGCTAGCCAACCAGATGACCGCCGTCATGGCCGGCAAATATAACCATGGCCAGCTGGACATGATCCGGCGCGGTTTCACCCGCAGCCGCTTCCTCATCGGCAGCGCTGTGGGTGTCCCGTTGTTTCTGATAATCGTGTATCTGCTGCAGGCGCTATACTTTTTTCTGGTAAGCAAAGTTGGCGGCTACGAGCAGCAGTCCTACGGCAAGTGGTTCAGCTTCAGCGTCTGGACCTCCTTCCCAAACATCATTGGGCCCGTCGCCTCGGGCATCGCCTATGTGTTCGCCAACCCGCAGACCAGCTATTACGCGCTGGACGTGACCTCCTTGAATACACTCCTGTTCCATGTGCCTCTGGGACATCCCATGATGGGCTTGGCGGCCAGCGTGCATCTGACCACGTTCTGGACCTTGGCACTGATGATCCTGGGTTTTTCCCTGTGGACCAAGAAAAGTCTCGGTAAATCGTCGCTGATCGTACTCGCCCCGTGGGTGGTGATTTACGCTATTTGGATCATCCTGAAACTCGCCTAAGGTCACATTTTGAAAGCGCCCAAAACAGGCGTTAGGGGGGGTTGTAACCCAAATAGTCGGTGTTATACTAAGATACAACACTGAAACATATGGAGACTGGTATGCGGCAGAAGCGCAAGCTCTGGATCACCCTGGCCATCATCGCTGGCATCGTCATCCTCATACTGATCAGCCGTTTCGCGGGCAGTCGGGATACCCAAAAAGTGGATGTGGCCAAAATCGAGGCCCGCACTATCAAGAGTTCCATCCTGGCTTCGGGACAGCTCATTTATATCAATCCAGTGGAACTCAAGCCGGAGGTTATCGGCAAGATCAGCGCGATCCCGGTGGTGGAAGGTCAGATGGTGAAGAATGGCCAGGTGGTGTTGCGCCTGGACCCACAGCTGTATGCGGCGGCGGTAGACCAGGCTCAGGCCGGGGTGCAACAGGCGCAGCTTGCTATCGAGAGCCAAAAACTCACGATTTCCAACCTGCAACTGCAATACAACCGCCAGCAGGCACTTTTCAAGCAACATCTGGTGGATGCCAATACCTTCGACCAGTTGGGCAATCAACTGGATATCGCCAAAGTACAGCTGGACTCCCAGAAAGAGGCGCTGCGTATCGCCCAGGCGCAACTCAGCCAGGCCCAGCAGAATCTCAGTAAAACCGTGATCCGCTCGCCCATCAACGGCATGGTCACCAGCCTGCCGGTGAAGGTGGGTGAAACCGTCATTACCGGCACCAATATCCCAGGCTCGACGCTCATGGAGATCGCCGATCCCAGCGAGGTACAAGCGGATGTACAGGTGGACGAGGCCGACATCGCCAACCTGAAGCTGAATGAGGATGCCAATATCAACGCGGTCTCCTACCCCAACGACACCTTTCATGGGAAGGTGCAGTTCATCGCGGCTTCCGTGACTGACAACAGCACCAGCACTTCAACCACACAGACGGCGCAGCAGGGCGTTACCTTTGAGGTGAAAATCGGGCTCACGGACCAGAAACTACCGCGCGTACGCCCCGGCATGAGCTGCCGCGCGGAAATCTTTACCCAGAGCACCCCCAGTGCCATCGCCGTGCCCTTGCAGGCGATACTCTACGAGAACAACCCTAACTCCAAGAGCCTCGAACCCACCTCCGGCGCTTACGTTTATGTGTTGCGTGACGGCAAAGCTCGCAAGCTGGATGTGACCACCGGCGTTTCCAGCGATACCTATCAGGAAATCGTCTCCGGGCTCAAGACTGGCGAAACAGTCATCACCGGTCCTTATACGACACTGCATGCTTTGAGCGACGGCGCAACGGTATCGGTTTTGCCGGCAAATGACACCGCAAGTAAACAGGCCACGAGTGCATCATGAGTCCCGAATCCATACTGGAGCTGCATCACGTCAGCAAACAATACGTGATGGGTGAAGCGACCCTGGATGCACTCAAGGACATCAATCTCAGCATTTATCGCAATGAGTATGTGGCCTTCATCGGCCCTTCCGGCTCGGGTAAATCCACGCTCATGAATATCGTGGGCTGCCTCGACAAGCCAACAAGCGGAGAATACATACTGAACGGTACGCCGGTGGCGCAACTGGATGACAACGCTCTGGCGCGTATCCGCAACCGCGAAATTGGTTTCATCTTCCAGAACTTCAATCTGCTGGGGCGTGCCAACGCCTTGCACAATGTCATGCAGCCGCTCATCTATCGTGGCACCCCACTGAGCGAACGTAAGCGCATGGCGACACAAACCTTGCAAAGTGTGGGGCTGGGCGACCGTCTGCAGCATTTACCCAATCAGCTTTCCGGCGGCCAGCGCCAGCGTGTAGCCATCGCCCGCGCATTGGTGGGCAAACCTTCCATCCTGCTGGCGGACGAACCTACCGGTAATCTGGACTCCAGTACCAGCCGTGATGTGATGGCCATGTTCGACGAACTGCACAGGCATGGTCACACCATTATCGTCGTGACTCATGACCAAAATATCGCCAATCATTGCCGGCGGGTGGTCCACCTGATGGACGGTCAGGTTCTGAGTGATACCGCCAACGCGATTGAGGGCGAACCCCAAGAGGCGCTGCGCCGTGTATAACTTGGTCGAGAGCCTGCGTTCCGCCTTTCAGTCCATACGCGCCCACGCATTCCGCAGTTTCCTCACCACTCTGGGCATCATCATCGCGGTGATGGCGGTTATTGCCGTAGTCTCGCTGATCCAGGGGTTCAGTCATTCCGTCACATCCACCTTCGCGAACATAGGGGCAAACGGTCTAACCATATATTCCTATGAGACAAACGAAGATTACTTTTTTGGTAAGGTTGTGAAAGTGACACCGGATGACATGCAGGATATACAGCATGAAGTATCTGGTATCAGCAACATAACCCCTGTACTCACGCTCTCGGACTACGGCTCCGGTGCAGTCCAATATCATAATCAAACGGCTTACACTGACATCAATGGGACTACTTCAGCCCATGCCGAACACTCCGAGTTCTACCCGGTCATGGGACGTTACATCACACCAAGCGACGATTTAGAACATCGTCGCGTCGCGGTCATCGGACAAACAGTCATCACTAATCTCGACATGCCTAAGAATCCCGTGGGCCAGTACATCGAGATGTTTGGTCAATGGTTCAAGGTCATCGGCGTACTGAAGAAATTAGGCTCTATTCTGGGTAATGATCAGGACGATCATCTCTATATCCCTTATGGCACAGCTCATAGCCTCTTGGGTGCCTCCGCGATACCGGATATCCAGATTGATCTTGACGTGGATAACCTTAAGCACCTGGATAGCGTGGTGGGTCGCATCAGACAGATATTGCGTCGCAACCACCATCTCAAATCCGGACAGGGCGATGATTTCAAAATCCAGACTGCTGCCCAGCTAGCCGACTCCATCAATCAGATATTAAACATGGTCACATTGGTCCTTGGCGGCATCGTCGGCATCTCGCTGTTGGTGGGTGGTATCGGCATCATGAATATCATGCTGGTGTCTGTCACGGAACGCACCCGCGAGATTGGCATTTGCAAAAGCCTGGGCGCGCGCCGCAGCGACATCCTCATGCAGTTTCTCATTGAGGCCGTGACGCTTTCGCTCATCGGCGGTGTCATTGGTCTTCTGTTGGGGTACGGCATCGGTGTGCTGATAGCTCATCTGGTGCCGCAGTTCCTGGGCGCACATGTGCCCTGGTGGGCAATAGTCACGGCCATAGGTTTCTCGGGCGGTGTGGGCATTATCTTCGGCATCGCGCCAGCTGCCAAGGCCGCTGCGCTCAATCCCATTGACGCTTTGCGTTATGAATAAGTGGCGTCGCATATGTACATGCTGATGGAAAGTCTGCGCTCCGCCTTCCGGGCCATCCGTGCCCATGCACTGCGCAGTTTTCTGACAATGCTGGGTATTGTTATCGGCGTCATGGCGGTGATCGCCGTGGTATCGCTAATCCAGGGGTTCAGCAATTCGATAACCGGCATATTTAGCGGCATGGGTGCCAACAATCTCACTATCACGTCATACCTGCCGCGCAAGGACCGGCTCGCTGGCAAGATCGCTAAAGTGACAACGGATGATCTTTTGGCCATTCAGCATGATGTCACCGGCATCAGTGGGCTCAGTCCGATATTGTTCCTCGGTAGATTCGGTGGCATGGTGAAATACCGTAATCAATCCACCAACAGCATTATCCGTGGCACTACTCCGAGCTATGCGATTAACAACGGGCAATATCCGGATTTTGGGCGTTTTATTACGCCAGATGACGACCTTCGGCACCATCATGTGGCGGTAGTTGGCGTTACCCTTATCAAGAAACTGCATCTACCAGCAAATCCAATCGGAAAATATATCCAGATCTCCAACCAATGGTTCAAGGTGGTAGGTGTGTTACATCCGTTGGGCCAGATCCTGGGTTTCGATCAGGATAATCGGGTGCTTATCCCTTACGGTACGGCCCACAGTCTGCTGGGTGCCTCCATCGTGCCGAACATCGCGATCCAACTGAAAGTGAATGACGCCAAACAGATGGGCGCGGTCGTAGGCCGTATCACTCAGATCCTGCGCCGCAATCACCATCTGAAACTCGGTCAGAACGATGACTTCAAAATTCAGACGCCGGCGCAACTGCTGGGAACCTTCACCAGCATTCTCAATTCCATAACCCTGATCCTAGGCGGCATCGTGGCAATTTCGCTGCTGGTGGGCGGGATCGGTATCATGAACATCATGCTGGTATCGGTCACCGAGCGCACCCGCGAGATTGGCATCTACAAAAGTCTGGGAGCGCGCCGCAGCGACATCCTTTTGCAGTTCC
>VFSW01007005.1_pt1 | contig 16451 bp, 14 predicted proteins | sample 5358111 | NCBI WGS metagenome assembly VFSW01 (sample SAMN11554181, study PRJNA540505) | mine drainage metagenome | isolation source: sediment from site ElyBrook_90M | place: USA: Ely Copper Mine, Vershire, VT | collected 2017 | reverse complement strand
CGAGCAACCGCGATGCCGCCCTGCGCATATAGCGTATGGGATTCTGTGAGTTCGCGTTTAGCCAGGCAGAGCACGGATCCGTGCTGGTTCAGCTCGATTGCTGCGCGCAATCCGGCGACCCCGGCCCCTGCAACTATGAAATCGTAGGAAGAGTTCATGACCAGATTACATCCTAACATCTACAAACAATCACCGTTACATTCTTGTCGGCGTGTTCCACAAGCACCGCGGCTGGTAAGATGGAAGCTTGATTCGCATACAGATTCAAACCCGGACCAAGTATTACGAGGTACTGATTGAGCAGGGACTGCTGCGCTCCGCCGCCGCCTGCATCCGTGAGACTCTGCCTACAGCCAAGCACTTCGTCGTGGTCACCTCGGCGCCCATCCGCAGGCATTGGGGCAAGCTCTTGCTGGACTCCTTCGCATCCGACAATGCCAAGGTGGACGTCATCGAAATGCTTGACGGTGAGCGGCGCAAGACGCTTTCGACCATCGAGAGTCTCTCCAGCGCTTTAGTCAAACTCAAGGCCGACCGCAACACCGTGCTGATCGCGTTGGGTGGCGGGGTCGTCGGAGATGTTACGGGATTCCTCGCCAGTATTTACATGCGCGGGATCCGCTTTGTGCAGATACCCACGACGTATCTCGCTCAGGTGGACTCTTCGGTGGGCGGCAAGACGGGCGTGAACCTTACAGCCGGCAAGAACCTCGTTGGCAGCTTCAAGCAGCCCGAACTCGTCCTTGTGGACCCGAATGTGCTCTCAACGCTGCCTGATCGCGAATATCGCTCCGGCCTCTACGAGTCGCTCAAGGCCGGTGTCATCCGCAACCCGCGCATCTTTGAGTTCATGGAGCAGAATCGCGAATCGGTTCTGGCGAAGGTCCCAAGCTCGCTGGAGTGGCTGATTGCCGAGTCCGTGCGCGTCAAGGCCGAGGTTGTCGGGGAGGACGAAGAAGAGCACGGCTTGCGCAAGATTCTCAACTTCGGACACACCATTGGCCACGCCCTCGAAGCCGAAACCAGCTACAAGGTCTTTCTCCACGGAGAGGCCGTGGCATGGGGTATGGTGGCTTCCGCGATGATCGCCGTAGGAATGCAGAAGACCTCACTGGAGTCGGCGCAGCGCATTATCAGCCTGGTGCTGGCCTACGCGCCGCTGCCCAGTGTGGATGTGCGCCCGAAGGCAATTTTCCGCCGCCTCGCCAGTGACAAGAAAACCTTGGATGGCCTGGTGCATTTCATCCTCCCGCATGATGTCGGCCAGGTGGATATCGTGACGGATGTCCCTGAACACGCCGTGCTCCAGGTGGTAAAGGAACTGCGGAGTCTGTCGCAGGCCTAAGCCGAACGAAATTTCAGGACGGAATGAAAAAGATGGATGAAGTAAAACCGGTGCCCGCAATTTCCAACGCTCCTGCCACGTTGGGTGCCCGTGTTGAGCCAGCCCAGGATCAGAAAGCTGCCGCCAATGCCGTGCGCCAGATGTTCTCCAGCATCGCGCCGCGCTATGACCTGCTCAACCCCGTGCTTTCTCTCAACGTGGATCGCTATTGGTGGTGGCGTACCGCCCGCCGCTTCCGGCACATCCTCCGCCGCGCCGATGCCGCCGTGCTCGACCTCTGCTGCGGGACCGGGGACATGACCTTCGCGCTCTATCGACAGGCGGGTGCGAGCGGTGCCTCCATCGTGGGCGCTGATTTTGCCCACCCCATGCTCTGCCGCGCCACGCAGAAGAGCGCCGGACTCCCCTTGCAGTGGGTGGAGGCCGATGCCCTGCAGATGCCCTTTGCGGATGCCCGCTTCAATCTGGTAACCGCGGCTTTTGTCTTTCGCAACCTTGCCAACTACGACGCGGGCCTTGGTGAAATCCACCGCGTCCTTGCCGCCGATGGCGAGGTCGCGATTCTCGATTTCGGTGAGCCCAAGGGCTTGCTCGGCAAGTTCTATCGTTTTTATTTTCGCTGCGTTCTGCCCGCCATTGGCTCGGCGCTGTCCGGGACCAAAGGCCCGTACGCTTATCTGCCGGCCAGCGTGGCGCGTTTTCCGCAGCCGCCGGAGATGCTCTCGCGCATGAAAACCGCCGGCTTTCGCGAGGTCGATTACACTCCCTATACTTTCGGCGTTGCTGGTGTGTACTGGGGCAGGAAGTAGGAGAATCCAAGGCCAGATGTGGCCCACCCGCTCCGGGGCCATTGCTTTGCGACCCAGCGCTGCACCGTTTGTCACTCTCGCTCTTGGCATCGGTGTTGGCCCACGGTAAGCTTCCTTGTATGGATGGTATGACGATAGACCCCGAGCTGATGAGCGCCGAGAAGCGGCGAGTCGCGCGCAACAGCGTTCTTGTCGCCATCGTCATCACCGCTTTCAAGTTCGCCGTCGGAATCCTAAGCGGCAGCCTCGGCATTCTGTCAGAGGCGCTGCACTCCTCACTCGATCTTGTGGCTGCCACCTTGACCCTGTTTTCAGTGCGCGTCAGTGACAAGCCCGCTGACGCCGATCATCAGTATGGGCATGGCAAGATAGAAAACTTCTCCGCCTTCATGGAGACCGGCTTTCTTCTCCTCACCTGCGTCTGGATCGTCTGGGAGGCCATTCACCGCCTGTTTTTTCGCAACGTGGAGATTGAGCCTAGCATCTGGGCCGTGCTCGTCATGAGCGTCTCTATCGCGATGGACGCCTGGCGTTCACGCGCCCTCAAGCGGGTTGCCGATAAATATTCCAGCCAGGCGTTGCAGGCGGACGCGCTGCACTTTGCCACGGACATCTGGTCCAGTGCCGTGGTCATCGCCGGCCTCGGTTTTGTCTGGGCCGGACGCCATTACCACGTGGCGTGGCTCGCCAAGGCCGACCCCATATCGGCCCTCTGTGTGGCTGCAATCGTGCTCTCGGTCAGCTGGCGTCTGTCGCGTGAAACTCTCGACGCTTTACTCGATGCCGCGCCCGTCGACGTGCGCAGTGAAATCATCGGACAGGTCGGCAGCGTCCCCGGCGTCCTCGGCGTCGAGCGTGTCCGCATTCGAAAGGCCGGTAGCCGCTACTTTGCCGATGTCGCAGTGGGTCTGGCGCGAAACCTGACTTTCCAGGCCTCCGATGAAGTCGTTTCCGAGGTCCGCCAGCGCATTGACAACCTGCTGGGAAACGCTGACGTACTGGTCAACGCCGTTCCGCGCGAACTCATTACCGAGAGCATCTTCGACCGTATCCGCGCCGCGGCGCTGCGAAATAATCTCATGGTGCATGACATCAGCGTGCAGGATCTCGACGGCGATGTTCACGTCGAACTGCACGTCGAACTCGACGAGACGATGACGCTGATTGCTGCGCACGACCGCGTCACCGCCCTCGAGGCGGACATCCGCGCCCACGTCCCCGAGATCACCTCCATCCTCACCCACATTGAAAGCGAGCCGGCCACCATCGAAACCGGCGATGCAATCCTCGAAGATCGCGAGCTGGAGGAAAAGCTCAAGGCCATCGGCGCTGCCTTTCCCGATGTTGTGGACGTTCACGAAATCATCTTCAAGCGCGTGCGCGATCACCTTTTCCTCTCCTGCCACGTCACCATGCAGGACAATCTTCTGCTCTCGCGCGTGCATGACGTACAGACCGCACTCGAGATACGGTTCAAGTTGGAGGCGCCGCAACTGTTTCGCGTGCTCATTCATCCCGAGCCGCAAACCGACAACCGGCGCTAAAAGTCAGCTTGAAATGCAACCAGGCGGCAGAGGGCTGCCCGGCGAGTCTATGGAGTGACCGCTTTCAAAGGGAAGATCACACAGCCTTGCGGCTTCGTAGCGCGTCCCGCAACCGGAAATATCTCTGCGCCCGAGCCACATCCCTGCCGATCTGTTCTTTCAATGCCTCCACGGTCGGAAACTTCTTCTCCTCACGTAGTCGATGCAGAAAGCTCAGACGGACCGGCGTATCGTTCGATAGATTGAGGGGATGGAAATTCAGGATATAGCTTTCGATCGCAAATGAATCCTCGCCAAAGGTCGGGCGGTTGCCGACGTTTGTGACCGATTGAAAGTGTTCGCCGTTGATGAGCATCTCCGACACATACACGCCAAATGCCGGAGTGAGTTCGTCGTAGCGCGCCAGGTTCACCGTTGGCACCGTATACTTCGCACCGTATCCACGCCCGCGCCCAGGTGAGGAATCGATGCTGAATGCACGTCCGAGCAAGTGGCGGGCCATGTTCACTTCGCCGCCGAGCACGACCGCGCGCACGTTGCTGCTTGAGATCACCAGCTCGCCCCAGTGCATCGACGTATGCGCCACCACCGTGAAGCCGAGCTTGAGCCCGAACTCGCGAAGCCTCTCCAGGTCGCCTTCCGCCTTGTGTCCAAAACGGAAGTTAAATCCTTCGTGGACTTCAATCGCGTGCAATTTATTGAACAAGATCTCTTCCGCGAACTCAAAGGCCGGCATCAGCGACAGGTCGCGGGTGAAGGGAACTAGAGCCACTGCGTCCAGTTCCGTCTCGCTCAACAGCTCCAACTTGCGCGCTATCGGTGTAATCAGCGGGGGGCCTCCGTGCGGGTGCAGAATCCGCTCGGGATGAGGATCGAATGTCACAAGTACGGAACGCGCATTCAGCTCTTTTGCGCGCGCGCATATCGCCTCAATCAGCCTCTGGTGCGCGCAATGTACGCCATCGTAGTTGCCCACGCTGACCACCGCCGGCCCAAAGTTCCTCGGCATCTCGTCCAATGATTCAAATACCTGCACGATCAGCTCTCCAGATCTGTCTCGACGCGCAATCCATCGTAGGCCAGCCGCACTCCCGGAGGGAGTGTCTGGTTGGTCGCCTCGTGCGCTAGGTCGTGGCTGATGTGAGTAAACAGCGTCTGGGCTGCGCCGATGCGGGCCGCGACCTTCAACGAATTTGCAACGGTCGAGTGGGTGGGATGCGGCTCATGCCGCAATGCGTCCAGGAAAACCAGCTCCACGCCTTCCAGCAATGCAATCGAACTGTCGGGAACCGAGCTGAAGTCCGTCAGGTATGCGAATTGGCCAACCCGGTAGCCGAGAATTTCGGCGTCGCCGTGCATCACCGGCACCGGAATCACACGCACGCCCAGGAACTCGAATGGCTCGGTAATCTCGCGCAACTCCACCTTGGCAAGGCCGCCGTATTTATAATCTTCATCGAAGACGTATTTGAACACTGACTGCAAGATCCGCGCCGTCTCCGGATTCGCATAGAGCGGAAGCCGCCCGCCCCCGGTCACTCTGGGATAGGTCAGCGGGCGTAAATCGTCCAGTCCTAAGATGTGGTCCGCGTGGCCGTGGGTGTACAGTACCGCGTCCAGGCGGTTAATGCCTTCCCGTATCGCCTGCTCGCGGAAGTCCGGCCCGCTGTCGATGACAATGCGATGTCCTTCCCATTCCACCATCACCGAGGGCCGCGTGCGGCGGTCCCGCGGATCGCGGGAGTGGCAGACTGCGCAGTCGCATCCAATCGTGGGCACGCCCATCGAGGTAGCGCTGCCCAGCACTGTCACCGTGCCTTTTTTCACTTGCGCCCAGCTCCAGGTGAGCCGGGTATCTTCTGCATCGCTTGGCGATCGATCATGTTCACAATTTCCATGTACGTCATCCGGAGCTGAAATACCGTGTTGGTAAGGATCGCCTGCTCCTGTTCCGTCAGGTTGCCCTTGGTCTTCTCTTCCAGCACCGCGATCAAATCGATCATCTGCCGCAGCCCCACAATGTCTACTCGCCGCTCGGTCCCGGTCTCCATCGCCCCGGCGTACATCATCGCCGACTGCACCAGCAAGTCCAGCAGATGAACGAATTCCATCTTCTGTCCGCCAAATGCGGTGCGTTCCGCCTCGCCGTTGTACCCGGTCTGTGAAGCCGGCTCAGCAACAAACGACGGCTTTGTGTCTGCTGCGACTGTCTTTTCTCCCGCAGCCGATTCCGCCTTCGCATCCTGTCCAGCCTTCGACGCCACCGGCTCTGCTGGAGGAGCAGCACTCCGGCTTGCAGCAGAACTTTCTGCCGGCGCGGCAGCTTCTGCCTTAGGCTCTACCGGAGCGTCCGGCCTGGGCTCTCCATCCACGGTGAACTTGCGGCGATCGGTCACTACGAACTCTGGCTTCTTCTCTTCTTTTTCCATCGCACTCTTCCCACTACAGCAGAAATGAATTCTGAAAACTGATGGCGCAATTTTAGCCGTGCCGGTGAACTTTTAGAATTGAAAAGGCAACGCCGCGATCCGCGCTACGCTGCCGCCTACGTGCAGGCTCTCGTCATTCTTACCCTTTGCAACGGTATGGAGCTTTGCATACCCCAGTGCCAACGTACGCGTCACTCCGTCCACCAGTATTTCCGCGCTGCTTGTGACTTCGCCAATGTCTTTGTCTCCAGCCATGATCTTACTACCGCGCTCCGGAGCCTTGCCTTCCACAATGAATCCGGGGAGCCGCCGGTGTACCTGCCCCCGCGCGCGTATGCGCTCGACGATCTCCTGCCCTATGTAGCAGCCCTTGTTGTGATGCAGCGCGTAATCCTGACCTGTCTCCTGCGGCAGCTCGCGAACACCCGTGTCCATGCCCACCTTTGGCAGCCCGAGCGAGATTCGCTGCCACTCCAAGGCCGCTGCGCCCACCGGAGTCGCACCGGCGGCGACCAGCGTATTCCAGACGGCCTCAACGTTCTCCGGAGCCAGCCAGAGCTCGTACCAGTTCCTCACTTCAATCGGATCGCGCACCAGCGAGAATCCTATGTCTTTCCAGCTTCCGTCCAGCACCTCACCCGGCTTGGCCGCACCTGGCATCAGCCCCGCTCCGCTCAGTACCTCCACGGCGCGCGGCCCGGCCACGCCAATCGACGTCAGCCTGCCGCTGATGTCGCCAATCTCCACATCATCCATGATGATGAAGCGCTCGAAAAATTCGCGGATCGCCGCAATCTGCCCCATCTCGCTTTCGAGCACGTAAAACTCGCCGCGCTGGAAGGTCAGCAGATCGCCCTGAATGCGTCCCTGTGCATTCAGCACAAAGCTGTAGTTGCCAAAGTCCTGCCGCAAGTCGCGCGTATTGTTGCTGACCATTCCGTTCAACCAGCGCACCCGGTCTTCGCCGCTCACCACCAGCTTCCCGCGCCAGCCCAGGTCAAAGACGCCGCAGCCATGCCGCAGCGCGCCCAGTTCGTCTGCCATGGATCCAAAGCGCAGCACCGTCTCAGCCCCGGCATATTCCCCGGCCACTGCCTGCAATCCGAACTTCTGTAGGGACGTAGAGGACATAAGTTAAAAGCCACCCAGAACATTCGATTATATCGGAGCCGGGTGCTTCGTGTTTCCAGCGCAGACAAAGGTTTTAGCATGAGGCAGAACAGCCGCGGCATTCCTGTCCCAAACCTTTCCGCGGCAGTGATCCTGACTCACCGCGTCCTCCTTGGGTGTTATCTTTTCACCATGGCCCAGCGCCGCAAAGGACGTGGATGAAACTCTTCCGCAAACTCTTTCTGCTGCTTACCTTGGCTCTCGCTCTCACCACGCTTGCGCCGGCGCAGGGAACCTCCGTAGCTCCGGCACAGGAAGCGCCCGCCGAGGAGCATCATGTCACTGCGGCTGAGGCCAAAGAGCTTTTCCGTTCTGTCGATGACATTCTGCAGTTTGCCAGCGAGCACACCGGGCTTCCCATCCTTCACCCCGTCAAGAAAAAGCTGGCAAACCGCGAGGAGGTTGCGAAGTACGTCGAGGCTCGCATGAAAGAGCAGGGAAGCGGCGAGCGCTTCGACCGCTCCGCACTGTCGCTTAAAAGGCTCGGCCTTCTGCCCCGCGACTTCAATCTGCGCCAGTACATGCTGGGCCTTTACAAGGAGCAGGTCGAGGGATGGTATGACGCGCACAGCAAAACCGTTTATCTCCTCGATTGGGTCGAGCCTGAGATTCAGAAGCCGGTGATGGCCCACGAACTGGTTCACGCTCTGCAGGACCAGAGCTTCGATCTCGAAAAATGGCTGAACGTCGCCAAGGATTCCAAGGACGATACCACGCAGATGCTTCTCGACGAGCAGCGTACCGCCCGCCAGGCGGTCGTCGAGGGGCAAGCTATGATCGTCCTCTTCGACTACCAGCTCACCCCCGTTGGCCAGAGCGTCGAGAGCGCTCCCAATCTGGTCGAATCGATGAAGTCCTCGATGCTCGACGAAGGCTCCACGCCGATGTACGCCAAAGCGCCGATCTACCTGCGCGAGGCCATGCTCTTCCCCTACACCTACGGCGTGGAGTTCGCCCGCGCCGTCCTGGTCAAGCGCGGCAAGCAGGCCGCGTTTGCCGGAGTCTTCGAGCACCCGCCGTTCGACACCCGCGAGATCATGGAGCCCGCCACCTATCTCACCGCCGAGCCTCAACCGCAGCTCAAAGTCGTGCCCCTGGAAAAATTTCTCGGACCCAATTGGCGGCGCGATGATTTTTCCGGCCTCGGCGAAATCGACCTCCGCGTCATCCTCCGTCAGTGGGGCGGCAGCGAGATCGCAGCCAAACTCGCCCCCGCCTGGCGTGGCGGCTACTACATGGCCCTCGTCAACAAAAAGTCTCCCAAAAACGCGCCCGTGCCGCTCGCCATGGTCCTCAGCTTTGCTTCGCCCGCGGCGGCCAGTCAGTTCGCGTCGGTTTACGAGAGCTCGCTTGCGCAGCGCTACAAGTCGGTTCAGCCTGCATCGTCCCCGCGTCAGTGGACCACCGAAGAAGGCGACGTTCGCCTCTACGTTGACGGCTCAACGGTCGTTGCCGCCGAATCCTTCAGCCCCGAAGACGCAGCCAAAATCCACGCTGCTCTCATTTCCGTCGATGTTCTCATGACCGCGCAATGAACCATCCCCTGAGGCCGCCGCTTGCGTCCTCGCCTCCGGTATAATCAGCTTTTCCGCTTACTTTTGCGAATCTTGGAGATTGCATTTGGCACAGGCAGAGATCGGCATCATCGGCGGCAGCGGCCTTTATTCGATGAAGGGCCTCACCGACGTTCACGAAGTTCAACTCGAAACCCCCTTCGGCGCTCCCTCGGACCCTTATGTTCTCGGCAACCTCGCGGGGCGCAAGGTCGCATTCCTCGCTCGTCACGGACGCGGCCATCGCATCCTTCCCACCGAGCTTAATTTCCGCGCTAATATTCATGGCTTTAAGCAACTCGGCGTCGAACGCATCCTCTCCGTCTCTGCTGTTGGCTCGCTCAAGGAAGAGCACAAGCCCACCGAATTCGTGATTCCTGACCAGTTCTACGATCGCACCAAGCAGCGCGTCTCCACCTTCTTTGGTGAAGGCATTGTCGCGCACATCGCGTTCGGCGATCCCATCTGCCCCGAGCTAGCCGCCATCGTCGCCAAGGCCGGAGCAGCCGCGGGAGTGGTCACCAAGAGCGGCGGCACCTATGTCTGCATGGAAGGCCCGCAGTTCTCCACCAAGGCTGAGAGCAACGTATATCGCGGCCAGGGCTTTGACATCGTGGGCATGACCAATCTGCAGGAAGCCAAGCTCGCACGCGAGGCCGAGATCTGCTATGTCACCATCGCCATGGTCACCGATTACGATTGCTGGCATCCCGGTCACGACAGCGTCACCGTGGAGCAGATTGTCGGTGTCCTCAACCGTAACGCGGAGAACGCCGCCAGCGTGGTTCGCGAGGCCGTTGCCGCACTGGGCACCAGCCGCGGATGCAAGTGCGGTCAGGCGCTCGCCATGGCCATCATGACCGCGCCGCAGGCGGTCCCTGCCGCAACGCGAGCCAAGCTTGACCTGCTCGTCGGAAAATATCTAAGCTCAAAGGCGGACGTATAACGTGTCCATTCTCGTAGTCGGCTCCGTTGCCTTCGATTCCCTTAAAACCCCCTTTGGCGAGCGCAAGAAGATTCTGGGCGGCGCCGCAACCTACTTCTCGCTCTCTGCCAGCTTCTTCACCCAGGTCCGCGTTGTTGGCGTGGTCGGAGAAGACTTCACCGCTGAGCACGAGGCTGTCCTGAGCGCTCGCGGCATCGATACCCGTGGCATCGAGCACGCCTCCGGCAAGACCTTTCACTGGGGTGGCGAGTATGGCGAAAACGTAAACGAGGCCAAGACCAACTTCACCGACCTGAATGTCTTTGAAAACTTCGTCCCCAAAATACCAACTGCCTACGATGACTCCGAGATTCTTTTCCTGGCCAATATCCAGCCTGAGTTGCAACTCGACGTGCGTCGCAAAATGCCGCGTGTAGCGCTGGTAGGCGGCGATACCATGAATCTCTGGATCAACATCAAACGGGCTGAGCTTCTCGAAACATTGAAGGAAGTCGATATTCTTCTCATCAATGATGGCGAAGCCAAGCTGCTCACCTCCGAGCACAGCCTCGTCCTCGCCGCTAAAAAGATTCTTACTCTCGGCCCTAAGTCGCTGGTCATCAAGCACGGCGAATACGGCGCCACTATCTTTTTTGCGGACGGCTCCCACCCATTCCGCGCCCCGGCTCTACCCATTGCCGAGGTTCACGACCCCACCGGTGCCGGGGACACTTTTGCCGGAGGCTTCATGGGCTATATTGCCTCGCAGCCTGAAATTACGCGAACCGTGCTCAAGCAGGCCATGTTCTACGGAGGCGTGATGGGCTCGTTCACCGTGGAGCGCTTCGGTCCCGAGCGTCTCATCTCGCTCACGCGCGACGAAATCGAGGAGCGCTTTCAGCTCTTCCGCAGCCTTACCCATCTTGACTAACTCAGTCGGGCGGCGCTGAATTGGATCTCGATCGCGACATTAGAGAAGCACAGCGCGGACGCAACGGCGAACTGGCCCTTGTCTCCGCGCTCGCGCTCATGCTCTCCGTCGTGGCCTTCGCCTTTTTATACCGTCGCGGAGACATTCTCCTCTGGGGGGATGCGGTCGCCCATCTCAACATCGCCCGCCGCCTCACCGATGCGCGCAACCCTGGCTGGCGGCAATTGGGGACCGTCTGGCTGCCTCTGCCGCATCTGCTCGTAGCACCCTTTGTCGCCAATGATTGGCTCTGGCGTACGGGCATCGGCGCTTCGATTCCGTCGATGCTCGCCTACGTTCTCGGTGTCGCAGGCATTTACCGTCTCGTCCGGGCGCGCGCAGCGGCCTCGGCCGCTTCGCTGGCTGCGGCCATCTATGCCCTGAATCCGTCGATGCTCTACATGCAATCGACGGCCATGACCGAATCGATCTTCCTCGCCGCTGTCATCTGGGCGGTGGTGTACTTCGACGCGTTTCTCCAGGGACTTGTCCCCGGCTCGGGTGCCGCGATTCCTGCCGTTCCTGCATGGCGCGCCATCGAGCGTTGCGGACTCTGCCTCGCGGCGGCAATCTTTACCCGCTATGACGGATGGATCATCGCCTTCGTCGTCGGCCTCTGCGTCACCTTTGCCGCCATACGCTGGCTCTCGACGCGGCCCTCGCAGCAGGAGATCGGACGTCTCACGCGCTCCATGATCTCCTTCCTCCTGCTGCTTGCGCTCTGCCCCACGCTCTGGCTCGCGCATAACTACAAGAACAACGGACACCCGCTCGACTGGCTCAACGGTCCCTATTCGGCCAAGGCCATCGAGAAGCGTTCCTCGCGCCCCGGCGATCCGCCTTATCCGGGCAAGAACAACATGACGGTCGCGGCGCAATATTTCCTGAAGGCCGTGCGCATGAACACCGGAGAAGGCTCGCGCCAGAACTGGCTGATCCTGCTCGCCGCTGCCGGGGTCCTCGTTGCTGCCTTCGACTTGCGCCGCTTCGCCCCGCTGCTTCTGCTGTGGATCCCGCTGCCGTTCTACGCCTACTCGATTGCCTACGGGAGCGTTCCGATTTTTGTGCCGGAGTGGTGGCCGTTCTCCTACTACAACGTGCGCTACGGCCTGGAATTGCTGCCTGCCATCGCTGTCTTTGTCGCGGTCATTCCGTGGGCCATCTCGCGTCTGCATCGGCTCTGGCTCACGGTTGGCGCAACTGCGGTTCTCTTCCTTGTCGCTTTGCTCGCATACAACTCCTCGGCGTGCTGCTTTTCCAAGCGCTCGCAGGAGCGCAGTTGGGGGCGCAAGTGGATGATTCCCATCTGCTATCGCGAAGCATGGGCGAACAGCCGCAGCCGCCTTCAGCTTGAGACTCAAGTGGCGCAAGCACTCGCGCCAATCCCAGAGGACTCGACCATCTTGATGTACACGAGCGACTACATCGGAGCCATCCAGAAGGCGGGGATTCACTTCACGCGCGTCATCTCCGAGAACACCTTTATCGCCTGGGACTCGGCCCGCAGCGCGCCCTTCGCCGGGGCTGATTACATCGTTGCCGTCGCCGGCGATCCCGTGGCCGAAGCCGTTCGCATCAATCCCCGGGGCCTGACAAAGGTCGCAATCATCCGCACTTTAGGCAAACCGGAAGTCACGATCTATCGCGGCTCGCGGCAGTAGATTAAGGATTCAAAGTTTCAGAGTTGGCGCGGCGCGCTGATTTCAGCTTCGCAGGGGCAACTCCTCCGCGTGGCTTACGTTCTAACACCGCGACCCATCACAAGGAGGTTTTCATGCGTTGCCTGCTGAAGGTTTCCATACCAACCGAGATCGGTAACGAGCGTGTTATGGACGGCAGCTTGGGGAAGACAATCGAGTCGATCCTTAACGACATTAAACCAGAGGCTGCTTTTTTTTGTGAGGAGCAGGGCGCCCGGACGGGGTTCATCTTCTGCAACGTCAGGGACGAATCGGAGATTCCGGCGACCGTTGAGCCCTGGTTCCTTGCCTTTGGTGCCCGCGTGGAATCGCATCCTGCCATGACTTTGTCGGACTTGAGGAAGGCTACGCCGGGATTTGAAAGGGCGATCACGGGATATGGTCACGTGCCGAAAGCTGCGTGAGTAGAAGATTCAGCGAGTCCCAGTCGCCCCAAACGAGAGCAAGAACAAAGTCAACTGTTCCATATCTGGCCCAAAACGGGCAGATATGGGACAGAGGATATTTGCGCCTGTGCGCGCACACTAATCAGGGGATATAGGGATCAAACGGAGTCCACTCGGCGAAAACTTCATCGGGATTCTCGGTTAGCCGATAGTGGGTGATTGCCGCGTTTCTCAGGAGGCTGGGATCAATCGGATTGCGCGCGAAGAAATTGTGAAAGACCTGCATCGTAACCTGGCCATCTTCGTCGGAGAGCAGAGCGATTCCCGAGAGCGTTGTGCTGGCGCGAGAGGTAGCCTTTCTGGAAGCGACAGGCCATTGGGCGACTAAGGTATTCCCGCCCTCTGGTGCTACCTCCGGTGTTACGAGAACGGTTTCAATGCCGTACATGGCAACACTGATGGCATAGGAATCGCAAATCTCTGGCCATAAGCGCACGTTGTCATACAGAACGAGTAAAGTCGGACGGACTCCGCCCGACAAGCGCTTGAACTGTGGGATGGCGCTGTCGATCTGGGAACGCACCCGTTCGCCCGGCACACTGTCATAAAAGGTGTCGCTTTCATGCAGGCAATCCAGCGGTTTGGTCGCGGTGAGTTGTTGCGCGGAGCTGGCATCGAACTGTTTCACCTTGATAACGATCGATGCGTTGCCGCACCAGAGCATATAGTCGGGCGTGGTGTGCCGATCGATATGCACCCTCTCGGCACGAATTGCGCTGGTGGCGCAGAGGGCCTCAAACAGTTCTTCGGATTTCGTCATCTCTATGAGTTTCTCACGGTACGCTTGTGTTCTGCCTTAAAGAATCGCGGTCGGCGGGAGATGAGTAACGCAGGGATGGTGACTCTTCTGCGCGCTGCAAAGTCGCCAAAAGAGGGCGGATGTGCTTCCCGCCGCGGCCGCGTGGCTTATACTCCCACCCTCTTTGGGAGTATCTCGCCGATGCGTTTTACCTGGGCTCCGACGCCGCGCAACTTTTCTTCAATGCGCTCGTAGCCTCGGTCGATGTGGTAGACGCGGTCGATGATGGTTTCGTCCTGGGCGACGAGGGCGGCGAGCACCAGGGATGCGGAGGCGCGCAGGTCGCTGGCCTGCACGGCGGCGCCGCTCAGAGTGCTGTTGCCGCGCACGACAGCACGGCGTCCCTCGATCTTGATGTTAGCTCCCATGCGGCACAGTTCTTGTGCGTGCATGAAGCGGTTCTCGAAGATGTTTTCGGTGATGACCGAGGTTCCAGCAGCCTGGGTCATGAGCGCCATGTACTGCGCCTGCACGTCGGTAGGAAAGCCGGGGTACTCTTCGGTGGTGATGTCGCTGGAGGTGAGTGGGGCGGCGTCGCCCATGACGCGCACGCAACCCTCGCCTACCTTCACCTTTACGCCGACCTCTTCGAGCTTGTTGAGCAGGGAGGTGAGATGAGTGGGATCGCAGTCGGTGAGCATGAGGTCGCCGCCTGTGAGGGCTCCGGCGAGGATGAAGGTTGCGGCCTCGATGCGGTCGGGAATGATGCGATGACGCGCGCCGTGCAACTGCTCTACGCCTTTGATGCGGATGGTCGAAGTCCCCGCGCCCTCGATCTTCGCTCCCATCTTGACGAGCAGGGTGGCGAGATCCATGACTTCGGGCTCGCGGGCGCAGTTCTCCAGAACGGTCTCGCCTTCGGCGAGTACGGCCGCCATGAGGATGTCCTCGGTTCCAGTAACGGTGATTTTGTCGAATGAGTAGTGCGCGCCTTTGAGCTTCTTGGCTCGCGCCTCGATGTATCCGTGCTCCTGAACGATCTTTGCGCCGAGCTTTTCCAAGCCCTTGAGGTGCAGGTCGATGGGACGGGCGCCAATCGCGCAGCCGCCGGGAATGGAGACCCTCGCGAAGCCTACGCGCGCGACCAAAGGCCCCAGCACCAGCGACGAGGCGCGCATGGTCTTGACCAGATCGTAGCTGGCCTCGGGATTGGCGCTGAGATTGGCGGCGCAGATGGTGGTGCGGTGCTGCGCGCGTCCGTATCCCAGTTCGACCTCGGCGCCCATGGCCGAGAGCAGTCGGCGCTCGGTTTCAATGTCGCGTACCTGGGGAATGTTTTCGAGAATGACGGGATCACTGGTGAGCAGCGCCGCCGCCATGGCGGGGAGCGCGGCGTTTTTGGCGCCGCTGATTCGTATGGTCCCCAGCAGCGGATTGCCGCCGCGAATTACAAGCTTGTCCATGAAATTAAGTCCGGAAGAAAACTATGAAATATAAGTGCCTGCCTAGATTCTACACACTTGAGTTGTTTCGCACGCGCTGCTGCGCTCATTCATTGGGCAGGGCGTCACTAGGCAATGCGTCGATAATGGCGTCATGCAGCATTGGACGCAGCTCTTTGATCGCTTGATTGCGGGCGTCCGGCCAAGTGCGGTTGGTGAGCAGGGTGACGGAGAGGCCACGCGAGGGGTCGCACCAGAGCGAGGTGCCGGTGTATCCCAGATGGCCGAAGGAGCGCGGGGAGAACCTGGTTCCGGACTGCGATGGTTGTGAGGGGGTGTCCCAGCCCAGGGCCCGCGAAGTTTCCGGAGGCTCAGGCTGGCGGGTTGTGAAGAGCTCGATGGTCTCGGGACGGAAGAGCGACTGGTCCGGACGGGACGCTTTTTCGCCCAACAGGAAGTGGGCAAAGCGCGCGACGGCGAGCGCATCGCCAAACAATCCGGCGTGACCTGCAACGCCGCCCATGGCGGAGGCGTTCTCGTCGTTCACCTCGCCCTGGAGGATGCGCCCGCGATAGGCCGTGTCATTCATCGTGGGAGGAATGTTAGTTATACGAGATGGTTGTGGGAGAAATGTGAAGTTAAGGTTTAAGGGGGTAAAAATCTCGCGACTGCAAAATCTATCCAGAGGCTCGCCGGCGACGCGCTCCAGCAAGTCGCCGAGCAGGATGAATCCGATATCGCTGTACTCGGCCCGCTCCATCGGCGCTGCCTCGAGCGGAACCCGCCGTGCCGCCGCCAGCATCGCTTCGCGACCGTCGGAGGCGAGGTAGAGCTTGCGATGTGCGGGCAGTCCCGAGGAGTGCGCCAACAACATCCGCACCGTGACCTGCTCGCGCAAGCCGCGGTGAAGCAGGTCGGCGCTGGCGGCGAAGTCCGGGAGCAACTCGGCGACGGTTGTGTCGAGCGAGAGCTTTCCGCGCTCGCAGAGCAGCATGGCCATGGAGGCGGTAGCGATAGGTTTAGTCAGTGATGCCAGGTCCCAGACGGTCTCTCGCGTGACGTTATGCGAAAAGTCAGGGCGTGTGAGGCCATGTGTGGAGGTACGATCAGGGGCGGCGTCGGGAGCAGCGTCAGCGATAGGCCGGCGCGAGTGGGCGTCGTAGGTGAATCGGCCGAAGGCGCGCCACGCCAGTAGCGCGCCGTGCAAGGTCACAGCCAGGGCCGCGCCGGGAAAGACCTTTCGCGCAATCGCCTCATCCACGAGGCGGAAAGGCCGGGCAAAGCGGTGCTCCTGGCCGCCAGTGGCGTCCACCAGTCCGCTCGACTTGGTTCGGCGCACTTTGTTTGGGAGTGCTTTGCTCACTTGTTCGGCTGTGCTC
>VFSW01007004.1_pt1 | contig 16451 bp, 15 predicted proteins | sample 5358111 | NCBI WGS metagenome assembly VFSW01 (sample SAMN11554181, study PRJNA540505) | mine drainage metagenome | isolation source: sediment from site ElyBrook_90M | place: USA: Ely Copper Mine, Vershire, VT | collected 2017 | reverse complement strand
AACAGAAGAAAAATGCCGAAATAAACCGATCAGGCGTTCAGGTTCGACTTCAGGAGAAAATCAAGAAACGTCCTGCAGAGCGGCGAGCGGCTCTTGCCCTTGCGCAGGATGATCGAGAAGCTTCGTTCGATCGGCACGCCTCTGACCCGCACCGCGGCCAGCCTGCCGGCCTTCACATCATCGTGGATTGCGCGGCTCGACAGGATCGAAATGCCGAGTCCGCCTTTCACCGACTGGCGAACGGCATCGCTGCTGCCCATGACCGCAACAATCTTCAGGTCTCCGATTGAAACGCCTTCCTTGCCGAGCCGCTCTTCCATGATGCGCCGTGTTCCCGATCCTTTTTCGCGGAGAATGAACGGCTCCCCCTGCAAAGCCCCGATTGCCACGGTCTTTTTCCCGGCCCAAGCGTGAGCCGCAGGAACCGCGACAACAAGCTCGTCCCGCAGGAACGGATAGGCTTCCAACTGCGGTTCGGTCATGCGGGCGCCGACAACGCCGATGTGCAAATCACCGCTTAATACCGCCTCTGCCATCTTTGCCGTGTCGTCGATAACAAGCTGGACCGCCACCGAGGGATGCGTTTTTTTGAACGCGCCGATAAAGGACGGGAGAATGTACGCGCCCGGAATAGTGCTTCCGCCGATCTTCAGAATGCCGCTTACCTGGCCCGACAAGGCCGCGATTTCCTGCTGCGCATGGTCGCGCAGGACGAGAAGCTTCTGGCCGTACCGGAAAAGCACTTCACCCGCCTCCGTGGGCATCGCCCGCCTGCCGAGACGGTCGACCAGCTTCACGCCGAGTTCCGTTTCAAGGTTTTTAATATGGCCGCTCACGGTGGGCTGGGTGAGATAGAGCGTCTCCGCTGTCTTGGAGAAACTGCGGAGCGTGACGAGGGTGCAGAATATTTCGATCTGGTGGAGATCCATGAGGAGTTCTGCCACAGAGACTCAAAGACACAGAGTGAATCATGAACGATAGTGCACGGAAAAGAATTGAAGAATATACTTTAACGCTATCTGACTTTCCTGTTTTTTTCGTCCATGTCGGCTTCTCCCATCTTTCTCTGCGCCTCCGTGTCCCTGTGGCTAATTTTTCTTTTCGTAGTCCCGCAGAAACTGCGTCAGGAGCCGCATGCCGATGCCCGTCGCGCCTTTCGGCGTGTACGGCCGGTCCTTCTCGGTCCAGGCGGTTGCCGCGATATCGAGATGCACCCAAGGGTATTTCTGCACGAACTTGGAAAGGAGCGCCGCAGCCGTGATCAAGCCGCCGTCCCTGCCGCCGGTATTCTTCATATCCGCAATATCGCTCTTGATCTGGTCGTAGTACCCTTCCCAGAGCGGCATTTCCCAGACGCGCTCGCCGGTCTTTTCGCCGGCCTCGAGGACCCGCTGCTTGAGCTTGTCATCCGTGCCGAGCATGCCCGTGGCTTCCTGGCCCAGGGCGATCCTGCAGGCCCCGGTGAGCGTCGCAATGTCCACGATCGCAGCGGGCTTGTATTTGCACGCATAGGCAAGAGCGTCGGAAAGAATGAGTCTGCCTTCCGCATCGGTATTCATGACCTCGATGGTCTGGCCGGACATGGTGCGGAGCACGTCGCCGGGTTTGTATGCGCTGCCGCTCGGCATATTCTCCGTAGCCGGAAGCAGGCCCACGATATTGAGCGGGAGTTTCAGCGCCGCCGCCGTACGGATGGCCCCGAGCACGGCTGCCCCGCCGGACATGTCGTCCTTCATCTTGTCCATGTTCTCCGATGGCTTGATCGATATGCCGCCCGAATCGAAGGTAATGGTCTTGCCTACCAGCGCGATAAGGGGCTTCTTTCCGCCCTTCCGGTACTCCATGATGATGAACTTCGGCGGCTGCGCGCTGCCTGAAGCGACTCCGAGCAGAGCGCCCATTCCGAGCTTCTGCATCTGAGCGCGCTCCAGCACCTGCACCTTGAACCCGAACTGACGTCCGAGTTCCCGCGCTTTAGCAGCGATGATCGCAGGCGTCATATCAACGGGGGGAGAACTCACCATGTCGCGTGCCATTGCAGTGGAATCGGCAATCACGACGCCGCTCCTGGCGCCCGCTTGAAGGGTCTTGACCGCGCCTGCCGTCCCGGTCAGAAGCGTGATCGTCGTGACGTCCCTGTTCCGGTCGTTCTCTTCATTGGTCTTGTATTTTAAAAAACGGTAGAGCCCGAGCATGCTTCCTTCAACCAGCGCCTGCGACACTTCTTCCAGGTCCCGGCCGAAACCTTCAATGAGCACCGTAACGTCCCGCGCTCCGGCTGTTCGGAGCAAAGGGGCCGCCTTGCCTGCGGCCTGCCGCAGGCGGTTCATGGTAAACTCGCTCCGCTTGCCCAGCCCGGCCAGGACCAGCCGTTCTGCCGCAATCCTGCCTTCGGGATACAAAAGGTGGACTGCGCCGGGTTTGGGCTTGAAATCACCGCGCTTCATGAGTCCCGATACGGTCCCGCCGAGAGCCTTGTCGACCCGCGCAACAGCATTGTCAAGCTTCTCGCTCTCGAAAAGAAGGATGATTGCCCCGCCGGTCTTGTGTGTTTCCAGTTTGCCTGCAATGACCTTGAGCTTCATGGACCCTGCCTCAATTCTTCAATGTTCGTAACTGCTCGGTTCAAACGACGGAAAGCCGAATCTTGTAAAAATCCTGACCAGTTGCCAGTGCGGAACGAACTCGACTAATCTTTTCTCAGCACGATCGGTTCCAGGCCCTCGGACGTCAGCTTCTTCGCCACCTGTTCCGCCAGCGCTTCGGAGGAATAGGACCCGACGCGAACGCGGTAGAACCGCGCGACGTTCGTCTCGAACGGCACGATCGTCACCACCTCGAATTTCTTGGACAGCCGGTACTTAAGCTGCCTCGCGTTCTCTTCTTCGGCAAAGGTCGCCGCCTGAACCGTATACAGTGCAGGCTCGCGCGCCGTTTTCAAGATCTCGATCGATACCCGGGCAGTGCCCTGAGCAACAAACCCCAGCTCCCGGGCAGCCCCGTAGGAAAGGTCCAGGACCCTGTTGTTGGTGAAAGGGCCCCGGTCCGTGATCTTCACTTCGACGCTTTTGGAATTGTCAAGATTGGTAACAAGAATGATCGTGCCGAGCGGCAAGGTCCGGTGGGCTGCCGTGAGGCCGTACATATCGAAAACCTCTCCATCCGCCGTTTTCCTTCCCTGCAGCTCTTTGCCGTACCAGGCGGCTGTACCCGTTTCCAGGTAGGCCCCGTCCGGGATTCGTCCCTGAACGGGCGCGGAGGAAGTGGCCGACGTTGCGAGCGGCGCTGAAGGCAACGAAATCTGAGCGGGTGGCACCGGTTTTACCGTCCCCGCGCATGCTCCAAGAAGCATCGTGATCGCACAGCCCGTGCCAATCCGGAGCGCCTGCATCATCGTATGAGACGAACGGCAACACACTGCGCTGCCCCGGTTACGCGGTCGCCGTTTCCCCGGCTGGTTTCGCTTCGCCGGCCTTCTTGCCGGCCGATTTGTATGCCTTGGCCGAACGGAGCTTACGCTGCGCCCGTTTCACTTTCTTGAGGGCCTCGCGGGCCTCGGGCTCGGACTTCTTGTTGCTGGCCTTTGCTGCTTTTCCCGCTGCAGCTTTTTTCAGTTTTTCGATTTTTTGCTTGAGCTCTTCCTGATTTACTTTGATCACTGCTTCCTCCTCGTTGGTTCTGTTATAGTGGCTGCGTCTGCACGCAATTGGATGACAATAATAAAGCAAACCTCCCCATAAATCAAGGCATTTTGTGGGAAAGGGTAAGCAATAAAAAAGGGAGTCTCCCTTTCGGGGACTCCCTTGGAGAATAATGCCTGAGCTTAGCAGCCCACTGCTGGTCTGGGCTTTGCCGCGGGAACTACCATCATATGCTTGAGCATGTCCTTTTCGATGGAGACCTCTACCTTCTCACCGGCCTTTACTTTGCTGAGGTCGACGCCCTTTTCAGCTTTCAGGGTCGTGTCCTTGTCGGTGCCTTCGGCGCAAAATACAACCGTGCCTGCCTTTTCATTCACGCTCTTGATGGTGCCCTTCTCCGTGCTCATCCCAGCTGCAAACACCAGAGAAGCCATCGATACAACCAGTGCCACTACTGCAAGAACTGCCGCAATCTTCTTCATCCTCTTCCCCTCCTTGAATTGGGTTAAATTTGTTGCGCTTAATAGTTGCCTACCATACCACAAGTTTAGAGAATACTCAATTAAAATTTTACAATGGCATCTTATGCAAGATTCTGCAACCATACGCAGCCTATTCTTAATTTCATACATCATGCTGCTCATATTCTTGTTCCAATCCATGATAAAAATAGTTATACTGCATTTCTATGAAAGGATATCTCTTCAATGGATTGCTCGTGGCAGGCGGAAGCGCGCTCGGGCTTCTTACGGGAAAAAAGATCCGGGATGATGTGAAGGAAACGGTTTTTACCGTGCTTGGCCTCGTGACGGCGTTCGTCGGGATCAAGATGAGCTTGCAGGGGAGCGACATTGTCCCCATGGTCTTCGCGCTCGTGCTCGGGACCTTCGCAGGCGGCGTCATGAAACTCGAAGACCGCTTGCACGGGCAACTCAACCGATTGAACGATTCTTACCTCGCCGGCAAATACGACATCGAGGGGTTTCTTGTGGCGAGCACGCTCTTTTGCGTCGGTTCCATGACCATCATCGGTTCGCTCAAGGACGGGTTATATAACGACAGCCTGCTGATTAAGACAAAGTCGGTCATGGACGGATTCGCCTCCTTTATTCTCGCCTCGCGCTACGGGCTCTCCGTCGCCTTCTCCGCCGTGACGGTCCTGGTCATTCAAGGAGCTCTTACGATCTTCTCCGGCGGGCTCACGTTCCTCACCGCGGAACGCATGATGAACAACATCGACGGTGTGGGCGGCATCATCGTGCTCGCCATCGGCCTCAACCTGCTCAAGCTCAAAGCCATAAAAACCATCGACATGCTGCCCGCGCTTATCCTGATCGTCGTGTACGGGATGGTGACCGGATAACTTCAAGAAAAGAGGCGTCGCCGGTATCGACAACGCCTTTTTCGTGAGCCAGATATGCTTCAAGGCCTAATCCCCCTCGAATTCCGTCAAGGAAAAAACTTTATACCCCTTTGCCGTCAGCTTCTTTTTCCCGCCCACGTCCGGCAAATCCACAATAAACGCCATCTCGACGACTTTGGCTCCGAGTTGTTCGACCAGTGCGGCAGCAGCCAGGGCAGTGCCGCCGGTAGCAAGAAGATCATCGATGAGAAGGACCCGCTCGCCTTTCTTTAAGGCGTCCTTATGAATTTCTATCCTGTCCGTGCCGTATTCCAGTTCATACTCCTGGGACACTACTTCGGCGGGAAGCTTTCCTTTTTTCCGGATGGGGATGAAGCCCTTGCCGAGCGTGTACGCCAGCGCCGAGCCGATGATGAAGCCGCGCGACTCGATGCCCACAATGGTGTCAAACTGAAAGTCAACATGCATATACCGCTGGGTCAGCGTATCGATCATGAGTCGGAACCCCACCGGGTCCTTGATGAGGGTCGTGATGTCGCGGAACATGATTCCCTTCTTGGGATAATCCGGGATGGTCCTGATTTTTGACTTGATCGTCATTTTGCTCTCCTCACTGGTTCTTTTTTGCTGCAGAGTTCGTGGAGACTGGATAGGAAACATTCAATTTTGCGGACGACGGGCAACTGCGGGCGGCATCCCCTTCCCGGCTATCAGCAGCTCTCGCCCTCGGCGCCGCCGATTTCCCGGTATTGCTCGACGCCGATCTGATAAAGGTCGCTGCCGTGCACATCGTTCACGACCACGGCGGGAAAGTCCTCTACCTCAAGCCGCATCACGGCCTCGGTACCCAACTCGGGATAGGCAATCACCTCTGCTTTCCTGATCGCCCGTGAAATAAGAGCGCCCGCTCCGCCGATGGCGGCGAAATAAACGGCCTTGTGCTTTCTGATCGCATCTTTCACTTCCTGGCCGCGCGGCCCCTTCCCGATCATGCCCTTGAGGCCCAGCTCAAGCAGGGTCGGCGTATACTTGTCCATGCGATAGCTCGTCGTCGGCCCTGCTGAGCCGATTGGTTTTCCCGGAGGCGCCGGCGTGGGACCGGTGTAGTACAGGATTTGACCGGCGAGATCAAAGGGCAGCTTCTCCCCTTTGTTATGGCCGTCGACCATGTACTTGTGGGCCATGTCCCGTCCCGTGTAGATGATGCCCGTAATCAGCACACGATCGCCCGCCTTGAGCTTCACAATGACATCCTCCGTGAGGGGAGGTTGTATTTTTATCGGAGAAGTCATATAAACAGTTCTCAGTTCTTCTAACTCAAAACTCAACACTCAAAACTTAAAACTTTTTTTATAAGATGATCGTCTTATGCCTCGCGGCATGACAATTGATATTCACCGCCACCGGCAGGCTCGCGATGTGACAGGGAAAGCTCTCCACGTGCACGGCCATGGCAGTCACCTTGCCGCCGAGCCCTTCCGGTCCGATGCCGGTCTTGTTCACGGTCCTGAGGAGCGCCTCTTCAAGCGACGCAAGTTCCAGTTTGGCATTCGGGCTTCCCACGGGCCGTAAGAGGGCTTTTTTCGCAAGCAGCGCCGCTTTTTCGAAATCGCCGCCGATCCCGACGCCGATCACCACGGGCGGGCAGGGGTTCGCGCCGGCCCGCTGTACACAGTCAAGCACAAAGCTCTTGATGCCCTCCACGCCTTCGGTGGGCCGCAGCATCCGGATCGCGCTCATGTTCTCGCTCCCCGCGCCCTTGGGCATGAACGAGATCTTGAGCTTGTCGCCGGGCACGAGCTCGGTATAAATGATCGCCGGCGTGTTGTCGCCGGTGTTCCTGCGGGTGATCGGGTCCACAACCGATTTCCGGAGATAGCCTTCCTTGTATCCTTTGCGGACACCGTCATTGATGGCGTCGATAATGAAGCCGTTCCTGATCCGGAGGTCCTGGCCGATCTCCACAAAGAAGATGGCAATGCCGGTGTCCTGGCAGATGGGGATATGTTCTTCCCGCGCGACGCGCGCGTTCTCCTTCAACAACCCGATGATCTCCCGGGCGCCCTGCGACGTTTCCATCTGTTGTGCGCGGTCAAAGGCCGTCAACACGTCGTCGCTCAGGTTGTATGCCGCGTCCACGCATATCTGCGCAACATTGTCACGGATTTCATCTACATGAATTTCGCGCATCCTGCTTTCACCGCCTCAACGGACTTCATGAAGGCCGCCTGTTCCTCGGGGCTCAGTTTTATTTCCACGACCTGCTCGACGCCGCCCGCTCCGAGTTTCACCGGCACGCCCGCGAAGGCGCCCTTGACGCCGTACTCTTTTTCGAGATAGACGGAACAGGGCAGGATTTTTTTCTTGTCCAGCAGCACTGCTTCGACCATTTCCAGCGTCGACGCCGAGGGGGCGTAGTAGGCGCTCCCGGTCTTGAGCAGCGCGACGATCTCGGCCCCGCCGTTCCGCGTACGGTCAACAAGCCTGTCGATGGTTGCCGTGCTCATCAGCTCGGTGATCGGAATTCCCGCCACCGTCGAGTACCGGGGAAGCGGCACCATGGTATCGCCGTGACCGCCAAGCACGAAGGCGTGGGTATTTTCAACGGACACGCCGAGTTCCAGGGCGATGAACGTCCGGAAGCGCGCGGAGTCCAGAACACCGCCCATGCCGATGACCCGCTCTTTGGGAAAACCGCTTGCCTTCATGGCAACGAACGCCATCACATCCATGGGGTTCGTGACCACGATCATCACGGCCTTCGGCGAACGCTTCCCGGTCTCCTCTGCGACCTTTTTTACGATATCGCCGTTTGCTGCGAGGAGATCGTCACGGCTCATGCCCGGTTTGCGGGCCAGTCCTGCCGTGATCACGATGATATCGGACCCCGCGGTCTCATCGTACCCGTTCGAACCGATGATCCGTGAATCATAGCCCTGAACCGGTCCTGCCTCCAAAAGATCGAGCGCCTTGCCCTGCGGCACGCCATCGACAACGTCAACCATCACCACATCCGCGAGCCGGGTCTCGGCGATCCGCTGCACCAAGGTCGCCCCCACATTGCCCGCGCCCACAACCGTCACTTTCTTCCGCACTACAACACCTCCCGAAAATATGCATAGAGCATGGCGCATAGGGCGTTGTCTCTCTGCTCTCTGCGCGTTCACAGCTTCGTGATCTTCACCTTGCTGATCTTTCTTCCTTCCAGTTCGAGGACTTCAAGCTTCAGATGTCGGTACCGGAGTTGTTCTCCCACTTTCGGCATTCTCCCGAAAAGCCCGAACACGAACCCGCCCAACGTATTGAAGTCCGTCGACTGAAGGTTCGTGCCGAGGAGCTCATTCACCTCGTCGAGCGCTGACTGGCCGGAGACCACAAAATTCTTCTCGTCAACGATCTGGACGTCCTTTTCCTCTGATTCCAGTTCGTCGTGAATGCTGCCGACAATCTCCTCGATCAGGTCTTCCAGCGTCACGAGGCCGGCGGTCCCGCCGTATTCGTCGATAACGATCGCAAGCTGAAACCGCTCGCGCTGCATCTCGGACAACAGCTCGCTCACCCGTTTGTTCTCGGGGATGAAATATGCCGGTCGGATGAACTGCTGAATGCCGTCTTCGCGGTTCACATCTCCCGACGCCATGGCCACGAGGATATCCTTGATATACAGAATGCCGATGACCGTGTCCACCGTGTTCTCGATAACCGGGTAGCGTGAATACCCGAACTCGGAAACGAGGGCGAACACTTCCCGAAGGGTCACATTCGAGGGTACGCTTATGATCTCGGTCCGCGGCCTCATTGCCTCCGATGCCAGCGTATCTCCGAATTCAAACACCTTGTGGAGCAGTTCCTTTTCTTCCTCTTTCAGCGAACCCCGTTCTTCGCCCAGGTTGATCATGGCCTTGATGTCTTCTTCCGTGACCGCAGTGCTGCACGAGGCGCCCTCCGGCCCCGGGCCGGCCACCATATCCGCCGCGCCGGTCAGCAGGCGGGTAACCGGGGAGAGGGTATTCACGATGGCGTTAAGCGGGGCCGCCACAGCAACGGCAAAACCATCAGGATTTCTGCACGCGATCCCCTTCGGAATCATTTTTGCGAAGAAAGCGACAAAAACGCTCATGAACAGGACGGTCAGCGCGGCGGCAAGCTGGGTAAGCACACAGGCCCGAAGGGCGATCACGGTCCCCAGCACAACGGCGAGTACGATGAAAAAATTCTCTGCAAGCAGCATCGCGGAATGCAGGAGATCCCGCTCACGAACCAGCCGCAGGACAATCCCCGCCCGGCGATCCCCGGACTCGGAGAGTTGATTGATGTGCGCCTTGTTCGAAAAAACAATTGCCGTCTCCCCTGCCGCACAGAAAGCCGCAAGAATCACGCTTAAACCCGTGATTGCCAGAAGCGGCCAGTAGCCTGCTATGAAAGTAATGAAGGCGTCCATGGTTCTGCAGGGGCAAGTAGCATGTAGCGCGGAGATAGGTGCGTTTTCGCATTCCCTTGCTCCAGGCTCCATGACCCTTGCCCCTATACGTTACGTCTTCTCCCCCGTCACCCTGATGACCTCATCCAAGGTGGTCTCGCCCTTCAGCATTTTCTGCACCGCAGCTTCGCGGAGTCCGACCATCCCGTCGCCAATTGCCGCCTTCCGGATGAGCTCAACATCGGCTTTATCGCGAATGATGGCCCTGATCCTGTCGTTCAATTCCATGACCTCAAATATGCCCGTGCGTCCCAGGTATCCCGTGCCCCGGCACTGGGAACACCCCTCGCCGTATTTGACGACGACTTTTTCCTCTTTGCTCGATGCGAGTCCCACGGCCTGCGCTTCCTCGGGGAGCAGTTCATAGGACTTTTCGCATTGTTTGCAGATCTTCCTGACCAGCCGTTGCGCCATCACGCCGATGATTGTGGAAGAGATGAGGTATGACGGCACACCGAGGTCGAGCAGCCGCGTGATCGTGCTCGGCGCGTCGTTCGTGTGGAGCGTGGAGAAAACGAGGTGGCCCGTGAGCGCGGCTTGGACCGCGTTCTCGGCCGTCTCCAGGTCGCGGATCTCGCCCACCATGATGATATCCGGGTCCTGGCGCAGAATCGTGCGGAGCGTGCTGCCGAAGGTGACGCCGATCTGCGGCTGGACGCTCACCTGGTTGAACCTGTCGTGGACCATTTCGATGGGGTCCTCGATCGTGACCACGTTCACTTCGGGAACGGCGACGGTCTTGAGCGCCGAGTAGAGCGTCGTGGTCTTCCCGCTGCCTGTCGGGCCGGTCACCAGGATGATCCCGTGGGGCCGCGCGATGAACGACCGGAACAACTCGTACTCCCGCGGCGCAAAACCGATCTCTTCGAGGTCCTGGAGCAGAATGTCGGGATCGAAGATCCTGATCACGACCTTCTCGCCGAAAGCCGTCGGCATGGTGGACACGCGGAGCTCGACTTCCCGCGATTTGTATTCGGTCTTGATCCTGCCGTCCTGGGGACGACGCTTCTCGGCGATATCCATGCGGGAGAGCATCTTCACACGCGAAACAAAGGCCGGGTGGACGACCCTGGGGATCTTGTTGATGGTCGTGAGCATGCCGTCGATCCGGAGCCGCACTTCGCTCGCATCGCGCTTGGGCTCAATGTGGATGTCGCTCGCGCGCTGGTCGAAGGCATAGCGGAACAGGAACTCCACGGCGTTCACAACATGTTTGTCCGTGGCTTCGATCTCCGACACGGACTTCATTTTCACAAACTGTTCGAGGTTCCCCAGATCGACGGTGGAAGACATCTCCCGTTCGGCCGCGGCAACAGATGACCGAAATCCATAGAACTCGGTAATGATCTTCAGAATATCGGTCTTGGGGGAAACGACGCGCTTCACCTTGTAGCCCATGCGCTCGATGTTCTCGATGACTTCAATATTATACGGGTCCGCCACAGCAAGCGTCAGGCTGTCATCCTCGCGCTCGATCGGCACAGAGATGCTCCTCCGTGCAAAAGCGCGAGACAGAATCTGGGTCGTGACCTCGGGATTAAGCTTGAGAGGGTCTATTTTCTTGAACGGTAAACCGGCGTTTTGCGCAACAAGCTCGGTGATGAGGTCTTCGCTCAGTATCAGCCCCGGCGCTCCGGGAATTTCGAAGTTAAGCGATGCCGCCACCTCGATGGCCGACACTTCGTCCTCAAGGTGCATTCTGCCCCGGTTCAGGGTCTCTCCCCTGGCCTTGAGCAGCTTCATCCGCTGCACATCCTGTTTTACTTTAATCTCCCGGGCCTGCTCAAGAGTCAGCTTTCCCGCCTTGATCAGGATATCGCAAAGAAGATCGGTCGTCAGTTTCGTCATGAAGGCACCTGGAAGTCCACGCTCGTAATCTGCTCAGCTAAACACTGGGGCCGCTGCTAATCATGTTCCCCGTCCGCCGGAAGCTTCGTGCAGGGACAATATTCCCTGCCGGGAATCTGCCCGGAGTTCTTCGCCATGACCTGCATAGTTCAGTCGCAGCACGGTCGAAATGGCATGGAATCCGTACAAGCTCCGAGCTGTAACTATTATACACGCAATTCAATCCGTACGGCTATACTCTTCTGTCCCGGCAATAAAATATAAAAGGCCCCCGCTGAAAGGGGGGCCGTAATCACAACAGCTGTGTCCATCGCGAACAAGGTTACTTTTTTGCCGGTTTTGCCGGCGCAGGAGCGGGCGCGGGAGCCGGAGCAGGCGGCGGAGTCGGAGCAGGCGGCGGAGTTACAGCCGGCTGTGCTGCAGGCTGCTGCTGTTGCTCTTTCTTTTCGCAGCCGGTAAATGCGACAGTTGCCGCGATTGCCAAAGCCAGTATGATAGCAAAATATTTTTTCACGAACATTCACCTCCTTTCAGATGGAAATAGATAAAAAAAATAAAGCCCTCTACGCGCATAAAAAATGCCTGCGAGGTCGTCAAAAAGCGGCGTCACAACCGGGAGAACACTACAATATTCGCGTGGCAACCGAACGAGTCACGGTGAGCTCCCTCACTTTTTGTCCTAGTTTCCCTTCAAGGAGCAATTGCTGCTCTTCGCTGAGGCGCAGCCGGAAAACCCGGAGCTTGTTCAATGAACGCTTGGTGAGATAAATTTCACGGAGCTCAAAACCGATCTGCTTTTTTATCTCCGCCATCTGCTGCGGAGTCAGTTCAAGCTTTACTGTTTCATCCATTGAACACGTCCTCCATATGAAGCGCGATTATAGGCTTACCGCACGGGAAATTCAAGTTTTTTTTGTCCTCGCTGCATGCTGCCGGGCTTCGAACGGTGAACTGTTCTCAAGCTTCTAATACAAGCTTTTTCGCGATCTTCTCGATTGTTTCTTCAACCTTCACTTTTTCAACAACGCCGTTCCTGCGTTCTTTGATCTCCACCATTCCTTCTTTGAGGTTCTTCTCGCCGATGACAATGCGCCAGGGAATGCCGATGAGGTCGGCATCCTTGAACTTGACACCCGCCCGCTCATCACGGTCGTCCATCAAAACCTCGAACCCCTTCTCCTCCAGGGCCGCATACATCTCCTCGGCAACATCCATGGATTTCCGGTCCTTTACGTTCACCGGCACGATGAGGAGCTGGTACGGCGCAATCGCCGGCGGCCAGATAATGCCGTTCTCATCGTTCCCCTGTTCCACGGCCGCAGCCGCAATGCGGGCAGGACCGATGCCATAGCTGCCCATGACGATCGCCTTTTCGTTCCCGTTCTCGTCAAGATAGTTCGCCTTGAGCGGCGCCGAGTACTTGGTCCCGAGCTTGAAGATATTGCCGATCTCGATGACCCGCTCGATCCGCAGCTCCTTGCCGCACTGTGCGCAGGCATCGCCCGCCCCTGCGACATGAATATCGGAGAACTCCGCGTCGGCGAGATGCTTTTCCGCGCTCACACCCTTTACATGGTATCCTTCCTTGTTCGCGCCTGCCGCGTAAAGCCCCTGCTTCAGCACGGGGTCGGCGATCTTCCTGATTGCGTGTCCCATGGGACCGATAAACCCCGCCGGGACGCCAAGGGCCGCCTTTACCTCGTCTTTCTGCGCCGGACGGTGCGGACCGATGAGCTTGGCAAGCTTTTTCTCATGCAGCATCTGGTCGCCCCGCACCAGGGCGAGGACCGGGCCGTTATCGCTCATCACCAGAATGGATTTGATCAGAAGATCAGGAGTCACTTTCAGAAAGCGGGTCACTTCGTCGATAGTCCGCCGCTCCGGCGTGGCCACTTCCTCGAAATTCCAATCCGGAGATTTCGACGCCTTCGGCACGGACAGCGCCAGTTCCACGTTTGCCGCGTACCCGCAGCCTTCACAGAGCGCCACCTCGTCCTCCCCCGCCGGAGAAGGCGCCATGTACTCATGGGCCATGGAACCGCCCATCATTCCCGTGTCGCTCTGAACAACAAAGAACTTGATGCCGCAGCGGCTGTAGATCTTCTTGTACGCTTCCAGATGGAGCTGGTAAGACTTATCGAGACCTGCTTCATCGCAATCGAAACTGTAGGAGTCCTTCATGGTGAATTCGCGCGTGCGCAGGATGCCGCTCTTGGGCCGGGCTTCGTCGCGCACCTTGGTCTGGATCTGGTACCAGATCTGCGGCAGGTCGCGGTACGAGCGGAGGTCGTGGGCCGCAAGCCACGTCATCGTCTCCTCATGGGTCATGGCAAGACACATGTCGCGGCCGCCGCGGTCCTTCAGGCGGAACATCTCATCGCCGATCGCATCCCACCTGCCGGTCTGCTGCCAGACCTCGGCAGGGTTCAATACCGGCATGGTCACTTCCTGGCCTCCGATGGCGTTCATCTCTTCCCGGATGATCTCGTTGATCTTCTGCATCACGCGCTGGCCGAGCGGCAGATAAATGTACAACCCTGCCGCGAGCTGACGCACGAAGCCGGCGCGCACCATGAGCTTGTGCGAAATCGCCTCCGCATCGGCCGGAGCTTCCTTCAACGTTGGAATGAACAAACGGGAATAACGCATGATGCCTCCAGAATTCAGAAGTCAGGAGACAGGAGTCAGGAGAAAATCATAACCTACTTCTGGATTCTGGCTCCTGGCTTCTGGCTCCTTTCTTTTATAATTTTCTCCACTTCTTTCACCAGCACATCCGCCAGCTCCGGCTCATTGAACTTCGTGATGATCTCGCCATGCTTGAACAACAACCCGATCCCTTTGCCGCCGGCAATGCCCACGTCGGCCTCGCGCGCTTCGCCCGGACCGTTCACGACGCACCCCATGACGGCAACGGTAATTGGTTCCTTGATATGGGCCAGACGTTTTTCGACTTCCTGCGCAAGACCAATGATATTGATCTCGGTCCTGCCGCAGGTGGGGCAGGAAATGATGTTCACTCCCCGCTGACGGACCTTGAGGGCTTTCAAGATTTCATAGGCAACGCGTACTTCCTCGACCGGGTCGGCGGTAAGAGAAACCCGCATCGTATCTCCAATGCCCTCGGAAAGCAAGATGCCGAGTCCCACGCTCGACTTGATCGTGCCGGCAAAAAGCGTGCCTGCCTCGGAAATGCCGATGTGGAGGGGGTAATCCGATTTCTGAGAAAACAACCGGTATGCCGCAACAGTTGTCAAGACATCGGACGCCTTGAGTGAAATCTTGATTGCGGTGTAGTTCAAATCTTCCAGGATCCGGATATGACCAAATGCGCTCTCGACAATGGCCTCCGGTGTCGGATGACCGTACTTCTCAAGCAAATGCTTTTCGAGCGAACCCGCGTTGACGCCGATGCGAATGGGAACCCCCTTGTCCTTGCAAGCGCTCACGACTTCGGCGACTTTGTCCTTGCCGCCGATATTTCCGGGATTGATCCGCAGGCCGTCCACACCCTGTTTCACCGCTTCAAGTGCCAGACGATAATCGAAATGAATATCGGCCACCAGCGGAAGTTCCGTCCCCTGTCTGATTTTGCCGATGGCCTTGGCAGCATCCTCGTCCGGGACCGCAAGACGCACGATCTCGCACCCCGCCTGGCCGAGTGTCCTGATCTGGCCGAGCGTGGCCTTCGGATCGCGGGTGTCCGTATTGCACATGGACTGGACAGCGACGGGCGCACCTCCGCCGATCTTGATGGAACCAAGAGTAATGTGGCGGGTTTTTTTACGAGAAATTTCCATAAATAGGCTTCCCCTCCCTCGATGAGGGGACCAAGGGGAGGGTGAATGGCCGGAGCGCGCCTTTACTTGCTGAAGAACATCCTCATAATATCGTTGTACGACACCACCGCAATCAGGGTGATCAGGACCGCGGCGCCGATGCTCTGCGACACTTCCATCACTTTCCTGCTCACCGGCTTTTTACGGATCGCCTCGATCACGAGAAAAAGGATCAATCCGCCGTCAAGGACCGGGATCGGCAACAGATTCAGAATGCCGAGCGAGATGCTGATCATGGCAAGGAGAGACAGGAATGACGACAGCCCGGCTGACGCCGCCTGACCCGACATCTGGGCGATCATGACCGGGCCGCCCAGCGTCTTGATCGACAGGCCGAAGGTCACCAATTTTTTGAGCGTAATGAACGTGAGGTCGATCGACTCGATGGTTTTGTCGAACCCAAGCTGGATCGATTCCACGACCCCAAACTTCCTGAACACCAGATGGGGCAGGGGCTCGACCCCAATCACGTACCGGCCGCTGTCCTCCATCGGCGTAACGGGCTTGTCCATACGTTTGCCGTCCCGTTCAATGGTCAGCACCAGTGTTTTCCCTTTGCTGTCACGCACGATGTTCGAAAACTGGATCCAGTGATAGATCGTTTTGCCGTTCACGGCGAGGACCTTGTCGTTCACGCTGATTCCCGCTTTTTCCGCGGGAAATCCGGGTTTCAGTTTGCCGATCTCCGCGGGCATGTCCGGTATCAGCCCCGACATGCCTATCTTCAATTCCGTTGCCGTGACAGGCCGGAGCGTAAGCGTCTCTTGTTTTCCCTGCCGGTCGACCAGTACCGTCACATTCGTATCAGGATTCACGGCGATCAACGACAGAGCCATGGTCCAGTCGCTGATGCTTCGTCCGTTGATCTTTTCGATCAAATCACCCGCGAGGAAGCCGGCATGCTCGGCCGGAGAACCCGGCTCCACGTAGCCGACCTTCGCTGGTCCTTCCGAATAGGTCCCGACCATGAACACGATCGGCATAATGAGAAAAGCAAGCACGATATTCGTAAGCGGCCCCGTTGCAGCGATCTTTATACGCTGCCACACGGTCTTTGACTGGAATTCATCGGCCGCTCCCGTCGGCTCTTCGTCGGGGTTTTCTCCGGCCATCTTCACATATCCGCCGAGCGGCAGCGCCGAGAGAACATACTCCGTATCGCCTTTCTTGTACCCGAAGATCTTGGGCCCCATGCCGAGCGAGAATTTCTCGACCCGCACACCCGCACGCTTCGCCATGATAAAATGACCGAATTCATGCACGAACACAAGAATGCCGAT
>VFSW01007003.1_pt1 | contig 16453 bp, 10 predicted proteins | sample 5358111 | NCBI WGS metagenome assembly VFSW01 (sample SAMN11554181, study PRJNA540505) | mine drainage metagenome | isolation source: sediment from site ElyBrook_90M | place: USA: Ely Copper Mine, Vershire, VT | collected 2017 | reverse complement strand
CACATACACAGGCTGGTGAGCGACGCTGTGCTGCTTGTCGGCAGCTTCCCAAGTCTGCTCGCGGATAATGAGATCTCCTGTGAGGGCGCCGGCTGAGATGTTAAGAAGGACAGGCGGGTTATCTGGGTACAACTGTAGGGCTTGAGGGAGACGGCTACCGACGAGACTGCGGCCTGCCACCAGTAGGGCAGCAGGTAATGGCCAAGTCTCCGCATGAGCCGGGAGTCGTAGACTTTGCCGACCGGGTCGTCATCGGGTTTGCGGGGCTGCTTCTGGTCTGGTTCCGCCATCGGGTGGTGGGGTTCGGCTTCCTTTTCTATTGTACGGGGCAGGCTGGCGAAAGGTCGCAGGCACAGGCGAAGAGCAGGGGTGAATGAAGGTGGTGGGGAAAAAGAAATTTTCCTCCCAAGGCGCTTGACCTGTCTATAACTGGAGGGTTCACAGTAAGGTTGGACGATGCTGACGGTAACCCAACTCGCCCAGCGGTGCGGCCTGAGCCGGACCGCGCTCTTGTACTACGAATCGATCGGTTTAATGCCCCCGCCGCAGCGCAGCGGCGGCAACTATCGCTGTTACGGCGAGACGGATATGCGGCGGCTGCTGCAGATTCGCGCTTATCGTGACGCAGGCCTGAAACTTGAAGACATTCGCGCGATTCTTAACACGGCTTCGGACTGCTCCGGTGGGGATGCGTATGGGGTTCTGAGGCGGCGTTTGCTAGAGCTGGACGCCGAGATCGGGACGCTGCGCGGTCATCAGCAGGCAATTCTGAAGCTACTGGAGCACAAAGCTCTGAGGAAGGCAAAGATGATTACGAAAGAGAAGTGGGTTTCGATTATGAAGGCGTGCGGGTTCAGCCAGGAGCAGATGCATCGCTGGCACGCCGAGTTCGAACGCTCCGCACCGGAGGAGCACCAGGAGTTCCTAGAGTTCCTGCACATTCCGGCGACGGAGATCACAACCATCCGCGAACAGAGCCGCAAAGGAGCCTGATTCCGAGAACGCACATGGGGAGGGCGCGAGATGCCATGCGCCCTCTTCACAAGCAGGGCAGGGTTCATCTGGAAGCGTCGGTGATCAGAGGTCTTCCAACCCTACATCGGTGAAAGCGCACAGCCGCCGGGCGACCGGTAATCCAGCGTGATAGATTTTCGTGCATGAACTTCCACCAGTTCGTGTGATGCTGCAATGAGGGGGATCTGGGATGCATGAAACCACGGACGCACTTGCCGGCGGCGATCCGATCTATGCCCGCCTTGAAGATCAGATCGACTGGTACAACCGCAAGAGCAGCGCGGCGCAGCGGACCTTCAAACGCATCAAGGTGGTGGAGATACTTGCCGCGGCCATGATCCCTTTCCTGGCAGGCATCACCTTCCTGCACGACAAGCTGGCGATCGCAGGACTGGGCGTGCTGATTACCATTCTCGAAGGCTTTTTGCATCTGAACCAGTATCAGCAGCTTTGGGGAACTTATCGCTCCACCTGCGAAGCGCTGAAGCACGAGAAGTATGTCTACCTGGCTGGCGCCGGACCGTACAGAGGCGCCGCGGACACGCGCGCGATGCTTGCTGAGCGGGTCGAGTCGCTGGTGTCGCAGGAAGATGCGCAGTGGAGCGTCTTTCAGCAGCAGGCGGGGAAGATGGTGGGGAAAGATTCCCAGTGATCCGGAACGCATGCGATTGAGCGCGGCTTGCCACCCTTTTCGCGCACAGTGCGGAAGGGATAGGGCTCGGGGCATTGATGGCGATTACTTCGCCCGCTCAAACTCAAACTGCCTTTGCGTGGAGGGGTGGTTCATGTAGGTGTTCACAATGGACACGTTGAGCCGGCCGTGGTCGGGCCTCACCGTCACCGATGCCACCCGGCCCCTGTCCTCGCTGGCGGCCTCCTGCAGAAAGCTCCACGACGCCGTAGCTATTTTGTGATCAAAGGCGGCGGTCTGCACTCCCCAGTCGCAGTCGGTAGGCTGGCATTTTCCCCACGCATGAATGGAGAGCTGCTTTCCCGAGGCGGCGATCTCCAGTTTGTTCAGGCCGTTGCGCCCTTCCGGTGTGGGATTGGTCCATGTTCCCGCCAGGGAATGCGCAGAGGATCGGAACGCAAAGAATGCGATCACAGCAATGGCCAGCACCGCCGCCACGGCGATCCCCAAGATCAGGGGGGGCTTCGACGCCCTGGCGGGAGCCGGTTCGTGCGCGGGAGCGTTTGCGGGCGGCAGCTGTACGGCGACGGTGGCGTGCACGGGTTCGGTACTGGTCCTGCTCGACGCGGCGACGTACTGGCCCAGGGCCTCGATGAGGAGTTGCACGTCGGAGTTCCAACGGGCGTGCGTGATCTCCACGCTGTTGCGATAGGCCAGGTCTTTCAGGTTGTCGGGCAACTGGTCGGGATGCGGCATTTTGGCGTCGTGCACCAGCACGGGAATGACGGCGATGTCGCGGGCCAGCGCGGAAGCGATCTCCAGCCGGACAAAATCGTCGGGGTCGTCCAGACGGCGCTCGCCCGCACTGCCAGTGATGGTGGCCCAAGTGGGGCCGATCACGGCCAGCAGCACCCCGCAAGAAGCCACGTTGTCATCGATCGCCTTGCGAAAATCGAGCCCCGGATTGATCCCGGTCACGTCCATGAAGATCGAGTTTTCGCCAAATGCCCGGGTCAGGTCGTCAAACAGCCTGCCCGCCTCGCCTTCCGAGTCATCCCTGCGGTAACTGATGAAGATCGCGCGCCCCATATTCCCCCTCGTAAGCTGAAGAACCAAAAGCACCCAGTCGCTGCCAGAATAGGGGCAAGGGCCGATTTGAGCAAACAAAATCAGAGCGTGCGGGAAGCCGTGGCCGAGCGACCCCAAGGATTCCTGTAGGACGGCTGTGGCTTAATGCATTTTCATAATTACTATGAGGCGTTTTGAGAGCTGTGCAGGTGGCGTTTTCTTGGGGAAAACGCTGCTGGAGTGTGTCAACTTAAGCTTACAGCGCTTGTGAAAATGCTTTGGTCGGCCCTGCTGCCTGCAAATGCTCTAGACTCGAATCGTGGGATTTCAGGATTTTCTTGGTAATTCGGCTACGGTGACCCATCTGCGCGAGAGTATCGCGGCAGAGCGCTTTCCGCAGGCGCTGATTCTGGCGGGTCCAAAGGGGGCGGGCAAGTACACGCTGGCGCTGATGCTGGCGCGGGCGGTGAACTGCCTTGAGCCGACACGGAGCAACGGTCTGCCGGACTATTGCGGGCGGTGCCGGAACTGCGAGCGCATTGGCGACGCGGCTAACCTGGAGGAGCGGGTGGCCGAGGCGGTGGCGGCGCGCGAGGATTTGCGCGACACCGACAAGCGCGAGACCCGCATCCTGATCCAGACGCACCCGGACGTGCTGATTGTGCCGCCCGACCCACCGCAACTGTTGATCAAACTGGGGCAGGTGCGGCAGGTGATTCACGTGGCGTATTACCGCCCGCCGGTTGAGTCCAAACGGTCGTTTTCGATTTTTACGTCGTCGGCTTTTATGAAAGAGGCGGCGAACAGCCTGCTGAAGGTGCTGGAAGAACCGCCGGAATACACGTCGCTGATTCTACTTACGGAGAATCCGCAGGAACTGCTGCCGACGATCCGTTCGCGGGCCGTGGTGCACCGGCTGGGTGCGCTGCCCGCTGCTGAACTGGAGACCTTGCTGGCCCAGCGCCGGCCGGACCGGACGCCTCCGGAGCGGGCGCGGGGGGCGCGGCTGGCCGAGGGCGCCGTGGGCCGGGCGCTGACGGTGGACTTGGGCGTGTATCTGGCCAGCCGCCAGGATGCGCTGGTAGTGCTGCGGACGGCGCTCAGGGAGCCGGACTACTCGCAGCTATTCCACGCCACGGAGAGCTATCGGGCCGGGGCCGACGGGCAGGAGAAGACCATCAATCTGCTGCGGGCGCTGGGCAGCCTGGTGGAGGACCTTCTGCTGATGGTTGCGGGGACGCCGGGGCTCATCCGCAACCTGGATATGGCCGCTGAACTGGAACGGCTGGCGCAGGGGCTCACAGTGGACTGGATTGACGGCGCGGCCCGGGCGCTGGTGCAGGTGGAGCAGGGAATGCGGCGCAACCTGCTTCGGTCGCTTTCACTGGACGCGATGGCGGTGGGGTTGGGGGAACGCTGAGGCAGGGGCCGATGGGGTTGTTGCCGTTCCATCCCTGCGCCGGAAAGCAGCGCAAGGATGGAACGGAACTTAGGCGAGCAGGCGACGGTTACTGCTCCTCGGCGAAGGCGACAAAGCTGTGCGGCTGCACGGTAATGTGGAACTCAGTCACCTGGGGCTGTGGCCGTGGGCGACCAAATGGGGTGGTGATGGGGGCCGGAGCCTGCCCCGTTATCGCCGCTCCTGTGGCTAGGTTGCGCAGGTGGCGTCCAGTTCCGGGCAGGGAGATTGTCACCGGCGTGGGCTGGTCCAAGAATGACTCCGTCACAAAGGTTTGGTTGTCGTAGGCAAAGAGGCTAACCTGACTGGGTGCGTCGAACTGCACAGGAAAGTCGCGCAGCAGGTAGCGCCTGAGAGATGTGAGTACCGGTTGCGGCAACGAATACAGATCGTTGGGGTTCTCCGGGACGGCGAGAACGTAGAGCAGGCCCTTTGAGTAGTGATTCTGAAGGAGCAGCGGCGCACCGTTTCCGTTGGCGGTGAGACGCACTTCCGGCCAGCCGTCGTTGGTCATAAAAGAGATTTCAGGGACCAGAATCGCGTGCGGCAGGGCTCCGCCGCCGAAGCCGAACGGACCCAGGTAGTGATCAGCCATTAGCACGTTGCCTGTGGTTTTGATCTCGGCGATCTGGCCAATCTGATTGGGGCCGTCGCCCTGGATCGCCTTGAGCAGGCCGGTGGTGATGACGACGGTTCCGCCCTGTTGAAGATGCGCCTTGATCTTGCTGACAATCTGCGGATCGAACTTGGCATCCTCAGTGAGCAGGACGGTCTTGGCGTCGGTCGGGAATTCGGGATACATTTCGATGGGAATGCCGATCATTCCCAGGTAATTCTGCAGGAAGTCCTCGCCCGTGGATTGATAAGGCTTGTAGCTGGCGAGGGCCATGGGCTTGCCTAGCTTGCCCACTACGGCGTTTACCTTGGAGAGGGAATAGCCGGCAGCGGCGGCGTAGTTGGCCGAGCCTGTTGCACCGGCGTTGGCGCTCCACTTGTCCAGTTCCGCGACTTTGAAGGTGGTGTCGAGGCTGCTCCAAGCCTTGCGGTCGCCTATCTCGGCGGGGCGGAGCAGGTCGCTGTACTGGAAGAGCAGAATCTGTGGGGTCTTGGCCAGCATGGTATCCCACAGCTGTTCGGCATAGCGGTCAAGATAGCGGGTGCCATAGACGTCTACCCAGCCGCCCCCGTTGCGCCCGGGAGCGATATTGTCGAAGTAGCGGACGATCTCGTAGCTCTCGTACTGCTGCAGGTGCTGGTCGTTGTTGACCGGATCGCGCGTCTCAGTACCGGTATAGATCCCGTCGTAAATCTTCGGCTCCTGGTCGAGGTCGTAGCCGTTGGCCTGAAAGTGCTCGTACCAGTTAGGGAACTTGATGATGATTTTGACCTTGGGATTGACGGCCCGCGCCGGGTTCACGACAAGATCGCGTGAGACCTCGTCCATCAGCTTCAGGCGGAAATCGGTCCAACTAGCGTTGCCCTTGGCAGCAATGTCGGAGTCGAGCTTGGTGTTGTTAAAGAAGAAGTCGTCGAGGATGATCTCGTCGAAGTGACGCGCGGTGATCTCGGCAACGCGCTTCACGTAGGCGCGCTGTTCTGGATCGGTATAGGAAAAAGAGACAAACTGCCCCGGCTCGACCGGTGCTGCTCCCTTGACGGGTCCCTCCCGGCCTGCGTTGTCCCCTCCACCGACATAGGCAATGCCTCCCGCGACCTGGACGCCATGGGCGATGAAGAACTTCTTCACGGTTTCAAGCAGAGCATCGTCGGCCACCAGGCCGCTGCGGTAGGACTCGATGTAGACCTTGTCCACCTTGACCTGACTCGAGAGGTCGTCCCAGGACTTCTGGAGCCATGCGGGATCCTTCATCCTCTCTACCACTCCGACGGGGATGTAGACGGCGACGCGGAACTGGTCGTGTGCGGGAGGCGTAGCCGCGCCTAACCGGAGGCAACCGAGCACAACAAAAACCGGTAAGAGCAATCGAATGCGATAAGCCACTTTTTAGAATCTCCTTTAGCCGCCGCGTGGACTGACTCGGACTTAGAGGTCACCGAGATTCTCCGCAGCTGGCGACGGGCCAGTATACGCGCGCCGCGGTGTCTAGTAAAACGTTTAGTAAAACGTTCATGTAGAGATCGTCATAAAGGAATCGTGAAGTTGCTGTGGGCCTGTCGAGTGCGATTTTCCGAATGTGATACGCAACAAAAAAGCCCAGCCTGACGGCTGGGCTTTTTTGACTGTTTCCTGCACCGGAAGGTTACGGTGTGACGGACTGGATGGAGTGATTCCCGTGGGGGATGATCGCCAGGGCAGTGGGCTTGGAGCCGGTGGGGTAAGGCGTGGCCTGGGTTTGTGTGAGGGAGCCGGCGTTCGGGTCAAGGCGGAAGCCGCTGACGGAGTTGCCCAGGTAGTTGGCGGTGTAGACGAAACGGCCCAGGGCGGGGTCAACCGCTATGGCAACCGGATCCGTATCGGAACTGTTCGTGGTGATACCGGTGCTGCTCGCCGTGGCCGATGGCGTGCCCGTAGCCAGGTCGATGATGTCGGCGGTTACCGAGGAATCGAGCGCGTTTGAGACATAAATGTATTTACCGCGCGGATCGATGGCGACGCTTGTCGGCTGGTTTCCGGTCTTGAACGGCCCGTTGACGAGGAAGTTCAAGGTGTAGCCCGAACCAATGGTGTAACCGATCAGATCGTTGGAGGCGAAGTCAGTGACATAGACAAAGCGATTGGTCGGATCGGCCGCCAGAGCGCTAGGCTTGACGCCTGCCCTGTAGGGGCTTCCGCTGACTGGAGTGAGGGTCCCGCTCGATGCCGTGGTGAAACCAAACACCCAGCCCGGGTTGGCGGTGCTGTTCGTGGTCCCGCCGGGGTTGTAGGCCGACACGTCATAGGCACAAACATAGACAGCCGCGTTGTTGGCCAGAATCGTTACGCCCGTGGGTACGAGGATGTCGCTGGAGTTGCTGGGGATGAAAAGAGGCACCGTGGTAGCCAGAGCGCCGATTGCGTGCGATGTGGATGCGAGGGGATACACCGCGATCTCGCTTGGATTGCTTCCGCCCACCACGTAGAGGAATTTTCCCGCAGGGTCGACCGCAATTGAGGCGGGTGCGAAGCTGGTGGTGACAGAATCCTTTTGCGTGAGAGCGCCGTTGAGCGCGATGGCGAAGTGAACCACGGTGTTGTTGTTCTGGTTGGCCACGTAGAGATTCAAGTCGTCTGGTGCAACTGCCAAGGCAACTGGATTGACGCCGCCAGAGGAAACACTTGCGGCTCCCAAGCGCAGAGCGCCGGACTGTGAGTCCACCGCGAAGGTTTCGATTTGTCCATCGCTGTTGGTTCCCGAACCGGCGGAGCTGGCCACGTAGACATAGTCGATGGTAACGAGCTGGCAGGCAGTCAAAAGAGTGGCCACTAGAAGGCCGATGGAAGAGACCAGAAAGAGCTGGCTCAATTTGCTGAACTTCATGCGCTTCCTTCGTCGTGGGCCTTCAATATGAAGCCCAAAGAAAACTGGTTAGGTTGCCCCGTTCGTATTGTAAAAGCCTTGTACGGGGTGTTGCTACCGGGCCCAGCCGTGGGCCGGGCTGTTACTTCTGCTTGTCCAGTACCATTCTTCAAAACTACGGCCCCCGGCTCGCGCCAGGGCCCGTTGCGGCTACTTCTTTGCCGGAGTGCCATGCGGAATCGCGACAATAGCTGTCGGTTGAGCATTGGCCCTGTATGGCGAGTACTGCGAGTTCAGCAGCGTCCCGTCGGTGGCGTTGAGTTGAAAGCCCGACACCGAGTTGCCCAGGAAGTTTGCCGTGTACACGTACTGGTTTATGGACGGATCGATGCCGATGGCCACTGGCTGCAGGCCCGTGGGGTACGTGCTTACCCGGGTGAGCGCGCCGCTGGTGATGGAATAGCCGCTCACGTTGGAATCCTGTGAGTTGGCCACATATGCGAACTTGCCGGATGCATCGATCGCGATCGCCGAAGGCTGATTGCCAGCCGGAAACGGGCTGCCGCTCAGGGGGGTGAGATTGCCCGAATTGATCTGGTAGGCGAGGATGTTGGCCCGTGCGTAATCCGTAACGTAGACATAACTGCCGGCGGGATCACTGGCAATCGCCGAGGGGTGCTTTCCCGCCGGGAAGGGCACGCCGCCGTTCAGGGCGGTGAGTGTTCCGTCAGAGTTGGCTGTGAAGCCGAACACATAGCCGGTGTTTGCGGTGGCGTCATAGGCGGTTACGTACACATACGCGCCCGAGGCCGCCGTGGTAATGGCGGTGGGCGTCACAACTTCCGCTGGTTTGCCGGGCAGGCCAAGAGGCCAGTAGTTTGCGCTGATGCTCGCATTGGTGACGGCCGCTCCCAGCGTGTCCGCGATCTGCGGCGGTTTGAGAGCCTGCGCCTCTGAGGCGGTCAGGACGGGAAAGACCGCGATCGAACCGGAACAGGGAGCCGCCGGGGAGCAGGTGGGCAGCGGCTGGTAGGTGTCCGCGACATAAAGGTGAGTGCCGGTGACTGCGACTGGCAAGTGGAAGACGCCGGGCGTGTTCATGGTGTTTTGCGGATACAGCTTGCCGTGGTTTCCAATGACGAACTGGACGATGGAGTTGTCGTCCTCATTGACCACGTAGATGTTTGTGTTATCGGCCGAGACGGCTTCGGCAACGGGGTTTCGCCCGCCCGAAGGGAAGGGTGAGGCGGGAATCTGGCGCATGTTGCCTGACTCCGAGTTCACCTCGAAGACATCTACCTCGCCGTAGCTGTTGCTACCCGCCGCGAGTGCACTGGTCACATAGACAAAATCCACGGTGAGAGTGCTGCAGGCGGTCACAAGTCCGGCTGCCAGAAGACTGGCCGCGGAGACCAGCAGCAGCTGGCCCGATTTGTTGAACTTCATGCGCATCTTTCGTCAGTGGGCCAGAACTGTGGCCCGAAAATCCAGGTTTGGAATCGAACCTTGGGCACCCGGAAAGCTGCCGGGTCCTCGATTCGGCTAAGTTGGCAGGAATCCGGAGCTTCCGGAACCCGGGGCGGTGGCTGGCCAACCGGCGAGTCACCGCCCAAGTCACATTTACGACCAGAAGAGCTCTAGCTGGTGCGTCCGGTGACCACGCACCAGGTGGCCGGACCATTCAGCGGGAAACTCCTGTTGGCGGTGCCTTGTAAGTTACCGAGCACTCCGGCGTTTTGGTCGATCAATCGGCCAGTAACCGATGAATCGTTGAAGTTGGCGGTGTAGACGAACTGGTTCGAGGGGTCCTCGAGCAGGCACTGCGGACCTGCCCCCGTACCGACCGTACCGCTGGGATTGGAAATCGGGGTGAGCTGATACGGATTGTTGATGACGTAGCCCACAAGACCGCTTTGCGTATTGTTCGGATCTGTGTTGTTTCCCTGGTTGGCCACATAGAGCCATTTGCCGTTAGTTGCCACGATCAGATAGATCGGGTTGGACAGGGTGGGATCGTCGGCTACCGCGCCGCTCGGCTCAGACTGCAGAGATCCATTGCTGCCCACAGTATAGGGAAGGATTTGGCTGGGAGAGGTGGTCGAGGCGCCGTTTGCCGTAACCGTAATCGGCTCGTTATCGAGCACGTATACCACTCCGCCGCCATACACGATGGCCGTGGCCTGGGTCACCTTACCGCTGGAGTTGGTGAGAGGCTGGGAGCTGTTCTGGTTCACGGTCAACTGCCCGTTCCCCCCGTTGTAGGTGTACGGGAAGACGGAGTCTCCCGTGCCTGGCGTTCCGCTGACAGTCAGGATGGTTCCTCCACCGGCCAGCACGAAATCAATGGGATCGGCCGGAACCGGGAAGTAGGGCAGGGCCGCGCCGTTGGCGGCTGTGACCTGGGCGTTGACCACCAGGGTCAGGCGGCCTGTGGTTCCGTCCACCTTGAATGCCGTGATGTCTCCGCAGGTGTTAACCCCGGAGCCGAGCGCCAGTGAACAGGAGGTGTTCGACGGCGAATCGTGGTCCAGCACGTACAGATAGCTGCCCGTGGAGTCGCTGATGAGGCGGAAGGGATTGATGCCCTGGGTATAGAACGTCTGCTGCGCGGAAAGGATTCCGTTGCCACCGATGGAGAACTGGGTAATGTTGGCACCAGTGCAGGGATCCGTGGTGGTGCAGACAGAGCCATTTTCGGCGTTCACTCCTCGATTCAGGACGTAAAGAAAACGCCCGCCGGTGAGCAGCACGGCGCGGCTGGGGTTGGCGCCGCCGGAGGAGATAGGCAGTCCGTTGATGGGAACCAGGTTGCCATTATTGTGATCGATCTTAAAACCGGTGATGATGCCGTTACCGGTGGTCTGGGCTGTCGAGGTACCTGTTACGTACAAATAACCGACTGTATAACTCTGGACGCAAGACGTAATGCCGAAGACGACGCCAGCAGAAAGGGCGCTCATCAGAAGGGCCTTGCCGAATTTCGTGAACTTCATGCGATTCCTTCATCCTGGTCCGGCGTGCGCCGCCAAGTTTGCTAGTTCCACAGCAGAGCTGGGTTGGGACGGGTCCCTGATGCATTGTAAAAGCCAAGGGCAGGTTGTGCCTAGTTTCCGTTCGATGCCAGCAGAAACAGAGGGATTCCCAAGGCTATTTCCGGTACAGATGCGGCTCACCCGATGATTCTTTGGGGGTGTGGCACGATTTTTCGATGCGATTGCGGATTGGACGCAGGGGAGACGGAAAACGTCAACCTGTGCTAGCCAAGTATCGCATCAATCCGCCCGGAGCTGCGGCGGAGGACAACGGCGGCTCCGGAACGACTCGAGCCGGTCTACCAGACCCGGCAGGAATTTACAGGGTACATCGGCTGGCCCTTGGTGCAGCCGAAGGCTTTGCCGAATTCGTCGAAGTTCTGTACGCTGCCGTTGACGCGCCAGCGGCCGGGTGAGTGGGGGTCGACGAGCGCCGACTGACGGGCCGACTGCTCGGTCTGGTTCTGGCACCACACCTGGGCAAAGCCGAGGAAGTAGCGCTGCGCCTCAGTGTAGCCGTCAATCTTGTCGTTGATGGACTTGCCTTGCGCCGTCAGCGTGTCCAGCAGAGCCATGTAGGCGATGCGCAGGCCGCCGTTGTCGGCGGTATTCTCGCCCAGCGTGAGCTTGCCGTTCAGCTTTTGCACCGCCACATCGCCATGTGCCGGAGCGGCGTCGAAGCCGTCGTACTCCTTTGCCACGCAGTCGGTTCGTTCGGTGAAGGCCCTGCGGTCGGCGGAGGTTTGCCACTCGCGCAGGTTGCCCTTGCCGTCGTATTGCGATCCTTCATCGTCGAATCCGTGGGTCATTTCGTGGCCGATGACCACGCCGATGCCGCCAAAGTTTACGGCCGGGTCGATGGTGAAGTCGAAGAAGGGCGGTTGCAGAATGCCGGCCGGGAAGTTGATGTCGTTCATCGAGGGATCGTAGTAGGCGTTGACCGTGGGCGGCGTCATGCCCCACTCCTTCTCGTTCACAGGTTTGCCCAGGTGCCCGAGATCCCAGTTGCGCTCGAAGATTGCGGCGCGGTGCAGGTTGCCAAGCAGGTCGTCGCGATTCACCTTGAGCGTCGAGTAGTCACGCCACTTTTCGGGATAGCCGATCTTGTTGCGGATCAAAGCCAGCTTTTCCTCGGCGGCCTTCTTGGTGGCGTCGCTCATCCAGGGAAGGGTCTTGAAGTCATCGCCAAGGGACTTTTCCAGTGCGGCTACCAGTTGATCCATGCTGGCCTTGGCAGCGGGCGGGAAGTTCTGCTTCACCCAGTCCTGGCCCACGGCCTCGCCCAGCGCGCTGTCGGTCATCATGGTGCACTGCTTCCAGCGAGGTGTGGGTTCTTTTTGCCCGGCCAGGGTCTTGCCGAAGAAGGCGAAGTTCTCGTCGTAGAAGGCTTTGGGCAGATTGGAGGCAGAGGAGTGGATGAGATGCCAGCGGAAGTAGGACTTCCATGCGCCGAGCGGCTCGGTGGCGATCAACTCGTTCACCGCCTTGAAGAAACCAGGCGTCGCCACGTTCAGGGTGTCGAAGTGCCCAACCTGCACATCGTGGAAGTAGACCGTGAAGTCGAAGTCGGGGGTGAGTTTCTGAAAGTCGGCAACTGTGTAGATGTGATAGCGGTTTTCAGGCTGGCGCAGGTCAGTGCGGCTGGTGGAGGCCTTGGCCAGAGCTGTCTCGATTTCCATGACCGAGGCGGCTTCGTGGGCGGCCTGCTCGGGCGTATCGCCCGCCAGGGTCAGCATCTTCGTTACATGCTCCAGATACTCCTTGCGAATCTGCTGGAAGCGCTTGCTGTCCACAATGTAGTAGTCACGGTCAGGCAGGGACAGGCCGCCCTGCGCGACGGCTGCGATCTGCTTGGAGGAGTCCTTCGTGTCCTGCTCCACGCCAAAGCGGAATAGCGGTGCGGGGTCGCCAGCAGCGGCCAGGTCACCCATGAGCGTGGCCAACTTGTGGGTGTCCTTGAGCGAGGCGATGCGCGCGAGCGCCGGATCCAGGGGTTCGAGACCCTTCTTTTCCACAAGTGCAGTGTTCATGCAAGCCGCATAGTAGTTGCCGTACTGCTTTTCCAGCGGGCTCTTGGGGTCCTTGGCGGCTGTGTCGAGTTCCTGCCACAGCAGATAGCGGTTACGCTCGGCGAGCAGCGAGAACGACCGTGCCCAGCGGATCTGGTCGGCCGGGATGGGATTGTTCTTTACCCAGTTGCCGCAGGCGTACTGGTAGAAATCCGTGCAGGGATCGGCTGTCTTGTCGATGGCCGAAAGGTCGAAGCTCTTGATGGCTGCCGGCGGCGTGGGCTGTGTGTCGTTGGCAGGCGAGGCTGCGGGAGCCTGCGCCAGGGCGGTTCCGGCCGCCAGCAACAGAAAAGGAGTAAGGCGAAAAAAATTCATCGTATGTCCTCTTGGTGATACAGACGAAGGGTGGGGCAGTGTAAGCCGCGAGCACCCGCGGAAAAAAGGTGCCGATTGGATCTGAAATGGTCAATTCGATTTTCGCTGTATCGCCTAGCAGGCTATCACGGTTAGTCTGGCGGCTGGCTCTGCTGCCGATTGCGCCGGGCATGTGGATACGCCGAGATCGTGCAGCCGCCCAGTCCTGCGACGCGATTCAAGCGCCAGTTCGAATCAGGCCCGGAGGGGCGTAACCGGCTTCGGCATCTTCAAGGGCCAGCACCCAATCCGGGCCATACGGAGGGGAGCGAAACTCCTGCGGTTTTCCCGTCATGGGCGTGTCGATAGGTGTGGCGATCCCTGTTCTTGTGTCGTACCACCAGGCGCGCAGGCGTGTTGCCTTCAGCCTCCCAAGATCGATCGTCGCGCCCTGATCGATGGTGGGGAAATAGACGAAAGCGTAGGTTCCTTCGCGATCCCGCGTAGCCTGCAGGTGCAGCCCGCCTTCGCCGCGATTGCCCAGGATGAGTGCCTGGTCGGGGATGCGGCGGAAGAAGGGTCGCGACTCCATGAGCAGCCTGAGGAACCCCACCTGGCGTCCCGCCGGACGGTAGAGCGCATTTACCCAGTCACGGTCCGCGTGGTTGATGACGTCGTGGCGTTTGCAGGCGAACTGCCAGACCGCATGATGTCCGTAGGTGACACCGCATCCGCCAGCAAAGACAGAACGGTACACCTGTTTGCGCACATCGTAATCGCGAAAGTATCCAGTCGCCGGGTCCCAGCGGGGCCAGGGGTTGTAGGGATGGTCCTCGTAGTTTGGTTCCAGGTCAAGCGTAGGCTTAACCGGAGTCAGCGCATAGTCGTGCGCGATCCAATCCCAGACCGGCACGTCGTGCCCGCTGCCATGTCCACTCTGCATGCCATTCATCGACAGCCAGGGCTCTTGGTCCAGGAAGGCCGAAGACGATGCCCCTCCCTGCGGGTGGTAGACGATGGTGGGCGTTCCTTCGCTGCCCTGCTTAAGCCCGGTTGCCATGGCTCGCCAGATGGGCGTCCAGTCCTGATCCGGGGGAAAGCCTGTTTCCCGGGCGATCCGCAACTGTTCGTCGTGACCTAGCGGGGAGAGGCGAGGAGGGCGGTCGCCGCCGAGGAGCCAAAAGACGTTGGTGCGTTCTTTCAGTTTCTTTGCCAGATAAGCTGCATACCACTGGGCATCGTCAAGGTTGTCATTGCGGAAGATGCGCGGCCCAGCGCCCCAGGGCGCGGTGAGCTTGTCTCCCCAGGACGGAACGAGAGCAACGTAAAGTCCCAGACTTGCCGCTTCATCCACAATTTCGACAACGCGGTCGAAAAAGTCTTCGTTGGGGCGTCTTGGGTCGGCATTTGCAAAGGGTAGAAGCCCCATTGTGGTTGGCTGTTTGATTCCTTCAAACTCCGCCAGCACGACGGTCTGGATGACGGAGAAGCCCTGCCGCGCGCGGGTTTGCAAATAATAGGAGCACTCATCGCGCGTGGTCCACTGAATGAGTTGCCAGGCCGTATCCCCCAGCCAGAAAAAGAGCGTGCCATCGACCCCAGCCAGAAAGTGCCCTTCCGGATGCACAACAATCCGCGGCAATTCTTTGCGTTTGCTGGCGCTGGTGGAGACGTCTGACGTCAGGTTGGCTGTGGCAGGGTCGGCATGAGCGGCAGCGGCTGCGGCGGCGAGGGCCGCGGTTACTCCTGTTCTTACAAAGTCACGGCGCGAGGGATGAACGTTTGGAGTCACGGCGCAATTATAGTGCTCGTCTGGAGTCTGCCGATTTGAGGTACTCGATTGAGGAGGCTCGCGAACGCGGCAGGCGGCAAGGCCCGAGCCGCAAAGTGGCTGCTCATGCGCATGGCGGGTAGGAAGGTTGTCCTTCTTGAGGGCTATGGAAGATGCCTTGACCCCGCGCTGTGCGTGGAGGAATCGCGGCACGATCGAGAACCACTCTGGTAAGTTATTTCGACTGGAGCATCGGAGGAGTCAGCGCCTGGGTCGAAGAAGACGGGTATTCCGTCTGCATCCAAATTACGCGAGATATGCCGCTTCTCCCGCGCCTTTTCCTTTGTAACGGATCTTGCCACCAGCCAGATCTTGATTGCCAGCAAGCTAAGAAGAGGCACAGCAACCAGCAGGAGAGCGAACATTGGCAAATAGGCCAACGCGGCGGACCATTGGGCACTCAACGTTGTAGTTTCCATAGGCCGTGTCCTCAACGCTCAGCCACCCGCATGCGGGATTTCAAATACATCGATGAATATGCCGCATCTCCGGTCAGGGTGAAAGCTCGTCCGTCATCCGGCAAAAGCAACAGGCAAATCCGGATCTAACCCTTTGTGCATCTCAGAATCTATGGTGTGTTTGTAGCATTGTGCAATGCAGCTTTTGTGTCATGCTGCTGTCTCTTTAGTGCGCGAATTCCCAGCCAATCGCAATTAAGAACTGTTACTCGCGGGTTCCCCGGGCCCTTAACAGGAGGCTGGAGCAGAAGCTCATTGCACCAGGACCGGTTCACACTGATCCGGGCAGGCGATCAAGTAAGGTAGAGCGCACGGAAGGCTGCAGCACAGCAGTCCGCTGTCATGCTGGCGCCGCGTACACGATTCATTTGGTACACTCCGCTTGCGGTTCACCATTGGAGAAGCTCGAATGATTGCAAGGCGTAAGCTGGCAGTAGTGTTGTCTTTGGCAGCCGGAGCGGCATCCCTGTTCGCGCAACAGGGCGCGCAACCGGCCACGAAACCCACGCCCATCCGTACCCTGGTGCGTGCCGGCCATCTGCTCGACGTAAAGACCGGCAAACTGCTCGATGGCGAGACCATCGTGGTTGTCGGCGGCGCCATTCAATCCATTGCTCCCAGCGCTTCGGCCCCCACGCAGCCTGGCGATGCGGTCATCGACCTGAGCGGTCTCACGGTGCTGCCCGGCCTCATCGACGTGCATACGCACCTTACGGATAATCCGGACTTCGATCCCTACCGCGAGTTGACCTCAACCGATGCGAAAGAAGCTATCAACGGGGTGGTGAACGCGCGCACCACGTTGCTGGCCGGCATCACCTCGGTGCGCAACGTAGGCGCTAGCGGCTATGCCGATGTGGACCTGCGCGACGCCATCAACTCCGGCCAGATTGCCGGGCCGCACATGCTGGTGAGCGGGCCGCCGCTCGGTATTACCGGCGGCCATTGCGACGAAAACCTGCTCCCCATCCAATATCACGTGGTGGGCGACGGCGTGGCCGACGGCATCGCGGCGGTGCAACACAAGGTGCGGCAGAACATCAAGTACGGCGCCGACCTGATCAAGATCTGCGCCACAGGCGGAGTGCTCTCAAAGGGCGACGATCCGCAGGCCTCGCAGTACACGCTTGAGGAGATGC
>VFSW01007002.1_pt1 | contig 16455 bp, 17 predicted proteins | sample 5358111 | NCBI WGS metagenome assembly VFSW01 (sample SAMN11554181, study PRJNA540505) | mine drainage metagenome | isolation source: sediment from site ElyBrook_90M | place: USA: Ely Copper Mine, Vershire, VT | collected 2017 | reverse complement strand
TATTGTATACGAGTCATTTTCTATAATGTTCACTCTTTCTACGAAATGCTTGTCTGTTATTTTTGGCGTTTTTCTCTTGGGACCCCCATGCTACACGGCTAGCGCTACCCCCATCAGCCCGTTCCCGACCGGCAAGATTGTATAGGTATGTATTTGGGATTGATTGCAGAATAGGATTTCAGGATTTCCTGCTACACTCAAGCCATCGCATCAACCTGAGTTTGCAGGATGCCGATGATGAGTCTCGAAAACATACTTTGGATTGCCGGCGTAATTAGTGAAGTCACCGTAGTCGGCATTCTTCTGTACAGACGTTCTTGGAAGGCACTTCCCTTTTTTTTTGCATTTTGTGTGTGGGACCTGCTCTCAGATGCAGGGAACTATGTCGTTCTAAATTATTATCCAAATAGCTATTCAACCTTTTATTTGCTTGAGGCAGTCCTCGACACTAGCTTAGAGATAAGCGTCCTAGTCGAACTGGCCTGGTCCGTTCTGCGGCCCATTAGGAGCTCCCTCTCAAAAAAGACATTGCCGTTCGTTGCAGCGGCAACCCTGTTGCTGTGTGCCGGAATCTGGCCATTTTCCGGACTCCACATGCTCACCGGGTTGGCACCGCAAATTCAGCGCATAGTCCATGTGCAGCAGACAGCCACCATCCTCCGGGTTCTCTTCTTTCTTGCACTTGCGGCATCCAGCCAGCTGCTCTCGATTGGCTGGAGGGATCGTGAGTTACAAGTAGCGACCGGGCTAGGGTTTTATTCGTTGGTCAGTCTTGGCGCAGCCATGCTGCACACGCACCAGACCAGCATTGCGCAATACAGTCACCTGAACCAATTCGTAGCTGCAGGGTATGTGTGTTCCCTGCTTTACTGGGCATTTAGTTTTGCCCAGAACGAGGCTCCACGTCGGGAATTCACCCCGCAGATGCAGAGTTTCCTGCTGGCCGTTGCCGGAGCGGCCCGCGCCGATCGCATCGCCCTCGCCCAGTCCACAAATTCGGACGCGCGCAGTCGGCATGACCTGTAGCGCAACATATTATTGGCCGCTTCGCGCTCGGCAGCCTGCCCTCAACCTGATTCCGTTCAAATCGTCGATCGCTGCCCCAACCTAAAGTGCCTTCACACTTCAAGTTGCCGGATCAGTCACCCGCTGCCCATAAAGTATTATTGACCCCCACGAAAGGTTACCTTATGTTACTTGGGTACGCGGTGCACTAGGTTACTTCCTAATGAAAAGGAGGCATGCCTTGTGCAGAATTCTTCCCATAAGGTTAGGAAGTTCTGGTATGAGTAATAGGAAGAGTGAGCCAAGGCTGGGACAGGGCGGTGGGGTCGAAGCACCTGTCGAACGCCAACCTAAGGACGTCCAATGATGATTCCATTGCTTCAGATCGCTGCGATTGCCGTTGCGGCAATTTACCTTGGTCGGTGGAGAGCTGGCGTACGCCGGCGGAACAACCAGACGTGGAACTCTCTTGTGGCTCGCCTGCGGGTCGACTGGAGCGCCCGCGAATTGAGTGACCATTTCCTCTGGCAAGAGGGGCTTGACGCAACTCCAGAGGAGACTTGGAAACGCATTCGTGGCGCGCATGGTCTCTGGGCCATGTTCCAGAATGCAAGAGTCATGCTCGACATGGCAGACTACGCCGCCCGGAACGGTGAATGCACAGATCGTGAACTGATCGAAACCTTGCGGAGCGACGCCATGCAGATTCGCGTATGCGTTCTGATGGCTCTCGCACAGTACGCATTCAGCCAGGCCAGTGAAGGCGTCCGAATCAATGCCTTCCGCGCAGCCTCATTGTATGTAGACATGGCAGCCAGAACGACTCGCCTTCTCCAGGACAATGCCGCCATCGTACTGCCTGATTTCGTTGCAGCGATGTAAAGCCTAGGTTCTTTCGTACACACAAATACCCCGGCACAGGCCGGGGTATTCGTTTTTATCCCCACGCCTCTGGTTCAGGCGTTCTTGTCTTCCAGGAAGGCGTTGATGCGGGCATACTCCTCCTTGCTCAGCCGGAACTTGAGCGCAGGCGCAACGCCTTCCACCTGCTGCGCGCTGCGTCCGCCCACAATGGCGGCGGTAATTGCCGGATGCTGCAACGTCCAGGCGACTGCCACCACCCCTGGCTCGACGCCATGGCCGCTGCCGATCTCACGCAGCAGTTCCACCAGCTGCAGATTGCGGCTCAGCCGCGGCTCATTGAACTCGACTGCGCGACGGCGCCAGTCATCTGCGGGAAATGCCGCCGCACGCTCGGCAGTCATCTTGCCGGTCAGCAGACCCGATACCATGGGCGAGTAGTTGATGACGCCGATGCCGTGTGCCTGGACAAAGGGCAGAGCCTCATCCTCGATGGCCCGGCGCAGCATGGAATAGGGAGGCTGCAGGCTGGTGATCGGTGCAATCGGCTGGATGCGTTTCATCTGATCGACCGAGAAGTTCGAAACACCAATCCAGCGGATCTTGCCTTGCTCGCGGAGCCGCGCCAGCGTCTCCCACCCCTCCTCGATCTCCGCCTCAGGATTAGGCCAGTGAATCTGGTATAGGTCGATTGTTTCCACACCAAGGCGCCGCAGTGAGCCCTCCAGTTCCTCCACTACAGATGCCGCCTTGAGTGATCGATAGATGGTGCGGTCCGGATGCCAGCGCATCGAGCACTTGGTAAACACCAGCGGCTTGTGGCTGGTGGTCTTCAGCGCCCGTGCAACAATCTCCTCCGAGTGACCCAGGCCGTAGATGGCCGCTGTGTCGATCCAGTTGATGCCCAGGTCCAGCGCGCGATGGATGGCCGCAATCGACTCATTGTCGTCCTGGGGACCCCATGCGAACTCCCAGTTGCCGCCCCCAATCGCCCATGCCCCGAAACCAATCGGGGTCAGTTGAAGATCGGAATTGCCAAGTGTACGTAGTTCCTGCGAAGAAATGGTTGCCATATCGAAATTTTAGATGAAAACCTCGCCCCGCAGTTACAGGGTTCAAATATTCGTCAAGGGTGCTGACGGAGCCCTTATGCCGCAATCAAAAAGCGGCCGTTGCGCATGATCTGCTCCTCGCCCGCCTCTGACTCAATCCATATATTGAAGCCCAGTCCCACAACGTCGATATGGGTGCCAGAGCGCCAGGGCGCACCGGTGTGCTCGCCATATGGGTTGCCGAAAGCGATGTGGATACCGGGAAACTTCTCGTCCTGCAGAATATTGCCAATGACACGCTCCACGCCGAGATTGGTGCCGATGGCAAACTCTCCCACCCTGTCGGAGTTCTCATCGGTATGCGTGTAAGCCCAGAAATCGTCCTCCAGCTGCTTGTTCCTGCTGGCGCAGCGAACAATGCGGTTGCCGCTGATCTCGATGGTGAGAGGTGTCTCCGCAAGCAGACCGTAGCGGGCACAGAGCCAGTCCCCCACCACGCCATCCACTACAAAGGTGCCATTCACCTCACCAGGCGACGTAAAACACTCTCCTCCAGGAAGATTGCCCCACTTCTCCTGCGAAATAATTCCTGAAGTCTTGAACCACTTGTAGCCAGGATTCATGACGGCGGTAATATCAGTGCCGGCCGCGGTCGTCGCGCGAATGCGCGTGGCCTTGCGCACCCGTTCCAGGACTTTTTGCGACAGGCGATCCACCAGGTTGAAGTCGGCACGCATGCCCTGGCACATAATCTCAGGGGTGATATTCACCATGTGGGCATGCCGCATACGGCGGCGATTGACAACATCGGTCATCTGCATGCGCGAGCGTAATTCGTTTGTCTGGACCTGCACGGCGAAAATGGAGACCTGCGAGGTCTCCATATCGGCTAACACCTGAGCCGGCATATCGATCAGCGGGCGCGCAGACATATCTTCCAGGATGAACGCATTCCATTGGCAACCGCATGCAGCCAACTGCGCGGCCAGTGCGGCAGCAATCGACTCCGTGGAGCGGTCGGTGATCAGCGTAACCTTCTCCGCCGGATCGATGCGCAGACAGGTGGTGACGGCCGATTGAGCGCCGGGTGTGAATTCGCTGGGATACGCCAGCGAAAGCAGGTGTGCTGAGGCTTCGGTCATTCCGGAGCTACGATTCTCCCCTCGGGACGATACGGTGCGTATCCTTTGAGGGTATCGAAAAATTCACCGAATTGAAACAGCCAGACAACGTAGCCGGGCGCACACACCCAACCCGCTGGGCAGAGTTAGACTTTCTTGGGCATAGCCAGTCCTGCTTCCGCAACATCGGAAGCGCCTCCTCTGCCCAAAAGAAGTCCTGGAGTCACTCATGCCTGTCCACACCATCATCGAGCCCTTTCGCATCAAGAGCGTCGAACCTATCCGCTGGACTACGCGCGCCGAGCGCGAAGCACTTCTCAAGGCAGCGCACTACAATCTGTTCCTTCTGCCCGCCGACGACGTCCTGATCGACCTGCTCACCGACTCGGGCACCGGAGCCATGTCTACCCACCAGTGGGCCGCCATCATGGAAGGCGACGAGAGCTATGCGGGCAGCCGCAGCTTCGATCGCTTTCGCAACTCCATCCAGGACATCTGCGGCTACAAGCATGTCATTCCTACTCACCAGGGCCGCGCCGCAGAACGCATCCTCTTCGGTGTCACATGCAAAAAAGGCGACATTGTTCCCAACAACACGCACTTCGACACCACGCGCGCAAACGTCGAGTTCGTCGGTGCCGAGGCCGTCGATCTCGTCATCCCCGAAGGCCGCCAGCCCGCCTTGCATCACCCCTTCAAAGGCAACATGGACGTGGCCGCGCTCGAAGCATTCATCAAGCGAGTGGGCCGCGAACGCATCCCGCTAGTCATGCTCACCGTCACCAACAACTCAGGCGGCGGACAACCCGTCTCCATGGAGAATGCCCGCCAGGTAAGTCAAGTCTGCAAACGCCATGGAATCCCGCTCTACTTCGACGCCTGCCGCTTCGCCGAGAACGCCTGGTTCATTAAGCTGCGCGAGCCCGGCTACGAGTCGAAATCCCCCAAGGAAATCGCGCAGGAGATGTTCCGCCTCGGCGATGGCTGCACCATGTCCGCCAAAAAAGACGGAATGGCCAACATCGGCGGTTTCCTCTGCACCAACGACGACCTGCTTGCGCAGCAGGAGAAAGACCTGCTCATTCTCACCGAAGGCTACCCCACCTACGGCGGACTCGCAGGTCGCGACCTCGAAGCCATCGCCGTCGGCATTCAGGAGGCGCTCGAAGAGGACTACCTGCGTTACCGCATTGCCTCGACCGCTTACCTGGGCAATCACATCGCGGCGGAAGGTGTGCCTATCGTGCAGCCGCCCGGTGGCCACGCCATCTACATCGACGCCCGAGCCTTCCTGCCGCACATCCCCATCACGCAGTTTCCCGGCGTGGCCCTGGCCACCGAGTTCTATCTCGAAGGCGGCGTCCGATCCGTCGAAATCGGAACTCTCATGTTCGCCGCTGCCGCGCAGATGGACCTGGTGCGACTCGCCATCCCTCGCCGCGTCTATACCCAGAGCCACATTGACTACCTCGTCGAAATCATCCTTGAAGTCTGGAAGAGGCGTGCGTCGATCCGCGGTATGCGCCTCACCTACCAGGCCCCCTTTCTGCGCCACTTCACCGCCCATCTTGAGCCAATTCCCTGACGGAGCACTCAGCGTCCCGGTTTATCATCAACCCCATGCCGCCTCGTATGCCCGCCGCTCGCGCCGTTGCAAGCACTCTGGCCGCCGTACTCGCTGCTTCCGCTTTGCACTCTCAGGGACAGGCCCCGAACCCACCGCTCGATGCCTTCCATCATCGCTTTGAGGCGGTCCTCGCGCAGCATGGCATCGTAGGCGGAGGATTTGCCTTCGTGCATGCGCAAATGCCCGCCACACAGTTTTTCTTCGGACTGGCAAACCAGCAAACCCACCAGTCGGTTGACGCCGAGACCGCCTACAACTGGGCCTCCATCACCAAGTCCCTCACCGCCATCGCCATCCTGCAATTGCGCGATCGCGGCCGGCTCACGCTGGACGATCCCGCGGTCCGCTATGTGCCGGAACTCGCGCAGGTCCACGACTCCTACGGCCCCATCGAAGCTATTACCATTCGCGAACTGCTTTCCCACAGCGCCGGCTTTCGCAACCCCACTTGGCCCTGGGATTGCGACGACCCATCCAACTGCGACTGGCAGCCCTTCGAGCCCACCCGGTGGGCGCAGGTCGCGGCCATGCTGCCCTATACGCACATCGCCTTCAAGCCCGGCACGCGCTGGAGCTACTCCAACCTCGGCTACGTCTTCCTCGGCCAGATCATTGAACGCCTCTCCGGAGACGACTTCGAGGTTTATATCGACAAGAACATCCTCAAACCGCTCGGCATGAACGCAAGCTACTTCAACCGCGCGCCTTACTTCCTTGAGGGCCACGTCTCGGCCAGCTATTTGCGCTCCGGCTCCACGCTCACCCCGCAGCCCTTTGACTTCGACACCGGCATCACCACATCCAACAGCGGACTTAAAGCGCCCATCCCGGACATGGTCAAATATCTGCGCTTCCTCATCGGCGACAACGCCAATCCTCTATACGATGTGGTGCTCAAGCGCAGCTCGCTTGAGGAAGCGTGGACCGGGGTACTCCCGGCCACCGAACCGGGCAAGCCCGCCACGTCCTACACCAGCGGGCCGCACGGCACGCAGCCCATGATGGGCCTTGGATTCTTCTCGCTCCAGGTCAATGGCCATCGGTATATCTACCACGACGGCGACCAGGGCGGTTTCTCCGCCGAGCTGCTCCTGGACCCTGCAGGACACAGCGCCAGCATCCTCGCCGCCAACACCACCGACACCGGCGCGCCTATACCCGCCACCACGCTGCATCCTCAATCCAACACCGAGCCAGACCCCAACACCGATCTGCGCCTTGCGCTGCGCAACCAGCTCATCGAAACCGTCTTCCCCGCTGCTACTCGGCAGATTCGAAGTAAGCCGTAGTTCTTCCACTGCATCCATCAACATGCCCCGTCATAGTTCGATCTCCGCATGACCCAACGCATTCGGAAATGCTGCATCAGACCTCAGCGCTGAACTGAAACAACCCCAAAGCGCTATGCCGCATCTTGCTGATGAAGTGGAAGCTGATAGCAGAAGCGTCAACAGCACTCAAAACCGGCACGGTATACTCAAAAATATAGGGCGGCACAGGAACACTGGATGACAGCACTTACGTTCACACTGGTGGTCGGTGCCATCTCCGCACTGGCGGGCTTTCTCGGGGCGCTCACAGGCCTGGGCGGCGGTGTTGTGATCGTTCCCGTCCTTACCCTGGCCCTCGGCGTCGATCTCAAATACGCCATTGGCGCGTCGCTCGTCTCTGTCATCGCCACGTCGTCCGGAGCGGCAGCCGCCTACGTCAAGGAAGGCTACTCCAACATCCGCATCGGCATGTTGCTGGAGATCGCCACCACCATAGGTGCAGTCCTTGGCGCGTATCTCGCCGCATTCACCAGCACCCACATCATCGCCATCATCTTTGGCCTGGTACTCATCCAGTCTGCTTACCAGTCGCTGACCAACTCCAGCTCTGATACAGGCCCTCCCGTAAAATCCGATGCGCTGGCAACCCGCCTGCGCCTGGCCAGCGATTATCCGCTCGGCGGTGTCCGTCAGGAATACGGTGTACAGAATGTGCCCGTCGGCTTCGGACTGATGTTCGGCGCGGGCGCGCTCTCCGGCCTGCTCGGCATCGGCTCCGGCGCAGTCAAGGTCATCGCCATGGACCGCGCCATGAAGATTCCCTTCAAGGTCTCCACCACTACCAGCAACTTCATGATCGGCGTCACCGCCGCGGCCAGCGCGGGCGTCTACCTCAGCCGCGGCTACATCGATCCGCGCGTTGCCATGCCCGTGATGCTCGGTGTGCTGGCCGGTGCGTACTTAGGCACCAAGGTGCTCGTCCATGCGCCGGTACGAACCCTTCGCATCGTGTTTGGAGTCGTCATTGCGGCCCTGGCCATTGAAATGATCGCCAACGGCGTGATGGGAAAGGTATAAACCCCATGAATGACGTGCGTCTGGAAGGCTTCATCGGCAACCTGCTGCGTGCCGGCGTACTGCTGGCGGCCTCTGTAGTGTTTCTAGGTGGCGTCGCTTTCCTTGTCCAGCATCATGCCGATCCGGCCCAATTCAGCCACTTCGCCGTCGAGGGCCCTCGTCTGCGCACCCTCGCGGGCATTGTGGAGTCCGCCGCTCATCTCAGCAGTCTGGGCATGATTCAGCTCGGGCTGGTCCTGTTGATTGCGACGCCCGTGGCGCGCGTGGGCCTGGCAGCCGCCGGCTTCTTTCTCGAGCGGGACCGTCTCTACGTGGTGGTCAGCCTCATCGTCCTCGCGGTGCTGATCTACAGCCTCGCCGACGGACACTGATTTCGCCGCCTCCCCGCACCCCTGCTATGCCAGGTCGCCGCCCTTGCCAATGTCCATCGAGGCAGAGATCGGGTTGCTCTCATCGATGTACTCCTCGATGACTTTGTGCAGCACTCCCTTGGCTTCCAGGATGAAATCCACCGCATCGCGCGCGCCCCCGTAGCCACCCGCGTTCGAAGTTACGTAATGCGCCTCGTCCTTCACCTGCTGCCGCGCATTCGCCACCGCCACCGCAAAGCCGCACTCGCGCATCACCGGCAGGTCGATCACATCGTCGCCCACATAGGCGATTTCCTCCAGCGTCACGCCTTCCTTCGCCATGATCTCTCGCACCGGCTTCATCTTGAAGGCCTGGCCCATGTAGACGAACTCCAGCTTCAGATCCCTCGCTCGCGTGGCCACCGTCTCGCTGATGCGCTTGGTGATAATGCCGCACTTCATGCCGCCCAGCCGCGCCAGTGAGATGGCCGTGCCATCGTGTGCGCTATAGCCCTTGGCCTCGGTCATCGTGGCCGAGTGAACGCCAAATCCAATCTGGCCCTCCACCTTCGACAGGTGCGCCTGCGTTGCCGCGCCTTCTGCCGTCTGCGACGGTGCCGGGACCAGCCAGATCGTTCCGTCCGTCAATACACCATCCACGTCAAAAAGAATAATTTTGATGCGCCGTGCGCGATCCTGCGGTGTCAGAGTCATGCTTCGATTTTACCCGCTGCGCCAACCGCAAATATCCGCGACAATAGAGTCATGGACCGGACTCCAACTGCCGCGCATCCCACCCTCGCACCCGAGGACTACTACCTTGAAGAAGGCAACATGGTCTTCACCGCGGCCTATCACCTCAAGCGCGGCTCCTGCTGCGGCTCCGGCTGCCGCCATTGCCCATATGACGTTTCCAGGACAGAGAACCGGTCAGTCCCAACAGGCGATAATTGCCCCTGATCGCCCGCTGAGTGCAAGATCCGGATATTCAAACCCGGCCGCTTGGATGTAAGATGCAGCGCAGCCGGGCAAAGGTTCCGTCTCCCACGCGATAAACCCCGGCTGCCGTTGTGCGCTCCGGGACATCCCCAGCCTCCGTGGCGCGAGACACCAATGATCCAGCAGAACCTGAAGGAGGAGAATATGCATCTTCTATGGTGGATCCTCGTAGGTCTTGTGGCCGGTTGGGCCACTGGAAAGCTCATGAAAGGCGGTGGCTATGGATTCTTTGTCGACATTGTTCTTGGGATCGTGGGCGCGATTGTCGGCGGATTCATTGCCGGCCTCCTCGGCATTTCACCTGCCGGAGGAATGATCTACACCATCCTCATCGCCATTGGCGGAGCGGTCTTGGTCGTCTTTCTCTTCCGCCTGGTCACCAAAGGCAAAGGCTGACCAGCAGGCAATTGCTGTCGGGCCGCAGACAGGTGGCAGCAAACTGCGGCCCAACACCCCTTCCGCCCCGTCATGCGACTTCTCCGCGAAGTCAGCCGTCTCACTTATCGAGGTCGCCCCATGAAAGCCCTACGTCTCCTTCTCAGTTCAGTTTCTTTGTCTCTCCTTGTCTTCGCGGCAAGCGCCCCCGCACAGCAGGCCGTCACTTTCCCCAGCGGAGACGGCACCGCGCAAGGCGTACTCTATCTGCCCCAGGGCGCCGGCCCGCATCCTGCGCTGGTCGTCGTTCACGAGTGGTGGGGCCTCAACGACTGGATCAAGCACGAGGCCGCCGGCTACGCTGCCCGCGGTTACGTCGCCCTGGCGGTCGATCTTTACCGCGGCAAAGTGACCGCAGACCCTGAGATAGCGCATGAACTGATGCGCGGCCTCCCACAGGATCAGGGCGTGCGCGACCTCGTCGCCGCCGTTACTTATCTGCAACACCGCAAGGATGTGGAACGCGCCCGCATCGGGGCCGTCGGCTGGTGTATGGGCGGCGGCTACGCTTTGCAATTGGCCATCGCTGACCCAACCTTGCGCGCCGTTGCCATCAACTACGGAGCCCTTGCCACCGAAAAAACTGACCTGGCGAAAATTCATGCCGCCGTGCTGGGCAACTTCGGCGCTAAGGATCAGGGCATTCCCCCGGAGGCTGTTCACGCATTTCAGACCACCATGCAATCGATGGGTAAACCCGTCGACGCCAAGATCTATCCGGACGCAGGTCACGCTTTTGAGAATCCAAACAATAAGACCGGCTACCGCCCCGCAGACGCTGCGGACGCACTCGCCCGCATCGACCGCTTCTTCTCCACTGAGTTGAAGAAGTAGTACTCGGCTCTATTTGTCAGCCACGTCTGAACAGTCTGTACGCACCGGTCAATAATTTCACTTGCAATCCCATGCGGGTCGTGTTAACCCTTGAGACAATACCTTTCTGGTTGCTACCGGGATAGTAACCCCAGCAGCAGGCAGCAGGAGCCCTCCGCATGATGAAGATTGGCACAACCATCCGTACCCACCGGCTTCAGAAGGGGCTTTCGCAAGGCGACATCGAGAAGAAGACCGGGTTGCTGCGCTGCTACCTCTCGCGCGTGGAGAACGGCCACACCGTCCCCTCGCTCGACACTTTATCGAAGATTGCCACTGCGCTCGACCTGCCCATCTCGCAGTTCTTCTCAGAGGAAGTGCCCGGCCGTCACATCAATACACAAAAACTCTCCGACGACGAACTGCGGTTCCTCACCCAGATTCGCCGCTATTCCTCTAACCTGAATGAGAGCGACCGGAAGCTGCTTCTCGCCATGGTCAAGAAGTTCGCCACCACCGCAACGCGCTAACACATCGTTGCGCAGCGCAGCTATGAATCACCGGCGCGCCTCGCCAAGCTGGTATACCTCTGAGCCTGCCATCAGAAAAGCGCCCACGCCAAATACATAGCTGGTCTGCGGTTTGTAGGCTCCCGGTGCGGCCCCAATCGGCTCGATAGACCCAAGACGACCATCCGCATAGATATGCGTCAGCAGCCCCGCCCAACCTTTCTCAACCACTCCCAGGTAGGCGGCGCGATCAAGTATTTGGTGGTGGATGCCCCAGGCCAGCGCATATACATAGAAGGCGGAGCCAGACACCTCCGGCAGTGGGTAAGCGTCGGCATCCAGCAGACCCGGCCTCCACAAGCCATCCCTGCCCTGCAACTGCTTCAGACGTGCCGCCATCTGACGAAACTGCTCAACGTAGCGCTTTCGATTCGGATAGTGCTTCGGCATCTCTTCAAGCACAAGCGCCAGTCCCGCAACAACCCAGCCGTTGCCGCGCGACCAGAAAATCTTCTGGCCGTTTGCTTCATGCTGATTCAGAAAGCTAGCATCGCGCGAGAAAAGATGCTCCTGCGGATCGTAAAGAAGTCTCGATGTAATCCACCAATTGCGATCCATGAAGTCCAGATAGGCTCTGTTGCCCGTCAAAGTGTAGAGTTCAGCCCACACGGGTGGTGCCATAAACAGCGCATCGCTCCACCACCATAACGGCGTGTTCTCGTCGTGGGCGGCTGGGCAGCTCTCGGTGCAGACATCCGGCATGCGCATCACGCGATCGAACTGCGCCTTGGTTGGACCCAGCATCTTCACATCGTGATCGCGACGATACAGTGCCAGGTAGGTGTACCCTATCGCCTGATCGTCTCCATGCGTCTCACGTGGTCCTGGCTTCCAGTCGAACCGGTTCCCCATCGCCACCATGGCGTCGCGATAGCGCGCATCGTGGAGGGAATCGGCAGCGGCCAGATACCCGCGATAAAGCGTTGCAAATGTCCAGTCCTGATTGAAGTCGGAACGCGACCGCTGCAACTCCCAGTCGCCTACTTTGCGAATGGCTTTGGCGATGGCTTCTGGGGAAAGTGCCGGGGATAGATCCGTCGCCAGCGGGCCTGCAATGTCCGGAGTGTCGCCCGCAGCCTGACGTAAAGAAGATGGCTCTGGCTGCTGGCCTCCCGTCTGAACGGCAGCGATCAGAAGCCCGGAAAGAAAAATCCCCAGCACGTGTTGCGCTCTTGGCATAGGGATCGCACTTACTCCGCTTCAGGGTGCAAGTTAGAGCATTTCACAAATGCGAGAGAGTAAATGCTGTCCCGCAAAGAACCATGACTTGGATTAGACGTCATTCCCCAGGTGGAAGATCGGTTCCACGCCGTGGCCGCCGGCCAGTAGGGCCTGCTCCTCATGCGCCTCCAGCGGCTTGTAGTTCTGCGCCACGTCCATCGCCAGTCGAAAGTATCGCTCATCCCCTGGCGGAATTGCCGCCGTAATGGGATGCCCCAGCGTCCAGCGCAATCCCAGCGAAGCCTCATCAGGAAACGCTGCGGGCTGATACCAGCATTTCGGCTCGGGATGATTCTCTCTTTGGTCCGCTGGCCACACTGTCTTGGCCATGCTCTTCAGCGCCAGGATGCCCATCTTCTTTTCTTGCGCCTTCTTCAAAATCTGCGGTCCAAACCCGGCCTGCGTAAACAGTACCCAGTTGATTGGAAACAGGACGGTGTCGAAGTTGTAGCGATCCATCGCCGCCAATGCCGTCTCCGCCGAGTGCACTGAGAACCCGATGTAGCGAATTTTGCCTTCCTTCTTTGCCGCCTCCATCGTCTCGATCGCGCCACCCGGCCCCAGCACCTTGTCCAGATCGGTCATCTTGGTCAGCGCATGAAACTGGTACAAGTCCACATGATCGGTCTTCAAGAGCCGTAATGACTGCTCAAGATCCGCGCGTGAGTCGTCTTTGATGCGGCCGTCTGTCTTGCAGGCCAGAAAGCAATTCTTGCGATAAGGCGCCAGCGCCGGCCCCAGCCGCTCCTGCGCATTGCCATAGCTCGGCGCAACATCAAAGTAGTTGATGCCCCGATCCACGGCTTCGGCAACAATGTTCGAGGCCTCGCCAGTGCTCTCGTTCATCACCACAATCCCGCCGAACCCGATCATGGAGAGTTGTTCGCCCGTCTTGCCCAGGGTGCGGCGCGCAATCGGGTTGGCCGGAGTCTTGGCGGATGCCTGCATCTTGTGTGCGGATGCAACGGCAGCAGCGGTCAAAGCAGCACTTTGAATAAATGCGCGGCGTTCCATAGGACTCCTCCTGTCAGGTTGAGATCGTGCGAATTGCCCGACGCACACATTTTCGCACAGCCCGGCATCCGGCTGCCATGGGCCTTATCCAGGCAACTGCGCCAGGAAGAATCCAAACAGCACAAGCACCCCCGCAACCATCCCCACCGCGATTCGCAGGCGCGTTTCAAACAGCTTGCGCGGTGAGCCGAGTCGCGGCACCAGCGGCATGGCAAACAGCAGCCCCGAACTGAAGCCACCCAGGTGCGCCATGTTGTCGATACTCAATCCCGAGCCGATCACCCGTGTGCCAACACTGATGGAAAATCCAATCACCAGGTTAATGGCAGCAAAGTAAATCACCGACTTGCGCAGCTTCTTAAGTTCAGACGGCGGCACCGGTAGCCGATTCGACTTCAACAACACAATCAGCGCTCCGGCGATCCCGAATACCGCGCCGGATGCGCCTGCGCCCACAGGCCCATAGGCAAGCAGACCGGCGTTCCCTGCCCCGTGATATCCCACCCAGTTCACAAAGGTGGAGAGCAGATTTCCCGCAGCGCCCGTGAGGATATACACCGCCAGCACGCCCACCGAGCCCAGCAGCGGCTCGGCCAGCAGGCCCAGATTCCACAGGCACCACATGTTTGTCGCCAGGTGGAGCAAGCCCACGTGGACAAACATCGCGGTCACAATCCTCCACCACTCGCCGCCGTTCAGCACCGCACCCGCATTGTCGGCGCCCCAGGTCAGAAGTTGGTCGGCGGTGGGACTGCCCACGCTCACGCCCCGCGCCGTCATCGCCAGAAACACCAGGCAGTTGATCCCCACCAGCAGATAGGTCGCCGGCGACAAGGCCCACCGAGGCCGTCGGCGCACTGGCTGCGGCGGCACACTGTAGCCTGGCCCTGGAGGCAGTATCTCCGGTTCTGGAACGGGGGGATGGGTGCCCATATCTTCAATCGTACTGCATTTTCAGCGTGTAAATCGCGACTTGCGGCCAGCTCCCCGCAGCCGCGGTTCCCCCGTCCCGCCATGCGAGCCGGATTTTGGTTGTAGTCTGTTCTATGGTCTTCCGCGCAGCCTCAATGGCAGTGTGCCGCATCCAGCGGCCTGAAGGTCACAAGGAGCAAGACTGTGAGTACGGAAAAACGCATTCGCCGCGCGCTATTGAGCGTCACCGACAAAACCGGACTGGTTGAGTTTGCCAAGGTCCTCGCCGGCTTTGGCGTCGAACTGGTCTCCACCGGCGGCACCGCGCGGGCGCTGCGCGCAGCAGGGCTCGGCGTGCAGGATGTCAGCGACCTCACCGGTTTTCCTGAGATGCTCGACGGCCGCGTGAAAACCCTGCATCCCCACGTGCATGGCGGGCTGCTTTACATTCGCGGCAACCCCGAGCACGAGCTCGCCGTCTCCACCCACGGCATACAGCCCATTGACATGGTGGTGGTCAACCTCTACGCCTTTGAGAAAACCGCTGCCCAGCCCGGTGTCCCTTTCGGCCATCTCATTGAGAACATCGATATTGGCGGCCCTTCTATGGTGCGCTCCGCTGCCAAAAATTTTGAGGATGTTGCCATCGTCACCCGCGTGGATGACTACCCAGCCCTGATTCAGGAACTCCAGGCCACCCACGGCTGCCTCGGCCGCCCCACCCGCTGGCGCCTTGCGCGCCAGGCCTTTGCCACCACCGCGGCCTATGACGCCGCCATCGCCAACACACTGGACCAGATCGCCGTCGGCACGGGCGACGCACCGGCATCCAATGCGCCTGCCGCGCCCGATGCTGCTGCCTTCCCCACGACCCTGCGCATCAACATTCCACTGGCGCAGTCCCTTCGTTACGGCGAAAATCCCCACCAGCGGGCCGCCCTCTACGCCGATGGCTCCGGCCTCGGCATCGCTGGAGCCACCCAGCTCCAGGGTAAGGAACTCAGCTTTAACAATCTGGTCGATCTGGAGGCCTGCTGGGAGCTGGCGCAGGAGTTCGATGAGCCCGTCGCCATCATCGTAAAGCACACCAATCCCTGTGGCGCGGCCACTGGAAAGTCCGTCCTTGAGGCCTACCAGAAGGCGCTGGCCTGCGACCCGGTCTCCGCCTTTGGCGGCGTCATCGGCATCAATCGCCCCGTGGATGCGGACGCCGCCGCAGAGATTGCAAAGCTCTTCGTCGAAGCCATCGCCGCCCCGTCCTTCACGCCAGAGGCCCGTGAGCGCTTTGCCGCCAAAAAGAACCTCCGCCTCGTCGAAGTCCATGCCGCCGCCCCGCGGCCCGTAGTCAAGCACGTGTCGGGAGGATTGTTGTTGCAGGACGCCGACACCGGGCGTGTCACGGAAACCGAGCTGAAGGTTGTCACCTGGCGCCCACCCACCGCCGAGGAGTTACGCAGCCTGCTCTTCGCCTGGCGTGTATGCAAGCACGTCAAATCCAACGCTATCGTCTACGCCCGAGACGGCCAGACCGTTGGCATCGGCGCCGGCCAGATGAGCCGCGTGGACGCCGCCCGCTTCGGCGCACAGAAAGCCGTCTTACCGCTCAAAGGGACCGTCGCAGCCTCGGACGCCTTCTTCCCGTTCCCTGACGGGCTTGAGGCGGTTGCCGCCGCGGGTGCCACCGCCGTCATTCAGCCCGGCGGCTCCGTAAAGGACCAGGAGGTCATTGCTGCGGCAGACAGGCTCGGCATGGCCATGGTCTTCACCGGCATCCGCCACTTCCGTCACTAAGGCGCTGAGCGGCTGATTCAAGAGCGCTTCCTTACGGTGCAGGCCGGGCTCGGAATCTGCGTAAACAGGCCGAGTCCTTGGCTTGGTTTCGCGGATTCAGACGCCCTGGCGATTACCCTCCCCCGGCTTTCATCCTCATCATCCTGTCCCTTCCGCGGTACCTTCAGGCCCTAAATTGCACTAACCGGCCATGCAACCGCGACAAATCGCAGGTAAAATCGTCTTTAACAGTAGGCAGGGATCGCAAAGGCCCTGCTGCGCCGCCATTCTGAGGTCCAGTCGGAGGTCCAGGATGAAGTCATTCGCTGTTGGTGCGGCTCGAAAGGCATGGAATCCC
>VFSW01007001.1_pt1 | contig 16456 bp, 27 predicted proteins | sample 5358111 | NCBI WGS metagenome assembly VFSW01 (sample SAMN11554181, study PRJNA540505) | mine drainage metagenome | isolation source: sediment from site ElyBrook_90M | place: USA: Ely Copper Mine, Vershire, VT | collected 2017 | reverse complement strand
TCTTTCTATTGAAATTGTATTCTATATTAATAAATAGTAAATTAAATTTATAAAATACATTTTAATTTAAAATACCAATATTTATATCAGATGAAACTATTATTTGATTGTAAGGATATTGTCAAAGAATCCCTTCGTGAAGCTTTCTATACCAAGAAGGATGAATCTGTATTATTTGAAGAAGTATTTGGTAAAAAGATGAAAGTAAATTGGTTTGGTAATACAATTGATGAAGTTTTATCAAAAAATACAAAACCAGACGAACATCCTTATAGAATTAGTTGGTTCAAATATGTTGGAACTTCTGAACCAAAGGCTGAAGGACACATTGACATAACTAAAGAAGAAGTCGAATACATTCTTGATAATAAACAGTTTCCGTTGTCCGTATATGACAGAATATTGATTTCTCCAAAGAATCTGATGATTGTCAACGAACATCTTTTATTACTTGAAGAAAGTTCAAGAGAAATTGATTTGTGGTTGGAAAATAAAATTTAAAAAAGCCCTGCTCAATTTTATTTGAGTCAGGGCTTTTGGTTTTATAACACGACGACTATCATTATCTTATTTCTATTTTCTTCGGTTCTGGCTTTGGCGTCGGCGTTGTCTTCGGCAAGTTGATGGTTAGAACCCCATTCTCGAATTTAGCATCAACATTTGTCTCATTCACATTCTCGCCCACGACAAACGAGCGATAGAAACTGCTATGTTTCAATTCCTTGTGAATATAGTTCTTCTTTTTGTTTTCGACTTCTTCTTTTTTCTCGCCGCTGATTGAAAGAACCCCATCGTGAAGTTCAACCTTCACTTGGTCTTTGTTCAAACCTGGAATTTCTGCTACAATCTCAAGACTTGTATCATTCTCTGAAACGTCCACTTTTGGATAAGAACCTTTGGAAAAGAATCTTGCTCCTAATGATGGAAACGCTTCATCGAAGTAATTATCGAGAGCGTAACTGAATGGTGTGAAAAACTCGTCTCTGTTAATAAGAGACGGAACGGTTATTTTTTTAATTGCTAATGAACTCATTTTTGTATCCTTTCATTTAATAATAATTTGTTTATCTATTATATGATGTCTATTCTCCCGAGAGACATAGACTATTTTCAGAAATATATATTATTCATTTGGAAAAAAATGTCAAGAAATTTATACAGAGATTTTTTGACCATTTATAAACCCGGTAAGTCCAAGAATATCATCAAGATACCTGATTTTTACGTCCGACTCTTTAAACATTATTTGTGAAATTTCCATTGACGACGCCCATTTTGAATGACTCATTGGCCATTTAGAATGAACAACAATTTCTTTTATTCCGCCTTGAATTATTGACTTGGCGCATTCGTGACATGGTATGGCATTAGTATAAAGAACGCTATCAAGAACGGGTATTCCAAGTCTGGCGCATGTCAATACCGCATTGGATTCCGCGTGAACCACAAATTTATACTTGATGTTTCTATCCTTATATCGTTCAGGTAAATCGAAAACTTTTCTCGCAAATCCATTGTAGCCACTTCCGATGATGTTCTTTTCTCTAACTAATACCGCACCAATCTTGGTGCTCGGGTCTTTAGACCTTTCAGCCGTTAGGTAAACCTGCTTCATACACCAAACGTCAAACGATGGTGGTTTGTAATCCTCAAATTTCATATTGACATTATCCCACAAAAGTTTTCCTATGACAACATATTTTATTATGACGCTTGACAGTGGATAAAAATCTGTTAAACTTTTCTCCATGACCGACCAAAGAAAGACAGATTTACCAAATGACAATACGATTTATGGCTCTGCTGTAGCCGTTTTAAAAGACGGACAAATAATCATGTCAAGACGTAGTGAAAGCGTAATTTTTCCAAAAAAGTGGCAATTTGTTCATGGACGACTTCATACAGGTGAGATGTCCATAAAAGCTGCAATACGTCTGGTTTATGACCAGATGGATATTTCCATCGAAGATAAAATGCGTTTCAAATTTGTTAAATCAATAGAAAATGATGAAAAACGTGAAATGTATTTTGTTTATCTTCTTTCTTTAAACAGTGATGAAATGCCAGTAAATACCTGTGATAGATTTCGTGGAGATTGGAGAGCATTTGATTTGGAAAAAGCAATTCCACTGGATGTTATTGATGGTGTCCGTCCAATTCTGAAAAAACTCCATAAAACCAAGCTGAAATACGAAACATATCTTCTCAACTCTGTCGGAAAAAATTTCGACGTTTCTCAAGGTGGCGTTCTAACCGAACGCGAAGCCAGAACCTTGGCAAAACTTGGCCCGAAAATGACTCGCCTTGTCTAATTTTATGGAATACGAACGCTCTAAATACTCCGTCGTTGTGGCGATGATTTTCAAACATAGCGTTTATATGTGTAAAAGGGATGCGGCAGAGAACAATTATCCAAACACTTGGCAATTTCCAAACGGTGATTTGATTGACGCAAATGAAAATCCAATTGATGCTTGTGCGAGATTGGTTGAAGAAAACACAGGATTAGAAATTGATACAAAACGTTTTCAATATATGGGACCGATAATGACGGACCCTACATCGGAAATTCGTTATGTTTATTATGTTGAACTATTTCAAGGAGAATATCCAAGACACAGACATCCTCTTATGGCAGGTCCTTGGTATCTTTTCCGATTGGACCTAGCTCAAAAATTTAATCTGATGGAAGGATTGTATAGAGTATTCGACATACTTAGAGTATTATTTGAATAACATAGACTTTTAGAAACGAGGCTTGACACACCAAAAAAATGTGATACCATTAAAATAATGAATATCTTGAAAAGAATATCGGTTCCAACAGGTGATATTTTGATTGTAAATGGAGAGCGTGGAAAACTTGAAATGCTTTCTATTGGTGATTATGGAAAAGATGTCAATCTAAAAGCCGATTTCATGGGATTGGATAGGAAATTGGAGAAAGTAAAACACACCAAACTTCTTTCACTGGAAGAAAAATGGGTAATTACTATTTCTACACAGTATGGTTGTGATTCTGCCTGTTCTTTTTGTGATGTTCCGAAAGTAGGAAAGGGAATAAATGCCACATTTAATGATTTAATTCAACAAGTTTTGACTGGAATAAAACTTCATCCAGAAGTTAAATTCACAAAACGTTTGAATATTCATTATGCTAGAATGGGAGAACCGACTTGGAATCCTAATGTTTTGGATGCTACGAAGTGGTTTAAAACCCACATTGACCCTGAATATACCATTCATCCTGTCGTATCAACAATGATGCCTAACAAGAACGAATGGCTCAAAACTTTTATTCATACTTGGATGAGAATTAAGAATCGTTTATTAGATGGAAATGCTGGTCTTCAATTATCAATAAATTCCACCGATGAAGTTGCCCGCAATAAAATGTTCAGAGGAAATGCTTGTTCATTAGAAGACATAGCAAAAATAATGGATGGCAGTATTCCAAATGGAAGAAAAATCACATTGAATTTTGCTCTTGGAGATTGGGAAATTAACCCTGATATTTTATTGAAGTATTTTAATCCCGATTGGTATTTGATTAAATTGACCCCATTACATAAAACTTTAGCGGTAAATTCAAAATCAATGATGCCTTCTGGAGATTGGACAACTTACACTCCATATTCGGATATTGAATCAAAATTGAAGAAAGCTGGTTATGATGTAATTGTATTCATTGCTTCCAAAGAAGAGGATGAAAGTAGAATTACTTGCGGAAATGCTATATTATCAGACAAAAATTATGAAAATAAATAAAGAAAAAAGTGTAAGTTTTTTAGTTGATGCTCAATGCGGATTTACTCCTCTTTGTCCATCCGAATTGCCTGTTCCTGATGGAGATACGATTGTTGATGAGTGTTTGAAAACATTTGAAAAAACCAAATACAAAGTCGCAAGTAAGGATGCTCACCCCCATAATGGGGATTGGTTGACCACCAACCCAAATAAAATTGCCACGACCATAACACCTTTAAAATCTCAATCGGATTTATATTGGCCAAGACACTGCGAAGTCGGAAGTTATGGATTTGAATTGATTTCAGGACTTCCGTCAATTGAAGATTTTGATTTCATTATTTATAAGGGAGTAGAATGTTCAATCCATCCATATTCAGCAGTATATCATCTTCTCACTAATAACAATAAAGGCAATCGAATTTCTACCGGTATTATTGAATATTTGAGAAATGTTGGTGTTGATACTGTTATTATTCTGGGTCTTGCTACAAATTATTGTTGTATGGAAACCGAAATTGATTTGAAAAATGCCGGATTCAATGTGATTGTGAATCTTGCTGGTTGTAAGGGGATTGGTGATATAAATCCATCAATAGAAAAAATGAAAAGTTTAGGAATTAAATTCGTCGAAAATTCTGACGAAATCGAAAATTGATAGATTTATGACAATCTGCTACAGATGCGATACTTGTAAAAGGACACATACCTTGAAAACTTGGGTATTCAATTGTATTGAATGCAGAAATGAAATCTGTGAAGATTGTATGTTTGGATGGGCAACCTGTAAAACGTGTGCGGTAGGAAAGACGAGAGAATTTCTTGAAAAACGATTTGATGAAAATTTTGAATAATTACGTCAGAGGAACGTGTAGCTGGCAGACACAAATCGTGAGTGTGTCTCTAACGTTTCAGTGATTATTCATGTTTCCTCATAAATCCTAAAATAGCAATACCGTCGAGGATGAAGAAACGACAGCCACGGGACGAAGAAGAATTGCCACTAGATATAAGATTTGACATTGTAACCGACCATCTAAAATTATATGAAATTTACCGATGTATTTAGACAACGAATTGCAAGAAAGATTTCTGCCCTCATTGACCAAGGAGAAACTTCCTTCGACGATTTGAATGAATTCAAACCAAAATTACAAAAAATGGTGAAGTCAGGACTTTTGGCCAGTTTTGAAATTTTACGGTCTAATGAATGGTCGACAGATGGTTTGCCATCAATCATATACACGACATGCAAAGAGGCCGGTGGAAAAACAATTTACGTCAAAATAAAGAATTGGTAATATGAATTCGCCCTTCATCATGGATTATTTGATAAAAGACAAGGATGGCAACCTTGTAGGGTTTCATCGCCAACACACATTGGGCAAGACCCATTGGGGCGATTTGTTGGATTTTACACCAACGGTAAATTATACAATCAAGGCCACAGGCTACGATGACCAAGGCGAATTTTGGGAATGTGCTCCACAACGTCTTGATAAATTTTTAACTAATCTGGTAAAAACAAAGGCCACATTTGAGACTGTGGACGATTGGCTGAAAGGATTCAAAAATGAGTCATAACGAGATACTAGAGAAGAGAGTCAATGGGAAGATAAAGACGTTGATGGATATGATGTTTGAACGTGGCTTTAGCTTTATGACGTGGGATGAATTGATGTCAGAATACAGAGATTTGGTTACGAAAGGCATTATTTCCGATTTTGACATTTATCACGAAGATATTGAAAGAAGACGAACGTATTATTTGAAGTATAAATTACCCCCAACCTCGAATAACAAATGGATTGTAATGAAAATTATTTCTTGGGAAATTTGAATGTGTCATATAATGAACCAAGTTTCTGATAACAATTTGAAAACTCTGCCGTCTTGGTTGGCTAAGATTGTTCAACGTCAAGATATTTTGAATAGACAATACGAGTCAGCTCACGATAAAATGGTAGAGGCATACAATGATTTCCTTTCTGTCATTGAAGAAATTAATGAGGATTACGGAACGGAATTTACCTTTGAACAGGCTGCGGTAGAATTTCAAGGCGACTTTGCCTTTCCTATTTCCGATGAGCCATCGGAAGATGAAGACGACGAAGATGATGACGAAGATTGATGCGCTTGACTTGTTCTAAAACACTGATAAACTTGTTTAATGAAAAAAGAACTTATAAGATTAAAATTTTCCGATTTGGAAGGCCCGATTGAAGGCGTCATTCAACAACTTATTGACATTCAGAAGAAATACCTAAAACAAGGCTACACTGACATTGAAATGGTGATGGAAACTGAATTCAGTTATTACGACGACCGTTGGGAGGTTTTTATTATTTATGGTATTCCGCCTAAACAAAAAAACTGACTGTCGAAGAAATACTTTTTCTAGCAAAAAAGTTTGTTTTTGGGAAAATTGATAATTTTATGGATTCACATATAACATTATTTCTCCGTGGAAGAACTCCTGATTATAAGGGAAGAAGTCTCGTTCAATTGAGGAACATGACTCATAATAAATTGGAAAGGGCGCATGACGTTATTCAATGGTTGTTTCCAATTGATTTGAAAAGTTCTTACTGTAAAGATGCTCCTGTGCTTACTCCCGATGATATTACAATCATTCTCAAGGACGAAAAAATTCAAGATAATCTTGATTTATCACTTGCTCGCATGATTCGATTTTTCCAAAGGGATGATTTTTGGATTACATCAAATAATCACAATTTTCGTCGTATTACAAGAATTCTTCGGTGTCTTTGGTTATCTGGAAAACATCACGACTATGTTTGTTTTCAAAAGGTTCTTGATGACCTTTATATAGATTATTCATATACCATCGGTGATAGTTTTTATTTTTGGAAGGGAGCTAATGATTTGGAGTTTTTGACTAATCCTCAAAAGTATCTTCCATTATTGAAATCTTCTCCGTTACCATCATCTAAAAAGAAAAATTCAAATCTTCATAGTAGTGAAAGTGGTCCTCCAAATGATGTTGAATATGAAGATGGGCAAGACCAACTTTGGAATTATACCTAAAAATTGCCTATTATGTCTATTGAAATCAATCAAGTAAAAAGTTTATTAAGACACGAATCAAAAACTTCTTTACATTCTTTTAAAGATGTTCGGGGAAGAATATTTGTGGCAGAAGCAATAGAAATCAATGCCTTACCTATTCTTCATAATGAAGGCAAAATTTTTCTACAATTTGATGGTTGGTCAATTAATTTATCCGATGATGGAACTTGGTTTTGGGAAGATACAACCGGAGAATAATTTATGAAATTTTTTTACATGAAATACAAATGGAAGTATACCAAGATTGAGGCTTGACAAATAAAACAAGTGTGGTAAAATGTCTTTGTTGTCAAAGACAAAACTTAACATTAAAACATAATTAACAATGCAAACACAAAATATAAACGAATCGGCGACTCCGCAATATACTCTCAAAGAAGCAGTAATTGAGGCGGTCAATCAACTCAAACAAAATAATTCATTCAACGCTCACGATGTTACCGTGGCCGTTCGTGAGGCCGTGAACGAAGGCGAATATGCTTTGCCTGGTTTTGAGAATCCCAACAGGGCCAGCAACATCAAGTATCTCGTCAACAACGAAGATGTGAAGAGTATTCTGAATCTTCTGGAAAATGACGGCACACTGGCCAATTCTGGTTTGACCAATGTGGATTATAGCGGAAGTTATCGTGTGTATAGGTTTGACGCTCCGGCGACTGCTGATACTGATTCTGACCGTGTGGAGTATGATGGTGTTATTGCCGACACCGACACCGACACCGACGTTTCGAATGCCGACAGTCCTGTGGCTAAACGTATTGATACTTACTTGGATAATCACAACGGTTCGGCCACCATTCGCCAAATCCATAGTTCTCTGAAAATCAATGGTTTGACCAGCAAGGCACTGGTTGAATTGGTGGATGAACTTGGTTATACGGTTACGGCCGGAACCGAAGGCGCCTTCTCCACTTACACGGTGGAGTAATCATCAATCAGCAGAAGGGGAATAAAACAAAACCCTAAAAACGAAGAGGAGAAACTAGAAATGGTTTCTCCTCTTTTTGTTTTAAAAACTGTTATTATCAGTCAACAACCTTTTCAGGCTTGAAAGACACCAGGCTTTCCCGGTGATTTACATCAAAACGCCAAAATAATGAATTTTTCTTTGATTTCTTCGACGCTTGACTTCTTATAAATCAGTGGTAAACTTTGGATATGAGTAAATTCAAAATTGACGAAATCGTATATGTTGTATTTGAAGATGGTCTTCTCTTTACAACCAAAATCAATGCAATTCTAACTGGCGAAAACCCGATTGGAGGATTTCCCAAACATCTTTATCAAGTCAACGGATATGAACATTCCTTGGATGAAGACCAAATTAGTAATGATTCCAGACCTGTTCGAAAAACTATATTTCGTCAACCTAAAAATGGAGTAGAATTTTTCGTGGTGTCAAATGAAGAAGGATATGAGGGAGGGTTTACCTCTTATTCAGACGCAAAAAGATTTCAAACAAAAAAAGAATATGGAGATTTGGTCGTAAGAATAAATGGAGACGACTTCAAAATAAAACCATATTAAATAATTCTTTAAAATAAAGAAACATACAATAATAATTTGGTTTTATTTTAAAAATAATGAATATCTACACAAACAAAATCGACGACATCATTAAAACTTCTGGTAGAGCAAATCGTTCAATGAGAAAGAGATTTACAATTCCCCATCTCTATGAGGCTGGCATGGAATTTCTTGAACGAATTCATAAAGAAGAACCAAGTATAGGGGCGACTCAAGCAGAATTACAGGAAGAACAAAATTTATTCGCTCAGCAGAGTATTTCAGAGAAATATGAGAAACCAGAATTGACAATGGATTATTTGAAGTCTATTGGATTAGATTCATATTGTATATGGGGAAGCAAGTGAAGGGCTTGACCTTATATTAAAACCTGATACACTTTTCTTACAGTGAACGCATTAGAAGCAATCAAAGAAATGAAAAAGGGAAATATAGTTGCTCTTTCAAACTCTGATACTTTCTTTCGTCTCTATCGGAACGACGTTATTGCGATGTTGGTAAAATCTACATCAGTCACATCTTATGTTTGTTCGGTTCAGACAATTGATGTGTTTGCTGAACAATTCAAAAATAAAAATAAATTCAAAATCTATGAATAACATAACTAAATACTCAATGGGATTAATTACGGCTCTGTTAATATTCGTATTATTGATGCTTTACAGTTCTTGGGCAACAGCATTCGTTGGTGTTCATTTATGGATTTGGTTTATAGTGCCCGCCGTCTTTCACGTTTTTGTATTGACTATGCCTCAAGCATTTGGATTGTCATTGTTGATTGGTTATTTGACTTATCAGTTTCATCAAGGAACAAAAGATGAACGTGACATTAAGGAAAAAGTTATTAAATTGGTTACGTTATTACTTAATCTCTGAATGATTTTATTAATCGGTCACATCTGCCACCATTTCTTTATGTAAAATATTATACATCTATGAAACAAAAGAAAAAAATTATTTTTACAAATAACTCCGATATTCGACTGGGATTCGAATTAGAATGTGTCATTACTAGCGCACGTATTTATAATCAGAGACGCGGAGGATATACTCGGTCAAGTAAATGGCGACGTTTTTGTTATACCATTCATAATATTCAAAAAGGTATTAATATTGGTGAGGATGGAAGTATCAATACTTATAATGCCGGTGGATTTGCTAGAGGAGTAGAATTAAGAACTTTACCCCTACCACCAAAAGATGCCATGATTCTTTTGGAAAAATTATTTGAAGTAATCAATGAATTTGGTTTTACGAATAATTCTTGTGGTCTTCATGTTAATATTTCCTCCAAGAATAAGGAAAATATGAAGAAATTTAATCCTTTGCCTTTTCTTCATTCTAAAATATGGAATCAAATTTTATCAAAATTTGGTCGCAAAAATAACGGATATTGCCGTCCTGTTGTGAATAATAAAAAGGGAAGAACAAATGTTGATGTATTGAAAACTTTATCAGTTTCTACCAACAAATACAGATGTGTAACTCTGTCCAATTTTGGAAGTGGTTTGAATAAAACATCACGCATCGAAATCCGGGGATTTGGAAATTCCATTTATACAAGGAAATTTAATTTGGTATCTAAATATGTCAAAAAAATTATGAAACTTTTCAAATTATCCTGTAATCAGCCTATCTTTATTCCGATTCATGTATAATTCGCTAGCGCTTGACAATCTCTAAAACATTGATAGACTTTCAACATCAACTAACAATAAACCGATAACAAAATATGCCATGTGATTGCCCAAATTGTCGAAAAGACAACATTCTTAACGGAACCTTGACTACCGAAAAGTGTTCTATATGTTCCGTAGTGTTTGAGGCCAAATCTCCTTTCCAAATCATGTCCGATAAAACTATCGTGTGTAATGATTGTGTTTACAAATATTATGTCAAATGTGGATATTGCGGAAAACTTCACAAGGAAACATCGTTGAAGTCTGCCAAGAAGCAATCCGATGATGGTTCCCTTGTAGAAATAAAAGTGTGTGAACGTTGCTGGACTCAAAATTATCGTAAATGTAAGGAATGCCATGATGTATTTGACAGATACAGCACAATTCAGTTTAATGATAAATGTTTTTGTAAACCTTGTTTCAACAAACATTATCAACAATGTTCTCATTGTCAAACTATTGTTCTCATTGGAAATATCACGAGAGTTATTAGAAACAACAGATTTGTTTGTGACAAATGTTTTGATTTTTATGGTCCAATTGACCTTTATGAACGTAAACCTAAAATGGAATTTCACGGAGTTCCTCCACATTTTATGGGCGTTGAATTGGAAGTTGAACTTGAAGATGGAAAACGGGAAATTCGTGGTAAAAAGGCGCAAGAAGTCGTGGATTTGTTTCCAGACGATTATGTAATCTTGAAAGAGGATGGCAGCATTAATTGTGGATTCGAGATTGTGACTCAACCTTCAACTCTTGAAGAACATATAAAAATGTGGAATCCTTTCTTTGATAAATTGCCTTCAAATTTGAAGTCGTTTAATACTCCAAATTGTGGCCTTCATGTTCATTGTTCTAGGAATCCATTGAGTCTTTTGACAATTGCTAAAATTGTCGTGTTCACTAATTCTCCTGAAAATCAGGAATTTATTGAAAAGATTGCTGGTCGCGGCTCTTGTCGGTATTGCGCCATAAAACAAAAAACCTATAAAGGTATTGCTGATGGCGTGAAATTCAAAAGAAATGAACGGTATGAAGCAGTTAATCTTTGTAACAAAGATACAATCGAATTTCGAATTTTTAAAGGAACTTTGAAACGAGAATCGTTGTTTAAAGCAATCGAATTCTGTGACTCTTTGGTGAAATTCTGTCTTCCGGCCAACAATAGTATTAACTATTGTCGCAGTCGTGACAATTATATCAACTATGTGAGTATCAATAAAAAAATGTATCCTCATCTTCACGCCTTTATCTGTGCTAAGATTATGAAAAAAGAAACCGAGCAAACGAAAAAATTTAGGTTCTGTGTGGAATCCAAGGATAATCAAACCGATTTGAATAAATAAACAAACGTCCAAATAAAATAAACATTATGTGTCTAGCAATATACAAACCGGCCGGCGTCCATATCAAAGAAGAATATTTGAAAAATGGATTCAATAATCATTCTGATGGCGCTGGGTTTTCCTGGTCACAGGACGGAAAACTTCACGTTGTTAAAGGTATTTTCGATGTGGATAAAATGATTGAGCAATATAATCAAATCAAGGATTATCATTGTTTGATTCACTTCCGCAAAGCTACTCATGGAAAAGTGGATGAGTCTAATTGTCATCCTTTTCTTTTCAATGATGGAAAGCTTGCTTTAATTCACAATGGTATTTTGAACATCAAATGTAGTATTGATGGATTATCCGATACGGCTCATTTCGTCAAACTGGTTCTCGAACCGCTCATCAAACGATACAATATGCCAATTAATGATAAGGCTCTGTATTATTTGGTATCCACTTCCATAGGGACGGATAAAATGGCGGTAATGACGGAAGACGGAAGCACCTACATTTTCAATCAAGAAAAGGGCGAATGGTGCGATGGCGTTTGGTATTCTAATAGTTCATACAAATGGTCTTACAGCAAAACCTCCAGTTACGGAACGGGGGCGAGTTCTAGCTACCCCCCGTCCTCTGCTGGTTTCGGTTATGGTTCGCATCATTCTTCCGGAACCCAGACTTATAAAGGTCACAAAACGTGGAAAAATCGTTTTGAAGAAGATTCCGAAGGCGATGAAAGTTATTTGGAATTTTGGCAACAGGCACTGGCGGAAAGCCGGACGGAGGGAGAGGGAAATCCCAACATCAAAACGCAGAAATTGCCAAAACTTATTGGCAACGATTCTTCTTCCAGCACCGTTACAGTTGAAGAAGTCGAAAATATGAGCGATGAAGAATTGGCCGAATTGACTTCCAATACAAAAAAGGAAAACGAATTCGGTTCCGGCCACATGATGGAATATGGTTGGTGGGATGAAGAAATCGAAGAAGATATTGCCACTTGTATTGACTCGTTCAATATCAATCGTGAACAAGCCATTCTCCGGGTGTTCAACAGAAAGTAAAACAAACTATTATGGAAAAAAATAATACTAAAACCAAAGTAAAAAAAGAGAAGACCTTAAAGGTCTCATCGGGACAATTCTACAAAGCGTCAGTGAATATTAATAACAAATCGGTGACAGTAGAATTACCATCCGACATCGCTCGGTATCTTGATATTACTGAAAATACTATCTATTGGGCGGCCGTCAATGGTGTTGTTCAACTTAGTGGTTCTGAACCAAATATAGTTATTCCAATGATTGGAGTTCGTGCCAGTTCATTTGTTCCTCAAAAGTAAAACAAATCTATGAGAAAGAAATCTTTAATAGACTTCACGATGGGTGCTGACCCTGAATTCATATGTGTAAATTCAAAAGGCAGTATCATTCATTCTCAAAATGTCGTTAGCACTTCTGTAACGGCAGATTTCGGATGTGATGGAAATGGAGTGACGTTTGAAGTTCGTCCTGCACCATCGAAGAATCCAATTGAAGTGGTCCATAATATTCGAGATATATTCATCCGACAAGTCATCGAAAAACCATCATTTTTGAAATATAACTGGATTTCAGGAAGTTTTCACAAAGATTATCCAATTGGAGGACACATCCATTTTGGCATAAAAAATAATGTGATTGCTCATACAAGCGCTATTAGTTTTTTAGACGATTATGTTGGTTCCATTTCGATTTTATTGGAAAATAAGGAAGATGGATTGAAAAGACGTTCATATGATTATGGTCTCATGGGCGATTATCGTGAACAAGATTGGGGATTTGAATATCGTCCAATGTCAAGTTGGATTTCCTCACCTTATGTAGCTACTGCCATTATAGCCCTTAGCAAGACAGTTATGTATGAGGTATTAAATAATCCAAAATTCGATTGGCACACATTTGTCATGGACATAGATTTCAAGGAAATGAGACAAGATAATATCCGTGAATTATTTCCAAAAATTTGGAGCGATATCACAAAAATGACTTTATATCAAAATTACAAACCATACATTGACCTATTGTATTTTCTTGTTACAAACAAACTTACTTGGTTATCAACTTCAAGTATGAAAGATTCTTGGGGTATTATTGATATGAAAAAATGTATTTCGAAAAAATTCACCTTAGACGTTATTTGGCAACGTTTTAATCTTGAACAAACAATAACACAATGATTACAATAACTGATACAGACTTCAACTTGAAGAAAATTCTTCACGAATCTAAGTTGTCAACTTTTTTGACCCGTTACAAATATCATGTCGTTGGACTTAGGACAGAAAATAATCCTGCAATTCTAATTGAATATCAAAAGTCCATTTCAAATGAGAAATTCAAAGCAAATCTGTCGTCCTTGGCGGAATTTCTCGAAAGAAATGGAATGGAAGTTCAGATTTATGATGATTCCAATATTCGAGGAGTTTCGATTGGTTTGAGGCGTGATGTTCGTTCCGTTTTAAATTCGGCCGGGCATCCTGTATTTGCCGCTTCGTTGCTTTGCACCGTGGTTTATTCCCTCGAAAATCGTGTGGATATTGAACAAATGAAAAAATATAAACTTCCATCAATGCCTACATTTACTAAACAGACCACAACATCTGTTTCTACAAACAATTAAAATTCTATTATGAAAAAATCAATCATTGTGAAGATTATGGGATTTGATATTTTACTTGAATATACAAAAGGTCAAGCTCGTGTCAAATTATCAACCGTTCCATGTAATTTAACGCCTGTCATACTGTCATATCTTGAATCAGAGGGATTTATGGAACCTCAATTTGTGGAGGCTTGACTTCTAAAAAACTCAACTACAATAAACACTGTAATTTATGAACATCAACGAAACCAACCACGGAGATAAATCAAATGTGTAGGATTGCTGCTTTTCCGCCTTTGTTCCCAAGAGAAGAAGCCATTTCCATCTTGTCAAACTTTGAGAATAAAAATACAGATGGAACCGGAATGGCTTATGTGAAACCCAACGGTGAATTTGTAGTTGACAAGTGGGCAAAATCTTTAGGGTGGATTATCAATAATCGTCGTTCCTTTTTATCCCACATGCCTTATAATAAAGGATGGACTATTGTTCATCTTAGGGCAGCTTCTCATGGAAAAAATACGAAAGATAATACACATCCTTTTGTGGTAGGTCCTTGGGCATTCATTCATAACGGTATTTGGAGCGAATACGAATTGGTCAAGCTGGCCATATCTAAATCAACAAAAATTGTAGGCGATACGGATAGTGAAGTAGCTGCTAATTTTTGGAATATTGTAGGTCCAAAGAAATTTTCGGAAGTTGTAACTTATAGTGGTGTTTTTATGGGGCTTCACAAAAGAGGAGATTTGTGGATTGTTAAAACTAATGGTGACTTGGAAGTTCAAGCATTGAAACGAAAATGTGTTCTTATTGCTTCTGAATTGAGTCCATCCCTTTATGAAAATCGAGTTGATGCTTTGAATGGATGGTATCATTTTAATCCAAAAGGCCAATATGTTTCTCATAAGGAAAATTCCAATAACTGGAGTTCTGGATATCCTTATCGAGGCGGGACATCCTATAAAGAAAGAACACCCCATCCTCATGTTGTAATCCATGACCACAACGATTTTGATTATGATAGAAATTATTCTTTTAACCAACACGTTTCTTGTTATCACGAAGGCGACTAATTTGATATAATAAATAAACACACATCTCGATATGAACATTAAAATATTTACAATTGAAAGCGAACTTGAATCGGCACAAAGAATTGGTTTCTCAACCTCAACACTCATGGGAGATTATGTTGATAAATACGACAAGGATATTGTGATTCGTTGGGGTAATAGTCATGGGTTAGCTTCGAGAACATCTATGAATCGTGATGCCGATTTTAAAAACGTCATCAATTCAGCAAAGGTTATTCGTCAAAATTGTTGCAAGTCGAAAGCAACTAAAATTATGGCACAAGTTGTGAATGTTCCTACTTTGTGGGAAAAGAAGGTGCCCGCTGGAGTTCTAGCCGTAGTTCGCCCCCACGAGCATTCTGCTGGTGCTGGTTTCTGTGTGGAAAAAGGCCCGTTCAATGTTCGGACTGGAACTTATGCCACTCGTTATCTGGATGTCACCAAAGAAGGTGGCGAATATCGTGTATGGTTCTGTGGCAATCGTGCAATGGCTGGCCGACGTGTCAAAATGGAATGCAATCCTGACGAAAAATTTCCCTGTAGAAGCCGCTGGGGCTATTCTTTCTGTGATGGAATTTCCAAAGAGTTGAGAAACCAAACTTTATTGGCTGCTAAGAAAATTGGATTGGAATTTGGTGCTGCTGATGTTTTGTTTCACAAAGGAAAATGGTATTTCCTTGAACTAAATTCTGCTCCTTCGGTTGACCATCGTGTAGTCCGTGAATTCTACCAATCTTCTTTGAAGATTTTGATTGACAAGAAATTTCCACCACAGCCAGAAATTGTTCCGGTGGTTAAAATCAAAAAAGAAGAAGATAAAAAAAAAGACGAACAAAACGTTCCAATTCCTACAAACAACGAAGAAAATATGGAAAAAAATGTCATTGAGACTGTCTCTGTGGCGTGAGAATCTTATCGGATTTTTGAAGATTTTCCAACATCCACAGTGGTTGAAGGTTGGTATAATGAAAACACCTTTTCTGTTCTGATTCTTTGGTCAAATCAAACGAAGAAACAGGAAGTATATGGTCAATATGCCAGCCGAACACTCCATAATTTTTCCACGTCATACCTTTTTTGAATTGTTTTTCTAAATATAATTTCAATTCTTTTATGGAACATCCTAATAATTTCAATGTTGAATTAGATTTTTTGACATTTTTATATTTGAGAATATATCTAATTCTTCTGCTCATATTACAACGGATATTGTAATTCGGGTCGGTTTGTCTTCTCTTTTGAAGATGTTTATTTCTCCAATCTTTAGATTTATCAGATTTTTGATATTTTCTTCTGTAATTTAGATACTTTTCCATATTTTTAATTTTCAATTTTTTTGACATTTCGTAACAAAATTCTT